>Ga0315336_1002256_pt1 | contig 30649 bp, 32 predicted proteins | sample ASW5metaG_FD_204512 | JGI IMG/M metagenome (GOLD analysis project Ga0315336, IMG submission 204512) | Ammonia-oxidizing marine archaeal communities from Monterey Bay, California, United States - ASW #5 | ecosystem: Environmental > Aquatic > Marine > Intertidal zone | place: USA: California...
GAGGTTGGCCTCAGCGGCACCTGTGACGCGGATTTCCTAAAATTAACGCCGCTTGATTTTGGGTCTGATGGGTTTTTTACTGCTGTTCTCGAGAAAAGCTCGAAAAACGAGTAAACTTCCTGGAAAGTTGAATTAAAACAAAGTCGATGGAATTGCCGTGATTCTTGTCTTGCAATTTGCAGTCACTGTTCCAACATAAACAATCACTATTGTCTGCTCACCGCCTCGTGATCAAATGTGGCTTTTAATTTGATGCTGGGTATGGTCTGATCGGTCAACCAAATCGTATGCGTCTTAATCGGCAAAATAAATATGAAAAAGGGGTTCGTTTTATGGTTTTTCGGAAACTTACAGTTGCGCTTTTTACATTGGTAGCAGCGCATGTATTGACCGCTCAAATGGTGTATGCAGCTGGAGGGAACAGCAGCCCGACAGAGGCAGCCGTTCCGGATAGTCCTGACTTCATCGCTGGAAAGGCCGCTATCGATCAGCAGCAATGGGCAGCGGCCATCTCTTCCTTTACGAAAGTGACGGCGGCAGAACCGAAAAATGCGGACGCCTTCAATTACATAGGGTATGCCAACCGGCAGATGAAAAATTACGACGACGCCTTTAAAAATTACAATATGGCGCTCGACATCAATCCGGAACATCGCGGGGCCAACGAATATATCGGTGAAGCCTATTTGCAGACAAATAATCTCGATATGGCGGAAAAGCATCTCAATAAACTTGACAGCATTTGCTTCTTTGGATGCGCTGAATACACCATGCTGAAGCGTGCCGTGGAAGAATATAAAGCCAGATCCTGATCTCATCCACGAACGCCAGGGCGGCAAATTTACGGGCGCTTTATTGCGCCCGTTGTTGTTTATGGTGGTTGCCGATACAAACAGGCTAGACAGACCGTTGCAGAATGTCTAAAACCCGTCGATGAAAAACAGTATTCTGATCATTGACTTTGGCAGTCAGGTCACTCAGCTTATCGCGCGGCGCGTCCGGGAAGCTGGGGTTTATAGCGAAATCATTCCCTTCAATTCAGCGGCGGAAAAGCTCAAGGATTTTAACCCGAGCGGTATAATCCTGTCCGGCGGTCCTGCATCGGTCATCGGTGACGAAACTCCGCGGGCCCCGGAGGATGTGTTCAGCATGGGGGTTCCGGTTTTGGGAATCTGCTACGGACAACAAACCATGTGCGCCCAATTGGGCGGCAAGGTGGAGGCCCCTGATCACCGGGAATTCGGTCGAGCGCCCATCGATATCATCGGTGAATGTGATTTATTTGAAGGTGTCTGGGACAAGGGCAGCCGGGATGAAGTCTGGATGAGCCATGGCGATCGTGTCGTCGATATTCCGGACGGGTTCTCCGTGGTGATTACATCAGACGGAGCACCGTTTGCGGGGATTGCCGATGAAAGCCGGCATTTCTATGGGGTTCAATTCCATCCTGAAGTGGTGCATACACCGCGCGGCGCGGCGCTTTTATCGAATTTCGTGCATAAAATCTGTGGTCTCAAGGGCGACTGGACCATGGCTGCGTTCAAGGATCAGGCCATCGCGTCAATCCGCAAGCAGGTCGGCGACGGCAAGGTAATTTGTGGTCTCTCCGGCGGCGTCGATAGTTCCGTTGTTGCGGTGTTGATCCATGAAGCCATTGGCGATCAACTGACTTGTGTCTATGTGGACAATGGCTTGATGCGAACTGGCGAATCTGAACAGGTGGTGCGCGTATTCCGCGACAAATACAATATACCGCTTATTCATGCGGATGCGTCGGAGCAGTTTCTGGGGGAACTGGACGGTGTCGATGATCCGGAGACCAAGCGCAAGATTATTGGTCGGATCTTTATTGAAGTCTTCGATGCGGAAGCCGGCAAAGTCGGCGGCGCCGAGTTTCTGGCACAAGGCACCTTGTACCCGGACGTGATCGAAAGTGTGTCTTTCGCCGGTGGTCCCAGCGTGACCATCAAGTCCCATCATAATGTCGGCGGCTTGCCGGACCGCATGAACCTGAAACTGGTGGAGCCGCTACGGGAGCTGTTTAAAGATGAGGTGAGGGACCTTGGCCGCGAGCTGGGCATGGCCTCTGAACTGGTCGACCGTCATCCTTTCCCGGGGCCGGGTCTGGCGATCCGGGTACCCGGCGCCATTAGCCGTGAACGGCTGGAAATCCTGCGCAAAGCCGATGTGATTTACCTCGATGAAATTCGTAAAGCCGGTCTCTATGATGAGATCTGGCAGGCCTTTGCCGTGCTGTTGCCGGTGCGCACCGTCGGTGTCATGGGGGATAACCGGACCTATGATTTTGTTTGCGCGCTTCGGGCAGTGACGTCTACAGATGGCATGACCGCGGATTACTATCCGTTCAGTCATGAGTTTCTGGGGCGTGTTTCGACCCGCATCATCAACGAGGTGATCGGCATCAATCGCGTTGTCTATGACACTACCTCGAAACCACCCGGAACCATTGAGTGGGAATAAAGGAATAAGCTATCATGCATGTCACTGTAACCCCCGTATTCGCCGCGCTTCTTGCTTTGATATTTGTCTATTTGAGTGTCAGAACAATTTTGAAACGGCGTAAAGCTAAAGTAGCTGTGGGAGATGGTGGCAATGTGGAACTGCAACGCGCGGCGCGGGCCCACGCCAATTTCATCGAATATGTGCCGATCACCTTGCTGGTTCTGACCTTTCTGGAGATGCGGGCCGTCGGCAGTTACGTGATGATTGGTCTGTGTAGTCTTTTGTTAATCGGTCGATGCGTTCATGCCTATGGCATCAGCAACCCCAAGGAAAACTACATTTTCCGGAAAATCGGCGTCTATATGACGTTTGCTACGTTGATCCTTGGCAGCCTCGGCCTGCTTTATACCTATCTATGAGCGACGGGGAGGTCATGTCTGATATCCTTGTTGAACCCGATTGGCTGGAGGCCCATCTGGACGATCCCGCTGTTCGCATCCTAGATACGCGCGTGACTATTGTCCCGCAGCCCCCCGGACCTTCCGACTACGTTTCCCTGCAGCCGGAATATCTTGAAAGCCATATTCCCGGCGCCGCCTATTTGCATATGGTCGATGACCTGTCCGATCCGGACGGCGCCTTTCCCTTTGCCCTGCCATCGCCAGAAGTTATCTGGCGGCGATTGGGGGATCTGGGGATCCGAAGCGGCGACATAATAGTCCTCTATGGCAATCATATTTCCTTCGCCGTTCATCGCTGTTGGTGGGTGCTGGCGGTTGCCGGCGCCGACGTCCGGCTGTTAAACACTACATTCGCCAATTGGGCTGCCGCCGACCGACCCCTCGCGTCGGGTGAGGAGAGCTTCCAGCCAACGACTTTCACAGCAACGCCTCATCTTGATTGGGTGGCCAGCAAAGCTGATGTTATCGCCAGCATGGACGATGCGGACACAATCACGTTGAACGCCTTGTCCGCTGAACAGCATGCGGGCCGGGGACAACCTTTTGGCCGTGCCGGGCGTATTCCAGGAAGTCTCAGCCTGCCCGCAGCGGCGATGATGCAATCGGATAGCGGCGCTTTTCGATCGCTTGACGATCTTGCTAGTACGCTTGCGGTGACGGGAGTGTCAAAATCAGACCCGGTGATTACCTATTGCGGCGGCGGTATCGCCGCCAGCACGACGTTTGTCGCCCTGCGTCTGCTGGGATATGAGAACCTCTCCCTCTATGACGGATCCCTGCTCGAATGGTCGGCAGATCCGGACTTGCCCCTGTTGATTGACGGGTTGGAATAGTCGACTAATAATACTTATTTGATAGCTATCATTATCTTCCGACATTAAAGTAATGGTGAAGGAGAATTTTTTGCAAAAAAGATTAGCCGCCATTATGGCCGCCGATGTGGTGGATTACTCGCGGCTGATGGGCGAGGACCAGACCGGTACACTTGATGCCTTGCGTCAGCTACGCAAGCAATTACTGGAGCCGGTGGTGACGGCCCATAATGGCACGGTCATCAAGCGTCTCGGCGATGGCTGGATCGTGGAGTTTCCGTCAATCTCTGACGCCGTAGCTTGCGGGATCAAGGTCCAAAAAGGCCTTATCGGTCATGATGTAATCCGCCTGCGGGTGGGTATTCATACAGGTGAGGTGGTATTCGAGGAAGACGACGTGTTCGGTGATGGTGTCAATATTGCCGCCCGGCTGGAGGCGTTGGCAAATCCCGGACAAATCCTGATCTCCGACAATGCCTATCACAGTCTGGATGCCAAAGCGGCCGATGTTTTTGGCGGCGGCGACAAGGTCGAACTCAAGAATATTGCTCGGCCCGTGGCCGTCTGGCAATGGCCTTCGAATAGTCAAAGCAATACTTCACATACCACCCAGGAACCAGCCACAGAAAATGCGCCTCTTGAGCTGCCTGACAAGCCCTCATTGGCGGTTTTGCCCTTCGATAATATGTCGGGAGATCCGGAACAGGAATTCTTTATCGATGGCGTCGTTGAGGATATTCTGACCACACTGTCCAAGGTGCCGTCGCTATTCGTCATTGGCCGTAATTCAAGTTTTCAATATAAGGGAAAATCAGTTGACCTGCGCCAGGTTGGCCGGGAACTGGGGGTGCGCTACGTGGTTGAAGGCAGCGTCCGTAAAGCTGGAAGCAAGGTGCGGGTGACAGCGCAGCTTATAGACTGTCACGATGGGCAGCATGTCTGGGCAGAAAAATATGACGGCACCCTTGATGATGTCTTCGAGCTGCAGGATCACCTGACCCGGGAAATTGTGATACAACTTGAAATCAATTTGACTGAGGGCGAACAAGTCAATATCTGGCACCAGAGATCGGGTAGCCCGATGGTCTATGACGCTTATATCAAGGGGCGCGGCTATTACAGTTCATTTTCGCGGCAAACCCATCGTCAGGCGCGCACCGAGCTTGAAAGGGCATTGGAGATTAATGCGACTTATATTCCGGCCATGGTGATATTGGGCTATTCGCTGGTCGATGAGGCCCGCTTTGGCTGGGTGCCGGACCGGGTCGCCAATTACAATAAAGCCCTGGCTCTGGCAGAACATGCTCTGACACTCGATTCCAATTATGCCGAGATCCATAACATAACAAGTTACGCCCTGACATTCTTGCGGCGGCATGATGAGGCAGTTACGGCCGCAGAAAAAGCGGTCTCACTGGGCCATGATAATTCGACTGTGTTTCATATGGCAGGCATCACCCATGTCTATGCCGGCAATTTCAGTACGGCGAAGGATTATGAACAGCAAGCGGGCCGGCAGAGCCCCATGGATGTCAATGTATCCCTCATTGAGCTGGGGCGGGCGCAATATCATCTGGGAGAGTATGAGGAGGCGCGCCTGCAATCTTTAGCGGTGTTGAGAACGGACCCGGACTGGTTGACAGCCCATACCCTGCTGGTGTCATCCCTGTGGCGGCTGGGCCGCGAAGATGACGCGAAAAAAATCGCCAGCAATACCGCCCGGCAACATCCCAAATTTTCGGTGGATCGCTGGTCAAGGGGCTTCCCCTATCAACAGGAAAAAGACTTGCACCATATTATGAATCCGTTACGCGACGCTGGCCTGCCTGCCTGAAGCCCGACGATATGACGATTGACCAGTCCTTTACCTTTTAAAGCTACGCTGGCAATCCGTTTAAACGCGACGTCGGGAACGCCATGACAGATTACACCGCTCTTTATCTCACCTGGGCCCATCTTATTGCTGCGCTGTTGGCATTGGCTCTCGGTATTTTCCAGCTGCTGCGAAATCCCAAAGGCGATGCAGCCCATAAGGCACTAGGCCGTGGCTGGATTGTTTTGATGCTGATTGTGACGATCCCCAGTTTCTGGATGCGATCTCTGGAAGCGGGGAGCTTCAGCTGGATTCACGGACTGAGCGTCTGGGTCCTGTTCTGTCTGGGGATGGCGGTGTGGAGTATTCGAAAGGGCAATGTCCGGCGGCATGCCGCCTTTATGATGGGAACCTTGATCGGGGTGGCCATGGCCGGGTTATTCGCAATTTTACCGGGCCGCTTTATCAGCGAGATGCTGAACTACGCCACGCCGTAACCCAGGATATCAATGGTGAGTTGGTGCCCGGCGTCGGTCGTGTCTCAATCGATCAATTTCCTCACTGATCTCGGTGGCGATGTCATGCCAGCCGAACTGGGTCGCCGCATGCAAAGCCCGTTGAAGACCGCAGGTATCGATCAAATTTTTCACGATCGCCTGCTTTTCTTTATCCAACGACATATTGGCCATTTATTCTTACTCCGGTCCAAAATCACAGAACGCTTTATATTGAAGCATCTTAGCGATCAATCGTGAAATATTGGTAAAGGATTCCGACGGATTCTAAATAAAAAAAGGCTCCTTTAGACATTAGGGGACTTGCATATTCAATACGGAGGTGCTATATTAAAGAAGTCAAAAGGGATTCCAAAAACTTGAATTCCCCGGATGCATAACGATGTTATTGACGCCTCCAAGTGAAGGGATTTCACGGAACGCGCCGCCGGTAATGAGGACGAATTTTAAAGGACGCTCATCAATAATAAGCGCCTTGCGAATAATTAGGGTATCCTATCCCGGCTAAATGAAATTTAAGTACCATCGTAAAGATTGACATGGATCGACAAGCCGGTATTCCGGCAAAGATACGAAGTCGATAATCCGTATAAAATCTTGGTGACGCCCAGGTGGGATGCCTAGGACGAAATTTGTCGCGACATTTTACAAAGTATAGAAATTGCGGGATCAATGCTGTTGGTCTTGCCCGAACTGTGTTTGCCAGAAGCCGCAATGGATCAAAGGTCGTAACGAGCTGGCAGAGACACTCGAAAGAACACGCACTAAGTCCCTGGCAAGGAGTCGGGGCGGAAAACCTAACCGAAGACCCGGTATAAAACGGCGGCGGCGAAAATTAACGCCAGCCAGATTGCAATATTTCGGAGTATCGCCCCTTTTGTCAGGCGTTTTGAGTAATATATAAAGCCCGGGAGGACCAGGCCGAGCACCATGACGAGCGCGACGAGTTGTAAAATCTGTCCTTCTTCCATATGTTTTCCTTACCCGTTATTGCCGATACTCTACAATTTAGGATGTAATTGGTGACCGGGTAAGTTAAAAGAGGCAAAATTTATGAAATCTCCGCCTGTTTTTGGACAAAATGATAAGACATCATTTGCTTAAGCAGACGGAGCAGTTTAATTTGGCATCGAAATTTGAGATGCATTGGAGTTTTGTGTGGCCGATATTTTTAGTGAAGTGGATGAAGACGTCCGCAAAGACAAATCGCTGGCGCTGTGGAAAAAGTACGGCAATTACGTTATCGGAGCGGCCGTCCTGATTGTCGTCGGGACAGCGTCGTATGTAGGGTGGCAAAATTATACCCTCAGCCAGTCGGAAAGCCAGGGTGCGGCGTTTCAAGCAGCGGCGGCGCTGGTCGCCGAAAACAAGCTGGAAGAGGGGGCGGCTTCCTTCGGCACCTTGGCGGAAGACGGGAATGCCGGATATCGGGCGCTGGCGCGTTTGCGTGAAGCGGGCCTGCTGGTTGAAATCGGCAAGGGCAGTGAAGCGGTGGCGATTTATGATCAGCTGGCGGCGGATAGTTCCGTTGACAAGGAGTTTTCTTCGCTGGCAAATTTGCTGGCGGGATATTACCTGCTGGATAATGGCACCTCGGAAGAAGCCCGTACGAAAGTTGCGACCATTGCCGAGGCAGGGTCAATCTGGAGTGCGTCAGCCAATGAGCTGATTGCGTTGTCCTATCTTCAGGATGGTGAGAAAACGAAAGCGGTTGAACTGCTGACGCAGCTTAAAAATGATGCGTCTGTTCCAACGGACGTCAAAGACCGTGTCGAGCAGCTTCTGGCGGCCCTTGGCGGCGAATAACAGTTTTACATTTGGTCTGAGTACTGGTTGCAGATGAGTTTCAATAAAAATATGATCAAGGCGTCTGTGATACAAAAGCTGTCTCTCGGGATTCTGGCTGCAGGCTTGGCCGGATGTTCGTTTTTTGAAAATGAGGGGCCGCCGCCATTACCCGGGGACCGTATTTCCATTTTGGCGTTGGAACAGACTTTGGAAGCGGATGCCGGTCTTGCGGATCTGGAAGTCCGGTTGCCATCTCCATTTGAGAATGCCAACTGGCCACAAGCTGGCGGTATTCCGTCCCATGCGTTGCATCATCTAGCATTGGGAGAGGATTTGGAAGAGGCCTGGCGGGTGTCTATCGGCGAGGGGTCGGATGATGAAAACCGCATGTTCTCCTCCCCGGTGATTGCAAATGGCCGGGTTTTCACCATGGATTCAGAAGCCAGTGTCCGGGCCTATGACGCCGAGAATGGCGACGAAATCTGGATAACCGACCTGACCCCGGAAGATGAAGACGAAGGCAATATTGGTGGCGGTGTTTCCTATGAATATGGCCGGGTTTTTGCTACGACCTCCTTTGGCGATGTGGTTGCGCTCGATCCAGAAACTGGTGAGAGAATATGGGATACCAACTTGGGTGTGCCACTCCGTGCAGCGCCCACCATCGCGGAGGGACAAGTCTTCGTGCTTACTTTCGATAGTCGCCTGTATGCGCTCGATGCGGAAACCGGCGAGATTAACTGGGATTTTGAAGGCGGTGTCGAAACCACCGGCCTGCTTGGTGCCGCCAGTCCCGCCTACAGCAATGGCACCGTCGTTGTGCCTTTCGCCAGTGGAGAGGTTTTTGCGCTGCGGGCCGGGAATGGCCAGCAGGCCTGGAATGAGCGTCTGGTGCGGCGTCGGTCCTATAGCTCGCTGACGTCTCTGACGGATATCAACGCCTTCCCCGTCATCGACCGTGGCATCGTCTATGCGGCCAGTTATTCCGGCCGGATGATTGCCGTAGATCTACGCACCGGGAACCGGTTGTGGGATCAGGAGATTTCGACCTTGCAAACCCCCTGGATTGCCGGCGACTTCATTTTTGTGGTGTCCACGGATGGCGAGCTGGTTTGCTTGTCGCGCCGGAACGGATTGATCCGCTGGGTGAGCCCGCTTGGCAAATATGATGACCCGGAAGACAAAAAAGACCTGATTATCTGGTCCGGCCCCATTCTTGCCAGTGATCGTTTGATTTTAGTGTCCAACTACGGTATAGCCGTGGCGGTCTCGCCGTATGATGGAAAAATCCTGGGGCAGTTGGAGCTTTCCGATAATGCGAGTATCCCGCCGGTTGTCGCCGGGGGCACTATTTATGTATTAACGGATGATGCCGAACTCGTGGCACTACGCTAAAAAAATGTCGTTTACTGTTGCAATAATTGGCCGTCCGAATGTCGGCAAATCGACCCTGTTCAACCGATTGGTTGGCAAGAAACTGGCGCTTGTCGATGACACGCCGGGGGTGACCCGCGACCGCCGTGAAGGCGACGCCCGCATCGGCTCGCTTAAATTCAAAATCATTGATACGGCCGGCCTCGAGGAAAGCTTCGACGACAGTCTGGAAGGGCGCATGCGCCGACAGACTGAGGTTGCCCTGGATGAGGCGGACGTCGCCTTGTTGCTGATCGATGCCCGGGCCGGTGTCACGCCGCTGGACAAGCATTTCGCCAACTGGCTGCGCAAGATTAAAATTCCGGTCATTCTGCTGGCCAATAAATGCGAAGGCAAAAGCGGCGAGCCGGGCCTGTACGAAAGTTTCGGCCTGGGGCTCGGCGACCCTATTTCCCTGTCCGCGGAACATGGCGAAGGCATGGGCGAACTGTTTGACGCCCTGTTACCGTTCGAAAAAACCGATGAGAATAACCCGGACGACGAAGAAGCGCGCCCCTTGCAGCTGGCCATTGTTGGCCGGCCGAACGCGGGGAAATCGACCCTGGTCAATCATCTGATCGGCGAAGATCGTATGCTGACCGGTCCGGAAGCCGGGGTGACACGGGATGCGATTGCGATCGAATGGGAATTTGACGGTCAGCCCATCAAACTGGTCGATACGGCCGGGCTGCGACGCCGCGCCCGGGTCCAGAAGAAGCTGGAGAAACTCTCTGTCGCCGATAGCCTGCGGGTGATCAAGATGGCGGAGATTGTGGTCCTGCTGATCGATGCGGAAGAAACCTTTGAAAAACAGGATCTGACCATTGCCTCGCATGTGATTGAAGAGGGACGGGCGCTGGTTCTGGCAGTCAATAAATGGGATACGGTCAAGGATCGCGCCGGTACCATGAAGCTGATCCGCGATCGCTTGTCGATCTCATTACCGCAAGTGAAGGGGATCCCCGTGGTCACCCTGTCGGCCCTGACCGGGCGCGGCGTCGAAAAACTGTTGCCGACGGTGCTCGATGTTTATGAACTCTGGAACAAGCGGGTGCCAACGTCACAGTTGAACCGCTGGCTTGAGATTATGCTGGAGCAACATCCACCGCCCATGGCCAAGGGCCGCCGGCTCAAAGTCCGTTATATGACGCAGATTAAGGCACGTCCTCCGACCTTTTCGCTGTTTATGTCATCGCGCGGGGAGCTGCCGGTCTCCTATATTCGCTATCTGGTCAACGGTTTGCGGCAGGATTTCAACTGGCCCGCCGTTCCGATCCGGCTGTATACGCGAACCGGTAAAAATCCCTATGTGGATAAAGACTAGGCTTCTATGCGGGTTCCATGGACATCCTGTCCTTGCAGAATAGTTTGCAAGAAGAGTTCCGCATGGTCTTCGGGTGCTGGCAAGACGCTGTCATCTTCGCCGGGATAGGCCATCAAACGTAATTTGCTGCGGGTCGGTCCGGGATCAATGAGATTAACCCGCAAGTTTGTCTTCGTGGTTTCGGCGGCATAGGTTTCAACAAGGGCTTCGAGGGCGGCCTTGCTTGCCGAATAGGCACTCCAGAACTGTTTATGCTCAATGGCGGCGCTGGCCGTGACAAACAGCGCCCGCCCAGCTTCGCTTTGGCGCAATAAGGGGTCGAGGGCACGGATCAATCGCCAGTTGGCATGAACGTTCAATTTAAAAACATCCTCCCACAGGGCCGGTGCATATTGTTGTATGGGCATCAATTTACCGAGCATGCCCGCATTGCCCACCAGGATATCCAGTTTCCCCCAACGTTCGAGCAGCGGCGCGGCAAGACCGTCTATAGCCGCGGTATCGAGAAGATCCAGCGGCACCAAGGTGGCACTGCCACCCGCCGCCTGAATGGCATCATCGACTTCTTCCAGTCCGCCAACGGAGCGGGCAACAAGAATGACATGGGCCCCTTCCGCAGCAAAGCGTGTGGCAACGGCGGCACCAATACCGCGGGATGCGCCTGTAATCAGCGCGACTTTATCTTTTAATTTAGCGGACATACTAGATTCCGTTGTCAAAGAGGATTAACTGGTTAAAAATCGCCGAACTCAGGAATGCTCGGTCAGAAGTGTCAGCTCAGACGCCATGCCGCTTTCCTGATCGGTTAATTCAATGGGATAGTCGCCGGTAAAGCAGGCATCGCAATATTGCGGCTGTTCCGAGTTCCGTTCAAGCTCGCCCATGGCCACATACAGACCGTTCAGAGAAATGAAGTTGAGGCTGTCGGCACCAATAAACTTGCACATTTCCTCAACGTCATACTGGGCCGCCAGCAATTTATTGCGGCTCGGGGTGTCGACGCCATAGAAGCATGAATTTGTGGTCGGCGGGCTGGCGATACGCATATGCACTTCTGTCGCACCGGCTTCGCGCATCATTTGTACGATTTTGGTTGAGGTGGTGCCGCGGACAATGGAATCATCAACCAGAATAACTCGTTTGCCTTTAATAAGCGCCCGATTGGCGTTGAGCTTGAGCTTGACGCCCAAATGACGAATTTGATCTGTTGGCTCAATAAAGGTTCGTCCCACATAATGGTTCCGAATGATGCCCAGATCAAACTGAATACCGCTTTGCTCGGCATAGCCAATGGCGGCAGGTGTGCCGGAATCAGGGACCGGAATAACCAGATCTGCGTCCACAGGAAACTCCGCCGCTAATTGTTGTCCAATATCCTTACGCACATCATAGACGGACCGTTTTTCAACGACGCTGTCCGGGCGAGCGAAATAGATATGCTCGAAAATACAGAAGCGTTTTGGCGGTGTTGAAAATGGGAAGAGGGAGGTCAGACCGCTCTCATCGACGACAACGACTTCGCCGGGCTCCACGTCGCGGATAAAGTCCGCACCAATGATATCAAGCGCGCAGCTTTCAGATGTCAGGATATAGGCATTATCCAGTTTTCCGAGCACCAGCGGCCGAACGCCAAACGGGTCGCGAATACCAATCATTTTCTTGCTGGTCAGCGACACCAGAGAATATGCGCCGATAACCTTGGACATGGAATCGATCAGGCAATCGACGATTCTCATTTTCTTGCTGTTGGCAACCAGATGGATAATCACTTCCGTATCCGTGGTGGACTGAAAGATGCTGCCCTCTGTCACCAGCTGCTTGCGAAGTGTGGAGGCATTGGTCAGGTTACCGTTATGGGCGACGGCAAATCCGCCATTGGCCAGATCGGCAAAAATTGGCTGAATATTGCGAAGAACCGAGCCACCTGTTGTGGCATAGCGGTTATGACCGAGCGCTGCGTCGCCTTTGAGGCCGCTGATAACCTCTTCGGAGGAGAAATTATCGCCGACCTTGCCCATGGCTTTATGACTGTGGAAATGGCGACCATCATGACTGACGATACCGGCCGCTTCCTGTCCGCGATGTTGAAGCGCATGCAGGCCGAGGGCGGCGAGGGCCGCAGCCTCGCCATGGCCATATATTCCAAACACGCCGCATTCTTCGTGAAGTTTGTCATCGTCGAAGGGGTTACACAGATCGTCTATGGTAAGGCTGTCCGTCATTTTGGATTTTCCTGTGTACTTTTGGTAAGATTTTCCATCTGTTGTCGCGATCGATCATCATAGCCTTTGTCGATAATTTTTGTTGCATCATCGACGTTGGCCTTTATGCCGTCTTTTACCGCATCCGGCAATTCATCATATTTTTCTTTAATCTTTTTGAGCGCATCCTGATCTGAATCCCGGGTGATATTCAGGTTTTCCTGCATGTCCGGCGGCAATAGTTGCGCAACAAACGAGCCACTGGCAGAGACAATCGGCAGCATCTTGGCGTTCAGCACCCATTCAGGGCGATCATCTTCGGGGATGAACTGAACAAAGATCAGCCAGGCGATGCCCAGCAACAGGAAGCCCCGTGCAATGCCAAAAAATATTCCGAGCGAGCGATCGAGCGCGCCGAGACTGGAGGCTTTCACTTTTTCCGAGATGGCGTGACTGAAATAGGACAGGATCACCAGAGACAGGACGAAAACGACGGCACCTGTCAAGATATCGGCGATCAGCAGATTGACGATAAATTCCCGGGCAATTGGCTGCAGCAGGGGGAAGGCGTATAGCGTGATAAAAGTAGCTCCGACCCAGCCGGCAATGGCCAGGGTTTCTTTCACAAAGCCACGGGCAAAGCCAAAAATCGCCGAAATCAGGAGAATCACCAGGATAACCGCATCGGCACCTTGTATGGGGAGGTCTTCCATAAAGCTCTCTATACCCCTTTAAACAACCTGGGTCACCGGTTGTGATTGTGTAAAAAGACTAACAATTTCCCGCAGATGCTCCACTTCAATAATTTTCATGGACGTATCTTTTATCTTGCTGCCAGCCGGAATAATGGCCGTTGTAAATCCGAGTTTCGCCGCCTCTTTTAACCGAGCATCGGCTTGACCAACAGCCCTAATTTCGCCGGAAAGGCCGATTTCGCCAAAAAACAGGCTGCTTTCGGGAACGGGGATATCGGAAATCGAGGAAACCAGGGCGGCAACGACCGCCAGATCCGCCGCCGGTTCGTTTACGCGCAGGCCGCCGGCTACGTTGAGATAAACTTCACTGCCGGAAAAAGACAAACCGCAGCGTGCATCGAGAACCGCAAGAATCATGGCCAGCCGATTGGAATCCCAGCCAACTACGGCCCGCCGCGGTGTTGCCTGTGACGTGGTTGCCACCAGCCCCTGGATTTCCACAAGTAATGGACGGGTGCCTTCCATGCCGGCAAAGACCGAGGCGCCACTGATGGCCTTGTCGGGGTTGCTCAAGAAGAGAGAGGAGGGGTTGGCAACTTCCTGAAGGCCCGAGTCCGTCATCTCGAACACCCCGATTTCGTCGGTAGCGCCGAAGCGATTCTTGACCGCCCGCAAGATCCGGAACTGGTGGCCGCGATCTCCTTCAAAATACAGCACGGTGTCGACCATATGCTCCAGAACCCGCGGACCGGCGATCTGACCGTCCTTGGTGACATGCCCGACAAGGATGACGCTGCAGCCGGATTTGCGGGCGTAGCGGATCAGCTCCTGGGCGCAGGCCCGAACTTGCGCCACTGTACCAGGGGCGCTGGACAGGTTGTCTGCGAAGACGGTTTGAATGGAATCGATAACCAGCAGTTTGGGGGTCGGCGCTTTTTCAAGGCTGGTAATAATATCCCGCAGCGAGTTGGCGGAAGCCAGTTGCACCGGCGCGTCCGACAATCCCAACCGGCGGGCCCGCATGGATATCTGCTGGGTTGCTTCTTCGCCGGAGATATAGGTGCAAGGCTGGCCTTTCAAGGCCATGTGACCGACGGCCTGCAGCAGAAGGGTCGATTTACCGATGCCCGGATCGCCGCCAATCAGGATCGAGGAGCCGGAAACGAAACCGCCGCCCAGGACCCGGTCGAGCTCGCCGAGCTCGCTGAATGTGCGGGCATGATCGCTGGTATCCGTGTCCAGGGCCGTAAATTTGATTGCCTGGCCTTTGCCTGTCGACAGGCCACTTGGCACCGCGGCTTCAACCACACCTTCCAGCAAAGAATTCCATTCCCCGCAGGAATCGCAACGGCCTTGCCATTTGCGATGTACTTCGCCGCAGGACTGGCAGGTGAATTGTTCGGCAGTTCGCGCCATTGTCTATTCCAGTTAATCGTGGTTTTGGCCGAAACCAAAAAATGTCCATCCGTCGCAGGTTACGGTTTCAAAACTTCCAGTTTTATGGGTCCGTCGATGTCACCGCGGACGAATTGTTCAACATAGGGGTTGCCGCAAGTCTTAATGGTATCCGCCGGCCCCGACCAGACGACGCTTCCTTTATAAAGCAACGCGATTGTGTCGCCAATAACCTGCGCACCATCCATATCATGGGATATGGTCAGTGTCGTGGCACCGAGACGTCGGGTGCAATCGCGGATAAGGCTGTCAATGACATCCCCCATAATAGGATCGAGGCCGGTGGTCGGCTCATCGAAAAAAATGATTTCCGGATCTGCCGCGATGGCGCGGGCGAGGCCGACGCGCTTTTGCATGCCAACAGACATTTCCGCCGGGTTTCGATCCGCCATTTCCGCACCCAGACCGACAAGGCCGAGTTTCTCTATTGCTATTTTTTTGGCCTCTTTTCTCGGCATGCCGTGGGCCTGGAGCAAGCCAAAGGCAACATTTTCCCATACCGGCAGGCTGTCGAACAAGGCTGCATATTGAAACAGCATACCTGTTTTCAGGAGAACTTTCTCCCGTGCCTTGGTGGACAGGCCAATCACAGATTGTCCATCAATCAGGATATCGCCGCTATCCGGCTCAAGGAGACCGAGAATACATTTCAGCATGACCGATTTACCCGTTCCCGAGCCGCCGATCACGACCAGGGATTCTCCTTCCTTAACGCTCAGGTCAAGGTCATGCAGGATAACCTTGCTGCCAAACGCCTTGCACACTTTTCGTAATTCAATTTTTGGCGTTGCGGTCATGGTTGAACGGTGAGCATTACTGTTAGGAAATAGTCACTGATCAGGATCAGAACAAAGGAGGAGACGACGGCATTGGTCGTCGCCTTACCGACGCCTTGTGCGCCTCCGACAGAGTGAAAACCGTGATAGCACCCCATCAGGGCGACGATAAATCCGAAGACGGCTGCCTTGACCAGGCCCGAGACAACGTCGCGGACCTGAAGGAATTCAAAGGTATTCGTCAGATAGTTGCCGGGGTTGAAGCCGAGGGATTCTGTTGCAACCAGGAAGCCGCCGGCAACACCGATGATATCGCCCAGCAGCACGAGGAAGGGCAGGGTGATGACCGCAGCGAGGATACGCGGGGTCACGAGATATTTGAACGGGTTTGTCGATAGGGTTGCCAGCGCGTCAATTTGTTCGGTTACGCGCATGGTACCGATTTCCGCGGCAATTGCAGCGCCGACACGCCCGGCGACCATCAGACCGCTGAGGACCGGAGACAGTTCCCGGGTCAAGCCAATGACAACAATCGTCGGAACGGCACTTTCCGCGTTAAAGCGCGAGGACCCGTCGTAGATCTGCAAGGCCAGAACCATTCCGGTGAAAAGGGCGGTCATGCCGACGACCGGTAAGGAATAATATCCAATATTCATGAGCTGCCGTAAAAACAGCGACAAATAGAAAGGCGGGATGATGCAATGACGCAGGCTTACGATTGTAAATTTGGTAATCCTGCCAACGGCGGCCATAAAGGAGATGAAGACACGGCCGATTGCCGCAAAAAAGTTCCATTCCATATTACTTGTCCGTCGGTTCCAAATATTCCCGGGAATAGCGATTTCCGAGAGAGGTGAGTATTTCGTATGGAATTGTTTCGGCATGCGCCGCCACTTCATCCAAGGGTACCGCGCCGCCAATCAGATCAACGAAACCTCCGGCGACACATTCATGACGCGGGATGCTGCTGACATCGATTGTAATTATATCCATTGAAACGCGCCCTATAACCGGTACCTTATTGTTGTTTATCGCACATTCTGCCTTATTGCCAAGCGCTCGAATGTATCCATCCGCATAGCCCACCGAAACTGTGGCAATCCGGCTCACTTCTTCTGTCCGGTATGTCGCACCATAGCCAACGTGAAATTGACTGTCAACGTCCTGAACTTGCAGGATTTTCCCCTGTAATTGGACTACTTCGCACATGGGATTTGGGGCGCCGCCGGTTGGATTGCCGCCAAATAGAGCGATGCCAGGCCGGACAAGGTCAAAATGAAAGTCAGGACCCAGAAAAATACCGGCTGAATTGGCGAAGGAAACCGGTGTATCCTGCAAAGCCGCTGGCAACAATGTCTTGAAAAAATGCAGGCGGTCCAGTTGTTGATTGTTCAAAGGGTGTTCCGGTTCATCCGCACAGGCCAGATGGCTCATGATATAATCGATTTTCAGCGCATCAAGGAGCGACGGATCGGCTGCGAGATCGCGGATCTCCTGCTCCAAAAACCCCAGTCTTGTTATCCCTGTATCGAGATGAATTGCGGCCCGTAAAGGCCCGTGATCCTTCGCATATTCTGACCAGGTCCGTAATTCATCCAAAGTATTGAGAACTGGAAAAAGACGATGCTCCAAATAGGCTGGTTCAGCCGCTACCATCAAGCCGGAGAGAACGTAGATTGTCACGTCCGGCAAGCATTTACGCAACGTGACGCCTTCGGCCGGAAGGGCAACAAAAAATTCCGTACATCCGGCGTCGGCGAGGGCCGGTGCGACTTTTTCGATTCCCAGACCATAGGCATTGGCTTTCACCGACGCACCGCATCGCGCAGAAGCAGCCCTTTTCTGAAGTATGCGGTAATTTTCCTGAAGAGCTCCCAGATCAATCGTCAAATGGGCGCCGGCAAGTCTAGGATCCATAAACGCGGTCGCTTCCTAATGGTGCTCAGGTAAATAGTCGTCCGAGATGTAATCGCCAAACCGGGTGAATTCCGGCTTGAAGTGCAATTTGATAATCCCGATTGGGCCATGTCGTTGCTTGCCGATGATCACTTCAGCCATATTATGCAAGCGGCCCATTTTCTCCTGCCACTCCGCATGTTCCGGCGTGCCTTCGGAAGGTTCTTTTCGTTCCTCGTAATAGGATTCCCGGTAGACGAACATCACCACATCAGAATCCTGCTCAATGGAGCCAGATTCCCGCAAATCTGATAGTTGAGGTCGTTTGTCATCCCGGTTTTCCACCTGCCGACTAAGCTGTGACAAGGCAATAACAGGTATATTCAATTCTTTGGCGACGGCTTTCAAGCCTTGGGTCACCTCGGAAATTTCCTGGACCCGGTTTTCGCTGCGCCGACCCGAGCCCTTCATCAATTGAAGATAGTCGACAACAATTAATCCCAACCCATGGCTTCGTTTCAAGCGTCTCGCCCTTGTTCGCAATGCGGCGATGGACAGGGCAGGTGTGTCATCAATGTAAAGTGGCAGTTCCGACAGAAGGGCACTTTGCGGAACCAGTTTATTGGCAAACTCGTCATCGCTCAAATCGCCGCGACGCAGTTTTTCCGAGCTTATTTCCGTTGCTTCTGCAAGAATACGACCAACAAGCTGTTCTGCCGCCATTTCGAGCGAGAAGAAACCGACGGCGGCGCCTTCCTTGCCGCCCGACCGATGGTGGGCTTTTGCAGCGTTATAGGCAATATTTGTCGCCAGTGACGTTTTACCCATAGAGGGTCGACCCGCCAGAATGAGAAGGTCGGAACTGTGCAAGCCACCGAGTTTACCATCCATGTCTTTCAGACCGGTGGTTACACCGACCAGATTACCATCGCGATGGAACGCCTCTTCGATTGATTTAAGGGCCTCGCCAACGGCGATTTTTACCGGCAACAAGGACCCTTCATGCGCGCCGTTCTCAGCCAGGGAAAAGAGCTTTTTCTCGGCTTCTTCAATCTGCGACTGGGACGTTTCCTCAAGATCGGAATCGTAAGCCGTATTGACGATATCTTCGCCCAGAAGGATGAGTTCCCGGCGCATGGCCAGATCATAAATCAATCGTCCGTAATTTTCGGCGTTGATAATCGTTGTCGCCGAAGCGGCAAGACGCGCCAGATATTGCGACCCGCCAATATCAGCCAAGGCAGAATCATGATCGAAATAGGATTTCAATGTAACAGGGTCGGCAATCTCGCCGCGCTCAATCAAAATTGAGGCCGCATCGTAAATACGCCTATGCACATCTTCAGAAAAATGTTCGGGCAGCAGAAATCCGGTTACTTTGGCGGCCGCCTCGTTATTGACGAGGATGGCGCCTATAAGATCCTGTTCCGCTTCGATGTTGTGGGGGGCAGAGCGATAGGCGAGGGACTCATTTGAACCGTCTTCTGATCGATCTTCACTGACTAATACCGTTTCCATGGCGGGATCGTATCACAGGGTAAAATTTTGTTCATTCATAATCTGATTGTATAGATCAGTTTATTTGTGGAAATCTTTTGTCCACAGCCTGTGGATTAGGGGAGAATTTATCTGATCCCGGATAAAGAAAAAGCGGCGCCTTAACAGCGCCGCTTGCAATTCTTTATTTGAACTGAAACCTATTTGCTTTCTTCTTCAGCGTCTGCTTCAACTTCAACATCTGCCGTACCGGACTGGGTCAATTCGTCCAGGTCAACGTCGGCCGTGGATTCAAAAACATCGGCAATTGCTTCGTCGCGATTATCAAGAGCCGCTTCCGCGACTTCTTCTACAGATTCGCCACGTGCCTGAATTTTCGCTTCTTCGTCAGAGCGGGCGATGTTGACGACAACTGTAACGTTCACTTCCGGGTGCAGACGCACCTTGATATCATGCAGGCCAAGGGTCTTAAGAACTTTGTCCATGATAATCTGTTTGCGATCGACGGTAAAGCCAGCTGACGTTACTGTTTTGGCAATATCTTGTGTGCTGACTGAGCCATAAAGCTGCTGAGACTCACTGGCAGCGCGGATCAGAATAACAGTTTCGCCATCGAGCTTTTCACCAACTTTTCTGGCTTCTTCACTCTGCTTGAGGTTGTCTGCTTCGAGCTGGGCTCTCTGCGTTTCAAAAATCGCCAGGTTGTCCTTGTTCGCGCGCAGGGCTTTGTTCTGCGGCAACAGAAAATTCCGGGCGTAGCCGTTCTTTACGGTGACAACGTCACCCATTTGTCCAAGTTTTTCAACTCGTTCTAATAATACAACTTCCATCAGTCTTCCTCCTGGTGGGTGGTGACGGCAAAACGGCGCCTGAACCCGATCCAATTTTCCATCAATCCTAATACTGTAACCAAAAGAAATGGCCACAACATAATAATCAACACCATATAAATCGCCCCAAGTAGGATGGGCCGACCGTTCCATCTTTTCGAAACCACATGAATAACAGCCATTCCCTGTAGGAAAAAAACTATCTCCAATGCGATTACTATAGCGCCCAAAATCGGCCAGATACCGTCAAGAAACAGACTTAACACAACGGCCGCGATGAACACCAGAGCTGCCCATACCGGCAACTCCATTTTCGTCAGTTTCGGCGTCGGGCGTTTGTTCTTTCCAAATCGAACCAACAGCCCCTGGGCCAAAGATCCGCTTAACAAAACAAACAAACCCCACATAGGACCCAGGAATTGCGGCATCATTGCAACAAATTCCTCGGCGGTCATTGTGGAGCTGACACCCCTTAATTCTTTCAATTGCGCCAACATCTGATCAAAACCGGCAATCAGTCCTTGTTGCAACTCGTCGTTCATATTGACCACGGCCATTGCCGCGATTGTCAGACCGACACATATACCCACCCACCAGATTAACAAATATTCTGTTGGGTACCAGAATTTCTCTTCTTCTGTACCTCGCCATAGCAACGCCTGTCGAACAATAATAAGCACTGGCGCGCCGCAAAGGATGGCATATGTCAAACCAAATACAGGACTTAGAACCAGGGAAGCAACGATGGCACCAGTAATGACTGAGACTGCTGCACTCTTAACCCCGAACCCTAACCCCGAAATAAACAAGGGGACCAGAGATAATGTCCATAAAGCCAAAGATTGAAAGGCCGAGCCGTAATTTGCAGCACCGTCATTTCCGATGATGGAAATTGACAAGAGCAGGGTACTCAAAATACCCAACGCGATGGCAACGACCAGTTCCTTGACCATAAGCTGTATTCTAAAGGCAGCGTCGCCGCTGCCTTTTGCTTTCTATTCTACGATAAACGGCAGGAGCGCGAGGTTTCTTGCACGTTTAATTGCTTTCGCAAGTTCCCGCTGCTTCTTTGCGGAAACAGCTGTTATCCGACTTGGCATGATTTTGCCGCGTTCGGACACGAAACGTTGCAGAAGTTTTACATCTTTATAATCGATTTTTGGGGCGCCTTCGCCTGTAAACGGACAGGTCTTCCGGCGACGAAAGAACGGACGGCGTTGTTCATCAGCCATTATGCGTCTCCTTCAACAGTTGCGACTTCTTCAGTCACTTTTTCTTCTGCCGCGACAGTTTTTTCTGCGTCAGCTTTTGGCGCGCTACTTTCCTGCTCATCACGATCACGCCGGCCACCTGGGCGTGCGCTCCGAGATTGCAGCATAACAGAATCATTTTCGTTCAATTCTTCAACCCGCAAAGTCATGTGGCGCAAAATGTCTTCATGGAGAAGAAGATTGCGTTCCATTTCCTTAACCGCGGCAACAGGTGAATCAATGTTCAAATGAACATAATGACCTTTGCGGTTTTTCTTGATTTTGTAGGCGAGATTACGAAGTCCCCAATGTTCAACTTTTGCAACGTTTCCGCCGCCTTCAGTGACATATCCGGACATTTGTTCGGTCAGGGTTTCCACTTGTTGCGTGGAGATATCCTGACGCGCAATTATAACTGTCTCATATAGAGGCATTAATATAAGCTCCTTACGGCTTCTAGATGTCTGGAGTTACAGTTGCCCATAACCTGCCAAACTTAGCCGACCTCCGTCGGCAAGGAGTATTGAGGCCGCGGACTATACAGATATTGCTACCATATGCAAGTAGGCTTGACAGGAAATTTTTCCGTAATATGACTGTGCCTCAGTAACTAACAAGATCGGACCTTATATATGATACGTGCATTTGTATTTCCAGGCCAAGGCAGTCAATCTGTAGGTATGGGAAAAGAGTTGGCAGAAAGCTTCTCTGCTGCCCGCGAAGTTTTCGAAGAAGTCAATGATTCCCTGGGACAAAACCTGACGCAATTGATGTTTGAAGGGCCGATCGAGGAACTGACATTAACCGAAAATGCACAACCGGCACTGATGGCTGTCAGCCTTGCGGTTGTACGGGTGTTGGAAAAAGAAGGAAATATGGATCTTGGGACATCCGCAAAATTTGTTGGTGGGCATTCTTTAGGAGAATACTCTGCGTTGACAGCGGCCGGAGCCCTGACAATTTCCGACGCGGCAAAATTATTGAAAGCCAGGGGATTGGCCATGCAGCAAGCCGTGCCAGTTGGTGTCGGGGCGATGGCAGCCTTGCTTGGGTTGGACATAGGGCCTGTGGAAGAAGTGGTGGCGGAGGCTGAAAAAACGGCGGTCGATGGAGAAATTTGTGTTGCCGCAAATGATAACGCCGACGGACAGGTGGTCCTGAGTGGCCACAAGGGTGCCGTTGAAAGGGCAATTGAGATCGCCAAGGAAAAAGGTGCGAAGCGGGGCATGCTCCTGCCGGTTAGCGCTCCTTTTCATTGTCCCTTGATGCAACCGGCGGCAGATGTGATGGCCGAAAAACTGGCGCAAGTCACGATTGCGCCCCCGCGTGTGCCTTTGGTCGCCAATGTGACAGCAGCCGAAGTAAGTGATCCGGACACAATCCGGCAATTACTCGTCGATCAGGTTACAGGCCGGGTTCGTTGGCGGGAAAGTGTTCTTTTTATGGGCGAGCAAGGCGTTGAGCAACTGGTTGAGTTGGGCGCTGGCAAGATTCTGACCGGTATGGTACGTAGAATTAACCGTGAATTGACGGGAACAGCCGTTCAGTCACCAGCGGACATAGAAGCTTTTTTGGCAACCCTCTAAAGATTTGATAATTGTGTGATTGGAGTAAATTATGTTTGATCTAACAGGTAAATGTGCGCTTGTAACAGGCGCATCCGGCGGGTTAGGGGCCATAATCGCCAAAGACCTTCATGCCGCCGGGGCAACGGTAGCCTTATCGGGCACACGTGAAGACGCTTTAAATGCGGTTGCAGCAGAGCTCGGTGAACGGGTCCATGTCCTGCCGTGCAATCTTTCCGATATGGAAGCTGTGGGTAGTTTGATTAAAGACGCGGATACTGCCATGGGGCAGGTAGATATTCTGGTAAATAATGCGGGTTTGACGCGAGATGGCCTTGCCATGCGGATGAAGGAGGAAGATTGGGATCTGGTGATGGATGTCAATCTAAAGGCAGCATTTTTGCTGTCAAAAAATAGTCTTCGGGGCATGATGAAACGGCGCAACGGCCGCATTATCGGCATAACATCGATCGTTGGCGTTACAGGCAATCCGGGGCAAATGAATTATGCTGCCTCTAAAGCCGGGATGATTGGTATGTCGAAATCTCTGGCGCAGGAAGTGGCCAGCCGGGGCGTTACTGTCAATTGTGTGGCGCCTGGTTTTATTGAGACTGCGATGACAGATGCTCTTCCAGACGCTCAGAAAGAGGCGCTTCTTAACGGCGTGCCAGCGGGAAAACTAGGCGATCCGCGCGACATCTCGGCAGCTGTTTTGTATCTTGCGTCTGAAGAGGCCGGTTATGTGACCGGCCAGACGTTGCATGTAAACGGTGGAATGGCGATGATCTAGGAGCGCGTGCTCTTGTCTTAGTTTGGAAAAACACTACCTGTGACAGGTTTCCTTTGCAAGATTGCCAAAGTATGCTAGGAAACCGCACGAAATTGACCTCTGTTCTGCTTGAAATTTAGGCTTGGTGGAGGTAAGGATTGAAGAGACTATACTTAAACTGTCGGATTATCTAAGGATACAGCTATGACTACTACCGCCGAGCGCGTAATAAAAATCGTTATCGAACATCTTGGTGTTGATGAAGGTAAAGTAACTGAAGCCGCTAGCTTCATTGACGATCTGGGCGCAGACAGCCTGGATACCGTTGAACTTGTAATGGCTTTTGAAGAAGAGTTCGGCATCGAAATCCCGGATGACGCTGCAGAAAAAATTCTGACAGTAAAAGACGCGATTACGCATATCGACGCAGCCTGAGTCGGCTGACTAAATAGTAATAAAAGCGATTAATCCTCCTTAAACTTTTTGATAGGTTTTGGCATGCGACGTGTAGTTGTTACCGGAATGGGGCTTGTTACTCCGTTAGCGAGCGGTGTTGAAGCGACGTGGAAGAGGCTTATTAACTCGGAATCGGGGGCTGGGCAGCTGACGAAGATCGATACGACCGATCTCCCCGTCAAATATGGCTGTGAAGTACCGGAAACACCTGATCATCCGGACGCTTTTATTGTCGACGACCTGCTTCCTCCAAAAGAACAGCGTAAAGTGGATAGCTTTATCCTGTTCGGTATAGGTGCCGCGGAAGAAGCTATTAAGGATTCCGGTTGGGTTCCAAAAAACGATGAAGAAGCCTGCCGTACAGGCGTAACTATCGGTTCTGGAATTGGTGGTTTACCATCGATCGAGGAGAATGCGGTTATTCTGCATGAACGTGGACCCCGCCGCATTAGCCCCTTTTTCATTCCAGGCGCATTGATCAACCTTGTCTCCGGGCAGGTTTCAATTCGGCATGGATTTAAAGGACCGGCGCACGCTGTTGTTACAGCTTGCTCAACAGGTGCACATGCAATTGGCGATGCAGCGCGGATGATTGTTGATGATGATGCCGACGTAATGGTAGCTGGTGGCGCGGAAGCAGCTATCTGTCGATTGGGTATTGCCGGCTTCGCGTCGGCAAAAGCATTGTCGAAAGGATTTCCTGACAACCCGGAACAAGCCTCTCGCCCCTACGATAAAGGCCGAGACGGTTTTGTTATGGGGGAAGGCGCCGGTGTGGTCGTTCTGGAAGAATATGAGCATGCCAAAAAGCGCGGCGCAAAAATTTATGCGGAAGTTGTTGGATATGGTTTATCTGGCGATGCACATCATATCACAGCGCCGGCGAGCGACGGAAATGGCGGTTTTCGTGCCATGCAAATGGCGATCAAGAAATCAGGCCTGAGCCTTGAGGACATTGGTTATGTAAATGCTCATGGGACCTCAACGCCGCTAGGGGATGAAATCGAGGTCGGAGCGGTGAAACGCTTGTTTGGCAGTGCCAAAGAGAATCTTGCAATGTCCTCAACCAAATCTGCTATCGGCCATTTGTTGGGCGCGGCAGGGGGTGTCGAGGCCATATTCTCTATTCTGGCAATGAATAACGGCATCCTGCCGCCAACTCTGAATCTGGATGACCCATCTGATGGCCTGGATCTTAATTTAGTGCCGAAAGTTGCGCAGGAAAAGAAACTGAATGCGGTACTGTCCAATTCCTTTGGATTTGGCGGGACGAATGCCAGTCTCGTAATGAAGCGCGTTTAACCGATTATGACTAATTTTTGAGGGCAGAATGAAGCGGGTATACTTCTTCATCTTTGCCCTTTTTATTGTTGCAGCCTTGTCTGTGGCCTCTCTTGCCGCCTATGGATGGCACCTTTTCAAGTCACCGGGCCCCCTTGCGGCAGAGACAACTTTCTCGCTGGAAAAAGGCACGGGGTTAAGATCCCTATCCAAAATTCTTCTGGAAAAGAACATCATTAATAATGATTTAGCGTTCGTTTTTGGCGTCAAGGTCGAAAAGATGGGGCGTAATTTACGGGCCGGAGAATATCTGGTGACTGCTGGTCTATCCGGCTATGGGCTAATGAATCTATTTGTTTCCGGTAAAGTCATCGAACGTCGCATAACCATCCCGGAAGGGCTTGAGAGCAGAGAAATTCGAGAATTGATTTTGCAGGCGGATGGCTTGGTTGGCGATATCACCATTGCCATGGAAGAGGGTGCGTACCTTCCAGAAACCTATCACTATCAATTAGGGGACAGCCGGGAAGAATTGGTGAACCGGATGGCTGAGGATATGCAGACTCTGACTGTGGAAGTTTGGAAATTGCGTGACCCAAAGTCTGAAATAAAGACTATGGAAGAGTTAGTCATTCTCGCGTCAATAGTCGAGAAAGAAACAGCATTGGCGTCGGAGCGCCCCCATGTCGCAGGTGTATTTTTGAATCGTCTCAGAAAAGGGATGAAGCTGCAATCGGACCCGACGGTTGTCTATGGTATTACCGAGGGCAAGAGGGAATTGGGCCGCCCATTGAGTAGAAAAGATTTAGCATCGCAAAATGATTACAGCACGTATCACATTTCAGGCTTACCAAAAGGACCGATCGCCAATCCGGGAGAAGAAAGCCTTCGTGCCGTTCTACAACCTCTGCAAACGAAAGATCTATATTTCGTTGCCGATGGAACAGGTGGACATGCCTTTTCTAAAACGCTGGATGAACATAATGCCAATGTCCGAAAATGGCGGAAGCTGAACAAGAAAAAGAAGAAATAGCCGTCAAAAAAGCATACCTTTCGGCTTCTTGAAAGAATTCTGGCACAATCTGCCCTCCGTAATCGTCTATCTCTGGGATAAATGAAAATGGAGTGGGGATGCACGGATGGCAGCAAGTACAGATACAATTCAAATCCTGCTTAGACAACGGCAGGAACTTCGTCAGGCCTTATTGGATTTACGTGAAGAGATTGAAACGTTAGACGCCTCGTCGTTGGACTTGGTGAACAAGAATGTCAAGTCGCAGAAAACGCCTTCGGTTGAGAATACGCGATCTCTTGAAGCTGCCAGATCGGTTCAATCAGAGCCTCTGGGCAGTAATTCTGAAATGCCCACAAAGAATAGAACGGAACCTATTCCGGAACTGATATCATCTGGCAAAACAACAACTAAGGAGCCCAAAACGCAAGAACTTTCCGAACAAGAAAAACGCCGTTCTGTTATATCGCTCCAACCCGGCGAACGATCGGAGCCCAAACTTTGCAAGGCGTCGACTGAATCCGGAAAAAATAAACCCGACTTTTCGCCAATAACGTCACCAAAATCAGCAGAAAAAGACGCTGTGGTCCATGGAAACAGTCCAATTGATCAAAGCGGTGATCCTTCTCGACTATTGGTGAATGCAAAAAGTCTTTCCGCCTTTTTTCTCGAGCACCCTTCTATTGTGCCGCCAACTCAGCTCGCGTCATTGGACGTCGCGATTTCCGATTATGAGACTGCAGCACCGGATGATTCCTTGAAGTTTTACCACAGTCTACAAAGTACCTATCGGACCGTTGCCAGTCAAAGCTATGCAAACCAGAATATAAACGGAACAACAATCATCGACAGTAAAAACGGTGCCCGTCTTTTATGGATTATGCCGCTTTGTATCGCTGCATTGGTTCTTGTCGTTTTCCCGTTTCTGCTTTTTTCGCGAACGATGGCAAATGAAATGTTCATTACAGATTTCGCTACAAATCTTGTATGGGTATTTGGTGCTTCCTCAGCTTTTTTATGGGGAATCGCCGGGGCGCTCACATTGCTGACTTTGACAATTGCGTTGCAGGTCAGGCGACGTGAGTATGATGCAGACATTCGGTATTCGTCGGCATTGCACGGAGCACTTGGCGGCATAATAGGCTGCTGCTGTTTTCTTGTCCTTGGGATCTGGGTGCCGACGTCTAATGTTGCAGCAGAATTTGGTTTGAACTTGGTGGCGTTTGCAGTTGGTATGACGGCCGGTATAATTTTTTCGGCGCTGCAACGGGTGGCAACTATTGTGCTGAGTATCATTGAGCTCGACAAAAAATAACCTCTACCTGACCTTGTGACACCTCCATGAAAAAGATATACAAGAGGCCTTAATTCTAATTAGCGCATGAGGCATTCTTGACCGTAAATAGTATGACAGGTTTCGCCCGCTCCAGTGGCTCCTTCGCGGCTTATAGCTGGCAATGGGAAGCGAAAAGCGTTAATGGCAAAGGTTTGGAAATCCGCTGTCGGATGCCCGCTGGCTTTGACCAACTAGAAGACAAGATACGAAAATTACTTAAGTCTACATTTCATCGTGGATCGATGAATATTCAACTACAATTTGAAAATGCGCAAGGTGATCAACCCTATCGTGTCAATACGGATTTTCTAGATGAATTGCTAACTTTGGCAAATCAGTATGTAGAGGAAGGGCGTGGGCAATCGCCCCATATGGATGGCATGTTGGCTCTTAAGGGTGTCATTGAGCAAAATGACGCAACACAGGATCACGCCAGTAATGAAGAGCTTCAAGCGATACTTTTAGAGTCAGCTGCCGACGTTTTTACGCGTCTCGCATCCGTTCGTGCGGAAGAAGGTGGCCGTCTTTCCCCTATTTTAAATGCTCAGCTGGACGAGATAGAAATTTTGGTTTCTCGAGCAAGAGAACAGATTGCAGATGGACCGGATAATAGTCGGCGAAGACTGAAAACTCAGATGGATCGGATTCTGGCGGAAACCAATATGTTGGACGAGGGGCGGCTGGAACAAGAACTGGCTTTGCTGGCGACCAAGGCGGATATTTCCGAAGAACTAGATCGTTTGACGAGCCATATTGACTCGACCCGTGATATCCTAATTGGCCCCAGTGACCATGGTATGGGCAGGCGCTTGGATTTCATTTGTCAGGAATTTAATCGCGAAGCGAATACCCTTTGCTCCAAATCCAGTGATAAAACGCTTACGCAGACAGGATTGGATATGAAAGCGGTTATAGATAGGCTGCGCGAACAAGTACAGAATATCGAGTAGGAGTAAACGGTTATGTCGGCTATGAGTGAAACACTGTCCGTTGACCGGCGTGGCTTGATGTTGGTTTTGTCTTCGCCTTCTGGTGCTGGGAAAACGACTCTTTCGCGGGCATTGCTGGCAGACACGGAAAACATGAAGATGTCGGTTTCGGCGACGACACGACCAATGCGTCCCGGAGAAAAAGACGGGGAAGATTATTATTTTGTTGAACCCGTTGACTTTAATCTGATGATTAACCGGGATGAATTGCTGGAGCATGCGAAAGTCTTTGGCAACTATTACGGCACGCCGCGCGCCGCCGTAGAAGAAGCTTTGAGTAGCGGGAACGACGTGCTTTTTGACATTGATTGGCAAGGCACCCAACAACTTGCGCAGAAAATGCGGGATGATCTGGTCAGTATTTTTATCTTGCCGCCGTCAACTGCTGCTCTCGAAAAACGCCTTAAATCCAGAGCTCAGGATTCCGACGAAGTTGTTGCACAACGGATGTCAAAAGCTTCCGAAGAAATCAGTCATTGGCGAGAGTATGACTACGTTGTCGTCAATGATGATGTCGAAAAATGTTTATCTGAAGTACGAGCCATTTTAAAAGCAGAGCGCGTTCGTTGTAGCCGCCGGACCGGGTTAATCGATTTTGTCAGCAGGCTGCGCGAAGGTTACTGAGAATTATCGAAAGCCTGAGCGAGCCGGCAAAACTCTTCCACGGTCAGTTCTTCTGCCCGCCGTGTTGGATTGATTTCTGCTTTTCGCAAAAGAATATCGGTGGATTGTCCCAACGGTTTCAAACTTGCGCGCAGCATTTTACGGCGCTGCCCAAATGCTGCAGCGACGACTTTCTCCAGTATTCTCTGATTGGCGGGGAAGGCGGGTTCGGGCCGTGGTATCAATTGAACGACAGTACTGGTAACCTTCGGCGGGGGTGTAAATGCTTTTGGTGAAATGTCAAATTGACGGGAACAAACGCATAGCCATTGGCACAAAATAGTTAGCCGACCATATGCTTTTGTACGCGGTTCGGCGGTTATCCGATCGGCGACCTCTTTTTGAAACATTAAGGTCATTGACGAGAATCGATCCGGATGACCAAGCCATTTAATCAGTAATGGCGTCGCCACATTATAAGGTAGATTGGCGACAATTTTCGCTCGTCCTTCGAAAAGAGATGTTTCATCTAGCTCAAGGGCATCCGTATTAAGAACCTCTATCCGTTTCGGGTAGGCATTGCTGATATCAGCAAGTGCGGGCAGGCAGCGGCTGTCTTTTTCAATGACGATCAGCTTTGAAGCACCCTCCGCGAGAATGGCCCGCGTGAGGCCACCGGGGCCAGGTCCGATTTCCAGAACAGTTTCTCCATCAAGCGAACCCGCCGATCGGGCAATTTTTCCCGTTAAATTAAGATCTAGAAGGAAATTTTGTCCCAAGGATTTTTCGGCGCGCAAGCCATATCGACTTATGACATCTCGCAATGGAGGTAGTAGAACAGCTTCAGTCATTGGTTTTCGTAACCATTTCAGCCGCAATTTTTAACGCTTCTATCAAGCTTGTCGGGTTTGCGATGCCTTTTCCATAGATATCTTCCGCCGTGCCATGGTCCGGAGATGTTCTGATGATTGGTAAACCAAGTGTCACATTTACGCCACCGTCAAAATCGATGGTCTTTATCGGGACTAATGCTTGATCATGATACATACAGACCGCAGCGTCATATTTCTCGCGAGCGGCTTTATGAAAGAGGCTATCTGCCGGAAAGGGTCCTTTTACATCTATGCCGCTCTGTTGCAGGGTTTTGATAGTTGGGGCAATAATCTCAATTTCTTCATCGCCAATACTACCGCCTTCTCCTGCGTGCGGATTGAGGCCTGCGACAACTATTCGCGGGTTCTGGGTGCCAAACCAGCTTTGCAAGTCGCGATCGACCGTGGAAATAACATGTGTAAGCAGGTCTTTGGAAAGTTGAGCAGGGACACTGCTTAGCGGAATATGTATCGTCGCTGGAACGACCTTTAGTTCGCGGCACGCCAACATCATGACAGCTTGATCTGTGACGCCGGTCAAACTCGCGAGAAATTCTGTATGTCCTGGAAAGTTGAA
>Ga0315336_1002257_pt1 | contig 30642 bp, 23 predicted proteins | sample ASW5metaG_FD_204512 | JGI IMG/M metagenome (GOLD analysis project Ga0315336, IMG submission 204512) | Ammonia-oxidizing marine archaeal communities from Monterey Bay, California, United States - ASW #5 | ecosystem: Environmental > Aquatic > Marine > Intertidal zone | place: USA: California...
TCTGAGTATCTATCGGGCTCAAATCCAGCGGACACACCAAGACGAACTCGGCCCAGGTCATAGGTAGTGCTCAGCCCATCCCAATATCCGCCGGCGGGCGTATGCCGCTCTCTGAATCGGCCAGTCTCAATAGAAAGTTTTGAAGTTGGATTGCTCAGATACTTCAACTCATAAAGGCGAACAGAACCCGCCTTCCCTATGATTTTGCTCGAACTGAAACGCTGTGAGCCACGGACATTCGCAAGAAAACGACCATTTCCAGGCAATCCTTCCACCCGCAGTCTGACAGAACTGACCGGAGTCATAAACTTCCTGGATGTCGAACGTGTATCGGTAAACTGGCCTTTTACGTCTGAATAAGAGGCCGTCAGAGAAGCACTGTAATAGCCATGAACCTCAATTTTCCTGGCTCGCGCTACTGCAACGGTCTGTGAAGGTCTACCGAGAATGCTTTCTCGTTCTTCAGGGGGGAGCAGATCAGAGGATTCCTCCACCTCAGTTACCCTTTCTGGGCCAATCAGCCTGAGGGCGTCACCGACCTCAAGAGCCAGCGGAGAGGACAACCAAGCTAGCAGCAGCGACCCCGAGGATTTTCCAGCCACGCGAGCAATCCCGGGGAGCTCACCATTCCTGGTAACAGAAAGTGTATCTCCCCGAATCCATTTGGCCTCACTCGCATCAACATAAATACCGCGGGCCTGAATTCGGCTGACAATGACATCAAGTGTGTCGCTCGCGACTTGGCCCAATGCTTCACCTGGGAAACTCAGGAAGCATATCGTCAGCACAAGTATGATTGCTTGTCTAGTCATCGTCCTCCTTCCCATCCGGATGACAACTGAAACATGCCAGGCTCTCGTAAACGTAATCTAGTACGTCATCGTGTTCGTCATCCATGTCATCGCGCTGATGCTCGTGACAATCGATGCAGGAAAAAGAAGTCATGTCCGGCGCAGCCTGATGACAGTCAGAACAGTTATTCCACTCGCCTTTGTGTGACCCCGAATAGATGGGAAAGAACGGGACATCATGATCGAATGAGTCCGGGTCATCCCACGTGTTTTGACTGTGGCACTCTAGGCAGTTGAGAGGGAATCCTGAATTTCGATGCTCGTCCTCGTATTCTGAGCTGTGGCAAGCGTAGCAATCGTTTTGATCCTGTGCGTTGTAAACCAGTTCGAACGAGGGCTGAATATGACAGCTCTCACAGCCCGCAAAGTCATGGGCACCAATCAGTTCAAAGCCATTTGAAAGGGATGCATGATTCGGAAATATTGCGTCCGGCCAAACATGTTGAGTATGGCAGTCTTCACAGTTTTCCGAGAATCCATTTTCTAAGTGAGGTACCACGGTGGTTTCTAGGTACTCCGGTTCATGACACGATATACACGTTGGTTGATCCCCGAAAAATGATCCGCCAAAATCGTCAGCGTGGCAGCTCTCACAAGCAATGACCTCATGCGAGCCGATGAGCGGGAAGGAGGTGTTCAGGTGTAGTGCGAAACCATCTATATCCCGGAATGAGTCGGAATTGTGGCATGTCTCGCAAGACTGAACCAGCTTAGCGTCATGAACATCGTTATGACAATCCGCACATTCTCGAATCTGATTAAGCGGAGGGACGAACTCCAATCCCGTATGACACGAAGCACAATCTTGAGCTGCATGAGAGGCGAGTAGTTCAAACTTTGCGTCTTCCAAGTGATCAAAAGATGCGTTCGGATCCATGGGGGACCAGACAGCAGCCGAATGGCAATCGTTGCAGAAAAGAGCAGTATCCCACTCCCCATGAGGGCTGACGAATACGTTTTCCTGCGCGGAGGCTAGACCAATAGAAGCGACCCACAAAACGGCACTGAACAAAGCTACAATGAAGCGTCTACTCATTTTGAATACCCCCTCCATGACAGTCTTCGCACGCAGTCCCTACACCACGATACTGCACAACAAGCTCTCCAGAAGGTGCCGTACTTTCAAGATGGCAGCTTGCGCACGAAACGCTCGTATGAGCGCCTTCGAGTGGCCAACCCGTTAGGGCGTGATCAAAAGAAGCTAGCCTGAACGATGTTTCATCGTGGCAATCTGCGCAATTCGTGTCGCCAAATTGCGCAGCGTGAGGACTTTCATCATCGTGACACGATGCGCACGTAGATTGCAGGCCCCTGAATTCCGTAGCGGCAAGTTCTTGTGCCTCGTGACATGAGGCACATGCTAGGATTTCGTGAGTTCCTACTAAAGCGAAGTCCGTTGTGGAATGGTCGAACGAATTCTGAGCCGCAATCCACGTTTCAGTGGAGTGGCAAGTTTCGCAGGTGTCAGGCGCAAATTGATCCTCATGAGGATCGTCTTCCGAATGGCAGCCTTCGCACGTCTGATCCAGCACCTCAAACGAAACAGATGAATACTGTCCGGGGCCGGGAGATGAGGTATGGCATTGGCTGCATATTACGGCAAGGTGGGCGCCCTCAAGTGGATACTCAGTTTCATCTTGATGGCGAAAAACGTCGAAATCTGACGGGGTCCAACCATATTCAGAATGACAAGATACACACGTGACCGGATCGGTACTTCCGTCATGCGTGTCCGTGTGGCAACTTTCACAAGACTCTGATGCCGGATGGGGATACTGTCTTGACAGCGTGCTTCGAACGAATTGCAGATCTATATCGGGGTCAGAACTTGAGCTCGTATGACAGGAAGCGCAGGTGGCTGACTCATGCAACCCAACCAACTCGAAGCCAGTCGCATCATGATCGAATGACTCTTCAAAGTCTGAAACCACAAACACCTCCCATCCAGCAGTTTCGTGACAGGATGCGCACGTTGGCCCGAACGTTCCGTTGTGCTCGTCCTCGTGGCATGAAGAGCACTCCAAAAAATCAATCGGTCGGTAGATTATCTCATCAGATTCGCTGCTGGCGGGCTCGTGGCAAGATTCGCAGGTAACGGAAATGTGCTCGCCGGTCAGTGGGTACTCAGATTCGTCATGATCGAAAAGCGGTGGATCGTCCCAAATGCCGCTGTCATGGCATGTGTTGCAGGCTACGAGCTCAAATTGCTCTCCGTGAACGTTGTCTGGAGTGTGACACGATTCACAATCTTGCAGAAGTCCCAGATACGAATCCCCTTCGAGCTCGTGCTGGGATTGAAAAACCAGGAAATTTTGCTCAGCCTGAAATTCGGATGTATGACAGGAGAGGCACGAAGTCTCGTCATGACTCAAGAGCAGTTCGTATCCAGTCGGATTATGGTCAAAGTTCAGCGTGTCGAATCGAATCGCGTCAAAATCTCGCCCAAAATGATCCTTGTGGCACGTCGCGCAGTTGGGCTCATCAAATGTAGCGTGAAGGCCAAGGTCTTCATTTAACCGATTTTCGATCGAAAAATGGCAGTTGAGGCATTTGGCGGCGCTGACTCCTCTAGTCCCGAGCGCGTGACAACTGGTGCAATTGTCAATGTTGTCCCATTCTTCGTGGCCAAGAATGAGCTCACCCGGAGAGATCAATTGCGCGTGCGCTTGTCCGACATTCAGAGAGAATGAAGTGAGAATCAGCACTAAAATGAGCTTGGCTTCCGAGGACATGCGCGGGCTTTTTTGCTAGTTCTGTTCCGTGAGTCGGGTGATAGATAATGTGGCCATAGAAACAACGGTGTTATCACTTCCAGTATCGACCAGTCCCTGCCATACCTTTCGGGCTTCTGTAAAATCTCCGGCATTGGCCGATATCGCGCCGAGATTGTAGATGGCAAACTCATCTCCGGGGTATACTTCGAGCATGTCCCTAACGGCGTCCTTTGCTGGCTCCCATCGTTCGTCGGCCGCGCGTGTAGCCGCCAGGTCGAGCCACACTTGTCGGGCTCGGGGTCTCATCTCCAGGTAATTCGAATAATTCAGATCCGCCTCAAGCATTCGATGTCCATCCTGAAGCAGTCGACCGAGCTGACGCATAGCCAGCGTATCGCTAGCGTTGAGTTTGATTTGTTCTTCCAGAACAAAGATCTGATGGAAATACGAATCTGACACGTTTTCGCTGGAAGGAGCATCGCCTGCCGCGGAGCCCAGCGTGCCGTCTGGCTGAGTTCGGAGCATCTGAGAGCCCACTGGAATTTGTGGGTGCGTGAACGTTGCATCTTCACTTTCAGGCCCTGAATCCGAGACAAACAAGAAGAACAGTGCAAATACCAGAAGCGGAAGGGCTACTAGAATTGTAAGGCGAATTTGGGATTGACTCATGTGATCCAGAAATATCCAAATGTGAAAGCGACTCCGATGTGAAGTACCATAATAGCGAGCATTATCAGTGCCAGCGGAAGATGAAAAACGTGCCAGTACCCAAACAATCGTTGAAAGACACCGCTGATCGACGTCTGTTGAACGAGATTCTGGTAGTCCAGAACTCTACGGACGAAGAGGACCGACTCTGCCTGAGCCATACCGTCGCTGCGCGCCGACAAGAGTAACACTTTCTTCCTTGATGAAAGGCTCAAATCTCTCTTCAGCATTGCGAAATAGCGACCAAATGTACCTTTTTCAGCGCCTGAAGGAGAGGATTCTTTGACCAGTTCAGAGACCCGGGCGTGGTCAATGTTATGGTATTCCTGGATGGAATTGAGGAGGTGTTTTTGCCTGGCGATGAGTGCGGTTTCGGAAAGGAATTGTCCGTCTGTTGCCTTTGGAATTCGGACGTATATGTAACGTCCGAAAACTCCAGATAAAACGACTGCGAGCATACTCCAAAAAGCGATCGAGATAACACCTCCAAATCGAAAGGCAGTATGGAGAGTGACCAGGTATGGACCTAGAGTACAGAGCCAAATGTGGACGGTGAGCCAGTTCCGAAGCTGGCCGGATTGCTCGTATCGTCGGACTCTTTTTCGAACGCTATACATCGCCACGCCAACGATCATCATCAGGCTGCCGATGATACCCATACCGTGGCCGATGAATCCGGAGGGTTTATAGAGTTCGTGTAGGTCCGAGTACGCTCTGTCGTGAAGGGAGAGCGTATAGTAATCGAGGCCCGCGACTAGGCTGACTATCGCAATGATTAGCCAGACGATCGTCATCGATATGTGTTTGATGGTCTTTCCCGACATGGTATCCGCACGTCATCGTGCAAAAGGGAAAGGCCTAAAAATTCTTGCGGGTTCAGCTAAAAGACTTGTTCAGAATTCAGGCCTCTACCAAGGTAGCACTTTTCGGATCCATAGTGGACGGATTAATGCACTAGCTGGAAATTTGCGAAACGTGCCTTAAATCGCTTATTGCGTTCGCATATTGTACTTTAGTCGGCCACCAAAATCAAAGTGTAAATTCGGATATGCGTTCTTTTTTCTGCCTTCTGCTTTTATTCGTTGTTCTCGGCTCCGAGGCACAGGAATCTGCCACCTGGCTGCGAAATTCAGCTATTTCTCCTGATGGTTCCACCATCGCGTTCACGTACCAGGGAGATATTTTCACGGTGTCCTCCGATGGGGGAGAAGCCAGTCAGATTACCACTTATACGGGACTAGATACGCGTCCGATATGGTCACCCGATGGTAAGTGGCTGGCCTTTGCTTCGGATCGTTACGGAAATCTGGATGTCTTCGTCGTTGCCGCGCGTGGTGGCGCGCCGACGCGACTGACCTATGATTCTCGCTACGATTACCCTTCCACATTTACGCCGGACGGAAGCGATGTTTTGTTTGAGTCGGCGCGCCTCGACGCGGCCGCCAGTTCAAATTTCCCTTCAAGCCGTCAACCCGAGCTTTACAGTGTACCGGTCGCTGGCGGCCGCGTTGACCAGATCTTGACTGTTCCGGTCAAACAAGCCTCCTTCGATGCGACCGGACGCTGGCTGATCTTTGAGGACTCTGGATTCGACAATTATTTCAGAAAACATCACGTTTCCGCAGCAGCACGAGACATCTGGACGTATGACTTCGAAACAGGTGAGTTTGCTAAACAAACGGATTTCGGCGGCGAAGACCGCACGCCGGTATTCTCGCCCGATGGAGATGGATTCTTCTATACTTCAGAAGAAGACGGAACGCTGAATGTGTATCACCGCGCTACTGGCGAATCAGGCTCGGGCACGCAATTAACTTCGTTCACCCAGCATCCTGTTCGATCGCTTAGTGTTGCACAAAATGGCCTAATGTCGTTCTCGTGGGATGGAGAATTGTGGACGCTCAGAAAAGGAGAAGAGCCGACTCAGCTGAAGGTATCCATTAGCCGAGCACCAGGGGACCGGACAGCTGAAAAGATCTCCTTGTCGGGAAGTGTGTCTGAAATGTCGCCGTCGCCGAATGGCAAGGAAGTCGCTTTTGTATTTCGAGGCGATGTATTTGTGACGAGCGTCGAGTCGGGCCTTACGAAACAGATCACTCACACGCCCGAGGCGGAGCGCTGGGTATCATTTGCTCCTAAGGGCAGGTCCGTGATTTATGCGGGAGAGCGGGATGGAAGCTGGAATCTATACGAATCGAGTATTGCTCGGGAAAGCGAAAAATACTTTTTTCATTCGACGACTGTCACCGAAAAAACCCTACTGGCGACCGGGGCGGACGAGTATCAGCCCGTGATTTCACCTGATGGGAAGAAAATCGCCTACTTGATCGATCGAATGACGCTCGCTGTCGTGGATCGTGAAAGTGCGGAATCGACTACACTGATGGGCTCTGAGCATTTTTTCATCTACGGAGATGGCGGGCATTATTACACCTGGTCTCCAGACTCAGAATGGCTATTGACGGAGTACAGTCTGTCCGATCACTGGCCTACAGAGGTAGGGATGATCAAAGCCGACGGAAGTGGAGAAGTGATCAACATGACCGACTCGGGTTTCGGTGACTACCGGCCTAAGTGGATGATGGGCGGCAAGATGATGCTCTGGTTTTCCTCTAGGGATGGACTCCGTTCGCTTTCAAGCACTTCCTCACGTCAGGGAGACGCTTATGGCCTGTTCTTGAGTAGAGAGTCCTGGGAGAAGTACGGGCTGACGAAAGAAGAAGCGGCGTTGGCTGCAGAAGCTGAAAAAGAGGCAAAGAAAGGTGAGGACAAGGAAGACGACAAAAAGAAGGAGGAGGACAGCGAAAAAACCGTTGAGGCGATCAAGATCGACTGGGCCGGGCTTGACGACAGGAAGGCACGTCTCACGATTCATTCCTCAAGGCTGGCAGACGCGGTAGTGACGCCAGACGGTGAAACACTCCTTTATCTCTCGAATTTCGAGAAGGGATATGATCTCTGGAAAACCAATCTTCGCACGAAAGAAACCTCAATTCTTGCCAAGATGGGAGGGTCAGGAGGTTCGCTGACGCTAGATAAAGAGGGAAAGAACGTCTTTATGCTTGCGGGTGGAAGCATGTCCAAGGTCGATGTCGCTTCCGGAAAGAAAACGAGCATTGCGATTTCAGGATCGTATCAAGTTGATCGGGGGGCTGAATTCGAGTACAACCTGGGTTTTGCCTGGCGTTGGATAAATAAAAGATTCTATCAGACGGATTTTCATGGCACGGACTGGCCAGCGTATTTCGAGGCTTACAACCGTCATATTCCTCATATCGCGAATGGATATGATTTCCAAGAGCTGCTAGATGAGATGCTAGGCGAACTAAATGTGTCGCACACCGGAGCCGGGTATTTCGAACGTCATCCTGACGGTGACGCTACGGCGGCATTCGGGCTTCTGTTCGAAGGGACATCTTCGGGATCAGGGCTACGCGTAGATGAGGTGCTGGCGAAGGGGCCATTCAATCGGACGGATACGAAGGTTAAAGCTGGTGTGAGTCTGCTGAAAATTGACGGCGTCATGCTGGGCGAAATGGTCAATACTGCCAGCCTACTCAATCACAAAGCAGGGAAGAACGTACTTCTCACATTTTCTGATGGCGATGATAGTTGGGACGAAGTGGTAAAAGCGGTGTCATCGGGGGCTGAAAGCAGCCTGTTGTATGAGCGATGGATTGAGTCTCGGCGCGCATTAACAGATTCATTGTCGGGTGGAAGGCTTGGCTACGTGCACGTGCGAGGAATGAACGATTCTTCCTACCGGCTCACATTCGAGGACGCACTCGGCCGGCAGTCCAATTCGGAAGCGATGGTCGTCGATACCCGCTGGAATGGCGGTGGCGATCTGGTTGATGACCTGTCCTCCTTTCTCAATGGCTTTCGATACGCCACCTTTACAATTCGCGATGGGCGGGTTATCGGGGGTGAGCCGCAGCGGAAATGGGTCAAGCCGAGCATTTTGCTGGTCAATGAAGGCAACTATTCCGATGGGCACTGCTTCCCTTACGCCTATCGCACGAAGGAAATTGGGAAGGTTGTAGGAATGCCAATAGCTGGTACCTGTTCTTGGGTCACTGGCACGGGGATGCCCGATGGCTCCAGTAGCCTGAGGACTGTGCATCTATCGTTCGATGACTTGAACGGAGACCCGCTCGAGAATCAGCAGTTCGAACCAGATTTTGAAGTTCGAAACGAGGCAACACAACTTGCTGTCGGTCGAGATCAGCAGCTCGAACGAGCAGTCGCTGAAATGTTGGCCGAACTAGACAACCAGTAGTCCTTATTCGCCGGACCAGTCGGGATTTGGTCGGGGCATGTTTGCTCCGACCAAATCCCGCCATTCCTGCATCACTATAAGAAGCGAATCGGCGAGCAGTGGGACCTCGTCAGAAAGATCGTTCAACTCAGCTTCGTCCTGCGAAAGATCATAGAGCTCAGTGTCGCCTGTTTCGAACCATTCGATGAGCTTGTAATTTCCGCTCACGACGGATCCTGAAGGGCGATTTCCTGAACCGTGATAGTGAGGGAAATGGAAGAACTTGGGTCGGTCGATGTTTGCGCTCGGCCCTTCGATCATGCTCCGTCCATCAAATTGGCTGCTTTCAGATTCCTCACCTACGAGCCCTGCCAATTCAAGCAATGTCGGCACGACATCCACCGTCGATCCGATATCCGTCCGGAGGCCTCGTGACGCGGAACCTGGGTCATGCACGATAAAGGGGATTCGAGTGCCGCCTTCGTATAGATATCCTTTTCCGGCTCGCAAGGGTCTGTTCGAGGTGGGCCCCCGTTCTCGACCGAAGTTTAGCGAACTCAGGCCGCCGTTATCCGAAACGAACACAACCGCCGTGTTTTCATCCAGGCCCAGCAGGCGGAGCGAGTCCATGATGATGCCGACACCTTCGTCGGTGCTTTCAACCATTGCCGCGTAGGCCGCATTGCCCTGGCATGTCCTCGTTGAAGACCAAAGTGGGTCATTTTCAAACACCTCAGCAGCGCATTCTTCGGTGAATCCCGGCCTCTGACGGACAGCCTCTGTCATCTCTTCTTTCGCCTGTATCGGCGTGTGAACCGAGTAGTGCGAAAGCACCAAGAAAAAAGGCTCGTCCACATGATCTTCCATGAACCCAACTGCTTCGTTGGTCAGTCGATCTGTGAGATATTCTCCGGGTTCGCCATCTTCAAGGCCAGGAACGTCCCAGTTATCGTTGTTTTCCCTCTTGTAGGGCCAGAAATAGGAAGCCGGCTGCCCGGCATGATGACCTCCGATATTGACATCAAACCCCTGGTCTTCTGGGAAGTAGCCTTCTCCACCCAGGTGCCACTTTCCAATAAAACCCGTTGCATAGCCCGCCTCTTTAAATCGTTCGGCAACGGTTACCTCTTCTAGCGGTAGCTGGTAATTGTAATCGGCCTGAATAAGCTGGCCAGCTTGCGTCCCACCGATCCAATTGGTGATATCAAGGCGCGCCGGATGTTTACCGGTCATTAGAGCAGCTCTGGTCGGCGAGCAAACAGGGCTGTCGGAGTAGAATTGGGTGAAACGAATACCATTTGTCGCGAGCTCATCAATTCTAGGTGTCTGATAGAGCTCACTACCTGTCACAGATAGGTCTTTCCAGCCCAGATCATCCACGATAATCAAGAGGACATTCTTAGGTGGGGTCGGAGCGCAGGAAGTGATCACCAGGGCGACGACCAGAAGGAGGGATCTGTAGGGCATAGACGTGGGAATCGGTTCTTGGGAATCAACCAGTTTTCGGAATTAGGCGGCCATTTTCGATGCGATATCCTTCACGGATTTCTTTGTCGGACATTCCTTGCTCGACGAGGTTAGCCAGATCGACGCGCAGCGTTGCAGCGTGAGTGAGGTCCTCTAGCGTAATATGGTCCAATTGAATAATCGAGGCTGTGTGCAATTCACGTCGTTGAGCCTCGACGGCGGTAAGAATCGCTGAAGGAAGTAGGTTGTCACCAGGCTCGTCTGGCAGATCATGGGCCTCGAAAGTCATGTCCGCTTCTATTACGTCTGCGATCTGCCCAAGCGTTGTGTCCGCAGGAACGGTGCTGAGCCAAATACCGCCTCCCTGTCCGCGTCTGGTTTTGACCAAACCAGCCTTTGCCAGGTCGGCCACCAGTCTTCTTATCACTACGGGATTGGTCCCGAGTTGGCGAGCGAAGGTGGCGGAGGACATCTGCACGGATTCGTCTGCCGCGAGGCTGACAAGAATGTGCAAAGCGTTGGAATAACGAGTACTGGACATGTTCTAATGTAACTTAAATTGTTACATTTCAAATAGCCACAGAGCCTTCTAGGGACTTCTAGACCGTTAAAATGGCCCCAAAACAGCCGGTTTCCGATCGAGATACAGCAGCATTAGTTCGAAAACAGGCGGGGACCCTCTTCTTCGATGATCTCGATGTCCTGGACTGCAAACCAGGACTCGCCTTCCATGCCTGCGCTGTTCTTGTAAGGCGTTTCTTCGTCTCCAGTGTCGATGTCGACGACAAGAACCAGATCTTTTTTCATTCCGTCGGCGACTTCAACCGCCTCGGCCACATCTGCTACGCGCCCGGAAATACTGCCCACCGCAACCCCGTCTCTGCTGTAGAGATGGACCCGGACTTGTTTACCGATGAAGTGATACACGAGTACTAAGCGTTGTGAGGTGTTGAAGTGAGGGTGCGTTCAACTTTCGGGACGATCGGTTGATTCATGAAACAATGGTGCAATATTGGACTCTTTGTATTCGTTCTTCCATTTACTTTGTAGACTTGAATCTGAATAGTAATTCCCAAAGTGGCTCGGTCATCTTCCCATTCTCGCAGCACCGAATTCTAAGATTGAATTTCCTCCCCAGTTTGACCTGCTCCCGACGCAATAATCCCCGCGTCATATTTGGATTACTGGCACTGGTTCTCTTCCTGGTGCCATCGACCTCTGCTCAGATTAGAATCCGGGGACAAGTCGAGGACGCTTCTACCGGAGTCTCGCTACCACACGCCACAATTCAAATTTCTGGAAGCGCGGTGGGCACCGTCGCGAATGCAGATGGTCAATTCTCGATCACTATTCCGAGATATCGAACTGTAATTGATGTCCGTTATATCGGATATATCAGCCAGCAAATTGAGATCACCCCTGCCAATGCCGCACAACTGGTCGTGAAGCTCGTTCCTTCGGCCGTAACGCTGGACGAAATCGTCGTCACGGGCGACAATCCAGCAGAGGGAATCATTCGGCAGACAATTGCGGCGAAAGCTCGAATGCGAGAGCATCTCACGTCCGTTTATGCTGATACCTATACACGTTTTCTGTTGTATGCCGACTTCGACCTTGTTCAAATGAATGAAAGCGTGCGCGCTTCCTGGTGGACACCCGCTTCGGGCTCTAGAGAGTTGATTCGTGCCGACCGCTCACAACCCGCCAGGAGCGGTGTCTTTCGCTTCGCGCGGCCTCATCAGGTCGTAAACTTTTACGATGACGATGTAGAGATCCTCGAAACCCGATATGCGACACCTTTGCACCCGGATGCAATCGATCTCTACGTCTTCACGCTTGCCGGTACCAGAAAACTCGACGGACAAACGGTGTATGACATTTATTTCACGCCGAAGAGCCCAACCCGTCCCACGTTTTCTGGGCATATGGCCGTTCTGGATTCTGTTTACTCTGTTCTTCAGATCAGCGCACGGCCTCATCCTGGAACAGTCGTAACGCCGCCGGTTGAGACACATGACGTTTATCTGGAGCAGCGATTTTTTGAAGTGGGCGATTCTCTCTGGCTTCCCATGGATCTGTATGCCACAGGCTCTGTGACTTTTGGAAGGGTTGGCGTCTCGTACCCCCCTGCTCGATATGAACAGGTCTCCGGAATGTCTCTCCACGTCGTCAATCCGCCCGTTCCGGACTCCCTGGCGCGACCCGGTCCCGCGCAGGTTAGGCATCCGTTTGCTGCTGCGAATGTGGATCTGTTTTCGAGGAATCCATCCTATATCCCGATGACCCCTCGTCAAACGGAGCAAATGTACACGATGAGCCCTCGGATGACGCTCGAAAGCGCATTCAGGCCCAGCGGTATGTTGGCCGGCTACACGGCTGTTCCGGTTTCGGAGAAGCAGGAAGAAGAGGACGATGCCGGAGGGATGTTGAACATAGTTGATCGAATCGCCGCAGGAGATTGGTTCTGGTTCAACCGCGTGGATGGTTGGCACCCGGGACTGGGGTACGGCTCCGAGAATAAGAATGCGATTTCCTGGAGAACCTCCGTCGGATATTCCCGGCAACGAAAACGCCCATCGTACAGGGCGGAGATCAGTGTCCCGTGGCAGGTTGGACCTTTACGAGGATTCGCCAATGCTTTCGCTTTGGACGCAACCTCAGTTGTTGCCAATGCTGATGCGTTGGGAAGGTTTGTACCCGGTATGTCTACTTATCTCGGGTGGGACGACATATACGACTATCTAGATCTTCAAAAACAGTCTGTCGGACTGGATTTTGTCCCGGGTAAGGCGTCCATATTGCTATCCGTGAAGCTTAATCGGGAAAAACACCGATCGCTCGAACGATTGAGCAATCACAAGGGCTGGCTGTTTGAAAATGAGCAGCGAGAAAATCCACCAGTTATCCCTGGGTATTTGCGCTCCATCGAATACGCTGCGACTATTGGTGATAATGATTGGATGTCGCTGGATCTTTCTTATGAACGTTCGCCCGGAACGTCATGGGATTCGGACTTTGATTTCAGGAGATATGCGGCAAGAGGATCTTTCAAAACTGAAACCTTCTACCGCCGGAGAAGTCGCCCGAACTGGTTTCGAGTTACAGCAATAGCCGGGACGAGTAACGGGGTCCTTCCGGTGCAGCGACAGTTTTCTCTGACCGGTTCCGCCGGTCCCTTTTCTCAGTATGCCGGATTTCGCACGCTCTCGAACGGTCGATTTCTCGCAGATGAGTTGCTAGGCGTTTTTTGGACGCATGACTTCACAACCGCAATCTTCGAGAAACTTGGGTTGTGGGGTCTCGCAGACAAAGGAATGGGGCTTCATATTTTTGGCGGCCATGCTTTTTCTTCGCGCGTAGACCTTGGTGAATTTGGAGGAAGGCACCACGAATTTGGAGTCGGCATTTCTTATCCATTCGGACTCTCATTCCGATTCGATGTCGCCACGGGAAGCGAGGGAGGAATCTTCTACAGGATCGGCCGCCCGTTGCGGTGACAGCCTGGAAAAGGCGGTTCTGGGGCCAGTCCGGAAAAAATATTGTGTTTTGGGTTCGAGGGGTGTGACAAAAAGGTGTCACACCCCTCGCTGTATACTGGAATTGTCCGAAAACAATCAATGCAGGCGAGAAAATGGTACAGGTAAGCGCGTTCCCCACAATAGAGTGGATTCGAAATAAAAAAATGGATCGTAGTCCAGTGGGAAGAGCAATGTCGAACGTGAATGTCGCCCCAATATCGATGGGCAGGACCACCGCTGCCAATGCTGGAAATCTCCTGCTTCAGATTCTGCGCAGCTCCCTGAAAGAAGGCGTAACAATTGAAAAAAGCGTGTGGGTTGCTACTCCAGATGGTGAATTGGAAGTGGACTTCGTATTGAGATGGGGGAGAGAAAAGATCGGGATATGCCGGTCCGCTCAATACGGGCGTGCAACCGACGGACATGACGCGCTCGTGCTCGTTTATGGAGGATTTACTTCGCTCTACAGATTTGCCGGCGGCAATTCTGACCAAGCGCTTTTCGATCTGGTGTACACGTTCATGTGCGAGTGTCCATCCTGGTTTTCCCGTTTCGGACATCTGTCCGTTGGAAGAAAAGCGTCTGAAGAAGTGATTCTGGCCGCCAGTTCAACGTATGATGGTTCGTTTCAGACTGAGTTCTTATCGATGGAAAGGATGAGACTTTGTGTTGCCTCGGACTGGGTTGCGTCATTCGAGCGCGTCCTACAAGGATCACGTTATTTCGCTAAAGGTGCCTAGTTATTCGCATCTAGCGTTTCCGCATGGCAGTGGTGACTTTTCTTCCGGTCCACGCGAGATCATCATACTGATCCATGTTTTGAACCGATGTTGAGCCTAGCTCAACGCTATAGGAGTTCATTCCCAGATTTAGATAGTATTGCCTGACAGCCTGCGCCCGTGCTTCCGCCAACTTGAATGCATCTCGTTCATCTAAAAATGCGAACCCGTCAATTTCCAACATGCGATCGGGACAGGTGGCTGCGGCAGAAAAATTATCGCGCAACACCTGTCGCATATCGAGTGAGAGATCCGAAGAATGCCGCGCGAAATAAACGCTTGTAAGGTCCGGAAAGACACTGCACACATCTGTTTCTACTGACGTCGAACGAGTGGCTGAATCGGAATATTCTTCGTTGGAAGCCTCCAGCGTTATCTCGTAGGAGCCGGGGTCGCTAAAAACGTGGCTGGTTTCACAGGTGTCCGAATAACTGCCATCTCCAAAACTCCAGTTACACACGACGTGATTTCCTCGGATAATGGGTCGGTATTCAACCACCTCACCGGTCACTGGTGACATCGGTACCTGCGTCATGGCGGTGATTGAGATCGGTTCGAGCCGAATCTCAACGGCAACGCGAGTCTGTACCTCGAACGATTCTCTCGAGTTACTTACGGTCGCGTGAACTTCATATTCGGCGGGTTGAGCAAAAGCGTGGCGAACAGAATAACCGCTCGCAGAAGAGCCGTCACCAAATTGCCACAGCACTGTATAGTCGACCGGATCCAGGTTGGTGGTTACGGTGAACACGCCGTCTTCGTCTGTCTTCAGAAAGCCGGGACCTACCATGCTGACCGTTCCAAGGCTGGGTATCTGCGATCTGAAGTGGTATCTCACTCCGAAGCTAAAGTTGGAAAGGGCGTCTGGACTTTTACCGGATCCCGCAGCGTCGAGCGCTGAGTTCGGATAAACGAGTAGTTGATCGATCTGAGAATAAACAGTCACGGGTCCCAGCGGCCTGGAAAATCCGATACCCAGAATTGGCCCAGCACCTGTTTTGGTTTCTCCATTCAGCGACCCAAATGCGAATCCAAATCCTGCAGAGATGGAGGGTTCATATTTGCCAAACGGTAGCAGCCGATATCGCGCTTCCAATCTGAATTGCGTTTTAGAATCGTCCGACGTCGCGGAATCAATCCATTTCAGATTCGTTTTGTTGGCGTCAATACCAGGGAAGATACCGGTGGCCCATTTTCCAACAAGATCTATAGATTCTCGCCATTGATAGCCGATTCCAAAATCGAAGCCGGGTCCAGTGCTCTCGACTAGCCATTCCATTCCGGACAGACCCTGCAAGCCGCGATCACCCATGTACATGACGCCACCGATCCCGGTCTCAATGAAAAAACGGTCGGAAATGGACGCGACTTGTGCGTTCGTCTCTCGAGTCGAGAATGACACACAAATGAGGACTAGAGCCAGTATGTAAACAGGTGAGCGCATGGAGGAGAGGAGCGGGGTACCGCAAAATCGTAAAGGATCTTTCTTTTCCAAAATCCAAAATGGCCGAATCCGAACAATTCGTGTATTTCCTTACTGATTGGCATATGGTGGGCCGAAAAAAGGTGCGGCGATCCCTTTCTTGCGAAAGGGATCGCCGCGTGTACGGGCTCATCCGATGAAAGCGCGCCCGACACGCACAGACTATTCGTCTGAGTTTTGAGTATCCTCATCCGCCGGACGAGGTTCCGAGGCTTTGCTGAGCATGCCTGCAATATCCACGCCGGTGGAGGCTTTCAGGCTCTCGAGCAGCGCCGGGGTTGATCCAGCAATCTGACTGAACACAGCAGGTACACCAGTACCTGCTCCGCCCTGCCCGCTATCGACCACAGTCAGTTTGTCGATCTTCAGGTTGTCGACGGTTTTGATGACTTCTTTCACGATGTCAGGTAACATCTGAATGAGAAATAGGCGCTCGGCATCTGATCCCGCCTCTTTCCACAGGTCCAGCTTTTTAGCCAGTACATTTACCTCTGCTTGGCCATCTTCAAATATGCGGGCCGCGTTTCCTTTCGCGATCTCCTCTTTGGCCTGACGCTCGGCCTCGGCCGAAACAATGACTTCCGCCTGGACTCGTTTTTCGGCGAGCAAAATCTCCTGCGATGCCAGTTCCTGCTCCGCTACAGCCTCAGCCACTTTTGCCGCCACTTCGATCTTGGCTTCCTCGGCCTCAGCCTGGGCGGCCAGCTTGGCTTTGAGAATTCGAACGTCGTTTTGGGCTCTCGTTATTTCGAGATCCGCTTTGGCCTCGGCCAGTTTTGCCTTCTCTCTTTTCTCGGCTTCAACTACTTCCGCAGCCGCGATGATATGTGCTGTACTCTGCCGACCGATGGCATCGAGGTAACCACGATCATCCTCGACACTCTGAATTTTGAGTGTATCGAGCTGCAAGCCCAGCACCGAGAGATCGTTATCAGCTTCATCGAGCAACTCTTTGGCAAACTTCAGGCGATCCTCGTTCACTTCTTCAGGTGTTAGAGAAGCAACCACACCTCTGAGGTTTCCCTCGAGAGTTTCCTTCGCAATCCTCTCGACCTCCTCAAGCGATTTGCCGAGGAGACGCTCCACTGCATTGTTGAGTTCGTGTTCTCCGGAAGAAACCTTGACGTTCGCAATAGCTCGAACTACGAGCGGAATACCTCCTTTGGAGTACGCGTTGGAGACGGTGAGATCAATAGGGATCGTGTTCAGCTCGAGACGATCGACCTGTTCAATGATAGGTATTCTAAACCCTCGTCCGCCCTGAATAACCCGGTATCCCACTTTTGAGCCGTCCGACAATAGGCGATTTCGTCCTGAAAAAATCAGAACTTCGTTCGGTTGACAAATTTTGAGATTTGCTCGGACAATTCCGAGCACGGCGAGTATGCCGAGTATGAGAATGGCGGGTATGACTAATAAATCCATGGTGCGTCTCCAGTCTGTGGGAAATCGATATCAAGATCGATCTACTCATGTTAATTGTAAACAGAGTTAACGGTGTTAATGTATTCGTCGTATATCTGATTAAGGTATAGGGTTGCGTTTTAGTATGTTTGAGTCAGCCCGACTTAGTCTGGTCTGACAACCTCGGCTATCCGACCATCCATTCGAATGACGACAACCTGATCGCCCGGATCGACGGCTTCCACATCATCTGCTTCGAACAGTCGAGCAGTGAGCTGCACTTTCTTGCCGCCAGCTTCAAGCAATATTTTTCCGTTTTCCTCCCCATGAAAGGGAAGTAGGACTTTGGCAGATCGTCCTTTTAGATCCGACTCAGAAATCTGACTCGAAACGTTCTCGTAGGCGAATTTTTTGATCACGTAGTTACCACCTAGCCCGACCAGAAGTCCTGTCCCAGTAGAAAGAGATCCCACGAGGGGTTCGCTCTGTCCGAGAGCTGATAAGAGAACGCCTGTTAGACCGAAGAAGGCAGAGAAAAGAAATAGTGCTCGAATGCTGAGCAGGTCTACGAAATCTGGCCCACCATCAATATCCATTGATAGGTCGGCATCAAGCTCGGTATCGATGCTGGCGTCAAAGTCGTGGTCGAAGTCATGATCAAAATCATGATCGAAGTCCGTCTCAGAATCGTGTTCACCTGCTCCGAATATCGAGAGCAGCACAAAAAAGCCACCGACAATTAAACTGATCAGATAAATCGAATCCATGGGCGTCCTCCGTGAATACCATAATAGTTACGAATCGAGACTCCGAAGGTTGCACGGATGAATCGAGTCGTATTAACTTATGCAAGCAAAATCACAAATAACATTATTTATTTAATTATTAACATGAATAAAACTTAATAAATGATGTTACGAATGTTTTCCGAATGATTATGTACGTGAGATTGCCTGCTCCATTTGGAGAGGCTTGGCTATATTTCTGTCATGAAGCATATGAAATACACACACTGGATGTTGGCCGCCTTAATCGGTTTTTGCGTGGCCAGTTGTTCTTCCGAGGACTCCACTGGATCGGATGAGCGATTTAGTATTCTGCAGGATGATTTCAACCGATTTGTGTACGTACACGTGCCGGATGGCTATGACGAATCTTCCGACTGGCCTCTCCTCGTGGTCTTCCATGGTTCGGGTGATTCGGGTCTCGCTTTTCAGCAACATTCCGGGCTCGATAAAGAAGCCGACAAAAGCGGATTTCTTGTAGCCTACCCCTCGGCCAGAGGGGAGAACTGGGCCGAAGGATGCGACTGCGTGAGAGCTGACCTGGATGGGATTGATGATCTCGATTTTGTCGACGATCTGATCACTAAAATGAGTGAAGACTACCAAGTAGATGAATCCCGAGTCTTCGCAGTAGGATATTCTCAGGGTGGCCTTTTCACGCAACGGCTTGCTTGTGAGAGAAGCGATGTATTTGCCGGAATAGGGACGATTTCTGGCATGATGTCGAAACCGATATCAGAATCCTGTCAACCTGAATTTGCGCCGGACATACTTCTGGTTCACGGCGATAGTGACGAAGTGCTCCCGATCGAAGGCTTTCCATCTGGCTCGTACGCGACACTAAGCGTTTACGAAACCATGTTGTTTTGGCGGGAGGCCAATAACTGTCCCGTTGGACTCACAAGGGAAACAATCCGTGGCGGAGATCTGGATCGTGATGTCCGTCAAATCCTGGGATGCGATTCGGGCTCGAAAGTTCGAATGGAAGAGCTGATTGATGGGCGGCACCGCTGGCCTGACTTCCTACCCGGTTTCATGGTCGAGTATTTTAATCTCGGGCGTTAGACCGTTCCAGGATAAATCCGGCACTCGATCATCCCAGCAAGGGAAGCCACGCTTCGGCAACCCAGAAGCCGAGAAAAGTCCCGACTGCATATCCTAGAGACCCAATTAAAATTGACGGCAGGACGAGGTCTTCCCGCCCCAGGCTTCTCGCGAGGGCCAGCGCGGATGTACCGCCTCCGACGTTCGCTTGAGACGCAATCGAGGCAATGACCGGGTTGATTTTGAACGCATAGGCGACGCCGTAGACGAGAAGGCCGTGTATGAGTACGGCCACTGTTGTGAAAATCAGTAGAGACGTTCCCAGGCTCCCCAGTTCCCCCATCGCTCCGATGTCGCAGTAAGCACCGATGACGCACAAAAACAGGTAAACGGCAAACATTCCCATCACTTTCAGTCCTTTCAATTTTGAAACGCCCGGAATCTGGGCCAGGATGAGCGCAATAATAGTTAGAATGATTGCGGAGGGAATGTTTGGAGGAAGAGCGGCGATCTGTTCCGAAGCCCAGACGGCCATAAGTCCGAGCGCGAGTACGATACCGAGATCGATCGGGTGCATGGTCTCGGTATCCTCTTCAACTCCGGTAGTAACCTCCCCCACAAGTTGAGCGTCTTCCTCTCCGGCCTTTCGCGGCCACATGTGAATAAGTGCTCGCGGTATGGCCAGAGAGACGATCATCCACATGGTGGTCACAATATTGTCTACCACGATTGAGCCGCCATACAACACGCCCTCTGTCACGACATTGTAGTGGAGTCCGAGAGCATTGAAGTTGACGCTTCCGCCTGTGTAGGTACCCACGAACATTCCGCCGATCGCGTGATAAAGTGGGCCGATAGTCTCTGGACCATTCACAACCCACATTCCGATAAAAACTCCGATTGCCGTAGCAAGAGAGCCAAACAAATACAGGAAAATAATCTGCTTTCCCGCTTTGAAGATGTGCCTCAGATTGACAGGTAGTAGCAGCCAAAAGATGGCTAAAGGAGCAATCGTCGAAAAAATGAAATCATAGGCCAGAACGGGCGCATCGGCTGTGGAACCAGTCGGGAGCAATCCGAGATTTGCTACCAGGGCGGTGAACAAAATGACAAGCAGAGCGGTGCCGAAGTGCTTGAGAAACGACCTCCTCACAAGGAGCTCCGTCAACACGACAATCGCACTCAAAAATCCAATGATATAAATGGAATCGGTCATGTCTGGGTAAAGGGACCTAAATGATATCCACACGTTGAAGAACTCCGCTGAACGAGCGGCATCGGAGTATCGTTAATACACGTGCCAAGATCAAACCAAATCTTCTTTCATGCTCACCTCTTCGGAAAGAGCGAGATATAGTCGCCATCTTCTGCTTCCCCAATTGGGAGAGAAGGGGCAGGTTCGTTTAAAAAGCGCATCAGTTTTGGTTGTTGGCGCCGGGGGACTGGGCTCCCCCGTCTTGATGTATCTGGCAGCTGCCGGAGTTGGAAGAATTGGCATCGTCGATTTTGACACGGTTGATGCCAGCAATCTTCAGCGTCAGATTCTTTACGGAACGGAGGACGTCGGATCCTCGAAATTGGAGTGTGCAAGAAAGAAGCTCGAGGCGATTAATCCTCTGGTCGAGATCAATCTGCATAACGCGAGGTTGTCCGCAGAAAATGCGCTCGAAATAATAGGGGGCTATGACGTGGTGGCGGACGGCACCGATAATTTCGCTACCCGTTATCTCATAAATGACGCTTGCGTGCTGACTGGAACTCCCAACGCGTTCGCATCGATCTACAGATTCGACGGCCAGGCGTCCGTGTTTGCGACTGAGGGTGGTCCATGCTACCGATGCCTCTTTCCCGAGCCACCTCCCCCTGATGCTGTTCCTTCGTGCGCCGAGGGTGGAGTGCTCGGTGTCTTACCGGGCATCTTGGGCACGCTGCAGGCTACTGAAGTCATCAAAGTGCTTACCGGTATTGGTGAATCCCTCTCCGGAAGGTTACTGACGGTCGATGCTTTGACGATGGACTTTAAGACGCTATCCATTTCCAGAGATTCGGAATGCGTCGTGTGCGGGGATCGTCCAAGTGTAACTGAATTGATCGACTACGATGCTTTTTGTTCAGGAATCCGTGAAGACGGATCATCTGAGAAAGGAGCGCGGTTTGCAGGTGATTCGGTCCAAACCTCAGATTCTGTAACACCCACTGCGCCATTGTATTTTTCGACAGCTGTGCCTGGAATTGACGTCTTCGAGCTTCAGAGAATGAAAGAAGAAAAGGAAGACTTCCTTCTCCTCGATGTCAGGGAAGCGGAAGAATTGACCATCGCGGATATCGGCGGCCAGCTGCTTCCGATGGGCCAGCTAACAGAGGAGCTAGCGGAAATCGCGCCCGACAAGTCCAAGAAGATTGTCGTGATGTGTCGTTCTGGAGCCCGATCTGCTCAAGCAGTCAAATGGATGCAGGGAGAAGGATTTGAGAACGCATTCAATCTTGAAGGCGGAATTTTGTCTTGGTCAAGAAATATTGATTCTTCGATAGCCGTCTACTGATTGCTGCATATCGATTAAAGAGCGCATCTGCCAAAACCCATCTATGAAAAGAGTTTTCGTCGCCCTCCTGTTATTTGCAGGCATGTATTCAAGCGCCTTTGCGCAAGACCCTGTTCCGCTGCAAAGAATTCAGGGTACCATCGAACTTGATGGTATCTCTGATGAATCCGCTTGGGCTGGTATTGAGCCATTTCCTGTGCAGATGTATGCGCCGGTATCGGGCGGTGCGATGACCGAGCGAACAGAGATCCGCGTCGGATACGATGACGACTTTCTGTATGTATCGGGCCAGATGTTCGATTCCGATCCAGACGGAGTACGACTGAATTCACTATATCGTGATCGGTGGTCAGGCGATGACACGTTCGCAATCGTGCTCGATACGTTCAACGACAATGAGAACGCCCTTTGGTTTTATACGTCGCCGGCGGGAGTGCGATTTGACATGGCTGTTTCCAAAGACGCAAATGGATTTGGCGGCGGAGGAGGATCGTTCGGTGGAGGGGCCATCAACCAGTCCTGGAACACCTACTGGGATGTAGAGACCGTGGTGACGGATGAAGGCTGGTTTGCCGAAATGCGAATCCCATATTCGAGCCTGAATTTTCAGGAGATCGACGGACAGGTAACGATGGGAATGATCGTGTATCGATATATCGCCCGCAAAAGCGAACGGCACACGTATCCTTTGATTCCACCCAACTGGAGCATGGGTTTTGCGAAGCCCTCTCGAGCTCAGACAATTACCATGGCGGGAGTGACCAGTCAGAAGCCACTCTACATCACACCGTACGTGACGGGCGGAAGCACTGGCGTAAATTCGCTGAATAGCGACGAGACGGCGTATGAGTTCAACAGCGAACTAACACGTCAGGCAGGGCTCGATCTGAAGTATGCATTCAATAGCAATTTGACGCTTGATGCCACTTTCAATACGGATTTCGCTCAGGTAGAGGCGGACGATCAGCAGGTCAATCTGTCGCGATTTTCGCTCTTCTTCCCTGAGAAACGGCAGTTTTTCCAGGAACGATCTGGATTATTTGAATTTTCGACGGGCCGCAGAGACAGACTTTTTCACAGCCGCCAGATTGGAATCAACGATGGTGAAACCGTTCGCATATTGGGTGGTGGGCGCCTTGTTGGAAAAGTTGGAGCGTGGGACGTCGGCGTGATAAACATGCAGACGGAGGCAGTCGGCGACGTCGCCTCAGAAAACTTTGGCGTCGTGCGATTTCGGCGTCAAGTAGTCAACGATCAATCTTTCGCCGGTATTCTGGCAACATCCAGGGTGGGTGAAGACGGGTCCAGTAATTTTGCATACGGCCTCGACGGGACATTTAAAGTCGGAACGGACGACTATCTGGATCTGAAGTGGGCGCAGACTATCGACGAGGGTATCGTCGACTCGCTCGGATTTAATATTGCCGAAGCCGCCTATGCTTCTTTTCAGCTGCAGCGAAGAAACGATATTGGTTTGTCGTTCCGGACTGGTGCCTCGTACTCGGGGTCTCAATATGAGCCGGGAGCAGGATTCGTTCAACGCAATGACGTGACTCAGCTGTCCTATGATTTCCAATACGGTTGGCTTTCTCCAGAGGATGCGGGGCTGCGAACGCACGATGGATCGCATTATGCCAATATCTACTTCAGAAACGAGGATGGGAGTGTAGAGTCGATTCGAGCCGGTGGAAGTTGGGACTTTAGCTACAAATCTGGAGCTCGGGCGAGAACAAGTCTGAACTACATTGTTGAGGACCTGACCCGAGACTTGAGCTTCCCTGAAGAAACCACTGTCCCCATTGGTCGCTATTCATTCGTCGAATGGCAGGCGAGCTACAATCTTCCAGATGGAAATTTGATAAGGGGTAGAACCGAGGTCAACGCGGGTAGCTTCTATGATGGACATCGCTACGGAATAGGGTTCAGTCCCACCTGGAATGTCAGTAAATACTTGGAATTGGCTGGAAGCTATAGATTTAATCGCCTCGAATTTCCAGATCGTGACCAGAGCGCGAGCATCCATCAGATTGGCGTCAAATCACAGGTCGGGTTCAACACCAAGGTATCCTTAAACTCGCTACTTCAGTTCAATACGTCCTCCAAACGAGTGGAGTCGAACGTTCGATTCCGCTACAACCTTGCCGAAGGCAACGATTTGTGGATCGTATACACTGAAAATCTCAACTCAGATCGGTTTAGGGATACACCCGCTCTTCCAGTCTCAAACAATCGCACGGTCTTGCTGAAGTACACTTATACGTTGATCAAGTAAGTTTTTTTCGAATCATCTTGGGCATGTCGATGGGCAAAATCGCTCCCTCCGATATGATGTCTATGAGATTTGCCTCAGTGAAATCTACACCCGAAAGGTCCGATCCGGTTAGAATCGTCTCGCGCAAGTGCGCGTGAGCCAGGCAGGCACCCCTTAGTATTGTGTTGAACAGAATTGCCTCGGAAAGTCGACTCCGGGTTAAATCCGCACCACTGAAATCTGCGAACGTCAGCGTCGCAAAACTCATATCAACGCCCGAAAAACACGCCTCGCGAGCAGAGGATTTGTTCAGGTCGGCTCCCGTCATGTTGGCTCCCGTCAAGTCTGCACCATCAAGATTGGCCTCTTCGAGCTCTGCTACAGTCAAAAGTGCGGCTTTTAGATTGGCACCAGAAAGATCAATTTTTTGCAGGAAGCGTCCCGTAAGATCGTGGGTGCTCAAGTCTGGCACGATCTCCGGGTTCTCTTTGCGCCATTGATTCCAGACGGGAACGCCTTGATCTAGTATCGCTATGTGCTCCGTTGCTGCCAAAAATATGTGGGGTGAGGAAATAGACGCCTGCGTTCTAGGGCACACCTTCGTTTTAGGACACACCTGCGTTTTAGGACACAGCTGCGTTCAAATACACAATACCAAAGAAGCAGGAATAATGCTCAAGCAGAAAAAGGGCATTCGGATTTGACATACTCCGTTGTAACCCTGTTCTTTAATTTGGGTAAAGACTACCAAGCCTTTCATCTTAAGCTATTTATGCTCCTCACGACCCTCATACTCATGACGCTGCTCGCCTACAGGCTGGGCGTATTCAAAGAATTTGCCGAACACCGGCAATTGCGAATGTTGGATCAGGACGTCATGCTCGAAATTGACGAGGTGAACTGGGAGGATCGTCAGACTAGATTTCGCTCGACACATCCCCATCTGGCAAACCGGACCTATGCCTCGCTCGGGAGAAGACGCTAGCAAGACAAAACTAGTGCAATCGTATTGGCCGGAAAACGCAAGATCTAGCCGCTCATCACCGTTTTGAAACCGAAGTGGTTCTGGCTGTAACTTGATGACTATATTGCAGTACGATATAGCTCATCAAAATCAGTCAACATGTTTTCCAAGAACCTAGTTGCGGCATCGCTCCAACCAATTGTCCTGACCATTCTCAGCCGGCAGGAAGCCTACGGTTACGAAATAATGCAGCGCGCCCTGGAGCTGTCGGGCGGCCAATTAAAGTGGACAGCTGGGACGCTTTATCCGCTTATGCATCGCCTGGAAGCACGCGGCTTGATCGTATCTGTCTGGCGACCATCGGAGTCTGGTCCACGCAGGAAATACTATCGGATTACATCAAAAGGATCCGGTGCGTTGGAAGTGGACAAGAAAGAGTGGCTCGACATCCACTCCATATTGATGAGCCTATGGGGCACTGAGCTCTCTGCCGCCTGATGTTCAATCTGGAGAATGCCATATCAACCTGGAAGCGCGGTCTTCAGAATAGTCGCGCTTTTTTGTCGGAAGACATCGAAGAACTCGAGCGCCATGTTCGGGATCATGTCGAATATTCGGCGACGAACGGTCTTTCTCTGGAGCAGGCTTATCGAAATGCGATCCGTGAAATTGGTGACCCACTCGGAATGGAAGACGAGTACCGAAAAGTTTTCTGGGAGAAGGTTGCTTCTCGCAGAGGACTCCTCAAGGAAATTATTTGGGAGATGAATATGTTCGCTGGTTATGTCCGAATTGCAGTCAGAAATCTCTGGCGAAATAAGGGATACACCTCAATCAATATCCTTGGTCTCTCGACCGGATTGGCGTGTTTTCTGATTATTTTGATGTTTGTTAGAGACGAGATGAGCTTTGATCGCCATCATGAAAATGCAGATCGAATCGTCCGTGTGCTCTATGGAGAACGACAGGTCGTGACTCCAACCGCAGTCGGGCCGACTATGCATCGGGAGATGCCGGAGGTCGAATCGTTTACGCGAATATATCCTTTCGGAATGTATCGTCCGACGTCGATACGCCGCGGCGATTTGATGTTTGAGGAAGCACGATTTTTCTATGGCGATTCGACCACTTTTGACGTCTTTAGCTTCGATGTTCTAGCTGGCGATCCAGCAAGAGCGCTTAACCGGCCTGGCACCGTTGTGCTTACAAATTCCATGGCGGTGAAATACTTCGGTACTGAAAACCCAATGGGGCAAACGCTTCTGGTAGGAGCCGGAACGGAGTATGAAGTAACCGCAGTTATAGAAGATTTGCCGCTGACGTCCCATCTGCAGTTTGATTTTCTTGCCTCGTTTGCGTCTACTAGTTGGGCATCGAGGGAAATCTGGAACTCCGCTAATTTTTATACCTACCTGTTGCTGGCTGAAAACGCTACGATCGATGGAGCGAAAGCCAAGTTGGACGTCCTCGTTGACGACAGGAGGGCCCTTTCTGGAGGTGCGATACCAGACGATTTCGAATTGAACCTGCAACCGCTCACCGATATCAGGTCCATTCACGAGGGGCGCAATGTCTTCGTCTTCATGTTTTCGGCCATCGGACTGCTGATCTTATTGATCGCCTGTGCGAATTATACGAACCTTGCGACCGCGCGCGCCGCTAGGCGCGCGCGAGAAGTGGGTATCCGAAAGCTATCCGGTGCACATCGTGGTCAGCTCGCACGGCAGTTTTTCGGTGAGTCTGCGCTTCTGGTTCTGTTCGCCATGGCCATTGCCGCAGGCCTCGTCGGATTGGCTGTTGAGCCTTTTAATAACCTATCGGGAAAAGCGGTAGTGTTCGCTCCGTTATCAGATCCCCTTGTCATGCCTGTGCTGCTCGGACTCGGGTTGCTAATCAGCCTGATAGCGGGAAGCTACCCAGCCTTGATGTTGGCATCGTTTCAACCCGCGAAAGTGCTAAAAAACTCATCTAGGACCGGTTCCGGTAGTTTTGGGTTCAGAAAAGTGTTGGTCATCTTTCAGTTTTCTGTGACGGTATTCCTGCTAGCAGGCATGATGATCGTCCGATTTCAGATGAGTCACATACAGGATCGTCGCTTAGGCTTCGACAAGGAAAACGTGATCGTTCTGACAATATCAGATGCTGAGCTTCGAAATTCATACCAGAATGTTAAGAATGCCTTTCTTCAGCTTCCCGAAATAACGAATGCTTCTGCTATCCACAGTATTCCTGGCTACCAGTTTTCTGGATACGGAATGAAGATTGAAGGGCAGGACATCCAAACTGATGATTCAAACGGAGCCATCCTGGTCTCAGGAATTCCTGCTGACCAAGATGTTGTAGAGACGCTTGGATTGACCATGATTGCAGGACGAGCGTTTAATGACGATCCAGGATATCGCGCCGAGGATGGGAGCTATCGCTACCTGGTAAATGAGAGTTTGCTGGAAGAGATAGAATGGGAAGCTGAGGACGCAATTGGCCGGCGGATAAATTTGATGAGTAATAGAGTCGGACAAATCGTCGGGGTCTACGAAGATTATCATTATGTATCTCTCCACTCAGATATCGGACCACAGGCGCTATTTATAGAGCCTGGTCAATTTGGATTCTTGATGCTAAAGACTTCCGGAAATCAGATTGGTGAGACGATCGCTGAAATCGAGCGCGTTTGGAAAGAGATCGCACCCGGCAGAGCGTTCGTTTTCAAGTTCTTGGATGACGAATTCGATGCGCTTTATCGCAGTGACCGTCAAATAGGTACGATCATCTCGATCTTTTCGATTCTGGCCGTTTTCATAGCCTGTCTTGGCCTTCTTGGTCTGGCGTCATATTCAGCAGAGCAGCGAACTAAAGAAATAGGGATTCGCAAAGCTCTAGGGGCGAACGTGGCGCAAATATTCGTGCTCATGACATCCGAACTGGCCCGCCTAGTGGCGATTTCAGTGATAATATCGGTTCCTTTTGCCTGGTACGTCATGTCCAGGTGGTTGGATAACTTCGCCTACCAGATCGAGCTGGCTTGGTGGATCTTTGCGCTCGCGGGGGTGACAGCACTGACACTCGCCGTCGTGACTGTCACATATCAGTCAGTAAAAGCAGCGTTGGCCGATCCTATACACAGTCTTAGGTATGAATAACGATATATCGAAACGCACCTCAGGAACGATAAAACGGGCTGAGAAGGGGATGCAGTTCTTGAAATTGTGAATACAGCGTAGTGTAAATCCGATGTTGTGCGGAGTCGGGGGCGACTCTCAGGTCCGTTTCGACCGTCAGGGTGCATGCCGTTTCGGCATCCGACCAGAGTCCTGCTCCGACTCCCGCCAAAATGGCCGCTCCGAATGCGGCTCCCTCTGAAGCCTGCAACGTTATCAGTTCGTGTCCGAGAACATCCGATAGAATCTGTCGCCACAAGGGGCTCTTAGCTCCTCCACCTGACACACGAATTTGTTTAGGTGCGGGAAGTCCCACACGCTTCAGCAATTCAGCATTGTCGCGCAGACCAAAAGCTACGCCTTCCAAAACGGCCCGAGTCAGATGGCCGCGGCCGTGGCGAGAAGTAAGGCCGACAAACGATCCACGTAATGTTGGATCGGCGTGAGGAGTACGCTCTCCGGTCAAATATGGCTGGAAGAACAGGCCTTCGCATCCCGCTGGAACGGCTTCCGCTTCCGAAAGCAGGTCCTCGTAAGACATTTCCGGAGCGAAGGTACTGCGATACCACTCCAGACTTCCCGAGGCGGACAGCATGACACCCATCATGTGCCACTTGTCCGGGATGGCGTGAGGAAAAGAATGCACGCTTCCATTTGATTCGACGACCGGTTCGTCACAGGCGGCAAACACGACACCAGAAGTCCCCATGCTGATTGTCCAGACGTCGGGTGTCACGGCGCCGGAGCCCACGGCCTGAGCGGCCTGGTCGCCGGCGCCCCCGAAAACTGGAACGTGGGATGAAAGACCAAGTCCTTCCGCGATACCATCCGAAACATGACCGGTGACTTCGGTGCCCTCAAATGTTGAGGGCATCCAATCATGGTCGATTTCGAATGCATCAAGTAGTTGAGCAGACCATTCTCGTGTAGCTAGATCTAGCATTAACGTCCCGCCTGCACCGGCCTTGTCGGTCGCGAACTCGCCGGTTAGAAGTAAACGGATGTAGTCTTTGGGGAGGAGGACGCTTGCAATCCTCTCGTAGATTTCTGGTTCGTTGTTTTTCACCCAGAGCAGTTTTGGAAGCGTGAACCCCGGGAAAGCATCGTTTCCGGCAATCTCAATCAAGTTGCCAACACCGATTTCATTTCGAATCTGATCGCATTCAAGCGACGAGCGCTGATCATTCCACAAAATGGCAGGTCGGAGAACTTCCCGATTGGAGTCCAGCAACACCAGGCCGTGCATTTGTCCTGAAAGCCCGATCCCGACTATTTCCTCGCCTGCCACGTTTCCGGAGGCCATCACACTTTTCAAGCTGTTCTTTGTCGCTTCCCACCAGATCAATGGGTCTTGTTCGCTCCAAAGCGGTTTCGGAGTGGACACAGCGTGGGGAGAAGAAGCACTGGCCAGAACCTCCCCAGCCTTGTCAATAACCACCACCTTTGAAGCCGTGGTTGAAACATCAATTCCGATTAGAAGCGGCAAAGCGGCGCGGGGTCACGTTGTGGAGGACGGAGGATAGGTGGAACCGCAAAGTAATTGATTCCAACGACCGCAACCAATCCGACGAGGCGGTAACGAGCCCATTCCTCACCTGCCCGATGAGCAGAGTCATGAAAAATGACGTAGACTGTCACATCCACTAATGAACTCTTTTCCCCACATGTCCCGTCCGAAATATCGTCACCTTGCTGGACTGCTGATCATCTTATTTCTAGCGGTGTACCCGTCCAGTGCGCAGAACATCCCACCAGAGGGCTTCACCGCATTATTCAATGGCAATGACCTCGAAGGCTGGTTTGGTCATGGGACTGAAGACCCGCGTGTTCTCTGGGATATGTCCAAGAGTGAACTTGAGTCACATAAACGGAACACACGCGAAGACATCCGCCTGCACTGGAGCGTCGAAAGCGGCGAGTTGGTCAATGATGGTGCCGGGCTCTATCTGACCACTAACAAAGATTACGGAGACTTCGAGCTCTCGCTCGATTACAAGACTGTGCCTGGCGCTGACAGCGGTATCTACCTCCGAGGCGTGCCCCAGGTGCAGATTTGGGACACGACAGAGGAAGGTGGTAAATGGGATATCGGAGCGGATAAAGGATCGGGTGGTCTTTGGAATAACAGCGAGGGTGCACCCGGGAAGGACCCCTCGATGTTGATGGACAAGCCATTTGGTGAGTGGAATTCCTTTCGCATCTTGCTGGTTGGAAACGAAGTCACTGTTCACCTGAACGGTGAGAAGGTGGTCGACGAGGCCGTGATGGAGAACTACTTCGACCGCAGTATTTCACTTTTCGAAAGAGGGCCCATCCAACTGCAGACACACGGTGGCGAAATTCGCTGGCGTAACATATTCATTCGGGAGATTGCGCGGAACTAGCCGCAACAATCTGCGGGGGGCGGAACCAGTTCCACAATCTCCTCTTGAGAAAGTCCAGTAGGGCCACTAATTCACCTGAATACTCAGATTGGCCTGATTCCTACGGTGTCAATGACTATGCCGGTAGTCATGTCTTTTGGTTGAGCCAGATAGTAATCACCGTTTTTCTGCCATCCTTTCCCCAGTGGAGATGCGGGTCGGGCACCTTTTTCCAGCGCCATAAAATGAAGATAGAGGAATGAGCGGTCTCCATCTCTTTCGTTAGTAATGGTCCCATCTTTGTAGAACCACGTTGATGGATGTCCAATCCCAACGGACCCGTCAATCCAGA
>Ga0315336_1002258_pt1 | contig 30639 bp, 31 predicted proteins | sample ASW5metaG_FD_204512 | JGI IMG/M metagenome (GOLD analysis project Ga0315336, IMG submission 204512) | Ammonia-oxidizing marine archaeal communities from Monterey Bay, California, United States - ASW #5 | ecosystem: Environmental > Aquatic > Marine > Intertidal zone | place: USA: California...
ACATTTACGATGAACTGGAAGCGCAACTTGCTCTTCCACTTCAATTTGAAGACTGGGATCGCTCGTCACAGCGTAAATCTGGAAACCTGTCTGTTTCCCGGAATCCAGCCTACCACATGTGGATTTCTACGCGGGATCTAGCCCGAATTGGTCATCTGATGCTGAACGAAGGGAATTGGGCCGGAGATCAAATAATTTCTGAGGACTGGCATCAAACGATTACGAGTGTTGTGACTCCATTGGAGGAAATGAATCCGGAACGAATGAGAAGCTGGTATTTTGGATATGGGTACATGTGGTGGCTGTTCGACGGTCCGGAAGCGACTGGCCCGTTTGAAGGCGCTTACATGGGTGCTGGTGCATACGGGCAATGGATCACTGTTTTCCCCAAAATTGACCTTGTCATCTCGCACAAAACCAATAGTGAGTCCGGAAATAGAACAAGTTGGGAATCCTTTCAGAGAACAATAGAGTTAGTTTTTGAAGCAAAGGGGATCCAGATGGGCAATCCATATCCCTGGCAGTGAGTTCATGAAAAGGCGTTGTTCGATTGCGTTGCCAGATGCTGTTGTTAGATTGCGCTGCAAGATTCCCGCCAATCGATCAGCCGTTTTATAGACCAACTTTCCATGCGAGTATTTCTCACCGGGGCATCCGGATATATCGGCAAGCATATTGCCTTAGAATTGCTATCTCGAGGACATCAGGTCATTGGTCTGGCTCGAAAATCCTCCGAGCGCACGAAGTACGCGACAGAGATGGAATGGTGCTTCGCCGATTTGTCTGACTTCGATAATTACTTGAATACGTTGACCCAGTCCGATGCAGTCATCCACTGTGCGATGGACTATTCCTCATTCGGGTCGGAAAACTCAGATCTCGATCGAGAGTTCGTCTCAAAAATGAGCGGATTCAGCGGTCCCTTCATTTACACCGGAAATCTTTTTTCAGACCGACAAGATGGTCCGCTAGAGGAAGCATGCCAGACGAATAGCGAGCATTGGAGATACCAAAACGAAGAGATCTTACTTGGCTACTCAAGTCCCACGTCTGTAATTCGGCTCGGATTTGTTTACGGCGGAAGCGGCGGGTACTTCTGGGAAATCGTATCGCCGGGTGCCATTGCCAAGCTCGAAAGCAAATCTGTGCCTGAGGTGATATGGCCCATGGTACATGTGAAAGATGTAGCTGGTCTGTACGCTTCTGTTCTTGAATCAAGCGCGAATGGCGTTTTCCATGCCTATGACGGGACCCAGGTGCAGGCAGGAGAGATTATTGGGTCCGCTCGTTCAGCTTACTCCGCTCGCGGAATTTCGAGTTCGGATTCTCACGACTATATCCAGGGCTTACTTCAATCCTCTGTTTTGACGTCAAACCAGAGATCCTTGTCGACTGGCTGGCGACCTGTCCATGCCAGTTTTATGGAGAATGCCGAGCGAGCGTTGTCAGAGTCTTTGGGCGAATCCGCGAGCTGAAAGAACGCCTCGAACCTGTCCGCTCCGTGAGACGTTTGAAAGGTGAGTCGGCGGCATAAACGCCGTATCTATGTGATGAGCTGGTGCGTTCGCAGTTCGTAAAAAGAAGGGCGACGTACCTCGGATCACCTTTTCGGGAGTGAACGATTATGGAAGGTTTAAAAGGTTGGTTGATCGTATACGTCATAGGCTCAGTGCCACTGACGCTTTTCTATGCTATAGGACTGTCCGGGAGATTCTTCAACTATCACATTGGAGCCGTAATAGGGATTTTTCTCGCTCTCGCGCTACCACTGGTTCTGATGATCATGAACCTACCATCTGCACCCGCGTGGAATATCGCGTCACTGTGGGTTGGCGCGGGATCGATCTCATTGGTTGTGCTCGGCGGTGCCCTCTCCGCGGATGAGGCTCGGCTTGAGGAGGTTGGGATGGTCGTAGGGTTAATCGTCTTCGTTTCGATTGCCTGGGCCGTCGTATGGACGAGTTATTTGCTGACCTCCGACAGAGTAGCTACAACCTTTAATTAGGCGATACGGAGTACCTTTTTGCTCTTGCTGAAAACAACTTCACGCCAATGTCGGTTGCCCCGTAGCGGGCTGATGTTCATCCGCTATCGTTCTCGCAACGATTCATCCATTGGGCCGCCACGCATGATCTGACTTCTTCGATTCAATTCGTTCCAAAACACCTCATCATCGTACAAGTCCGGTTTTGGCTCCAAGAACGTCACCGTTTCTTGATCCCAAACAATTACCGCATCGATGATATCACCTAAGACGAGCCCTGGATAGACATCTGGTCTAGTTCCATCTCTGTTTTTCAGGTTTGAAGTCGAAGAAGCCAAAATGGATCGAAACGGGCCGTTAGATCCTAAAGCGATGAATTTGGGCTCGCCTTCAGTTGTCAGCTCGGGCAGATTCAGCCGATTAGCTTGACCCATTGATTGGATGACGAATGTTACCCCTGGATTTTTGAATTCAACCCACGCAATTGGAGTGATTTCACTGAAGGGAATTCCTAGTCGATTCTCATGAGTTCTGGCCCTTTTTGAAACGTGCAGACCACCAGCCAAGAACAAGCTATTTCTTCCCTTCAGCAGTGATTCTTTTCGGAGGATATCTGCCATGCTGGCGGCTCTGTCAAAGAAGGGAGCAACATCTTCTCTTGATTCAATCGCATCCCAATCGATCGGTGAATCAGCCAACAATACTCGGAATTTATTTTCTGGATTTAGGCTCCCGTTTATTTCCCTAACTCCCCGAAAGAAGTCAGCATAAACCTCTGAATCCCACACTGTGTTGGGCGAAACGACCGCATTTCTCCATGCGAGGGCCACACTGTCCCAGGGAACTGATTCTCCGCTTATGTAGCGGTCAATTTCGGGTTGATAGAGTGAATTGCCCCATTCCACGACAATATCGTCGAGTGATTTTGCCGCTCTTTTGGTCGCCAATGTTTTCAGAATCAATGAATGGAGTTCAGCGTGGCCATGATTTTCGCCAAGTGCTACGATTCGATGTGTCTCTATGGCGTCTAAAATTGCTTCAACGGGATTAGAATCTTCATTATGACGGGAAAAATCTCCTTGAAGGGCAAGAAGAAAACAAAGTAAAAGAAGTCGCATCATGGATAAAAAGGTTAGGAATGATCAGCTATTGACAAGTTTTGATTTGGTTTAGTTTACAACGCCGCTCGCGTGAGGAAATTGTTCTCCATACTCGATGCGCATACCGCGGCTCCGCAGGACTGGTTGAGCTGGCCGGAATCGGTTATGTTTGGAGGGAAACAGACTGCCGCGCGTGTTACAGAACGATAACGAAGAGTGCAATATATTTTGAATATTCGACTACGAATCTATTCTGGTATTTTCGCTTGTGTTTCTATGATCGCTTTTCAGAGCGAACTGGCGCAGGCACAGGCCTCGTTAGATCCAATTATCACATCCACCGAACATCAATTGAAAATGGCCATTGCGATTGGATCTTTCGAAGTAAAGCTGACGCCTGTGACAGATGATGACTCACCTGCAGGCGATAATTTGGGTCGTATGCTGATCGATAAACAATTCGAAGGAGACCTTGTGGCGCAGAGCGATGGACAGATGCTAACGGCGATGACTTCGGTAGCGGGCTCGGCAGGATATGTTGCCGTTGAACGCGTTAGGGGGGTACTGCATGAGCGCGAAGGAACGTTCGTGCTACAACACACGGGGACGATGGCGGATGGCAGCCAGTACTTGAAGATTGGTGTGGTTCCGGATTCAGGGACTGGTGAGCTCATTGGCCTGTCTGGAGAGATGAAGATCACGAATACAGAAGGAAAGCACTTTTACGAGTTCGAATACACACTCGATTCCGACTCGTAACATTTGAGTTTTGAATGCAAGACAAGATCTAACGATCACAGTTGCTCAGAAAAATCTCATATTCCGCTCATGACGTTCACCTCCACTCTCCACTAGGTTAGTGGCATTACTCAAACACATGGAGAATGGACGATGACATATGATCCCCAACAAACCGGTGATCCCCAACAAACCGGTGATCCCCAACAAACCGGTGATCCCCATCAAACGGGCGACCCTCAACAAGCCAGCAATCAGCAACATGGCGGCGGTGGGATTAACTGGAGCCGGCAACGAATTACGGCCTGGGCACTCGCAGGAGTCTTACTACTACTGCCCCTTGTAGCCATGCAAGTGACCGATGAAGTCAATTGGAAAGTGACAGATTTTGTCATCTTTGGCGCTCTCCTTCTTGGGGCGGGTCTCACTTTTGAGCTAGCGGTGCGGAAGACTGGCAGTTCCGCCTATCGATTGGCAGCAGGCCTCGCTCTCCTGGCGGCATTTCTTCTAGTCTGGATCAACGGCGCCGTGGGCATCATCGGGAATGAGAGTAATGATGCAAACCTGATGTTTGTTGGTGTGCTTGTCGTTGGATTGATTGCCGTGTTCATGTCGCGATTCGAGTCAACGGGAATGGCACGTGCTATGACCATCACTGCAGGCGCGCAGGCACTGGTATTCGTCGTTGCCCTAGTGGCTGGCTGGGGTTTCATAGGTCCGATAACGATACTGTTCGTCGCCATGTGGCTCGGCTCGGCCCAGCTGTTTCGACAGGCGGCAATCGAGTCTGCGGATGCGGGGTAAGGGTAAGGTCGGAGTACTGGGGTTTGACCAGTCGGGTTTGGATAGTCAGGTTTGACTATTGGAAGTTAAGTCGTTGCGGGAGTTCGGATTCGATGCGATAGAACGATCGCGCCTACTACGCATATCCCGAACACGAGGCCTTCAATTCCTCCCAATACTACCTGGGAAGTCAGACCGAAATGGACCTCTCCGAAGAAGCGGCCAAGCGCGTCGAGCTGAAGTCTTGAGTCCGAAAAAGAACGGGCAATCAGTTCCAGACTTCCGCCCATGAGGCGGCCGCCGGCAATGGGGATGAGTGCTCCGGCTGCTGCGCAGGCGAGTCCACCTCCAATGATTGGTCTCCAGGGCGACAGGTGGCTTAAATCATCTTCAGTTGGCTTGATTCGACCTAATCGGGCGCCCAAAGCGAGCGATGCCCCAAGGGCAGCACCTTCGAGACCACCCGTAATGCCATCGGGTGCCTGTCCAAAGAGCAGGGAAAATGCGTCCATACCGAGCAGTTTCGTCGCGCCGCCGATGACCAATCCACCCAGCGCAGCGCCCCAAACGTTCCAGCTAGGTGGCCGGCGGAACAGTAGATCAAGGCTGATCATGCCAAAACTAATGCCGAAGCTCCCAATGAGTCCTACGACTACATTGATACTCAAAGCAACGAGGAGAATCGAGGCGGTGCCCAGTCCTGGATTGGCTGGTGTATATCCGAGGGCTGATCCGTAGAGGAGCCCGCCAAAAATGCCTGCTAGCCCGCCACCGATCGTCCCGGCGATTCCCCATCTCAGCGCCGTTTGCACATTGGGTGGTATCAACAGTTTTGTCGTGGCAGTAGTCGTAGTCAAGGGCGCGCCAGGCAAGGATGATCCGGGCAAGGGCGCGCCAGGCAAGATCACGCCGGCTGTGACTTCAACAGGCGCAATAAACCGGTAGCCGTGACGGGGTACGGTCTGGATAAATACGGGATTCATCACGTCGTCGCCCAGCTGTTTTCGAATCTCTTTTATACCCTGCGTGAGGGCACTATCGCTGACGACAACGTCACTCCACACTTCGTTGAAAAAGCGGTCTTTCCCGACTAGCTGTCCTTCATTCTGAAGCAACAGCAGTAGAGAATCGAAATAGCGAGTATTGAGACTGAGTCGAACGTCTCCCTTCCAGAGTTGCCGATCGGAGGTGTCAAGTAAAAACTCGCCAAAGCGGTAGCTCAGGCCTTTATTAGCCATGCTCTCATAGGTCTAATACGTTGCTCACGTCGCTGGTGCGACGAATCAAGATACGAATTAAGATGCTGTGCCTCGTCGGTCCGACACACAAGACGTCGAGAGTTGTGGAACGAACGAATTGCACAAAACGGACCCAAATCAGCCGATGCCAGTTACTACGACTCTGGTGCACATCGGCTGCTGGGCGCCCTATCGCTTCAAGAGAATGAGTCGGCTGAACTTCCCGTGACCGGGAAAAGTGCGGCAGTTTTAAACGCAAACCCTCTTCTGAAAGACGCACTGAGATGAATCCTGAATTGTCCATTAAGGATTTGCCTATCGAGATCGTGGCCTACGAAGCGAAATATGCCGAGGCATTTGCCCGTCTAAATCGTGAATGGCTTGATGCATTTGACCTGTTCGAAGAGGCGGATGCCAACCATCTGTATTCCCCTGAAGAGAAGATTATAGATCCCGGTGGCAAGATTTTCATAGCCACTCGGGGTGAAGAAGTGGTCGGAACTTGCGCGTTCAAGCCATTATCGGCTAAAGTCTGCGAGCTGATAAAATTGACCGTTGCGCCACAAGCGAGAGGAAAAGGACTCGGGCGCCTCTTGGTTCAAGTTGTGTTGAAGGAAGCTCAAAAATTGGGAGCTTCTCGGGTCTCTTTACTTTCGAGTTCCAAACTCAGCTCAGCGATCCGGTTATACGAATCTCTGGGATTTAAACATGAACCTGTACCGCCGGACCAACCATACGAATCCGCAGACGTGTACATGGTTTTCAGTCTGAGGGACGACTTTTAGCTGTTTTCTGGCGCCGCTTCAAATCTGACTTTGTTTTCCGCCATCCACCGCTCGCCGTCTTCTTTCGTTTTAGACGGATCATTCATTATCTCTGGATGACGCTCCAGGTAATGAGGATAAAGCGCCTTCATCCATTCGTCGAAGGTTTCACCTGTCGCAGTCTCTTCGCAAAGGTCACATTTGAGGGTTTTCATGGGCCAATTTCTGAGCTTGATTTAACAGTGTCTGGTCGTCTACTCGCTGTCCAATATAGCACGTGACGGGGTCAGGCATAGTGAGAATCCTTTTCCCGGGATTAGTGTGTCCCTACAACAGCAAGAAGTAATCCATCTGGACTGACAGCTATTCTGGAACTGTTTCCTATTCCGAGATTGGTCACGAGGTCCCAGTCTTGGCTTGTTCCAGGTTCGAAGGAGTGCAAATCGCTCCCACTCATCATGAGGAGTCGACCATCTGGCGTGACGGCGAAGTCTCTACCATTTTCCAGAGCTGGGGTTAGAACCATCGATTGTCCCGTTTCCCAGTCGAAATGTCTAATTTCAGCGTGGTTATCCGACAAGCTTGCCAGATAGGCCGACGCATCTTGTGAGGGAATTCGCTTTAATGAAAAAACAGAACCTTCAACGATAACCGCTGAAGTGGAAGATTTCGTATCCAACAATTGCAGTGATGTGGGAGTTGACAGTCGCCAAAAAAGAACACGATCCGTTCCAATCCAAGTGAAGTAGGCGACGTTATCGACGTCGGTTATTGGTGAGGGCTCCGTTTTTCCATCCAGGGAATATCGCCACAGACCTTGCGTTACGATTGAGTCCGAATGAACGACGGAGATCTGAATTCCTCCGGTGCCTGGAATGGGGGTGGGGGAGTACTTATCTGCGTCGGTGAAGGTTATTTGTCTGATGTCGCCGGAGTCGACGTCAAATGAAAATGTATTTATTTGCCCAGTCCGATCGGAGGAAAATATTACTTGATTCCCGTCCTCCGTGAAGGCGGGTTGATTGTCGTAGCCTTCGCGATCGGTTATCCGGGCTCGGAGGTTCACCTCAGCACCCGACAAGTCGAATAGCCAGATGTCTGAGGACGGCGGTCCGGGGGGAGTTTCAATAGGTACATCAGCCTGACACCCAGCCAAGAAGACTAGACATGCCGTTGCGACCACGAGCTGGAATGAACGATTCATTTCGATGGTAGAAGAATGAAAGAGACCTGACAGTATATAAAAACTGGCGCTGTTCAGGTAAGCACTACTCATCCGACTGGAATTGATCGACAATCCAAGCCGTCAGTCTCTCGTCGGGCAACAGCCCGAAACCATCTGCTCGATACGTGTCGGTGTCGAATACCTCAGCATATGGTCCGAAGCCGAATAGCCGAAAAGGAATCACGATCACGACTCTTCCCTGTTCTGACTCATCGTAAACAAGCTGTCTCAATTGTTCTTCGACAACCGCGCGTTTTCCAGTCCAATCCTCTCTCAAGGTTGCCACTTCGACAGAATGATAGGCTGCATCGAGTCGAACCGAATCCGCAAGCACGTCCATCTTCTGGAGCCATATTTCGTTGTCTGAATCATCGCCAGGACCGTGACCTAAAATCAATATGGTTTCGAGTCTTGGATCCGTGCTCAACTTGGCAGCCCGATCTGCAAGAATTCCTCCAATTTCGGCACCGTCTAGTAGTCCCTCTGAATTCATTGTGAGCGGTACTGATAATTCCAATATGGCCGGCTCAAACATAAAATGTCCTTCAGGCGGCTCCTCACGCAGACCAAAAGCGTATTCAGTCTCAGGTAAAAACGATGCTCCAGAAGCGAACAATCGAACAACCTTGATCGAGGCTACACCTTGCCCTTCGAGGTCATAGATAGCCTCCTGAAGGGTTGCTGGATTCGCCATTCCGAACGCGATGGCAACAGGGTTAGATTTTCGGAGAGGGTCAACCGCTTCTCGGACGGCGGCATTCCATTCATCGGTCCCGCCGTGCGCCATTATGAGCAGTCCTTCTTTTAAGTCTGCTCTCTGAGAAACGGCAGGCGTAACGAGCAGAAACATCAGCAAAAGTGATAAAACGCGCATTTACGTCGACTCAAGTGGTTTATTCTTATTTAGACTAAATCTAAATAAGAAATATTTAGTAGTTTATGTGTTTTCTCCGAACAGTCTATTCAGCAGGCTTGATTCGTGCCCTTCACAGGCGTGAAGGCCCCAATGGGCCTGCTGAATTGGGGTGTAGAAAATGACCTATCTTTCCATCAATCAAACGCGTGAATCGGATGGCGACTTCAACTAGTGCGACCCAGAACCGGTCTGTGGGACTGGCTTGGCTTCTCGTCCCAGGATTCCTGATAGTGGTGGTCTTCTTGATTGCTCAATCGAGTCTTCCGTCCGCTGGTCATCCATATGTCTCGACCGCGATGACGCTTGATCTAGTCCTGACAATCCCGTTGATTTATTGGCTGATCATTCGCCGGACGAATATCCCCTCGCTCTCAACAATTCCGGTATTTGTTCTCGGTGTCATCCTGGCCGGCCTCCTTGTTCCAGCCTCGGATCAGCAGTTCCTTTCTGTGATACGAACCTGGGTGCTTCCCGTAGTTGAGATGAGCATCATCGTTTTGATCCTTCGAAAGATTGTCCACCTCAGACGAGAAGTTCATTCGGGTGACAGATTTCATGGCGATGCGTTCAACAAATTGACTCAAGCCGCAGCAGAGGTAGTTCCGGGCGCCGTCGCATATGCAATGGCAACAGAACTGGCTCTCTTTTACTACGGTTTTGGCGCTTGGAAAAAGCCCGAACTCACAAGCCAAGATTTTACGTGTCATCGCAAAAGCGGCACCGTAGCCATTCTCTCCATTCTTCTCATGATGATAGCTGTGGAAGCGTCTGCAGTACACTTCCTTCTTATTCAGTGGAGCGCAATTGCCACTTGGATTCTTACAGGGTTGAGTATTTACACCGGTCTCCAGATCATTGGCATGACCAGATCGCTCACCCGCAGATACATCTCAGTTGAGTCGAATCAAATCACTCTTCGATACGGGATCATGGCCGAAGTTTGTATTCCGATCGATCAGATCCTCTCGTTTGAACCATCGACGAGGTCGCTCGATAGTGAGCCAGAATCGGTCCTCCTATCTCCTCTGGCTGGAATCGAAAAACACAATTTTGTAATTAGTCTAAAAGTTGGGGCTCAGATGCGGGGATTGTACGGCGTTAAGAAACGCTTCTCGACGATTGGTTTTTACGTTGATGATGTCGTCCATTTGAACAAGACGCTCAAATCGATACACGCCTGTCGCTCTTCAGATTCAGACCAATCACAGCTATGATACTTGGCTCTCCGTACAGTGTATTTTCTTGGAACTACCTGCTTTCCGGCGAGGATCACGAGGCGTATTGGGATAAAAAATGGTCGAGTGAACAGTGCTCAATACTAATCGATGGAGCATATTACGAAGTTAAAAAACACGGCGTGGCTAGTGGACGCTGGACTTTAGAAGGCGATGGCCAGGTGCATTGCTCCGCCAAAAAACTTTCAGCCTTCAAGCGTTCATTTGATATCGAGAGCCCAATGGGATTGTTGAATCTGGGCAGCAACGGAGCCTTTAAGCGAAGCTTTTACATAGGGCTCGAAGGTGAGGTCGTAGCAACCATATACCCCAGAAGTTGGTATTCGAGGCATGTGGAAATGGAGATCCTTTGCGAAGATTACGACTTTCCAACAATGGCATTCGCACTCTGGCTGGTAATCCTGACCTGGAGACGAGAGCACGGGTCGGGTGGATAAGGTGAGCACTTGAAAAACATGAAATCAAAAAAAGTCGTGATCGTCGGCGGTGGATTCGCCGGTCTCAATGCCGCACGTGGTCTCGGCTCCAGGAGCGGTGTTGATGTTACACTCATCGACAAGCACAATTTTCACCTGTTTCAGCCCCTTTTATATCAGGTGGCGATGGCCGGACTATCTCCTGCCGATATCGCGGTACCGATTCGGAGTTTGCTGGCTCGTCATCAGAACATCAAGGTTTTACAAGGAGCAGTTTCTGGTTTTGATGTTGAGAGCCAGAAAGTGATTTCGGATATCGGTGACATCGAGTATGACTATTTGATCATTGCCTGCGGAGCAGTGCCTTCATATTTCGGCCATACTGAGTGGGAGGAGCACGCTCCGAGCCTGAAAACCATTTCTCAAGCGACAGAAATCCGCAGGAGAATTCTGACAGCATTCGAGCTAGCGGAGCACACAGACGATCGCGAAAAACAACGAAGCCTGCTCACCTTTGTAGTTATCGGAGGAGGACCGACTGGGGTTGAGCTGGCGGGCGCGATAGGAGAGATGAGCCGATTTACGCTTGCACGAGACTTTCGCAATATCGACGCGCGTTTGACACGGGTATTTCTCATTGAAGGGGGACCACGAATTCTTCCAACCTTTAGTGAGTCTCTCTCGAGTCGTGCCACGAGAGATCTGGAAAAGTTGGGTGTTCAGGTGTGGTTAAACAGCTTTGTTCAGCATATCGACGATGAAGGTGTCCAGATTGGTGGGGACAGAATTAGTTCATCGACCGTTCTCTGGGCTGCCGGTGTTCGAGGAGCACAGTTGCAAGCCGATGACGCCACCGAATCCGATAAGCTGAATCGTATCTATGTCGAACAAGACTTGAGCTTGCCTGATCATAAAAACGTCTTTGTGGCTGGAGATCAAGCGAGTCTCGCCCGAAGTATCGAAGGAATCTCCATCCCTGGAACGGCTCCGGCGGCGATGCAACAAGGTCGCTATTTAGCGAAGCTCATTTTGAATGACATTGCCGGGAAAGAGCGCAGTCCTTTCATCTTTGTCGATCGGGGACAGATGGCGACAATCGGACGGAGCCGTGCCGTTGTAGAATTTGGTCGTTTTAAGCTTGCAGGATTTTTCGCCTGGATAACCTGGCTCCTCGTGCACATCTATTTCTTAGTCGGATTTAAGAATCGGTTGTTCGTGGTTATCAGCTGGGCTTGGTCCCATCTGACATTTGCTCGAGGTGCGCGCCTGATAGTTGAGCGGGATTGGCACTCCGACGAGCCGGAGAAATAGCGAAATCTCTAGCCGACAACCGTACATTCCCAGTTCCATGCGATTGATGCGCTGATATGCTACTCCGTCCGCGCCAGCTACACCACCCAACATGACGATGAACCGTTTAATTATTCCACGATTCCTTCAATTGGTCACTCTCAGTTTCATCCTCCTTGGGAGCCTGTTGATTGGCTGTGAGCCGGAATCCACTTCGATTCGCCTGTTCAACGGGTCCGATCTTGAAGGATGGCATGTAGATGTCCCAGAGATGGATTCCGTGTCAACTGTACGGAATCCATTTGTTGTTCGCGACGGAAATTTGGTGAGTCTCGGAACGCCAGAAGGGCATCTCATTACGGACGCCGTGTACTCTAATTATCGATTGGAGGTAACGTATCGATTTTCAGGAGAGCCCGGGAATTGTGGGGTATTGATACACGCGTCAACTCCGCGGGCGCTATACAAGATGTTTCCCAAATCCATCGAAGCTCAGATGATGCACGAACATGCGGGCGACTTCTGGGTGATCGTCGAAGACATAGAAGTACCGAATATGGTCGAACGAAGGGGGCCGGAAGAAGAGTGGGGCATAACTGAAGGTAAACGGCGCCGAATCGTTAATTTGACTGACGGTTCTGAGAACCCGCTAGGAGAGTGGAATACGATGACCATCGAAGCGGTAGCAGACGAGATAAAGGTCTGGGTGAACGGTGACCTGGTAAATCATGGAACGGGATCAACAGCGCGTCAGGGACAGATCGCGGTTCAGGCCGAAGGATCGGAAGTGGAATTTTCGAGCCTGATACTCACACCGATATCTGCCATTTCGGATTAACACGAGACTCTCAACGCAGCAGCACAATCGTAATGAGCACACACGAGAAGATTAACTACCTGGAATTCGCAGCAACGGATCTGGAAGGCACTAAATCGTTTTTTATGGCAGTCTTCGGATGGACCTTTATGGATTATGGACCCGATTACACTGCTTTCTCAAACGCAGGAATCGAAGGCGGATTTTATCGAGCTGCCCTGAAGGCCGACTACCAAGCTGGAAGTGCTCTGGTCGTGCTATATAGCGAACGCTTGGAGGAGACATTGAACAAAATTGTCGATGCCGGTGGACTAGTCCAGAAAGATATATTTTCGTTTCCAGGCGGGCGCCGCTTTCACTTTACCGAGCCCAGCGGAAACGAACTCGCAGTGTGGTCTGATAATTAAACCCCATATATTTTCTATGAGCAAGTTTTCTGTCCATTTATTGATTCTCCTTCTTTTTATAGTCACTCCGCTCGTGTCTAGCGCGCAGTTCAGTCAAATTCAGAAGATTCCTAGTCAAGTTGATCGCGCTGATGCATACGGTGGCGGACAAGCGCTGGAAGCTGCAAATGGAGACATATTGGTTTTCGTGATTGAATTCGGTGAGTTTACCGATTTAAGTAGTTTTCCGTATGTCGGAACGCCCGCGAACCTTTGGGTAACCCGCTCATCGGATGCTGGTGGCACGTGGTCAATACCCTCTATCATTCGTACCGGAATTGATCAATTCGGAACCCAAGGAATGTCGAATCACCACGTCACGGTCTTACCCTCGGGACGTATTGTTCTGAACTACTTCTATCAGACTGCCGCATTTCCCAATTATGCCAAGACCTCAGAAATCATGCATTCTGATGATGACGGAGTCACTTGGACGCTGGCAGCGAACAAAGACACAGATACGTATGGGCTGATTTCTACAGAAGATGGCACGCTATTTACGCTGGATAATGTGGTCAACCTTAGCACGGGGGATGAAATACATACTCGCATCAGCAGCGATGACGGTGTGACGTGGTCGGAGAGCCAGCTCATCACGACGGATTTTTCGTTTTGTGGTCAGAACTTATCTGTAGATGAAGATGCTGGAGATCTTCTGTATACCTATTCCGACTGCTATTTCGGATTTGGCGGAACGGTGAACACGTATCAGATTCAGAGTGCTGATGACGGTGCTACGTGGAGCGACCCGCTCCTCTTAACGAGTGGAGGCTCGGGGTTTGGCGCGAGTCCATCTCACGTAATATTGCCTGACGCGAGCCGGTGGTTAGTGTATGCCGACGGCCCAGCCATAGCTTTTCGTACAAGTGACGATGATGGTTCAACATGGTCAGACGTAACGACGTGGACAGCGGGAACGACAACCCTGTGGGATTTTGGCCCGAATTGCAGTGCCTCAAGCTACGGGCCCCTCTGCACATTTGGAGCAGCTCGAACAAGTCAGTATCCCCAGATCTATCTGGGAGTCCCCGGACTTTCGGTGGATCCGCTGTTCGGCTCCGTCGCGGCGGAGGAGGATGATGAGCTCCCAGCATCGTTCAGGCTAGATCAGAACTACCCCAATCCCTTCAACCCGACAACAAACATCAACTTTGATGTTTCAGAAATTTCGAATGTGACGTTGACTTTGCATGATGTTCTGGGACGAGAACTTCGGGTATTGTCTTCTGGAATCAGAAATCCGGGATCGCATTCAGTCACGTTGAATGCGGCGTCGCTAGCGAGCGGAATCTACATCTACCGACTGCAGGTGGACGGAGAAATCTTCTCTCGCCAAATGACACTGCTTCGTTAGAGCTAAAGGACCTCAATATGGCAGTCTCTCCCGGATATAAGAGCTTTGTGATCGAGCAGCTTGAGCGATTTTCGTCAATCACTTCAAAAAGCATGTTCGGTGGCGTGGGACTTTATTCCGACGAATATTTCTTTGCGCTCATAGCAGACGATCGGCTTTACTTCAAAGTTGATGAGACAAATCAGCCAGACTTTGAAGCCGCATCGATGGAGCCGTTCCGGCCTTACAATGACGAGCGTTCAATGAAATACTGGGAGGTACCAGTCGAGGTGTTGGAGGACATAGACCAACTTCCGGTCTGGACGAAGAAGGCCGTGTCTGTAGCTCAGAATGCAAAACGGAAAAAGAAGCGCCATTAATCGCTATTTCTTTCGGACGCGTTCGTCGGAATTGGATGAGGACTAATTCAGAATAAAATCGAGAAGTGAAGGATTATGTACAGAAAAGTATTACGAATTCTGATGATCGGGATAAGCATTGAGATCCTCTCAATCATCGCCCTCGTCCTCATTGTGTTTCTTTTAGGGCCGTCGGACCCCGAAGGCGCGCAAGCTTATGCTGAGCAAAAGGGTATTTGGGTCGGACCGATAGCTGGATTCATCTTCTGCTTCGCAGGCGGTTGGTTCTTTTCACGCAAATTATCGGCCGGTCATATCACGAATGGTTTCTCAATCGGATTGGCCGTCGCCGTCATCGATGTGCTCCTTCTTATAATGGGTGGAAGTGGATTCAAACTAGTTTTTGTGGTTTCGAACGTCGGGCGACTAGTGGCCGGATCGGCAGGTGGCTGGCTCGCTGGAAAAAGCGCGAGTCCGAGTGCCTCGGAGAAGAGTTCCTGATATGGATTCAACCAACACCTTCCGATTCGATTGGCGAATTGGTGTATTGCTTACGTTTGTTTTCGGAACGTTGATCGCCATGTTCTCGATGTCACCCATATCGCAGGACCTCTCCTATCATTCATTCGCTGATCAAAGAAGTCTGCTCGGCATTCCGCACGGCCTGGACGTTCTGTCGAACATTCCTTTTCTCCTGGCTGGTCTGTTCGGAGTCTGGTTGGTGTCCCGGCCTCGTTTTCATAGTCTTCCCAAAGGTTGGCTAGTCCTTTTTGTGGGAATCTCGTTCGTGTCATTTGGCTCGTCTTTTTACCACTGGATGCCAAACAACGATTCTCTCGTTTGGGATCGACTCCCGATGACAATCGGATTCATGGGCTTATTTGTCGCCCTGATTGGGGAGTACGTTGATGAAGGAATCGCCCGAAAAATTCTGATTCCCGCTCTTGCTTTGGGTGTTTTTTCAGTTGGTTATTGGCATTTTACGGACGATTTAAGGCTCTATGCGTGGGTTCAGATCATGTCACTGAGCGTAATTGTGGTGTTTCTTTCGATCTATAAGTCACGCTTTACCCATAGCTGGGTCTTATTACTGGCGCTCGGTTTGTATGTACTCGCAAAGGTCACGGAATCGTATGATGCCGCGATTTTTGATCTTGTGCAAGGTGCAATAAGCGGTCACAGTATCAAGCACTTGTTGGCAGCGACGGGCTGTTTCGCGATTGTGCAGTACTTGGGAAAAAGAAGACCCAAATAATCAGGAATACAGGAAGCAAACAGTCTCCGCGATTGTTGCCTAGCGCTTGCCGACCAGTCTCGCCAGATCATTAGGAGTCCTCGGCAGAACAGCAGTTAAGACCTCTACTCCATCCTCTGTTACCAGTACTACATCCTCGATGAATACTGAGATGTTGTCATCATGATTGTAGTACCATGGTTCGATGGTAAACACCATTCCAGGTTGCAGCGGAGCTTCGAATAAGCTGGGGTCTCCAGCAGCCATTCCGATGTGGTGACCGAAAAAGCTTCCGGTCTGCATGTACTGACGTTCGTGCTCGGGAGTCGCCTCAACGGCCGCTTCGAGCAGGCCTGAAAACGTTGCGCCCGGCCGAACTGCACTAATAATTGCATCTGATACAGAGATAGCCATTTCCATCGTTCTTGCCTGAGGCGCCGAGAATGAGCCAGAGACAGGGAACGTCCTACCGACATCACTCACGTAGTAGTCCAGCTCCGTTCCAACGTCAAAGATCACTAGGTCTCCGTCTTGCATTGTTCGATTTCGCCGATCGTGATGCGCTGCCAAAACGCGCCACGGCCACAACGAATTGGGACCTGACTTGATAATTGAGGAAAACGAGAGCCGTTGCGCGCCGCCTCGTTTGTAGACCGCTTCCAGCTCTGCTTCGAGCGTGCGTTCGTCAACTCCTTCTTCAATAAACCCTGCGGCATGCGTGATGGCGGCTGCTGTGAGAGAAATCACGCGGCGCATGATTTCAATTTCCTCGGGCTGTTTGACCATTCGCAGTCGTGCAATCGAATCATATGCATTGCTCAAATTGATCTGAGGATGTAGATCAACAATCCGGTCCACCAACGTCATGACAGGAGTCCAGTCCATGATGAAGGTTTTCGCGATCTCGGTCACAGGACCTCGGCTCCCTTTATTGACTGATACCACAAGATCTCGGGAAACCCAGGAGGCGAGTGTTGACTCGAATTCTCCGAATGTCCTGACCATATCCAGGCCTGAGATCGTTCGAATTTCCGGATCATCAGCTAGCGGTCTACCGGGAAAATCATTTGATCTGGAGGCGCTTTCGAATCGAGTGTCCCTGGGCGGAGCAAACACCGTGGAAGAATCGGAATCGACGTTCAGCACCAAAATAGAGTGAGGAAGCTCCAGGCCGGTGAAATACATGAAATCATCGCTCTGCCGAAACGTCAATCCGTGGGAGACGCCCTCCGCGCTCGGGATGATCAAAATATCGACGTCATGCTGGCGCAATTCGGCCATCACTCGACTTCGTCGACCTGCGTACACGGCTTTTTCGTACTTCAACCCGGTCCACTCAAAAAAGCGCTGTTCAGGAGTCGGAGATGATGAATCTTGTGCATTTGCCGCGTTCGAAACGCTAACGAGCAGGGTAGTCCCAAGCACGATGCCAATGAACTTCAGCATGGTTTTCGCCTGGCTTTTATTGAGCATTCTGGATTCCGATTAGTTATCTACGCTCGCCTAAATAAACATACTCACTAGGAGCGAGATCACCATCTCGACTCGCTGACGCCGGCGCTAGAACGTGACGTTCAAGATGCGATGATCGCTCCCAAATCCGGCGCGCTCAATCGCTTTTTGAGCGCCGATATTTTCGATTGTCGTAGAACAAATCACTCTTCGCCCATCCGCCACACAACTCGTTGTCATAAGGGTCAAAATGTAGACAGCCCACCCTTTTCCACGTTTGTCCGGATGCACCATCATTCCTACGTCAGTCACTCCATTTTGTGAATCGCTTTTGCGGCGTTCACCCATTCCGATCCACTCATCTCCTCTGGCAAGCACCCATGTTTCGCCTCGATTGATCAGGTTCGAGGAATACCCTCTTAGCCATTCTCTCAAGTCATGTTCGTCCGATAAACAAGCTTGTTGAAATTCGATTGTGCGTTCAAGCTCATCAGGCTTAAGGGGCCGAAAAACGAGATCCGAAGAATCAGCGTGCTCGGGAATTACATCCCATCGATGTTCATACATGTTCGTGTGGACGGTAATGCCTTTTTGTGTCTCGAGACAAAGAGACAGGAAGAACGGATCGATCGTGCTGACGACTGCGTGGGTCAGACCATCTTGGAGCTGGATTTTCTCCCAGATAGCTCGCCCAAATTTTCTATGAGCGGGGAGGAGGTAGAATTGGAGCACACCGCCTTCATCGTTCGCCGCGTAATATCCTGCCAGAATTCCGTCATGAAATATCTTCCAATGAGGAGCTGGTAGCGTAAAGCCACTATCCCACATGCCGTCCATTGGTGCAATGAGACTTGTTAGATAGTCCGCTTTTAGCTCCAAAATGGGTGAAAGGTCGGAGCATTTTTGAAAAGATATCATCGAAATGTTTGGATGGGTGGTTGCCCGTGGGGACGACGAGTTGTTACTCTGTAACGAACACTGGCGTCAGTATTTGTTGAGTGGAGTAATGTTTCTTGAGAATGTCTTGAGCTGATACATCCCCAAATCACCGGCAAACACCCTCATGACCAAACGAGTTGTTCTGAAATGAGAAATCGTTCTGATATGAAAACTGTCGTGCTTCTTCTCGCGCTGTTGCTCTTCGAGGTAAGCTGTTCGCCATCGACCTCCCCGGACGAAGGTAATATGTGCCTAGCTGACCAACTCGAGCTGGAGTCGGAGATCGCTAGTCACCTCAACGCGTACGATGCAGACACTGATTTTACTGTGCTGATACGGACCGCTTCAGATAGAAATCTTTCGCACAGCACTGGAGGCTCTAGTCCTCTGGTGTCCTATCGCTCGGCTTCGACATCAAAACTGGTGACCTCCGTTGTGGTCCTGGACCTCGTTCAACAGGGACTTCTTGATCTGAATGATCACCCTCAACTCTACATTTCGAGCTGGCCGACGAACGGAACACTTTCACGGATCACCCTTCGTCATTTGCTAAGCTTCACTTCGGGGCTGATTGAAGAACCACTCTGCGTTCATCTTTCTGGAGCAGATTTTGCAAGCTGTGTCGACAGAATTGCGGAGGTAAATGCTTCATCTCCCGAGCCGGGTGAGCGTTTTTACTATGGCTCGCCACACATGCAGGTGGCCGGATTAATGGCAGTGAACGCGAGCAGTGCCAACTCATGGAGCGATGTGTTTGATGGCTTTCAACTCCGAACGGGTCTGCTTGGCAATTCTGAATATGATCTTCCATCGTCTTCTAATCCGCGGTTAGCAGGTGGAATGCACTGGAATGCTGAAGACTATCTTGCTTTTTTGGGAGCTATTTACAATAAAGAGGTTCTGACTCCATCGCTTATCTCTGAGCTCAATCGAGACCAGATCGGTGATGCAGTCATTGATTATTCTCCAGCTCTCGAGGGAATCGAGGAAGATTGGCACTACGGCTTGGGTGTCTGGGTAGAGTGCCACCGAGCTTCTTTTGATTGCGCACAGACCACCACTATTTCAAGTGCGGGAGCATACGGCGCTTATCCGTTTATAGATTATGCGAATGGGTATTATGGAATAGTTGCACGCGAAGGAGCGTTGACTACCTTTGATAGGGGTTACGAGTTATTTGAGTCAGTAGCTGGTCTGCTTGAATCCTGGGTAGACCTCGACTGTGATTAGCCCTTCAATCGAAATCCCAATAATCGGTCAATATGCTGATATCACACCTGAAAGATGCTTTTTTGCACATGAAATGGGCAGACGCCCTGATTTGGAAGTCAGTTTTAGCTGAAGCGTCTGCAGCAGGAGATGAAGAAGTGCTCGATATACTTGCTCATCTTCACATCACGCAGCATTCGTTCTTGAATGCCTGGCTCAACCGGCCTTTTGAGCGTTGGAAGCGTGCAGATTTTGATTCAACAAAAGCGTTATTGCTGTGGGCGGAGAGTTTCTATACGCCAGGTGGACAATACCTTGATTCTCTGTCACAAGATGATTTGAAGAGCGCTATGGTGCTTCCCTGGGCCAAATATTTTGGGCGGCAATTGGGTAAGGAGCCCGTGGACACCACCTCTCTCGAAACTATCCACCAACTTATCTCCCACAGTATGCACCACCGGGGGCAGGTGGCAAAACGGATCCGCCATCTGGGCGGTGCGCCTCCACTGACCGATTACATCGGGTGGGTGTGGATGGGACGACCGAAGGCGGAGTGGCCATTATTCGACTAGTTTCAGCCCGCCATTAGTGTGTATTTTCCACTCCACTAATTTCGAAACACATGTTGAGCCTTAAATCAGTCGTAGTTTTGACTTGTGCATGTTCGATTCTGATGACAGGGTGTGAACCAGAGACTGGTAGTCCAGATCATAAGATTCTTCCGACAACTTATCCAGAAAGCTCAATCTCGGTGAACCGGCTGGAGAATAATCCGATCATCAGGCCAGATATGCTGCGTGGTAAGCTTGGAGCAAGTATTTCTGGTCCATCCTTGATACGAGTGCCGGATTGGGTCAAGAATCCGCTCGGAAAATACTACCTCTATTTTGCACACCATCACGGTTCGTTTATAAGAATGGCGTATGCGAACGAGCTTGACGGACCCTGGTCCGTTTATCCGGAGGGGGTGCTCGGGATGGAGAATCCGAAATGCAGAAGTCTAGAGGAAATTGGCCTGGAGCAACCGATGCATATCGCGTCGCCCGACGTTCATGTTGATGAGAACCTGCAAAAAATACGGATGTATTTTCACTGTAACACCTTAAATCCCGAGCATGAATTGACGGAAAAAAAAGATCTGCAAAATAGCTTCCTTTCCGTTTCGTCGGATGGACTCGACTTTCAAGCTCAGGATGAAATAATTGCACGAAGTCATTTGCGCGTGTTTCAGAAAGGCGAGCTTTTTTTTGGAATCACAGGCTCCCGTCACCTCTACCATTCGGAATCAGCTACCTCCAGATTTACGCAAGGAAAACGGATTTTACCTCGAAATGCCAGACACGTCGCTACGCATGTCCGTGAAAGTTCGCTTTTCGTTTTTTACAGCTTGAAGGGAGATCATCCTGAACAGATCGTCGTTTCCACAGTCCGTATGACCGATGACTGGAGAAGTTGGAGTGCTTCATCGCCGGTTTCGGTCATCAAACCGGAAGAAAAATGGGAGGGCGTAGACGTGCCTCTAAAAGTTTCCAAGGGTGGAATGGCGAAAAATCGGTATCAGGAATTGAGAGATCCTGCCATTTTTGTGGAGGATGATAAAACCTATCTTTTATACAGCGTGGCCGGCGAATCGGGCATTGCTATCGCAGAGCTTGCTTGGAATGAATAGGTTGGAGTTGGCGTCCAACCTAGCGGACGTTATATATTTGATCTGATTACCCAGATTCCAATTATCGAACTATGTCACAAACTGTTCAAAGTCCGACGTTGAAGTAGATATGATCCGCCAAAGCCCACTTTCAGCAATTCTTTTTCTTTTCGTGCTCTTTACGGGATGTGCCAGTTCGAGCACAATGCTCGAAGAACCTTCATCGAGTAGTTCGGAGTTGTCTCTCGCAGAGTTAGAAAAGGCGTTCTGGGCACGCCAGGATAGCGCGAAAACCGTTTTTACTCAGGCTGACGCAGACTTCATGACCGGAATGATCGGTCATCACGCTCAGGCCTTGATCATGGCCGGCTTTGCTCCGACGCATGGAGCGAGTTCTGAGGTGAAGCTTCTTTGCTCTCGAATAATTAACGCCCAGAAGGATGAGATTGCAACGATGCAGAATTGGCTTCGGGACAGAAACCAAGCCGTACCTGAAGTCCATATTGAGGGCTCTGTCCTCATGATTCATGGCGTGGATGAAGAGCACCATCACATGCCCGGGATGTTATCACCCGAACAACTTCAGGAATTAGATGACGCGCGCGGTGCAGATTTTGACCGGTTGTTCTTAACCTATATGATTCAACATCACGAAGGTGCTGTTGATATGGTTGGTGTGCTTTTCGACACGGATGGGGCTGCGCTAGACGACCTCGCGTTTAAGCTAGCTTCAGATATTCAAGTAGACCAACTAACCGAAATCGCTCGAATGGAGCGAATGCTCTCTATATTGACAGCTTCTGATCAATAGTCCTGATCGTTGCTACATCCTAATTTTGATTCCCACTCACCCTACAGTCACTTCATTATGAAAGCCCACGACCTTCGACTCGGATCCTTCATAGGATCTAGGGTTCAGCCATTTCTGACACTTTTATTGGCGACGGCGCTGATTACAGCAGTTGGATGTGCTCCCAAACAAGTCATGACGGATGCTACCGATGCTATGCCGGCAGCTGAAGCGACTCCTGCGGTCGAAGCCGCGGATGCCATGCCTGCATATGCCGCAGATATGTCCACAATGGCTCCCTCGCCCGATCCGCGTGTCGGTCTCGGAGCAGGCCTCTTTGACGCTGAAGAAGCCATCTGGAACATGAACATGGTTTCGACTACGCCTCCAACAGAGAGCTTCATCGGAATCACCAACTCTGATCTTGCCTTCAAGGACAATTACGTTTTTCAGGGTAACTACAATGGCATTCAGGTATTTGATGTCTCGAATCCGGCTGACCCTGAGCTGGTGACCGAATACGTCTGCCCTGCGTCTCAGAGTGACGTATCCGTATATGGCAATCTGATGACTGTTTCAGGTGAAGGTCTCGGTGGTCGTCTTGATTGTGGTTCTGAAGGAGTTCAGGAGGCCGTCAGCGATGAGAGGCTCCGTGGGCTTCGCATTTTCAATATCGATGATGTTAAGAATCCAGTGTATGTCTCGAATGTCCAGACATGTCGAGGTTCGCATACCCATTCGCTTTTGAAAGACCCGAATGACGACGAAAACATCTATGTCTATATATCAGGCTCGTCCAGAGTACGTCCCGAGGAAGAACTTGCTGGATGTTCTGGCCTGTCTCCTTCAGAAGATCCAAATTCTGCACTCTTCAGAATAGAAGTCATCAAGATTCCTCTGGCGAATCCTGAAGCCGCTGCGATCGTGAGCTCGCCACGCATTTTTGAAGATCTCGTGGCACCACCGGAGCACGGCCAGTCCCCAGCGGACATCGCTGAAATCGCGGCTGCCAAAGCGCGTGGCGAATGGGTTGTTGAGTTTTTCGGTCAGGAGCGTGTAATGCCGGCTCAGTTCATTGATCCGATGCTAGAAGCATTTATGGCAGAACGAGGAGGTGGAGAAGCGACTGATGAAGATAAAGATGCGTTCCGGGAAGCTCTTCCTGGCATTCTTGCCGCCCGCTTTGGTATCGGTGATGATGACGACGATGAAGCAGATGACGGCCCGGCACCTGGCCCAACGCAGTGTCACGATATCACATTGTATCCGGAAATCGGACGCGCGGGTGGAGCCTGTGGCGGTTACGGATTGATGCTGGACATCACTGATCCTGAAAATCCGGTTAGAATGGATGCTGTAGCCGATTCCAACTTCTCATACTGGCATTCAGCAACATTCAGCAACGATGGCTCGAAAGTGCTCTTCACGGACGAATGGGGTGGCGGTGGCCAGCCTAAATGCCGCGAAGACGATCCAATGGAATGGGGCGCCAACGCATATTTCTCGCTCGCTGAAGATGGGAAAATGGAGTTCACGACCTATTGGAAACTGCCCGCTGCTCAGACTTCACTCGAAAACTGTGTTGCGCACAATGGTTCGCTTATTCCGATCCCAGGCCGAGAGGTCATGGTTCAGTCCTGGTATCAGGGCGGAATCTCCATTTTTGATTGGACTGATCTTAACAACCCGTATGAAATCGCATATCACGACCGTGGTCCTTCTGATGCCAACTCGATGGGCGCTGGAGGCAGTTGGTCTGTGTACTGGTACAACGGATATATATACAGCTCAGAAATCGCGCGTGGACTGGATGTCTTTGAACTCAAACCGAGTGGACACATCTCAGCTAATGAAATCGAAGCTGCAAATTCGGTGCACCTGGATTACCTGAATGCTCAAGGTCAGCCAAAATTCGTGTGGCCAAATACGTTTGCGCTAGCAGGCGCCTATCTCGATCAGCTCGAACGCTCGAATGGGTTGTCCGCCGACGTAATTGCGTCAGCACGAGAAGGTCTGAGTTCAGCAAAAGGTGCTTCTGGAACCGCTAGAAGAGATGCCCTTGCTACTGTCGCGCGGACTCTCGTTGGTCCTGTACAAGCATCAAACGATCCAAGGAAAGGACGCATGCTCATCGGTGTCGTCAGAAGGCTTACCGCTGGAGAAGGCATGTAGGTTAGAGCAAAACATCCTTGTGTTTTGAGAAATTCCCGTTATTCGGCTGGTCCGGATAACGGGAATTTTATTTCTTCTTCCGAGTCGTCGGCTTTGGCTTTAATGACAAGACGTAGGCATATCCGGTATCCAGGTACTTTCGGAACGCGTCTGGGTCTCTCATGACTTCATCAGGTACTCGAACGTATTCCTTCATGATGGTGTTGTAGGAGACAAATAATTCAGTTCCGTGTCGCTCGATGAAGGATTCTCGATCTTCCTTCGAGAGTCGCAATCCAAACTCGCCAGCCTTGTTCATGGCAGAACACATATGGCCATTCACTGACGTGTAACGATTTACTGCACCCTTCATTTTTATAGTGGGGTGATCACTGATGTACTGTTCGTACAGTTCGGCGTGGCTGAGTGGTTTGCTCATGGTCGTGTTGATGTATTGTCGGGCTAAGCTGCGAGATCTGCCAAGGAGAACATTGTACGTACGCCAGCGGCGCTGACCAAAAATGACCAAGAGTCACCAAGGCCTGGCCTCGATACATTCGGGAATCAGTATTTTTCGTTATGTTCGCGAGCGAATCACTTTCCTCAACCCGCGCCCGACTTGAGTACTGTACAAATCATCCTCGCAGATTGGAATGGATGCGAACTGGAGCGCGACAAGCACATCATGGGCTCCCATGTACGTTGCGGTCTCGGCAGACTATTAACAAATCTAGAATCGCACGAAGCCGGTGTAGATTTCGAGGTCACGCTCATTATCAGCCGGAGTCGGCGTCTTCCTCATCAGCTGTTTTCGTCGCGGCACCGCCAGATACGGCATGCTAAAGCGATATACGAGGAATTGCAAAGCAAACATGCCTCGATAAGCAGTCTCCATTTTCGAGGCAATGTCGGAATGGATATCGGAGCGTATAACGCTGGTCTACAGATGCTGCGCGAGAAGGATTATGGAGGAGATATTGTGTTCATGAATTCCTCGGTTGAGGGTCCGTTCGAAGATGGATGGCTGGCAAAATACAGGGACCAGTTTTACTCGAATCCTGAAAATGGCCTGTGTGGCGCTACGGTCAATTCTCATTGCACGATCATTCCTTCTAATCCCTTCCTGCCTCATGTGCAATCATTTTTTCTGTTTACGAACATGGAGAAAATGGATTTGAGTTTTCCGGTCGGCCTCCCCGGACAAAGGCGGTTCATGTCAAAACAACAGGCAATTATTGAGGGAGAAATAGGGCTGAGCACAAAGGTGCTTGATGCGGGCCTTGGTATCACGTGCCAACTTTTTCCAGACTTCACTTTTAGGCGGGGAGATTCCTGGAATATTCCAGAGGGTGATCTCAGGTTTCAGCCCGAGGTTTGTCCACATCCCAATCGAATATGATCCGTCCCTTCGATATATCTGAATACTCGATATGAGCCAAGAACGAGGGTCAGCAAATCGGATGGCGATCATGATTTCGCTCATTGCGGCGGGTGAGGCTGTTTTTTTCCTCCCCTTCGTCGTAGCGCGAATCTTCAGGCCAACATTTCTCGATGTGTTTGAGCTCACCAACTTCCAGCTTGGCTCTGCATTTTCCGTGTACGGGATCGTGGCGATGGGATCCTATTTCGCAGGCGGGCCGCTGGCTGACCGATATTCAGCGCGGCGGCTCATGGCCGCCGCGCTAATAGCTACCTCGCTGGGCGGTGTAGTTTTCGCCACGATCCCATCTCTGTCCATTTTGACCTTTCTATATGGGTTCTGGGGATTGACCTCAATTCTCCTGTTTTGGGCAGCGCTGATTCGAGCAACAAGAGAATGGGGTGGGCTTGAAGGACAGGGTCGAGCCTTCGGAATTCTTGACGGTGGGCGAGGACTTTTTGCGGCGATTATGGGGTCGATTACTGTTCTCATTTTTGCGGCTTTATTGCCGGAAGATGTAGCGACAGCATCGCTCGCCGACAGAACTTCTGCGCTAGTTCGAGTAATCTGGATCTTCACGGGGATGGTGGTATTCGCCGCCGCATTGGTGTGGTTCGCTGTTCCAGATTCGGATCTTGGTTCAGCTGATATCGTGCCCAATCGAAAACTGACCTGGAGAGGCATTCAGAAGGTCGCCAAAATGCCTTCCGTATGGCTGCAAGCAATCATCGTTGTGTGTGCCTACGTCGGATATAAGAGTACCGATGATTTTTCGCTCTACGTCCAGGATGCGTTCGGTTATGACGACGTCGTAGCGGCTCAGATCGGAACGATATCGTTCTGGATAAGACCAATTGCTGCTATCGGTGCTGGCCTACTTGCCGACAAACTTAGGTCGTCGAACGTGATAATGGCGAGTTTTGCATTACTCACCGCTTGTAGTCTATTTATTGCATCAGGGATGCTCAATTCCGCCGTGTTGTGGATAATCATCACGACCATAGCAGCGACGAGCGCATGTATTTACGCGCTGCGCGGAATCTATTTCTGTCTATTTGAAGAGGCGAAAGTGCCGCTCGCAGTTACTGGCAGCGCCATCGGTCTCGTATCCCTGATCGGATATACGCCTGACATATTTATGGGCCCGGTCATGGGGTGGCTTATAGATCGATCGCCGGGGGCGATAGGCCACCAGCATGTATTCGCCGTTGTAGCCTTGTTTTCGATCGTCGGACTTTTCTCAAGCGTGCTGTTCAAACGCGTTATTCGAGCTGCGAACTGACTGCTAGCTAGAAGAGACGCCAGCTAGAAAAGGCAAATCGTTGTGTAATCGATCCACTCATTCAGCCATGCCTGCCGCTCGGAGGTACGCTGAACCCAGGGCTGCGCATTGCTTCCGATGGGTGAGCCAGGAGGAGTCGTCACTGGTCGGGGCTGTTCTTGTGGTTGATATGGGCGGAAGAGGTACCGATCCACTTCATCAAGAACCGCGAACCGATGCGCCCGCGTTTCGTCGTCACTTTCGTCTGCGCTGATTGTGAGCCACGAATGCAGATCTCGAAGATGGAATATGATTCGGGCCTGAGCCGCGGAAGAATAGCTAGCCGAGGAGGCAGCAGATAATAACTGATCGGTCCAGACCTGTTGCGCAAGACGCTGAAGCTCAGCCTCATAAGAATCGCGTTTCACATCTTGAATCCATACCGCATTCGTTATGCGAACTAGCATGTCCTGCAATCCGGGAAGGCCGCGATCGAAATCTTTTTGATAGGTGAGGCGCGAGGCTCTGCTTGGTTCAAGCAGTAACCCAAAAACCTGCTGAGAGAGAACGGCTGCAGGAGAGTAGGGGTCAAATATTAGCCCAGTATGACCGCTAAACAATTCTCGATGCTGCCCATATCCTGGTGGACGTGGCGGAATCAGGGTTCTTACCTGTCCTGGGAGAGCCAGCGAACTTGGCTCAACGACTGAGACTAGTGCGTCCATTGCTTTTACCTGGTCTCCCGCATCTACGGCTTCAGGTAATTCCTGTCTGTCTCCTCTCACGCTGTATGCGTAATTCACGCCACCGATGAGCTTCGAAACGGCATCAATTTGGAAGCGATGCCGGAGATACAATGGGACCAACACCTCTTCGAGTTTTGCCAGCGGTTCCGAAGGACGAATATTTCCTGAGCCAAATCGGCTCAAAGCTACCTGGCGAACTGCCATTTCGTGGCTAAGGGCCTCGACGACATCGGTGCCGTTGTCCCACAAATGCGCGCGCGGATGAGCTCCTCCTTGAGGCCGAGCATCGCTATCGGTTATGAAATACCAGCCCTGCTGGATGTATTCAGCAATTATGGCTTCGAGAGCGGTCTCCTCATCTGTTTCGTCTGGGAAATCAGAATAACCGTAGCGAATCGTGTATTTATCCCATTCTCCAATTCCGGTTGAATACGCGTTATCAAGTGTGATTCGTCCGTCGCTATCGAATTCAGCGTATGGCGCCGGATAGTCCATCACGGATGCACGATCATTAACGGAAGACGCAAAATTGTGCTGAATGCCCAACGTATGTCCGATTTCATGAGCTGAAAGCTGTCGGATTCTAGCCAACGCCATTTCGAGCATCGGGTCGCTCTCATCAGCCCGAGGCATAGCGCTCGGGTCGTAGGGTGTTAGGAGACCTTCCGCCAATAAATAGTCCTGACGAACGCGAAGTGAACCCAGGTTCACATGTCCTTTTAGGATCTCTCCTGTCCGAGGGTCCGTAATGGACGATCCATAGCTCCAGCCGCGAGTCGACCTGTGGACCCAGTTGATGATATTGTAGCGTACATCCAGGGGATCCGCGCCTTCTGGAAGAACTTCGACACGAAACGCATTTCGATACCCCGCGGCTTCAAATGCTTCGTTCCACCAATTACCGCCATCGAGGAGGGCGCTCCTGACAGGTTCAGGCGTTCCATTGTCCAGATAGTACACGATTGGTTCTACCGGATCGGACACAGCAGCCGAAGGGTCCAATTTTTCCAGGCGATGTCTGGAGATATATCGGACTCGCATATCCTCTCCGATGGGGGAGGCATAGTCCAAGAAACTCGGACCAAAAAACCCTGCACGAGGATCATGAAGGCGAGGCTCATAACCTGGTTCAGGCAATTGGATGAACGAATGACGTTCCCGAAGCGATACGGCAGAAGCGACAGCAGCTACGCTCCGGACCGTTCCTCCTGGCGCGTCAGAGGTGAGGGTCAAGATTGCTTCCATTTCCGTATTTCGAGGAAATGCTTTGGTACGCTCTTTATAGGGCGCAGATCGTGACGCATCAACACGATACGTTCCTTGATTCGAACGTTTTAATGTGGCAGCGGCACCTTGGGCGTCACGAACGATGAAGGACGTTGCATCAACGAGAACTCGGCCATCAGTTTCTGCAGCAACAGTGAATCCATGCAAGATGCCGGAGGCAAAGGCATCGCGGACCGATTCTTTCTCCGCCGCATTGTCGCTGAGGGCAACATAGTCCAAATTCGGAACGCGCATGAAGACTTTGGGACCACGACGTTCGAAATTCACGACGTATGTACCTCCCAATCGGTTTCGGTCTAGTCCGATATCGTTTGATCCCAATCCAGCAGTAAGAGAGACTTGATAAATAAAGTCTTCCTCGAATCGATCGATTTCCAGCCAGACCTTGCCGCCGGATTCGTCCCAATAGATGTCGTAGAATCCCTCCATTTTCTCCATGCCTTCCGTGGCAGATTCAATGGTCTTCGTTTCCTGGCCATAAGCGGGAGTGCCAAGAAGTAAAATGGTTAGAAGAGATAGGATAATCTGTCGATTCATGTCGGTCCGCGTTCGAGTTGAAATGGGAGATCAATATAGGCTCGGGAAGCGATTTTTGGCAGGAAAATGAACATCCCTTGAAGAAGCAAATTCCTCGTTTCTTTGCCATTCCCAGTGTCTTCTCATGGGGTAGAAAAACAGGTTGAATCGTATTTTTTCACCCCTCGCGATATGTGTGAGTCTCGGATCCAACCGGACCGGTCAATTCATAAATCTGATTCCGTGCGTCTGCCGGGTCGGGAACGCGGGTTAAAGCAACAACTATAGCTCTTCGAATACTGATGGAAGCAAAGGTCGCCACTGGTGAAGTAGTCCAGATCGTTGGACCCGTTATTGACGCTCAATTTCCTTCGGGCTCCGTTCCGGATATTTTGGATGCCCTGACTATTGAACGTGAAGACGGGTCGGCTCTCGTCCTCGAAGTTCAACAGCATCTTGGCGAAAATCGTGTCCGCACGATTGCGATGGATGCTACGGATGGTCTGGAAAGAGGCACGACGGTCGTCAATACCGGTCAGGCCATATCGATGCCGATCGGTGACGATATCCTCGGTCGCTTGTTTAACGTTGTTGGGGATGCCATTGATGGTATCGAACAGCCAAAAGCTTCTGAAAGACGCCCAATTCATGCGTCTCCTCCTGCATTCGATGAACTATCTACTTCTGTAGATATGCTTGAGACCGGAATCAAGGTCGTCGACCTGCTCGAGCCATACGCTCGTGGCGGTAAAATTGGCCTCTTCGGAGGTGCTGGTGTTGGTAAGACGGTCCTCATTATGGAGCTGATCAACAACATCGCCAAAGGACACGACGGTCTTTCCGTTTTTGCAGGTGTGGGAGAGCGTACGCGTGAAGGAAATGACCTTCTTCGTGAGATGCTCGAGTCTGGCGTTGTCGACTACGGGAAAGAATTTCTAGAGTCGATGGAGAAAGGCGAATGGGACCTGTCAAAGGTCGATATGGAGGCCCTGAAGAATTCAAGTCTTGCTCTCGTGTTCGGGCAGATGAACGAACCGCCTGGAGCCCGTGCGCGTGTTGCGCTGTCGGGACTTACCGTTGCAGAATACTTCCGCGACCTCGGTGGTCGTGACGTGCTCTTCTTCGTTGATAACATTTTCCGTTTCACGCAGGCAGGTTCGGAAGTGTCCGCCCTACTCGGAAGGATGCCTTCCGCCGTGGGTTATCAGCCGACCCTTTCCACGGAAATGGGAGAGATGCAGGAGCGCATTACCTCGACTAAAAACGGATCGATCACATCGGTTCAGGCAGTCTACGTGCCTGCGGATGACCTGACCGACCCTGCTCCGGCAACGACTTTTGC
>Ga0315336_1002259_pt1 | contig 30636 bp, 21 predicted proteins | sample ASW5metaG_FD_204512 | JGI IMG/M metagenome (GOLD analysis project Ga0315336, IMG submission 204512) | Ammonia-oxidizing marine archaeal communities from Monterey Bay, California, United States - ASW #5 | ecosystem: Environmental > Aquatic > Marine > Intertidal zone | place: USA: California...
AGGGAAGACCTTGTGGTCAGTATGGAGAGTAGGCCTTTGGTCTCGCGATTCCAACTCCAATGCTTTCGGGACGCTCAGCCAGTATGCCAGTGCAAAGCCACACAGCCCGCCTGTCAGTTTTCCAACCATGATCGGCAGCACGAGTGTCGGCTGAAAGTTCGCGGTGAAAGCCAGATGATCGCCAAACAGGAACGCTGCACAGACGGCAAACGCAATAACGAGCACTTTGTCTTTGGGTCGCATCTGTTCGACGATACGAAACATGGCGAGGATATTGGCCACTGTGGCTAGCAACCCGGCCGCACCTGCAGCTTCCAATCCCAGCTTCCTGCCCACTGCCTCCATTGGCCGTGCAAGATACTTCTGAATGAGATAGACCATGGGAAACGCCCCGGCGAGCATAATTCCGATGTACCCGGCAATTTCCAACGCACGCAATTCACCATCCCTCCCGTTGGAAATGATCGGTTCGAAACCCCATCCGCCAAAAAGTTTTGAAAAGAGACCTGTAAAAGCTTCCACAATACAGCTGACCAGAACCAGCTTGATCGCCGCATCCATTGTCCGTCCGAACAGCATGAACAGCGTGATCATCAAGTCCGGGATGAAACGAAGTCCAACAGCCAGCACAACGACGAACATAATCAATGGTGTCAGGTTTGCAAATACCTGTCCGAGGTTGATCGCAAGTTGTACATCCGGTGGACCGTCAGGGGCGATGACGCCCCTCACGTTAGGCGAGCTTAACGCCAGGATCACAAACGACGTTGCGACTCCGATGGGAATGCTCAGTACACCGGCCATAATCCCCAGGGCCATGTATTTGTGATCGCTTTTTCGAAGCATCGCCAGCCCCACCGGGATCGAAAAGATGATCGTCGCGCCGGACATGTAGCCGACGACCGTCGCCATGATCCAGTTGTCCACTCCATCCGCCAAAGACCGCGCTAGCTGGTAGCCACCCATGTCAACGGCAATGAAGGTTGTTACGGCCATGCCAGGGTCTGCACCGACCAACTCGAATGCCGGTCCACACAACGTCTTGATTCCGACGGACAGGTAGGGAATGGAGGCCATGATTCCGGCTACCGGGACGAAGATCGGCCCGATGCTGTAGATCCCTTGCATGAACTCTTTTCCGAGTCCCCGATCGGCGTTGCGGGTTGCGGCAACGGCACCAAGCACCGCACAAGCCATGACGATGTAAATGACAACGGTTCCAAATAGTTCCATGGCGATCTCCTCGGTCGAACTGTGGGAGGCAGATGAATCGACACCCCATATCTACGAAGAAAATCTGAATACCCTCGACAGGGCACAGTCTCCTCGACAGCTCGCCTGTTGTGTTATGAAATACGGTCCAACACATTCGCTGTACGGCGCGGGTTAATTTACTTTGCTCTTCAGAGTTTTCTCCAAACGGTTTCCGGCGGCCTTGATGGTCAAAATCTCGATAGCCTTTTCGGCCACGACAGAGCCTGCCTCCACGGGCGGTAATCCGCCAGAATAGATATTGGAGACTAGAGAGTATTCATACCGGATATCCGAGTGTCTGTTGAAGTGAGCGGCCTCCCGTTGCACCTCGGCGTCCGAGAGCCGGTAGGCCAGGTATGCGGATAGGCTTCGTGACGACAAGTCATCTCCGCCCGGTCGCTCCCCGATCAGATTGATGACAAGTTTAGCCTGTAGCGCGTCGCCCACGGACTCAGCAAGTTTGACCCGACCGTAAGCCGCCACAATGTGCTGCCCCAGCTTCAGCTTTCGGCTCGTCAGCCCGTCGACCAGCACCGGGAGCAATTCCCGGATGTTGTGGTGTACGGACTCAGCGCTCAACCCGTCGGAGACCACGATTTGTACATCGTTATTTTCCGGAGAGAGTTGCAGCAGTTCTTCTTCAGAAAGTCGTGCCCCAAGATCGGGGTCGTTGAGGTGTGTCGCCTTGTCTTGAGCGGCTGTCTTGAGCACGCGGAACGAGAGTTTCTCCAGCTCTTCGATACGAAGTTCGGTGTAAATCGCCTCGCGGGCGACCGCCTGGTTGGCTCTCGCGGTGCGGGACACCTGGTTTGCAGGCCGGGGCCCGGCGTTCTCGAAACCATAGGCTGTGGGGACAGATTCGAGAAGTCTCTGAAACTCGGTGTCAGACTCACAGAATATTCGTGGGTTACCCCAGTTGGGCCCCCGGGTAACACAGCCATTTTTGTCTTCCGTGAAAATGCCCTGTGTGACTGCCCAACGCAGGAATTCCGGCGCGGGCTTGAGGTTATGCACCTCGCGCAAGGTCTGGTCATCGTGGCCACTAGTGTCAAAGTACGCGAGCATTCTGTCGGTGCCCAGGTAAACGTCCATGTAGTAGTTGGCTCCCGCCGCGGTCAGGAGTTGTGTCGCCATTTGTTGGCCCTCGATCGTGATTTGTGAGTGAAGGGTGTAGCATGGCGCCATGCCCATGGGTAACCCCATGAGCTTTCCCATGAAATGGTCTTGTAAGTTGGACATCAGCATCTCAAAGTTGTCGACATGCGTCTCGGGGCCTATGAAGCCGGTCACGTTGTTCACAAGAAACGGGTCATACCTCCGGGCCAGACCATAGCACAGCGCCTCGGTCGTGGTCATGTCGATGCCGTTATGCTTGCGATAGGTAAACTCGGATCCCTGTCCAGTCTCGAAATACATGCAATGCTCAGCGAGGTCGCGCAGAGGACCTTTCTGGCTCATCGCTTTGTAAGCGTGGTCGAGCAGTTCCACGGTAACGTCGAATTCCTCTACAAGAGTCCGGTCCGTACCGGCGAGGCTCTGAAACATGATCTCCACCGGTGCCCCACGCTCCAGGCAAGCGAGTTGTGTCTTGAGGTGTGACAAGACGCAGATCTGTGTCGGGACCTTCGTCTCCCGACGAAGCTTGTCTACGTGCCGCAGGAGCGAATCGATGCTGTCGATGGTGTCGACGGATGGATTGAGCCCAATAAGACAGTCGCCCGATCCCATGCTCAACCCGAGGTAAGTCAGCAAAGCAATGCCGCTCAAATCGTCCGTGGGGTGATTGGGCTGCAGCCGTGATGAAAGTGTACCCGGCAAACCAACCTGCGTACGGGCCCTGGTTGACTTGGTAATCTGCTTGGGCAAAAAGATCAGTTCATGGACATCAAGAATCTTGGCGAGGGCCGCCGCCATCACCCCCGTGAGCGCGAGACCGATCCGCTTGATTTCCTCGCCAGGGCTTCGAAGCAGATAGTCCTTGAGTTCTCCCACCGTCATGGACGAGATGCTTTTAAATTTCTCCAGGTCGATGTCGTAATTCACCTGCATGACCGAATCGACGCGACCGCCTTCGTCGGCGAGGGGGTGATCGTACAGGTGCTGAAGCGTGAGAGACGACAGAATGGATCGGGCCGCTTCTCGGGTGACCTCATCTTCGGCGGCAAGACCCGCTGTTCGGTCACCCGATTTGCTGACATCGGCCGCTCCGCAGAGCTTCTTCAGGCCCTTAAAGGAAAACGATCTTGCGAGCAGGGTTGTCGTGTAGAGTTGATCCGGCCCAGGCTCCGGCATATGGATTTCCTGGTATGCCTTCAGCTTTCCCATGGTTTCGACCTCTCGGATCACGGGCGGCCTGAAGCGGGCCGCCTCTCTGTCAGTACATCCCGTAAAACGAGATGGGAACGATGTTCTTGTGCAACCGACCGATGTTGACGAAGTGAGCAGCACGAGCGGGGATCTCGTCGATCACGATCAGGTTGACCGACAGTTGCCCCCAGTTTGTGGCGTAGTTCCCGATGGTCTTGCCAATGTTGTTCGACGTGAGGATCACTAAGGGTTGTTCCGGTGAGTAGCTTTCTCTCTTGAAGGCTTGAGCCAGACGCTCTCCGAGCGTTTTGACGCCGGCTAATGCTGGCTGATCCTCGCCAGACACAATCTGGAAGCAGGCGCCCTGACGGCTTTTCCTCGCCAGTGAAAGCGCCTTGCAGATCTCGTTGACTTCCACATCTATCCGCAACCGGGCCACAACCGGTAAGTCTCGAAGGGGAAGTGCCTCCGGCCGTGGCAGGAACAGCGTTGTCCCCGACACCTCCGTACTGTGCAGAGTCAGCCCGTAGACGGTTGCCCGCCCCCCATTCTCCGGCACGAACGAATCGAGGTGTCCCGACAGCAGCCGGGATTCAACCACGCTGACTGCCAGGTCGATTCCCAGGTCGCCGTAGTAAGTTGTCCCGGGCAGGGGCTGGCCCGCGCTGTACTTGTAGATCAACTCGCCCACACCTCCCGAGAAAGTGATGGCCTTGGCGAGCAAATCCCCGCCGCTGTCCAACGGCACCTGTTCGTGGAATCGGCCCACAGGCGAACCGAAGAAATCCGGCTCTCCCGCCACTATGGCTTCCAGCGCCTTTACGTAAGTGTCTAGAATCGCATTCAACTCCTGCTTGCCGAGCCGGTCGCCGACAGACGTTCGGATTCCGAGAAACTCCATCAGCCGCGCGCCGTACTTTGACACGGACACTAATTGATAGGTGCCAGGGACAAACTGGAAATGACGGGCACCGATGAAGTAACAACCTGTGCCCAGCACGTTGCCGTTTAATCCAATGGCCGGATTCGTGGTCCCGCCGCCGATATCCAGGTTGATGATCGGTGTGTCGGGATAGTGGCGGCTCAGTGCAGAGCAGCTTCCCATAAACGCCAGCCACGACTCAAGACACGGATCATCGGCGGTTGCGATAAGCGTTTCACCGATCCGTGCCTCTACCAGTCGCACAACCGCTTTGGCATTATCTCGCTGAGCGGCGAGTCCGGTGAGAATGCTGGCACTGGCGAAGATATCCTCGTTCCGAAGTCCGCCCTGTTCGAGCCACTCGTCCAGGTGCCGCGCCACTTGGTCCTCATCGATGGAATCATCGCAAAAAGGAGTGAAGACAGACTCTGAACGGTAGACCACCTGCGGATTCCCGAACTGCATCCGCCCGGTAACGCAGTTGCTCTGAACCCCGGCCTTTGCCACGACTGCGCTGCTTGTCGTCGATCCGAAATCGAGCCCCAGCAGAGATACTCTGTTGTCTGAGCCATGGATCCGGGATTTCGAGCGACGAGTGGCCATTGAACGGACACTACCCAAAGAATTTGACTTGGCGAGTACGGTGACGCCGGTGGAAGTCAATTTGAACGGTCTGTTAGAGGGGTAACTGAACGCCAAGTCCCTTCTCCTTGGCCGATTCGTAGATCAGTGGAGCGGTTGCCAAATCATCGTGGGCCAACAGGATTAAGAAAAAGGCACATGCTCGACGATAACCAAACACGTTCGATTATCATGGTTTTACTGGCCCAGGCACCCTTGTCAAGCATGCCCTGCGTTCAAACTGGCTATCAGTTCTCTGTGCGGATCACCCCAATTCCACAATCTTTCTCGTCATACTCAGCGGCTGATATCCGCTACCGGCGACGAGGATGTCGAGGAGATCATTTCGCAGCCAGCGCTCACGGTCGATCCCCACCTGCAGGCAGGTTTGTCTGCTCATCGGCACATGCGTGACGACGGATTTACCGCCAGACTCGTGAACCTCGGTAAGGGGATTGAAACGAATCGCCGCCGATGTAAACCATGACATGTTGGCTGGTCGCGTGCACTGATCTGTAAGCTACAGGGGGTGACGGACAACCTTCTTGTTTCAGGAATTATCTCCGCACATGCACAGAACTCTCAAGCTCTTCAATGCTGACGGTTCCCTCAGCCTTTGCTGCTGACGACACGAGGCGAATGGTCAGTTGATTGACCTGCCCCACATTAGATACCAGTGTTTAAGTTGGTGTTGGGGCAACCTCCAGGCCAGTCCCGTTCGCTCACTTCAGAAGCCGGGGCTGTACGACAGGATTTCGATTGGATACCGTCAATTCAAGAATGTTACGTGTCTCGTTTATTGTCTCTGGTTTTTGTCTGGTTGTGTCCTATGTGTCAAGTGGCAAGAGTTGACCCCAATCCGTGCCAGAAGTCGTGATTGCGAGGAGGAGAGTGTCACCAAATCACCACGCGCCAGTTACACCGACGGTGCAACGTGCTATAATCAGGGCCCGGTGAGCTTGAACCGGTTATAGAATTAACCCCTATAAGAAATGATTGGTTGAACCATGCTAAACATTGTGAGCACTAAACCGTCGGAGCGTGAAGGTTGGACCCGCAGGCGTTTCGTCCAGGCTGGCGGCGCAGGACTGGTCGGGATGAGCCTCTCTAAACTCATCGCTGCCGAGCCGAGCCAGGCTCAGGCATATGAGGAATATTATGCGGATAAGAACAAGCTGTTTGTCGACACCAACGGCTCCACGATCGTCGAGCCATGCGAGCGATCACTGCTTTCATTTCCAGAGCAACGCGGAAAGGGCGAGGCACACGTCTCGTTGGCCCCAGATGGAACGATGTTCGTCGCCGTGGCCGCCGCCGTGGGAGACGGAGGATCTGCCGTTCGATCATCGCAAAAACTATTCCTGTCACGTGACGGCGGTCACACCTGGTCCCGTCGCGAAATGGACCTGCCCGGCGGACAGGAACTAATGGGGTTTGCCGCGCTCAACGATGGGTCCTTGTTGGCGACTGAGGGTGGTAATCTCTCGGGGAAACGAAACTGTTTTCACGTCAACCTCTCCACGGACAGAGGTGCAACATGGGAAAAAATCTCTACCGTGTTCGCGCACGAACCGTTTGAAAATATCTATGGGATGCTGGTGAACCAGCTCCGTGATGGCACACTCTTGATGGCAGCGAAGTGGTACAACCTGCAAGGGGAGGCACCAGACCTTCCCGATTGGCCGCACCACATCCTTCGATCGTCCGACGGTGGCAAGACGTGGGAAGGCGGACCGCCGGCCGACAGAAAAGCAGACCAGTTGGGGCCCGGAGTATCGATGCCAGGAATGGGGGGCACCTTTGCGTGCTGTACGGCCGGCCACGTCCTCGAGTTGGACAGCGGCAAATTGCTCATTGCCCTGCGCTTTCAGAATGCAGGGCGATATGTACAGTGGCATCGAGCCAGAGCAGAAGCCTGGGGAGGAAAAACCGAGGATGTTTTCCTCGGCAATCAGGATCCCAATGAGATTTTCAAGCACGTGTTTCTTGCCGATTCGGACGACCAGGGTAAAACATGGACCGGCCTGCGGCCCCTCGTGGACGACCATGGAAAACCGCTGCTGAGGTATGGCCAGTGTCGTGGGCAGTTGGCACAACTGCCAAACGGCGCAATCATTCTTGTCCACGACAAACGATACCCCTACGAGCAGATTGAGACTCTTGCTGAAATGAGTCTTGACGGTGGGAAGACCTGGCTGCGGCAGACATACCATCTGCTCGGTGGTAACGGCTATGCCTCGAGCGCCGTGTTGCAGGATGGCACGGTGGTGACCGTGGCTGGCAGCACCAGGTTGAACAACAGGGCTCAAGCCATTGAACCGTGGCAAACGAAGGTAATTCGATGGAAGCCCACGACAGGTGCCAGTGGGTGACTCGCCTGGCGGCTGTCCCCCCAAAGACCACTGGGGGACGATCGGACCGTGATCGCGGAGAGGTCGCCGGAAAAATTACCGTCGGGCACCACTGCTTGTGACAATTGTTGCTCTGCAAGGTGTACTGCAGACTTATCCCGTCGACTTATCATGCGTCGCAGGCGTTTGATGCAAGGGCGCGACGCTTGCCTCTCAGGCCAGGATCCCGTCGATGACTTTGGCGTCGAACACGTGGGTCAACTTTTCCTCCAGGCCGAGTCGATCGAAGATGAGCCGCTCGTGATTCAAGCCTAAAAGGTGCAGGATCGTAGCGTGCCAGTCTTGCACGCTCACCTTGTTTTCGACAGCGGCGAAACCGAGCTCGTCGGTCGCCCCGTACTGCGTGCCGCCCTTGATCCCGGCACCGGCAAACCAGGTGACCATCGCATTCTTGTTATGGTCTCGGCCGGCCACCTCGCCGGGGGTTCCATCCGGGAGTTGCGCGATCGGCAGTCGGCCGAACTCTCCGCCCCAAACCACCAGGGTGCTGTCGAGGAGGCCACGTTGCTTGAGGTCTTGCAAGAGACCGGCAACCGGCTTATCGGTGAATTCACATGCCGACCTGAGTTCACTGGCAAGGCTATTATGACTGTCCCAGATTTGGTGACTAATGTAGAGCTGCACGAAGCGAACACCGCTCTCCACCAGGCGGCGGGCAATCAGGCAGCGGCGACCATACGACTCGGTTCTTTTGTCGTTGATGCCATACATCTCCAGCGTTTCGGCGCTTTCCTGCGAGAGATCCAGCGTGTCGGTTGCCGCCAGTTGCATCCGGGCAGCCAGTTCGTAATTCGAGATTCTCGCATCTAAAACCGGCTGACCAGGCCTGCGGTCACGGTGGCTTTTGTCCAGCCTGGCTAGCAGATCGCGCTGCAGTTGGATAACTCCCGGGGGCTTCGCTACTTCAGGTTCGAGATCGAGTACCGGTGAACCGGTCGATCGAAAGCGGGTTCCCTGGTAGACGGGCGGCAGGAAGCCGGCTTGCCAGTTTTCGACTCCATTGACTGGCAGTCCCGCCGCATCATCGAGAACCACATAGGCAGGCAGATTCTGATTTTCCGAACCCAGGCCGTACGTCACCCAGGATCCGAGGGTCGGGTAGGCCGAAAACGTGCGGCCAGAATGTATCTTGTAGAGCGCGTGCTCGTGGGCAAACGTCGTGGTGTGCATCGAGCGGACCAAGGCGATGTCATCCACTTGCGTGGCCAGGTGGGGCATGACTTCCGACACCCACATGCCACATTCCCCATGCCGCTTGAATTTGTAGGGACTGCGCATCAGGGCCCCGGCGGAGGTGATGAATTCAACTTCGCCCGCGATCTTATCGAAATAGGGTTCGCCATGCCGCCGGGTGAGTTCCTCCTTGGGGTCGAACAAGTCCATTTGGCTGGGACCACCGTTCATGAAGAGGTGGATCACCGCCTTGGCTTTCGGTTCCCGAGGTGGATGGCGTGGAAGAAGGTCGTAGATGCGGCGGCCGTCTTGCTGCTCGTTAGCGCGCAGTTCCCTGCCAAGCAGATGCGCCAGTGCGGTACCATAGAAACCGCCCCCAACGTAATCAAAAAAGCTTCGCCGGGTGATTGTTCCACGTCGTTGGTCAGACATCTTTTCTATCGTATCACAGAAAAGAGCGCAAATCTGCTCACATCGCCCATGTTTTCAACGAACACCCTCGAATAAACCGTCGTTTTCTTTGTCATCCTTTGTTTCCACGCATATTCCATTCATGTTCATTCGTAGATCTTCATCTGCTGAACCATGCCTGTTACATTCCTCGCAATTCCCAGTATCCTCCATCGATCCAGTACCCTCAATCGATGTAGATGAATTCGGCCGAGTTGATCAGGACATGACACAAGTTCGCCAAGGCCTTGCGATCCGAGTCCGATTCTGTGTTGCCCCACTCTGCCTGCAATCGGTTAAGGGTCTCGGTCGCAAGCTGCATTTCTTCCGGTGTCGGTAACCGTCCCAGGGCAAGTTGGTAGCTTATCTCGATTTGCCTGGCACGATCCGCACCGGCATCCCGGTTCACGCGGTCGGCGAAGGAAAGCATCAGCTGGTCGATGGTTTTGTTGTTCAATAGATGTAGAGCCTGGGGAGCGACGGTCGAGAGTTTTCGCTCCAGGCAATTCGGAGTTGGGCGTGGCAAGTCAAAGCACTCGAGGATGGTCATATTTTGTTTGCGGTTGTGCTCGACGTAAACGCTGCGGCGCCAGCCCTTGTCGGTGCCGACGGCGGTAACCAGACCGTCGGGTCGCACCTTCACCCCATTGGCGGTACCGAAAGGGGTCTCATCCAGACACCCGGAGATGAGCAGCAGGGTATCCCACAACACCTCGGCTTCCATGCGTTTCATCGGGAATCGAGACAAGAGATCGTTGTCCAGATCGAACTGCTCGTGAGCGAGTGTCACCGTCGACATCTGTCGGTAAGTGCTGGAGGTCATGATCAACCGATGCATGTCCTTGATGCTCCAATCACACCGGGTGAATTCGCGTGCCAGCCAGTCCAACAGCTCCGGATGGGTAGGAGGGCTTCCGGTGTGGCCGAAATTGTCCATCGATTTTACGATGCCGTGTTGGAAGTGATGCTTCCAGATAGTGTTGACCATGACCCGCGCAGTAAGTGGGTGGTCGGGTCGAACGAGCCACTTCGCCAGTGCCAGGCGACGTCCCGTTTTTTTCGCTCCGGGCCAGGGTGGCTTGATGTCGAGCTTGCTGGTTGAGAGCACCGAGAGGGCTGCCGGTTCGACGAGCCGACCTGGCATGAGGTAGTCCCCCCTGCGCAGGAGATATGTGGGCGAGGGTTCACCACGATCCCAGAGGGCGCGGATCATCGGTTCCGGAGGGCTGTTTTTTTCCAGGGATGTAATTTTCCCTGTGGTCTCTTCCGCCGTTTTCTTAAAGTCCTCGTCAGACTCCTTGAGTTGCTGATCGGTTAGAAAGAGCGTCGCGGAAAACTTCTCACTCAAATACTTCTGAATCTCATCCCGGTCGTCCGCCGCGGTTTCGACCGCCTGGCGGACGTCGCTCCGCAGGACTTCCGGAAGTTTGGCAAGACTCTCTTCAAAATGTTTCTGCTTGAGCGACGCGGTCCGATCCTCCAGGGACTTCTTCAAGGAAGCGATCTCGGCTTTATGTTTGCCGACACGGACCTCCCACTCCCGGATTTCTTCGGCGGGGACGTGCGGAAGATATCGGTACAAATATCTTCCATTTTTATTGTTCAGGAATTTGTTAGCATTCGGTTTCATCCAGTCGTGCTCGTCATACGCGCCCTTGAAGATCGCAACCAGCGAATAGTAATCTTGCTGGGGAATCGGATCGAACTTGTGCCCATGACAGCGGGCACATTTGATGGTCAAGCCCATCACTGCCGATCCAAACACGTCAACAGCGTCGGCCACCACGTCGAGCCGGTTGGGGACAAACCCGGTAACGTTGAACCAGGTCGGGTCGGGAACCATTCTTAAAAATCCGGTCGCCACAAGATTGTCGTAGATCTCCGGAGTAATCTTTTCGGCGTTTTCGTAATCGGCAAGTTCGTCACCCGCGAGCTGCTCGAGAAGGAAACGGTCATATGGCTTGTCGGCGTTGAATGCCCGAATGACATAGTCGCGATACCGGTAGGCTTGAGGTCGGAGAATGTCCTGCTGCCGCTCACCCTCGGTGTCTGCGTAACCGGCCCGATCGAGCCAGTATCCTCCCCAACGTTCGCCGTAGCGGCGCGAAGCGAGTAGTCTCTCGATCATCTGTTCGTAGGCGTCGGGCCTGCTGTCCGCCAGAAAGGTGTCGACCTCTACCGGATCGGGTGGCAAACCGGTCAGGTCAAAGGTGGCCCGGCGGATCAATGTTCTCCGATCCGCTTCCGGCGAAAGGCTCAGCTCCTTGGCCTCGAGTTTCTCGAGCATAAAAGCATCGATGGCATTCCGTACACGTTCGGCGTGTTGGACGCGCGGTACGGGAAACTCGCCGGGTGACTGAAACGCCCAGAACTGACGATCTTGCTCGCTGACTGGCGATTTCACCTCGGCCTGTTGCGACTCGGCTCCCGCCTCTGGTGCACCCGCCTCGATCCACGCTCTCAATAACTCGATCTCGCTATCGGTCATCGGCTTGACACTGACTTCAATGAGACGCTTGCGAGGCGGCATTTCCTCTGCCAGGAGGCGCTTAAGAATCAAGCTGTTCTGTGGCTCTCCCGGGACCAGCGCCGGCCCCGATTTACCCCCTTTAAGCATCGAATCCCTGGTACGCAAATCCAGGCCAGCATCCTGCTGCTGTCGCCCGTGGCAGGCGGCGCAGCGCAGCAGGAGGATCGGGATCACGTCATGCTCAGTCACCTGGGGCCGTTTGATTTGGGCACCGCTGGCACCTGGCGATCCGGCGGACACCAAAACGGCGCACACCAGTGCAAGGCGAACAATTGCCGGGAGGGAGTAAATCAGAAACACACGATCTTCCCAAAAGTATTTTACGGAACGGCCCAGCTTACTATTATAAATCACCCTGGCTTAAGTCGGAATAGCTCGCCAAACAGGCTTGAGTGCTGTTGCTAAGGGGTTGTTGCGGAATTCGCCGCTGGGTGGACAACCTCTGTGATCGAAACGAGTTATGATGAGTTTTAAAGTCGAGCGGGGAAGCGATTCATTGATCATGGCAACAGGACCGGATAAAGTACTCATTATATCGGTCACCGCACTCCAGCAGAAGATATTGGATGTCCATCTTGGACATCCTGCGACGTTGCGGCAGCATCACTGCGGTGCAACTCCCCTGTACCAGGATAATCACTGGATTGGATGCTATGTTAATCTGCCCCACATTCCGCAGCTGCGCGCCAAACCCGCCGGACCGCACGAACCATGGCCAGGAGTTCCAGCACCGTCGAGGGAGGGATGCCATGAAGCGATTTCTCACCGGTTTGCTGCTCATCGGGATCGTCGGGCGTGGTGACGGTGCCTCGCCGCCTCAGTCAACCGTGGAAAACGATCTGGTAGCCACACCCGCAGCCAAGTCGACCGCCGGAACTAAACCCCAGGTCGACAAAACATCTGATCCTTCCTCAAACAATCCAGCCACGGCGACGCAATGGAAACCCCACGACATCCAGCTGGTAAACGGCAAGTCCGGGAGGATCAGGCTTCCAGCGAAACTTCAGATCGTCAATGAAACATGGAACCCGGAGGCGGCCGTTAAGAGCATGTATGGGTCGTCAGTAAGAGGCCCCTACCTTGTATATATGCCAGAGAAGAATCGCGTCCTTCTGCTGGTGTCAATTGGCCACCCAGGCGGTGCACTCTATGCGGCGATTATCTCTAGCGATGATTGGGGAGCTACCTGGGGCAATATGATCTACCCATGTGCTGATAAAAAAATTGAGTCCGTCCGACAAGGTTATGGTCTGACTTATATGGGTGACGGCAAGCTTCTCTTTGATATTCACCATAGCATGGCGCCCGCAGGAAATTACAAGAACACTTTCAGCGACGATTACGGTAAGACCTGGAGTAAGCCTGTGGAAAAACCGCCAGCCCCGGGCGGAGGGATGTGGGTCAACTGGGACTCCTATCTGGCAGACAAAGATCCGGCAACTGGCAAAGCCACACGATTATGGGGGACCGGCGGTAACGGGCAGGGAAAGTATTTGCCGTTTTTATGGTTTACACACGGAACCCAGGCGTTATTGCGGACCAGCATGGACCAGGGCCATACATGGAGCGAGGGGCGTTTCATACCGGAATGGCGCGGTGCATGTGAAACGGTCATCATCCGGGCTAAGAACGCTGACCTGGTAGTAACGTGTCGTCCTGATCCCCTCACAAGATTTTATGAAGGAGTGGAGTTACCCGACATAGACCATCACTGTGGATTCGGAATTTCTATCTCGAAAGATAACGGTCACACATGGTCCAAGTATACAGACAACATGATTTACGGCTGGGGCCGGCATCACTCCAGCATGATCGTGTTGCCGAACGGAGATATGGTGATGAGTTATGTAGTTCGCGTGGGCTATGTTGACTCCTGGGATGGATTTCCGCAGTTTGGGATCGAAGCAATTGTAAGCCATGACAACGGCAGGACATGGGACCTGGACCACAAATATATCCTGGCGGTGTGGAAAGGAAAGATAAGTACGAAGGAACCCCGTGGTCGGTATACGTTTCCGGCCCCGCAAAGCACTTCTTCGGTTGTGCTTCCTGACGGTTCGATACTTACCGCATTCGGGACGGGTCACAGAATTAAGAAGTTAGCCGGCGAGTTTGCTAATTTCCCCAGGGATATAGGGTTAGTGCACTGGCGCACAAGCGATGAAAACCTGGACCCTGACACAACCATCGCTGATGCGCCGTTTGATTCTGACTTGCGGAATACCCATGATCCCAATCCGGACAACTTGAACATAGCCTACATCACTGCTCTGGATGAATAATCGACCTGCTGAAAGAACCTCTCGTAGATCGAATGCTTTTCCGGAACTGTGAAGAACGGCCCGGTTGAGTACCTTCCGGTTTCGAAACACGCGGTTTCTTGTTCGGACATGCGAAAACCCCGTATAATCACCTTTCCTTTAGCCATCGAACCACGGGAGTGACGAGATGAAGACTATCGAAATTCTAAGCGTCGCGGTTTCGATTGCGGTATCGTCCTGGGGCAATCTTCAGGCAACTGCCAAGACTCCTGGGGGGGGGTGGACCTGGCCACGTTGAAAAATCGTCCCTCTGCGTCTACAGTGCCGCAATCGAACCAGCCTACATGTGGTCGCACACTGCGACTCATGACGGCAAAGGGGAGTACGACACAAGGCCCATCGATTCGTCGCTGGCGCCAGTACGTCCTTACGCCAAAATATTTTTCCAGCTGTGCGACAAATACGGTGTCAACCGCTGGGCTGAAGGACAGGACATCAATGTCGCACGCGGATACATCCGACGAGCCTATGGACTGAAAGAGAACCAGCCCTTCTAGCCGTCTGCAACGGCGACCGCTGATGTGATCGGCTGGCCGCAAAATACGTCTGGTTGTGGTCGGCGAAAAATGATTCGAGTCATCGCAAGCCGCAGTGATGATTGGGCAACTCTCGACTGGTCCTGATTCACTTTGCCATCGCTGCCACAAGCTGGCAAACATGAAACGTTAACTCCCAGTCAAGTAGCAGTCGTGCCCCTTTTCCATGAATGAGGTGGCTGGATAACGCTGGACGTTCTACCCCTGGACCACTGGGGGAGAATCATTGACCGGCAGTCGGGTCAACCGGTTGCCATATTGAGGTGTCGCTGCTTAGCGGTCCGATTTAGATTCGGCTTCGCCGGTCATGGGCACAAAGGCGACGGGTTCGACGTTGCGGCGAACTGCAGTGCCATCAAGTTGCTTCTCAATAACGACGAGTCGCTGGAAGAACCGGCCGCCGACCGGGAGTACTAATTGCCCTCCCGGTTTGAGTTGCTCGACAAGAGGTTCTGGCACGTGATCTGGGGCCGCTGCCACAATAATCAAGTCGAACGGCGCTTGCTCTGGCCAGCCTCGATAGCCATCACCGTGGCGAACCTCCACGTTCTTGTAGCCGAGCGTTTGAAGGCGATCGCGGGCCTCGTCGGCGAGTGGCTTGAGGATCTCGATGCTGTAGACCTGGTCGACCAGCTCAGCAAGTATAGCCGCTTGATATCCAGATCCCGTGCCAACATCAAGCGCTTTAGCTGAGGGAATCGGTCGTGAGAACTGGGTCATCACGGCCACGATCAGAGGCTGCGAAATGGTTTGGCCATGTCCAATCGGCAGGGGACGATCGGCGTAAGCGCTTTCACGCAGCCTTTCGGGGACAAACAATTCACGCGGCACTCGGCCCATCGCATCGAGCACTTTTTGGTCGTTTACGCCGCGGGATTTGAGCTGCTCTGCTACCATGGCTGCACGCAATTGCTGATATCGTAGTTCTGGTGACTCCGTTTCGACGACAAAGTTTAGAGCTGGGGAGTCACGAAGTTTGCCACGCGCCGAAGGAGGCTCGCGAGTGCTTGCCGGTACCAATATCAATTCGTAACATAGCCAGCCGATTACGGCCAAGGTCAAAAGCGTTATGGCGAACCCAAAGAACAGGTTTTGGCGCGGCAGTTGGCGCTGCGTCCTCTCTTGGTGCGGTGTAAAACGCATGGCATGGCCTTTCGTCCCAGGGCAGTTCTATTCTACCCATTGAATTCGGAGAAAGAAGATGCCATCCGGGGAGAAACACGCCGATCCTGTCAAACCGCGGCTTGGATTGTGGGACACGATGAGCATCATCGTCGGCATTGTGGTAGGGGTCTCGATTTTTAAGGCACCCCCGCTGATCTTCGCCAATGTTGCGACTCCGTGGCACGGTTTGTTGGCGTGGGGGCTTGGTGGGATATTGGCGCTCGTCGGAGCGTTTTGCTACGCGGAACTCGCTTCTACCTACCCACGAGCAGGCGGCGACTACATCTACCTTTCGCGCGCATACGGACCGGCAGTTGGATTCTTCTTCGCTTGGGCACAGATCGTGGCAGTGCTTACCGGTAGCATCTGCGTAATGGCATACGTCTTTGCCGACTACGCCGTCGAGTTTTTTTCGGCAAGTGCCGAGAACGCGGTTGGATTTGCGGCTGCCGCGGTAGTGGTGTTGACGTTACTGAATTGCTCTGGAATGGTCGCCGGAAGTACTGCCCAAAACATCCTCACCATTGCCAAAGTCCTCGGCCTGTTTGGCGTGGTTGTTTCTGGAATTTTTTGGGGTGGAGCACCCGATCCGTTGGAAGTCCGACAGCCAATGAGCGGCCCTGGCTTTGGCCTGGCGATGGTCCTTGTGCTTTACACCTATGGTGGCTGGAACGATGCAGCTTTCGTCACCGCTGAGATTCACGACACACACCGCAACATTCCCCGTGCACTTTTGCTTGGTATCGGTGTCATCTTTCTACTGTACCTGCTCATCAACGTTGCTTATCTGAAATCGCTCGGTTTTGAGGGTCTGAGAAACTCAGCCACTCCGGCAGCCGACGTGCTCAAGCTGAGCGTGGGGAAAGGAGCCTCGCAGTTTATCAGTCTGCTTGTCATGATCTCGGCACTCGGGGCCATCAATGGCATGATCTTGACCGGTTCGCGCCTCTATGCCGCCGTTGGCGCCGAACACCGGATGTTCTCTTTACTCGGCCATTGGAATGAGCGCTTAGGGGCACCCGTTTGGTCGTGTCTGGTTCAGGCGGTCATGGCTTTGCTGCTTTTGTTTGCAGTCGGTACGGAGATGGGACGAAGCGCAATCGATGGATGTTTTCGCGCAGTCGCTGTGGCACCACCCAGTTGGGAAAATTTTTCCGGGGGATTTGAAAGGCTTGTCGCCGGCATTGCACCGGTGTTCTGGTTCTTTTTCTTGTTGACGGGCATTTCGCTGTTCGTGTTGCGCAAGAAAGACCGAGATATTCCACGCGTTTACAAGGTGCCGGCGTTTCCGATTCCGCCACTTCTGTTTTGCGGAATGTGCATCTACATGTTGTGGTCCGCCGTAGCCTATGCGGGAACCATGACCCTGGTCTGGACAATACCGTTACTCGCCGCCCTGCCGTTCTTTGTCATCGGCAATCGCCATCCGACTCGGAACAAAACTGACGAGGAACGTGGCCACTGACGGCGACCACGACCTTCTCGTGATCTGGGCGCCCGTGGCACTCGGCGCCACGTCGATGCTGCCTGGCCGTTGGTTGTCAGCCCTCCTGTTGGATTCCCCATGGGGTAGCGGTGCCGTTTGGGGTATCCTGTCAGAAATTCACCCCGGTCAAAAAAGACCCTGGTACTGACTGCAATGGCCCTTCTCTGCCGCATCCAGCTCGCCCCCCTCGACTACCTTACCGTTGCTTTGTACGGCCTGGTCGTGGTCGGGTTGGGACTGTGGTTTTCCCGGGAGCAAAATACGACGTCCGATTACCTGCTGGCAGGCCGGTCGATGGGCTGGGTCGTGGTCGGGATATCGCAATTGGCCAGCCTGTTGTCGGCCATCAGTTATTTGGGGAATCCGGGCGAGGCATACGCGCACGACGCAAGCTTCTTGCTGTTAGCGATTTGTGGTTACCTGTCGATCCCGATCGTGATCGCACTGTTTTTAAATTTCTTCTACCGCCTCCAGTTGACATCGATCTACGAATACCTGGAAATGCGCTTCAACTACGCGGTACGGGGCCTGGCCAGTCTGATCTTTATCGCATCGCGGCTGGCCTGGATGGCCACGATCGTGACGGCCATCTCGGTTGCCATGGAAAAGCTCACTGGAATGGAGCCGGTGTACTGCATCCTGGGCACAACGATCATCGCCACGGCCTACACCTTGGTTGGTGGCATGAAGGCCATCATTTGGACCGATGTGATCCAATTCTTCCTGTTTACGACCGGCCTGGTGTGGTCCATCGCAATCATCGTGTGGAAAGATGGCGCTGCCCCGCTGGTCAACGAAGTCGTGGCTGCCGGCAAGTTGAACATGTTGAACTTCAGCCTTGATCCCACCGCCCGGATCACGATCTGGATGTGTGTCCTGGCCGGGGTCATTAATGGTATTGCCAACCTGACCGACCAGGTGAGTATGCAGCGTTACTTGTCGACAAGTACCCTGCGCAAAGCGCAAAAGGCGGTCTGGCTGAAACCGGTGCTCGCGATTCCGCTTTTGCTGTTAACTTTTGGCCTGGGGTTCTCATTGTTTGGTCACTACCAGCTCAATCCTGAACTGGCCGTGGGGATCGAAAAACCGGACCAGGCCTTCCCGCATTTCATCCTGCACGAATTGAAGGGAGGGCTGGCAGGATTGATTATTGCTGCCATTTTTGCAGCGGCCATGTCGAGTATCGATTCGGGTGTGCACACGGTCAGTACCGTGTGCGTGGAAGATTATTACCGTCGGCTCATCAATCCCAACGCTTCGGACCATCGCTGTTTGATATTGGCTCGAACATTGGTTGTGTTGTGGGGCGTGGTTATCATCTCGATCGCCCTGGCCTTTGTCGGCAAGGACACCATCACCGGGATGATGTTTTCGGTCGTGGCGCCGTTCTTTGGCTGCGCCGTGGGAATCTTCATACTGGGAACGGGCACCCGTCGGGTGACATCCTGGGGAGTATTTTACGGCGCATTGATTGGATACGCCCTGGTGTTGTGGACAAAATTCGGCCTGCTGAAGGCGGGTGACACGTGGTACATCATGCCCTGGTTGCTCGACGAAGAAACCCGGTCGTCGGGGATCACGATCTCAAAATTCTGGCTCGCCTTTGTGAGTTTTGGCGGCACCGTTGTCGCAGGCTACCTCATCAGTTATTGCTTCCCGCGCCCAGATCCAGAAAAGCTCAAGGGGCTTACGGTGTGGGACCAGCAATGAATTGCTGATATAACAAAACCGAGGCAAGTTTTTGACCCAACTTCAGGTTTTTGATTTCAATTTTCTGGGAGGAAGTTTTACCGAACCCCAAAAACAATGCAACGGTTGTCGACCGGTATCGATGTTCCCCACCGTTGCTCCCGACGCAACTTTCTTTCGACATTTCTTCCCCAGCGATTGAGGATCACCGATGAAAATTACCGACGTCGAGTGCCACACCCTGCTCGTACCCGACCTCCAAAAGGATCAAACGTCTTCGGCCCAAGACGATATCGTTGTCTTCGTCCATACCGATGAAGGAATCACCGGGATCGGCGAAACCGACGTCAACCCCTGGATTGCCAAGGCATGTATCGAAGCTCGTGGCACACACACAATGGGGCTCGGGCTCAAGGAAATGCTCCTTGGCGAAGATCCCCGCGAGCCAGAGCGAATCTGGGAAAAGCTCTACCTGGGAAGTGCCATGAATGGGCGTCGAGGTGCGGTCATCTGCGCCATGGGGGCACTCGACATGGCACTCTGGGACATCAAAGGTAAAGCCGCGGGAAAACCATGCTGGCAGCTGCTGGGCGATAAGGCCAAGCCTTACATCACTCCCTACGCATCCTTGCAACCGGGCGGACACAAGTTCGAAGAGTATCGCGACTCCCTGGTCGCCTGGGCCCTGCGGGCCAAAGAACTTGGTTTTCAAGCCGGCAAGATGGAAGTCACCTTGAGCGGGCCTTACAATCATAGCGGATTGAACGAGCCGGATGAGAAAATGACCGAGGTTGTCGCTGCCTGCCGGGCGGCAGTCGGGCCCGAGTTCGTCATGATGGTCGATGTACAATACACCTGGTCGGACGTTGACATCGCCTTGCGTACACTCAACGATTGGAAAGATTTTGGCATCTACTTCATTGAAACCCCCCTGGCCATTGATGACCTGGCTGGCTATGCCCGCCTACACGACGAGGCACCCATGCCTGTTGCCGCCGGGGAGTGGCAAAACACCCGCTTTGAATTTGCCGACTTGATGGATATTGGCCAGGTCGACGTCGCCCAGCCCGATGTTGGCCGCGTGGGTGGTCTGACCGAAGCAAAACGGGTTTGTGAAATGGCCGCCCAGCGCGGACGCCAGATTGTACCCCACTGCTGGAAAACGGGTATTAGCATCGCCGCCACCGCACACCTGGCCGCCGTCACCCCCCACTGCCCTTACATCGAATTCATGCCCACCAACCTCTGCGATTCACAACTTCGCAAAGATCTTGTCGACGACGAACTGCAAATTATCGATGGTGTGATCCCTCTTCCGGAAAAGCCAGGGCTCGGGATTGAGGTAAACATGGACGCCCTGCGAGCCTTCGAAGTTCATCCGTAACACGCTGAAGAACCCCGCCATGAAAATTGCCGTTGGAGGCATTGAACACGAAAGTTCGAGTTTCACCCCCGTAGAAACCCCCCTCTCCTTGTTTCTGCGAGACCATCACTATTTCGAGGGCCCGTCGCTGCTGAACCGGGCTGGCGACACAAATACCGTGGTCGACGGATTTCTGTCCGGCGTGCGTCAACAGGGCAAGACGGTTGTTCCGCTGATCTGGGCCAAGGCGCCTTCAGGAGGTCAGCCCACACTCGAGACCCACAATCATCTTAAAAATCTGCTGCTCGAAAGGCTGACAGACCAACTGCCCGTGGATGGTGTCTTGTTGAGCCTCCATGGTTCCTATTCGGTGCAGGGGATCATGGACGCCGATGGCGATATCACCAAGGCCGTCCGCGGTGTCGTCGGTCCCGACTGCCCGATCATCACGGTCCACGACATGCATTGCAACATCGGACCAGACATGGTCGACAGCGCCACCGCCCTGATCGTCATGGAAACCTATCCCCATACCGACATGGCCGAGCGAGCCCTTGAAGCAGCCAACATGATCGTGCGCACAATAAGAGGCGAAATCCAACCGACTTGCGGCTGGTGTTCTATTCCCATTTTCTGGAATGCAGCCAGGATGATCACGGCCGAGCAGCCCATGTCTGGCGCCATCGAGCGGCTATGGAAAATCGAGCAGGATCCGGGGGTACTCACTGCGAGCGTGGGCGTTGGCTACCAGTGGGCCGACGTGGACGTCGCCGGAGCATCGACTTTGGTGGTCACCGACAACGACATGCCGGCCGCAAAACAGATGGCCAATGAACTGGGACGTTGGATCTGGAACCACCGCGAAGATTGGCTCTGCCCGACCCTCTCCGCCGTCGAGGGCCTCGAACAAGGGGAAAAACTTGGCAAGTATCCTATCATCCTTGCCGACCAGGCCGACAATCCCGGTGGCGGCGCACCGAGCGACTCCACGGAAATCCTGCGGCTGTTTGTCGATCGCAACCTTCAGGATGCCGCAGTACTCTACATTGTGGATCCCGAATCGGTACAGCAGGCAAAATCTGCCGGTATTGGAAACACCGTTGAGCTGCAAGTCGGTGGCAAGTCGCACGAGTTGGTTGGCCCGCCGATTTTGATGACCGCCGAGGTGTTGGCGCTCGCCGACGGTCAGTTCGTCTACGACGGTCCGATGTTCAAGAACCTGAAAACCTCCTTGGGTGATTCCGCCCTCGTTCGACAACGGGGAGTCTACGTCGTACTGATTACCCAACCAAACCAGCCAATTGACCTGGCCTTCTCCCGAACCCTGGGACTTGACTGTCGCCAAATGCGATACCTGTGCCTGAAATCGACCGGTCATTTTCGCAGTGGCTTCGGACCTATTGCCGGATCCATTTTCAACGTCGACACGGCAAGCGTGCTGACCCAGGATTTTGGCAAGCTGCCGTTCACCCGCCTGGGACGAAAAATCTACCCGATGGAGAGTGACGCCGCGCTGAGGATTTGAGGAGCTGGAAAAAATGACTTTTCTTCCCTCTTCCAGAGGATTCCAACCTACCTGAGGTAACGATCATGTCTTTGCTCATTGGAGTCGACATTGGTACGACCACGATTACTTCGCTGGTAGTCAACGGGGAAGATGGCCGCATCCTCCATTCAACCACCACCGTCAACGATGCCAGGTATGCCGATCGTCCCCAGGGCCGCAGCGAGTGGAACGCGGACAGAATTATTGCGCAAACCATTCAGTGCCTCAAGAATGTAGGTGCCACCTTGGGACCGCGGAGTTCCGACGTCATCGGGATCGGCATGACTGGCCAGCAGCACGGCATGGTGCTGGTCGATTCGAATCTCCACACAGTTTCCCCACTGATCAACTGGCAAGACCAACGTGGCAACGAACCACATCCAGATGGGGGAAGCTACGTCGAAGTGCTTTCCAATCGCTTGGAGGCGGACCAATACCAGCGACATGGTTGCTATCTGCGGACCGGGTTCATGAACGTCACGCTCAAGTGGCTCACAGACCACGACCTGGTACCGGCAGGCAGCAAAGCCGCTTTCATTATGGATTTGGTTGCCAGCCAATTGTGTGACGCTCCTTTAACCAGCGATCCCACCGTTGCCGGCACTGCCGGCTTGCTGGACATTCACAAAAACCAGTGGGATGCAGACGCCCTGGGCACCCTCGGTCTTTCTATCGATATGCTCCCCCGGGTCGGTAGCGTTCGAGAAGAAGTCGGAAGGCTGACACCCAAAATGGCTGCCGTCACAGGATTACCCACTGGCACTCCTGTGTTCACCCCGATTGGGGACAACCAGGCCGGTTTTCTGGGTAGTGTGTCAGATCGCCACTCCCAGCTCTCGATTAATGTGGGTACCGGGGGACAGGTTTCTGCCTACAGCGAAACGACCGGCGAACACCCAGCGCTGGAGGTTCGTCCGTTCCCGTACGGCGGTTTTTTACTCGCGCACGTGGGTGCTTGTGGCGGTCACAGTTTTTCGGTTCTCGAGAATTTCTTCCGGGCGGTTGCCACGGATGTCTTTGACATTGAAGTCACCGATACCGCTTACCAGCGGATGAAAGAACTGGCATCTCAAGCAACGCAAGGAAGCGAAGGATTGAACTGTTTGCCATTGTTTACCGGGACTCGCCACGATCCGACTCAACGTGCCAGCTGGTCGGGGATGAGCCCGGAAAATTTTACCCCTGCGATGCTGACCCGCGCTTTGCTGGAGGGAATGGCCGCGGTGTTCAACGATGGTTTTGCGGCCTTGCAATCGTGTGGTGTGACGGGAATCACCGAAATTGCCGCAGCAGGCAACGGCATTCGTGAAAATAAGGTGCTGGTCGAATGCATTGAGCAGCAGTTTGGAATGTCGGTGCGCAAGCGGCTGGAAAAGGAAGAAGCAACGCTGGGAGCCGCTATCACGGCAGCTGTTGGCTGTGGTGTGCTTTCCGATTTGTCGGAATCATCACGCTGGCTACGTTACGAGTGACCTTTTAAAATCAGCAAGGAGCATTTCCAACCCGCGCCGTTGACACTCGCGCCAACCACCCACGGACCAGCTCAACCGAAAATCTCGCCGAATCGAACTTATTCTACCTCGAGCAAATCGACGGTTTAGAGCAACGCTGCCACCGCCAACTGGCTGAGAAAATTCGGCGGAGAAGGTTCGTAACTCTGAGCCGGCCAACACGGTATGATTTCGGCTTGTAATCCGCTGACCAAATTCTAAGATCTGCTCATGGTTCGAGAAGGACTGACATCGCTTGATTGGATTGTTGTTGCCGCCTATGGGGTCGGCATGCTGCTGTTGGGTGTGTACTACGCCCGGCGCCAGCACTCGACAGAGGACTTCTTTGTTGGTGGCAGGTCGATCAATTCCACGGCAATCGGTATTTCGCTGCTGGCCACCCTGCTCAGTACGATCTCGTACATGGCCACGCCGGGTGAAATGATCGCCAAAGGACCCGTGATTGGCCTGGCAGTGGTAGCAGTGCCTATTACGTTTGTCATCGTCGGTTATGTATTGCTCCCGATGATCATGCGTCACCGGGTCACCAGCGCCTACGAATTTCTGGAAACACGGTTGGGATTGGGCTCACGGCTACTGGCTGCGAGCATGTTTCTGGTGTTACGGCTGACCTGGATGGCCGTGATGATTCACGTTGCCTCGGTGGCCGTTGTGGGCGTACTTGGTTTGACCGAAGAACAGCAAGAATGGGCTGTGCCTGTAAGTATCCTGATTTGTGGGGTTGTGGCCGTTGTGTACACGGCCATGGGCGGTTTGCGGGCGGTGGTCACCAGCGACGTGATCCAGTTCTTTCTGCTGTGCGGCGGTGCCCTCCTGACCATCCTGCTGGTGACCAAGGAGTTTGGCGGATTTGGCTGGTGGCCAACCCAGTGGCACTCGCACTGGCAAAAACAACCTGTTTTTTCCTTCGACCCGACGGTTCGCGTCACGATGGTTGGTACGATCCTGGGGGGCTCCCTCTGGTGGATCTGTACGGCGGGCTCGGACCAAACCGCGATCCAGCGATTCATGGCAACCGGGAATACCCAGGCAGCACGGCGATCTTTCGCGGTCAACCTTATCGCCGACGTGGTGGTGACGACACTGCTAGTTCTGGTCGGATTGGCTCTACTCGGATTTTACAGCGGGCAAGCTGCGGCCTCTGGTGACATCACGAACCTGGTTGAAGAGGGCGACAAACTGTTTCCCAGGTTTATTGCCACCCAGATGCCATCGGGTATTGCAGGGTTAGTGGTGGCTGCCATGTTTGCGGCGGTAATGTCCAGCCTGGACTCGGGACTCAACTCAACCGCATCGGTCATCATTGTCGACTTCATTCGGCGGCTTGGAAAGCGGGCCGGTACTGCGGCTGAAGATCTGCAGCTTTCGCGTTATTTGACCTTGGGAATGGGTTTGGTAATCGTTTTGCTGGCGATGATGGTACAAAAAGTGCCCGGGAACATTTTGGAGGTGTCACAAAAGACCCTTGGTTTGTGGGTGGCTCCACTGTTTGGAATCTTTTTTCTGGCCTTTTTTGTCCGTTTTGGAAACGCATTTGGCGCCATGTTTGGCGGCTGGTACAGCTGCACGACCGCTTTTCTGATTGCCTTCTGGCCGGCGGTGACCGGAGGTCCAGACCTCAGTTTTCAGTGGATCATTCCAGGGTCCTTGGCAGTGAGTGTCGTGACCGGGGTGTTGTTCAGTCTGCTGCCAATTCGTAAGGTAAAACCGGCCAACCGGATTCTGCTTGCTATCGTCGTTGGCCTCCCAGTGGTTGTGTGTAATGCATGGATTCTTCGGAACCTGGTCTGGCGGGCACTCGGGATTGGATAGATAGAATCACACTGGCACATCGCAGGCCTCCTGTGTCGGATGTTGCCTGTCGCGCCTTTTACCCCGTTGCAACGACTGGCTGGGACACCCTGTTGCAGTTAAAACAGTGTCATGTCTGGCTACCCAAAACCCTTTCGGCACGATGCCTTTGCGGGCCTGATAGGCGTGGCGCGGGTGGATATTACGCCGCCGGTGGGAATTTATTGCCGCAATTGGGGCGCCGCCCGGCACGATGCGGCCGAGGGAATTCACCGCCCGCTGACCCTGACTGCACTCACGCTGCAAACCGACCAACTCAGTGAGCCGTTGGTCTTTGTCGACGTCGATGCCGGCTGGTGGCACAACATTGCGGTTGAGCGGAAATTTCGGCAGCGATTGTTGCAACAGTTGAAACTCGATTCCACTCGACTGATTTTCGGGCTGACACACACGCACGCGGCCGTGCCATTGACCGACGAACATGACCCCAGTTGGGAAGGTGGCGAATTGTTGGCGCCCTACCTGGAGAAAGTTTATCAAGCGACGGTTGAAGCCGTCACGCAAGCTGTCGACACCGCACAACCCTCGACACTCGATTGGCACCTGGGTCATTGCCGCCTGGCGGCGGTACGTGATTTGGTCGATCCCGAGCCTGCCAGCAATCGTCGCATTTGTGGATTCGACCCTTCGGCTGAAGCAGATGACACTTTACTGGTTGGCCGGGTCACCGATACCCAAGGCAAAACTGTGGCGACATTGTGCAATTACGCATGCCACCCCACAACGCTGGCTTGGGACAACAAGTTGATCTCACCCGATTACATCGGCGCCATGCGCGAAACGGTCGAACGTGGAACCAATGGCGCGCCGGCGCTGTTTATGCAAGCCGCTTCGGGGGAACTCGGACCACGCCAGGGGTACGTCGGTGACACCGAGGTAGCCGACCGGCACGGGCAGCAATTGGGTTATTCGGTCCTGGCCACGTTGTCCGATATGGAACCTCCCGGCCAACAATTGGTATTCAGTGGTGCCGTCGAATCGGGTGCCGTGTTGGCGGTTTGGAAATACCAGGAGCATGTCAGCAACCAGCTACTTTCTGCGCACAAATTTGCCGTGGAGTTGCCGCTGAAGAATTGGCCGAGCGCCGACAAACTGGAACAACAGCTTCAAACCACCGAAAATCGCGTCCTCCGAGAACGCCTGCGACGACAACGAAATCTGCGGCGCTGCTTGGGCGACGGCCAGACGTTTGCATTGCCCGGTTGGATCTGGCAGATTGGCGACGCCCTGCTGGTCGGTACCATGGCCGAGGCGTATTCGTGGATTCAACAACATTTGCGCACGATTTTTCCCGATCGTACGATCGTTTACATGAATCTCATCAACGGCTCGATCGGCTACCTGCCACCTGCTGTCTTGTACGACGAAGATGTCTACCAGGTCTGGCAGACACCCTTCGAACGCGGCAGCCTTGAACGGCTCGGGCAGGCGATCGAAGAGGCAATCACGCGAACCGTCATTTAGAACTTTTCCTGGGCGACGGCTGTTGACTTATGGAAACGACTCCTATCGATACCAACCTTCCTGCTCCTTGGCGTTCTCCCACGTGGGTCCGCTATCGTGTCGTAGCCTGGCTGACCGTGGCCGCGGCGATCGCTTATTTGTGCCGCAACGCGGTTGGTGTCGCCGAGAGCAGTATCCGCGAGGACCTCGGGCTTTCGCTGAGCCAATCGGGCTGGTTCATGGGAATGTTCTTTTGGACCTATGCACTTTTTTCGGTACCCGCCGGCGTGCTGAGCCATGCCTGGGGATCGCGGTTGGCACTCACGGCGTTTGCGATCGTGTGGTCGATTGCCACCGCCGCCATTGGGCTGGCACCGGCCGCCCTTGCGGGGTTTGTTGTGTTGTCGGCGGCCCAGTTGTGTAACGGCGCAGCCCAGGCCGGAATCTTTCCTGCATCCTTTAACAGCATCTCGCACTGGATGCCACTGGGCCTACGAACGTTGGCTTGTGCCCTGCCCAGCTTCGGTATGCAAATTGGAGCAATCGTCGCGGCCAGTTTAACAGGATACTTGCTCGAACCGTTGGGCTGGCGGTGGATCTTTTTGGTATACGCCATTCCAGGCATCGTGTGGGGATTCATGTTCCTGGTTTCGTTTCGTAATGATCCCGCGACTGACGATCGCGTCAATGAAGCAGAACTGGACATAATTCGGGCAGGGAGGGAAGACGAGCCAGCGCAGAACGATCAACTTGAACCCACGCCTTGGCTGGCAATCGTCGGGAACCGGACGATGTGGATGTTGTGTGGCCAGCAGATCTTTCGCGCGGCGGGGTACATATTTTTCGCCAGCTGGTTCCCCACGTTTTTGCAGCAGACCCACGGCGTCTCAAAAGTAGCATCGGGCAATTTACAGGCAGCCGTGCTGGTCGCGACGATCGCGGGCAGCCTGGTGGGCGGGATACTGACCGATTGGATCTGGCGTCGGACGGGTAACCTGTGGCTCAGTCGGTCGGGGGTTGGGACGACGTTTTTGTTTATGAGTGGGATATTGATTTTGGGCGCATACTACGCCGAATCATTAACATTATTGATGCTGTTTATCTGCTTGGGGGCAATCACCGCGTCGCTAGGCGGAGTGGGAGCGATTGCAGCGACTCTCGACATTGGCGGCAAGCACGTGCCACAGGTTTTTGCCATCATGAATATGGCAGGCAATTTTGCGGCCGCCGCAACGCCAATCTGTGTGGGTTACCTCTTCGAATCGACAGAAAATTGGGATGTCGTGTTGCTCGTATTCGCGGCAGTCTATTTTGCCGGCGCAATTTTTTGGTCGATGGTCAATCCAAACCTGAAAATCACCCGTGCGACCAGCGGCGGGCGTTAGCCTGCTGACCACTCGGCGAGGGAAACGGCCCGGTGCTCTCATTTTCAACCGCGTTCGATCGTCTGCCAGTTGTGCCCATCCGCTGACGCCAGTCCCGCCAGGTTGACCTTGAGCGTTTGCAATCCCTCCTCGAGTGTGCAGTACACCTTGGCTTTGCCCTCGACAGCGTCGAGAAAATTATGGGCCTGGCAAACATACAGGTCGTCCCGCTCGCCCGGTGTATTTTGCTCGACGTGCCACTGGCCATCGGGCTTGTCCTGCCACATCCAACACCTTTTGTGAAATTCGACCTGGACCGTTGCCTTTTCGCACACGATTTTTACCGTCATTTCGGCGGGTGCCTGGTACATGTTCAAGCTGTAGCAACCAAGACAATCACCCTGTCGTGTAAGCACGTGGACGGTATCTTCGACCTCAACACCATCTAGCGCCTGGTGAGCCGCGTCGGTCGTCAGGCGATCGACAGGTCCGGCGAACCATTCGCCCAGGTTGATCATGTGCGTGATCGCATCCTGAATCGCACCGCCTCCGGTCTTGTGATCCTTAAAATAAATGTTGCGATATGCGGGTCGGTGGAAGGCAAAGTCGCTTCCCGACATAATGACCAGTTCCAGCGGCTTGCCAAACCGGCCGCTCTCAATCGCTGCCTTGATCGCCTGGGACTCTGGATAACTGCGCCAGACGTAGGCCACCGCAGTGGTTACGCCCTGCCGAGCGACGGTGTCCATCATTTGATCGACCCCGTCGAGACTCACACTGAGTGGTTTTTCGCACAGAATGTGGATCCCCGCATCGGCAAGGCGGGTCGTCATCGGCACATGTACATTGGCCGGGGCACAGACCACGGCGACTTCAGGCTTCCACGCGATCCCGTCGTCGAGATTGTCAAACGTTGCGTTAACGCCATAGCGATCGGCAATCGTTCCGCGGAGCTCGTCGTTGATTTCAGAGAATGCAAGCTCGGCACGATCGGTGCTGCCAAAACATCGCAAATGCCGTTCGCCAATCGATCCAACGCCAATGATAAGAACACGGTATTTTTTCACAGGTGATAACCATTAAGTGGAAAGTACAAAATACAGGACGATGGGTGTTCGCTCTCACCATACACCATCAGATCGTAGCTGGTCTATGCTCGAGCGGGTAGAAAACAATTTGAGGGTGCCAAAACCAACTCCCCATGGGCTAAAATATAAACTGCCCTGTTTCAGCCGACCTCATTCCGGCTGGCCGTGTGGTTCCTGGAAATCGTGTTGGGATCCCGTCGGCCGACAGCCACCAATCCTGTTCCTCGCGATCGGCAGGATGGCAACGCCCTGCCATCAAAACCTTCACCTCCATAAAAACCCCGCGTAAAGATTGGCTGAGCTGATGAAACTCGCCCTCTCGGTACGAATTGCCGAATCGCTTTCGAAAACAGAACTGTTTATCCCGTTTGAGCAAATCGTAAGTATCGCTGCTGAGGCTGGATACGAGGCCATCTGTATGCGGGCAAGTGCCGGTGGTGTGGGCAATTCGACCGACGAGTTGAAGCACATGCGCGACTGCGTGCAGCAGGCTGGCTTACGGGTTTCGATGGTGACGGCCGACTTTCAGGTACCGCTCAACAACGAGCATGGTCCAGAGAGCCTGCGAAATATTGGCCCCACTCTCGATGTTGCCGAATTGCTCGACTGTGACTTGGTGCGGGTTTGCCTGAAGAACCGTGCCGACATTTCCCATGCCCGAGCCGCCGCCGACCAGGCCGCTGACCGTGGCCTGCGGCTTGCACACCAGTGCCACACGTCATCGCTGTTTGAAGAAGTCGAGCCGATGCTGGAAGTCCTTCACGAAATCGATCGGCCTAATTTCGGCATTATTTACGAACCGGCCAATCTCATGTTGTGTGGCCAGCCGTACGGTGAATCAACGCTGCGGGCCTTGAAACCGTTTTTGCTGAACGCCTATGTGCAAAATCACGTACTCGACCCCAGTGGATCCGATTGGTTGAATACATATTGTCGAGGCGAGGTACGGTTCAACCACTTGAACCTGTGGGAAGAGGGAGGCGTTGATTTCGCCAGCGTCTTTGCTGGTTTACAAGCGATTCAATACGACGGCTACTTCACGATCCACCAGGCCCAGGGAATTGAAGATGTCGAAGGCGCGAAACGATTCGCACAACGTTGTGCCGAGTGGCAGCGGGAACAGGTAGCAAGTCGATAGTGCGCTGGCCTGGCGACGCATCGGGTTCGAATCAGCAGCGGCAATCAATCACCAGTTATACTGCCGAATTGAACAAGAGAGTCTATAGTAACACGATGCATACCCATCACCAACAAAGCTCGCCGCTCCCGACCATCGCCCTGGTTAGCCTTGGTATTTTGGTTGTTGGATTGCCAAACCAACTTGTTGCCGCGAATTCAGCGGGTTTGGTCAACGCCGAGTATGTTTTTACAAAAACGCCTCATCCCCAGTGCCACGCCTCGACCATTGTGGAATGCCCACAAGGACTCGTAGCCGCCTGGTTCGGGGGGACCCATGAAAAACATTCCGATGTGGGTATTTGGATTTCGCGGCAGATCGCCGGGAAGTGGGAGGCTCCCCGGGAAGTGCAGAACGGGGTGCAAGAAAACCGGACCCGCCATCCCTGCTGGAATCCTGTGCTCTTTGAGCGGGTCAATGGTCCGCTCC
>Ga0315336_1002260_pt1 | contig 30622 bp, 32 predicted proteins | sample ASW5metaG_FD_204512 | JGI IMG/M metagenome (GOLD analysis project Ga0315336, IMG submission 204512) | Ammonia-oxidizing marine archaeal communities from Monterey Bay, California, United States - ASW #5 | ecosystem: Environmental > Aquatic > Marine > Intertidal zone | place: USA: California...
TCTGGCGCGGGTCCTATGCTGCGGTTCGTTCCGACCTGCGCGGGCGGTATCCGCGCCATCCCTGGCCGGAAGACCCGGCCTCCGCGCCGCCGACCCGCCGGGTCAAGCCGCGCGGGACGTGAGAATTAACGCTTCCCTCACCCTTATTTCGGAAAAAGCCCTCTTGCCGGGACCGGACAGTCAACTTTCGGCCCGCTGTGATGTGGTTCCCGTATGCTTCGTGCGGGTCCGGTTGAGTACAGGCGTGTGCGTTATGCGTAGCATCATGATTCTGGCGGCCATGCTGATTGTGTTCGGTACGTCCATGGCGAAAGTCGCGGACAACATGAGCACCGAGAGAGCGCAGGCCAAGGCCGTCGACAAAGCCAAGGCCATGAACGCCTTTGCCTCGGTGCAACCGCAGACCACCGCGAATGCCGGCCGCCGCAGCGTCACCATTCCGCGCGACAGCCGCGGACATTTTCAGACCGATGGCCGTGTCGATGGCCGCCGTCTCGGGTTCATGGTCGATACCGGCGCATCGGTGATCGCGTTGAACGAAACGTCGGCGGCGCAGATCGGCGTCCGGCCACGGCCCAGCGATTACACCGCGAATGTGTCCACCGCCAACGGCTCGATCAAGGCCGCGCGCACGCGGCTTGCGATGGTCGAGATCGGCGGACTGACGGTGCGCGACGTCGATGCATTGGTGCTGCCCGACGCAGCTTTGTCGGAAAACCTGCTCGGGATGTCGTTCCTGTCAAAGCTCCGGCGCTTTGAAATGGCGAGCGGCAAGCTGGTGATGGAGCAGTAAGAGCTGGATTGCTTCGTCTGCGCCGTAATGACAATTATATTCGCCGGAACACCACGCTCAGGTTGTTTGCAGGCATCTCGGTGATCGCCGGCGCTGAAAATTCCGTCGACTGCGCCAGATCGGCGACCGTTTCCAGATCGCGCAAACCCCACTCGGCATTTCGCGATTTCAGGCTGGCATCGAACGCCTCGTTGCTCGCGACAGTCACGACACCCGCCTGCCGGTAAGGCCCGTACAGATATAGCGGCGCGCCTGCGTGCAAAAGTTTGCTCGCCCCATGAAACAGGCCTTGCGTCGCCTGCCACGGCGAAATGTGAATCATGTTGATGCAAAGAACCGCATCCGCTGTGGTCACCGGCCAATGGTCCGACGCTGCATCCAGCATCACCGGCGGCCGCAGGTTGGTCAGGCCACTGTCTTGCGTCCATGCTGTGATGCTTTGCAGGGCGGCGTCCTCGGGATCCGAGGGCTGAAACGTCAGGCCCGGAAAAGCCCGCGCGAAATGCACCACATGCTCGCCCGATCCGCTGGCGACTTCGAGGACGACACCGGACGCGGGCAACACACCGCGCAGCACATCGAGGATGGCGTCGCGGTTGCGCAGCGTCGCGGGGTATTCAAGGCGGCGGTCGGTCATGGTGCGCTCAATCTGAATGGGGCCTGTATAAACCAGCTACCAATATGCCGTATTTCATTCCTAAAAGCTTGGCTCCCGCCTTTCCACAGTTCCAAGCATTCGCTAAAGCTGCTGGATATCGCCCGCCCGCATTGCCACGAGGCCATCTGAATGTTTCCGAAGCCGAAGCCCGCACTCGTTCCGAATACCTATGCCTATGAATCCGAGCCGATGGTGAAGGCGACCGGCTTTCGCGAATACGACGCGCGCTGGCTGTTCGGGAAAGAAATCAACCTGATGGGCATTCAGGCGCTGGGCATGGGCCTCGGCACCCTGATTGCGGAGATGGGGCAGAAGCAGGAGATCGTCACAGCGCACGATTTTCGCGGCTATTCGGCGTCGATCAAATACGCGCTGGTCTCCGGCCTTTTGGCTTCCGGCTGCAAGGTGCATGACATCGGCCTTGCGGTGACGCCGATGGCGTATTTCGCGCAGTTCGAACTGGACGTGCCCTGCGTCGCTATGGTCACCGCCTCGCATAACGACAACGGCTGGACCGGCGTGAAGATGGGCGCGAACCGTCCGCTGACCTTCGGGCCGGACGAGATGAATCGCCTGAAAGAGATCGTGCTGAACGCTGATTTCAAGCTCAAGCCTGCGGGCGGCTATCATTTTCACGAGAATTTCCCGGCGCGTTATATCGCCGATCTGACCAAGCGCCCCAAACTCAAGCGCAAGCTGAAGGTCGTGGTCGCCTGCGGCAACGGCACTGCCGGCGCGTTCTCGCCGCAAGTAATGGAAGCGATCGGCTGCGAAGTGGTTCGTCTCGATACCGAACTGGATCACACCTTCCCGAAGTACAATCCGAATCCCGAAGACATGGAAATGCTGCACGCGATCCGCGATGCGGTGCTTGAACACAAGGCTGATGTTGGCCTCGGTTTCGACGGCGACGGCGACCGCTGCGGCGTGGTCGACAACACCGGCGAGGAAATCTTCGCCGACAAAGTCGGTGTGATGCTGGCGCGCGATATGTCGGCGGTTCACAAGGGCGCGGAATTCGTGGTCGATGTGAAATCGACCGGGTTGTTCGTTACCGATCCTGTTTTGCAGAAGCAGGGCGCGAAAACGACCTACTGGAAGACCGGCCATTCCTACATGAAGCGCCGCACCCATGAATTAAAGGCGCTGGCCGGTTTCGAGAAGTCGGGTCACTTTTTCTTCAACGCGCCGGTGGGGCGCGGTTATGACGACGGCCTCGTTTCGGCCATCGCGATCTGCGAAATGATGGACCGCGCACCGGGCAAGACCATGGCGGATCTGAAAGACGCGCTGCCGAAGACATGGTCGTCGCCGACCATGTCGCCGCATTGTGCGGATGAAACCAAATATGGAATCGTCACCCAGGTGGTGAAGCATTTCGAGGATCTGAAGGCGAAGGGCGCCAAGGTCGCCGGGCAGCCGATCCGTGATCTGGTGACGGTCAACGGTGTGCGCGTCACCTGCGAGGACGGAAGCTGGGGACTGGTGCGTGCGTCATCCAACAAGCCTGAGCTTGTGGTGGTGGTCGAAAGCCCGGTGTCGGAGCAGCGTATGCGCGACATGTTCGAGGCGATGGACTCGGTGTTGCGCACCCATCCCGAAGTCGGCGAGTACAACCAGAAGATTTGAGATAACAAGAGCGTCATTGCCGAGCTTGACCCGGCAATCCATCAAGAACCAACGCAGCTTATTGAATTGTCCGCTGACGCGGACGGTGGATACGCGGGTCAGGCCCGCGTATGACGATTTGAGTGTGTTGAGGCGCTTGCCTTACGCCGCAGTCAGCGCCGGCACCGGCAATGCGGTCACCGACTTGATCTTTTCCATCGCGAAGCGCGAGGTGACGTTCTTCAGCGCCACCGCGCTGATGAGCTTCTTGTAGAAAATATCGTAGCTCTGCATGTCGGCGACGACCACGCGCAGCATGTAGTCGACGTCGCCCGCCATGCGGTAAAACTCCATCACTTCGGGCATGGCGCTGACGGCATCGGCGAATTTCTTCAGCCATGCGTCCGAGTGATCGCCGCTTTCCACCGACACGAACACCGAGATTCCAAGACCGATCTTGTTCTGATCGACCAGCGCCACGCGGCGCAGGATAATGCCCTCGGCTTCCATGCGCTGAATGCGCTTCCAGCACGGCGTCGAGGACAGACCGACACGGTCGCCGATTTCGGCTACCGAGAGCGAGGCGTCGTCCTGGAGCACGGTCAGAATTTTGCGGTCGATGGCGTCGAGGCGGCGCGGGGCGTCAGCGAGGACAGCAGCGTCGGACATGAAAAGAACTTTCTTCCATAAGCAAGGGTTGAATACCTCATATATAGAAAATTCTTCTCAGACAAGTGCCGAAACGTCGCTTTAGAGAGCCTCTATGCCGTCAGCGTGGCCGGGCTAGAGGCCAAAAGCGTATCAACTTCAAGGCGTTGCGGAGAACCAAAGGCCCCGCCGAAGCGCGTGCATTTGAGCGCGGCCGTCGCGGAGGCGAATCGCATGGCCTGCTCCAGCGGCTGGCCTTCGGCGATCGCCAGCGTGAGCGCGCCGTGAAAGGCGTCGCCGGCGCCCAGCGTATCCACGACGTGGACCGGGAAGGCGGGCATGTGTTTCGGCTCGCCTCGCTCGCCGAGCCACTGCACGCCCTTGGCGCCCGACGTGACGCCGAGAAATGCGGGGGTCACCTGTGCGAGCTTGCGCAGTGCGGTCACGTCATCGCTCTCGCCGGCGGTGGCGTGCAGCGCGTCGGCAGAAAAGACGATGTGCGAGGCGACCTGTAACAGCCCTTCGCGCATCGACATCATCCGGTCGCCGTCGATAACGACGGGAATGCCGCGGCGATGGGCTTCCGCGCACACTTCGGTGCCGAATTCAGCGCAGCGGCTTTCGATCAGAATGGCGTCGCAGTCCGTGAGCAGAACGTCCGATGGCGGCAGCTGCACGGTCCACAATTTTGGATCGCGGAAGGTGGCGATGGTGCGCTCGCCGCTCGGATCGATCAGCACGCTGGAAATCGGCGTGACCACATCGTCGACCACAACAAGGCCGCTGGTGTCGACGCCTTCGCTGCTGAACTGGTCGTTGATGGTGACATTGCTTGCGGCCAACAGCCCGCCGATCGGGCCTGTGAGCAGAACGCGTCCGCCGAGACGCGAAATCGAAATCGCCGCATTGGGCGAATTTCCACCGGCGACTTCAACGAACTCGCTGGCATATTCCTTGTGACCGCGCGCCGGGACTTCCGGTACGCGGAAAATCAGATCGCGCACCGGCATGCCGATGCAGATAATGCGTGGCGATGTCTTGCGTGCTTGATTGTGGATATTCACCGGCACTGTGCCTCGCTCGAAATGGCTCGTGACAAGGACAATCGATGACATGCGATGCGGTTCCCCTTCAAGGGAACCGTTAAAGATTCAAGCCGTTTCAGCGATCCAGTTCGCCAGAAGATGATGTGCGATTGCGACCGGGTGAGGGCCTGTCATCCCCTCGGGATGGATCTTTGCAAGCATTGCCACCGCCTCGTCGCGGCTGAACCAGCGCGCATCTTCAAGCTCGGTCTTGTCGACAACGATGTCGGTGGTGGTGGCGCGCGCGGTGCAGCCAATCATCAGCGATGACGGGTAGGGCCACGGCTGCGTCATATAATACCGCACGTCAGTGCACTGTATGCCGGCCTCTTCCAGAATCTCGCGTTGCACGGCGCTCTCGATGGTTTCCGCCGCTTCGACGAATCCGGCAAGGCACGACCACATGGTCGGCGGAAACTGCGACTGGCGGCCCATCAGGCACTTGTCGCCTGCCGTCACCAGCATGATGACGACCGGATCGGTGCGCGGAAAATGCTCGGTCTTGCAGCTTGGGCACAGGCGCTTCCAGCCGCCGTCGGCCATTGACGTTCGCGAACCGCAGTTGGCGCAAAAGCCGTGTCGCTGATGCCAGCTGACCAGCGACTTCGCCATCGCGATGCTGGAAAGTTCACGCGCAGGCACAGCACCGCTCGCGGCCACCGCGCGCAGATTTTCCACGCCGACATCCTGCCGGCCCATCAGGTCTTCGGCGGCGGTGGCGCTGATGCCCATGCCGAAAATCGCAGCACCCTCGTGCAGGCCGAGAAAGATGGTGCCGGGATTGGCGCCGAACTTGTGTGCTTCCTCGAGCGTCAGCAACGCGCGCGGACCGTCGGCACCCAGCGTCACCACCAGCGAATCGCGATGGACCACATAGGCCCGCGCGTTGCGATGATTTTCCAGCGCGAACAGCTTTTCGGCGTCGGTGCGAATATGCGCGGCGCGGTCGATCGGATGGGAGACGAAACCCGGTTGTCCGAGCGGGAAAGGGTCACTTTTTGTGGTCATTGATTGTCTGCTCTTTAAAAATTTAACTCAGCCAGATTTTGCGGCGAAGCGCGGCGATGAAGTTTTCAACTTCCTGCGGATCGTGGGCCAGGGGAGGCACCACGCCCCAGACCGGTCGCGGCCATGCGGCGTCCGAGGTGCGGCGCGCAATGATGTGAACATGCAACTGACGGACGGCATTGCCGAGCGCGGCAATATTCATCTTGTCCGGTTTGGCGATATCCTTCAGCGCGCGCGCGACGCGGTTGATCTCGGTCATCAACTGGCCCTGCTCAACCTCATCGAGATCGGTGAGTTCGGTGGCGTCGACGCGGCGCGGCACCAGCAACAACCAGGGATAGTTGGCGTCCTTGATGACAAGCACCCGCGACAACGGCAGATCGCCGATGTTGATAGTGTCTTTTTCAAGCTGTGAATTGAGCGACCAGGCGGAGGAATCGGACATGTGTTTCTCGGATACCTTCAGCAATTTTGCAGAGTGCGGGGCTGCGAACAACACCTGTCATGCCATGTTATGCGCGGAGCAACCATGCCTTGGCGAAATCGGGGTGAACCGGTGTTCGTCTGGAGCGGCCAGCCTTCAGATCGTTCAATTTCGCAAGCCGGAACAAGGCGGTGCAGACGCCCGCCGCGCGCTTGCTTTCCGGCCGTTTTGGCCCCAAATAGGGACCGGGAGATTGGCGGTGGACGAGCCACTCGCCAACCGGGTCAGGTCCGGAAGGAAGCAGCCCTAACGAGGTCCGGATCGGGTCGCTCGTCAGTCTCCTACCTCTTTTTTCTGCGTCCGCAGCGGCGCAACGCGCGCCCAGCGTGCTCAATCGCGGATCGATTGATGACCGATGCTGACATGGCTGGTGCGACCACGGACGATCAGCCCGGTTTTGAACTCGGCGGTACGCCAGCCCCCTCGACAGCTTCGGGTGCCGGCTATCGCGTGCTCGCGCGCAAATACCGTCCCTCGACTTTCGACGATCTGATCGGCCAGGAAGCGATGGTCCGCACCATCTCGAATTCGTTCGAGGCAGGGCGCGTGCCGCAAGCCTGGATTCTCACCGGCGTTCGCGGCGTCGGCAAGACCACGACTGCCCGCATTCTCGCCCGCGCGCTGAATTACGAATTGCCGGATGGCTCCGTGAAGGGCCCGACCATCCACATGCCGAACATGGGCGTGCACTGCCAGGCGATCATGGAAAGCCGGCACATCGACATTCTCGAAATGGACGCCGCGTCGCATACCGGCATCGACGATGTGCGCCAGATCACCGATGGCGTGCGCTATGCGCCATCGAGTGCAAGGTACAAAGTCTACATTATCGACGAGGTTCACATGCTCTCCGAGAAGGCGTTCAACGCCTTCCTGAAGACGCTGGAAGAGCCGCCCGAGCACGCCAAGTTCGTGTTTGCCACCACTGAAATCCGTAAAGTTCCGGTGACGGTGCTGTCACGCTGCCAGCGCTTCGATCTCAAGCGCGTCGATGCCGACGTGCTGATGGCGCATCTGGCGAGCATCGCGGACAAGGAAGGTGTTGCGACTGAACCGGAAGCACTCGGATTGATCGCCCGTGCCGCGGAAGGTTCGGTGCGTGATTCGCTGTCGCTGTTCGATCAGGCGATCGCACATGCCGCAGGCACGGTGCGCGCCGAGGACGTGCGGCAGATGCTGGGCCTCGCGGACCGCACCCGCGTGATCGATTTGTTTCAGTCGCTGGCCAGCGGCGACATTGCGGCGGCCTTTAAAGAGTTTCGCGATCAATACGACACCGGTGCCGATCCGGTAGTGGTCTTGAGCGATCTCGCCGAGTTCGTGAATTTCGTCACCCGCGTCAAGGTCGTACCGGCGACGGCGGACAATCTGGCGCTGGGTGAAACCGAGCGCACGCGCGGCCGCGATTTCGCAGCCAAGCTTTCGATGCGGGTGCTGTCGCGGATGTGGCAGATGCTGCTCAAGGGTATTGCCGAGGTCCAGTCCGCGACGCGTCCGCAGGCCGCCGCCGAAATGGTGCTGGTGCGGATCGCCTACGTATCCGATCTGCCGACGCCCGATGAAGCGATCAAGATAATCGATGCAAACGGCGGTGCATCGCCCGCGCTTGGCGGCAATGGCGCAGTCAATAGTTCAGGCAACGCAGCACCACGCGGCTCATCCGCCATGCTGTCGTCAGGCGGCGATGACGGGTCGCAGTTGCGCGCTGTTGCGTCCAGCACGCGGCCTGCGCTCGATACGTCGCCGCGTCCGCAGATGCTCGCCCCAGTTCCTGCACCGGCTCCGGTGGAAGCAGCGCCCGCGCGGCGGCTGACGACATTCGCCGAGATCGTGGCGCTCGCCGGCGAAAAGCGCGATCTGCAGATCAAGTCCGCATTGGAAGCCGACATGCGGCTGGTGCGCGTCGAGGACGGCAGGCTCGAGGTCGCGCTGGAGCGCAGCGCTGCCCGCTCCACGATCAACGATCTGTCGCGCAAGCTCGAACAGTGGACTGGGCGGCGGTGGACTGTGATCGTGTCCAACGAGACCGGCCAGCCCACGCTGCGTGCGCAGGCACAAGTCGCGAAGGACAAACTGACCGACGGCATTCACGCCGATCCGCGCGTGCAGGCGGTGATGGCGCGTTTTCCCGGCGCGCAGGTGCTGGATGTGCGGCGTATCGCACCCGATACCGGCTCCGGTGCCGACGATGCAGGGCCGGTGGCTGCGGCGGAAGAAGACGACGATCTCTAACTTTATTTCGACAAAGGACCGTTCATGGCTGATTTCCTCGGCATGATGAAGCAGGCGGCACAGCTTCAATCGAAGATGAAGGCGATGCAGGACGAACTCGACACCATCGAGGTCGAAGGCCTGTCCGGCGGCGGGCTTGTCAATGTCCGCATGACCGCGAAGGGCGAGGTGAAGGCGATAAATATCGACCCGTCGCTGATGAAGGCGGACGAGCGCGAGATTCTCGAAGACCTGCTGGTCACAGCGCTGAACGATGCGCGCCGCAAGGCCGAGGCTGCGATGCAGGAAAAGATGCAGGCGCTGACCGGCGGGCTCGGCCTGCCTCCGGGATTGGGTCTCGGCTAACATGGCTACCGCCGTTGCAGGTCCGGAGATCGAACGTCTGATCCAGTTGCTGGCGCGGCTGCCGGGGCTTGGGCCGCGCTCGGCGCGGCGCGCCGCGCTGCATCTGATCAAGAAGCGCGAAGCCCTGATGACGCCGTTGTCGTCGGCGCTGCAAGTAGCGATTGAGAAGATTCAAGTCTGCAACACTTGCGGAAATATCGATACGCAGAATCCTTGCACGGTCTGCACCGACACCCGGCGCGATCCGTCGATCATTGTCGTGGTGGCAGACGTCGCCGATCTCTGGGCGCTTGAACGCGCTCATGCCACAAACGGATTTTATCACGTGCTCGGCGCGACGCTGTCACCGCTCGACGGTGTCGGTCCGCAGGATCTGACCATCGATGCACTGGTGCAGCGCGCTCTCGATCCGCGCGTCACCGAAATCATCCTTGCACTGAACGCAACAGTCGATGGCCAGACCACCGCGCACTACATCACCGACCTGTTGCAAGATGCCAACGTCAAGGTCACACGGCTGGCGCACGGTGTGCCGGTCGGCGGCGAGCTTGATTATCTCGACGAAGGAACATTGTCGGCTGCCATGCGGCAGCGGACGTTGTTCTGATCGACCCAGACACCAGATTCCAAGAAATGGAAGCCGCATGATTTCCCGACTGTTTGCGATCGCGTCCGCCAAGTTTGCCGCAGGTTGCTTTGCCGTGTGCTGTTTGGCCGTTCTCACATCCGCCGATGCGCTTGCGCAACAGAAGGCGAAGCCGCTTAACACCGGCGAGGTGTTGTCGGGCGAACTGACCGCCATGCGTTCCGGGCCGAAGAAAAAGCGCGTCATCACGTATCAACTGACCAGCGAGCCGCGCCGGCTGCCGGGTCCGACGCCGCTGTGCAATCTGGAAACCGGGCCGGAGACGTTTCAGATCGTGACCAACAGCGACGCCGAGGCTGCGGCGCTCAAGCCCTATATCGGCAAAAGCATTGCGCTAAAGGCGAACGAACTGTCCTGCGCGCAGGTGGCCGGACAGCTGAGCGATGCCATCGTCACCAAATGGAGCGTGGTGACGAAGCACTGACGCGCTTGACCCTGCCCGGAATGTCGCCCTAGTCTGACGGTTTTAGAAATCAATTTTCAGGGGTGGGTCATGGCTTCATTGCGAAATCTGTTTGCCTCCTTTGCGCTTGGGGTCCTCTTTTTTGTCGTTCCGGCAGCGTTGCAGCCCGCTGCCGCTCAGGTCCAGGTCGCGGTGATCGGCGACAGCAATGTCTACGGCAAGGGCGTTCCGACCTCGGAGAATTATCCGAGCCAGCTGGAAGCTGCGCTGAAAGCGCGTGGCCTCAATGTGAGTGTCAGCAATGGCGGGGTCAACGGCGATACCAGCGCCGGCCTCGCCGGCCGTCTGGACTCGGCCGTTCCTGCGGGCACGCGGGTTGTGGTGATCTGGGTCGGGGTCAATGATGTTCGCCGCGGCGTCAGTCGCGCGGAAGTTCAGGCAAATGTCGCAGCCATCATGAGTCGCCTGCGCGCCAAAGGTATCGAGAGCTACTTCATCCGACCGCCGGTCTACAATGTCGAGGACCACAAGAATCCGGCGCTCATCCTTCAGGGCGATAACCATTTCAACGCGGCGGGCTACAGGAAGATGGTGGGTAAAACCATCGGGACGATCGCGTCGATGGTATCGAAGGCAGCTAAAAAGAAAGCCGCCTGACGGGGCCGGTTTGCTAGCGATCGGCAGGGACTTGGTGTCCCAGCGTTTCGAAATGACCGCGCCGTTGCAGCCATGCCAGCAGGATCAATCCTGGCAAGGCACTGGCGGCGCAGATGGCGAAAAACCAAACCCAGCCGGTCGCTTCCGCGATATAGCCAGCCACCGCCGACAGATATGTGCGGCCGAACGCCGAGAGCGCGGTGAGCAGCGCGTATTGCGTGGCCGTGTGGAGCGGATTTCGGCAGAGAGCTGAGAGATACGCGACGTAAATCACCGTGCCGATGGCGCTGGTGAAATTTTCGAGCGTGATGGCGAATGCAAGCCAAACCGGATCGTGACCCACCGTCGCTTGCCATGAGAACCCGAAATTGGCGAGCGCTTGCAGGATGCCGCCAATCCACAGGCTTGTTGCGAGCGGATACGCCTTTGCGACGAAACCGCCGGCAAAGCCTCCAAGCAATGTGGCGGCAAACCCGACGCCCTTGATGATCGTGGCATACTCAACGCGGGTGAACCCGATATCGATGACGAAAGCCGCTGTCATGGCACCGGCCAGCGCATCGGTGAACTTGAACAGGATGACGAAAAGCAATGTCGCGATGGCAAGGTCGCGTGTCATGAAGTCGGAAAACGCGTGCCGCGCCGTCTCGAATACGCGGGTCAGACGGCTGGCTCCGGCATTGCGCTGGGATTCTGCGGCGGCAAGTTGAGACGCCTCTGGTTCGGTCGCTGCGATCGAAGCGACAATGCCGATGACGACAAGTCCGGCCATCGCGAGATAGCCGAGCATCCATGATGTGCTGCGTGAAAGCCCCGCGCCAACCTCGAATCCGCTGACGATATAGAGCGCGCCCGCGGTCGAGATCAGATTGGCGACGCGATAGGCAGCGACGTAAGATGCCATGCCCGCGGCCTGTTCGCTCTCGCTCAGGCTTTCGACTCGAAACGCATCGATCACGATATCCTGCGTTGCCGATGCGGTGGCGACAAGGAGGGCTGCTGCGATCAGAAGCATCGGGCCGGTCTTCGGATCGCACAGGCTGAGCAGGATGATCGCGACGATCATCAGCACTTGCGAAAAAATTAGCCAGCCGCGCCGCCGTCCGAGCCAGCGCGACAGCATCGGTACATCAAGCGCATCGACCAGCGGCGCCCACAGGAATTTCAGCGTGTAGGGCGTGCCGATAATCGCAAATAGACCGATGGTCTTGAGGTTGACGCCGCTTTCCGCGGCCCACACCTGAAGCGTCGAGCCGGACAGCGCGAGCGGCAGCCCGGACGAGAAGCCCAGCACCAGCACAATCAGCACGCGCGGCTGCAGGTATACCGCCATCGCCTCGCGCCACGAGGCGCGAGGAGGGGCGGATTTTTCGGCGCTCTCAGGTGATGTCATGCAGGGGTGTTAGCAGATTCGGGAGACTTCTCCCTCTCCCCGTTCTTACGGGGAGAGGGGCGGGGTGAGAGGCATGTCAGCAAGATGCCCCTCACCCGAAGTCTTCGCGATGCTCAGACTTCGACCTCTCCCCGTAAACGGGGAGAGGTAAAAAAGCAGGGAGTGGGAAGAAACTACTCCCCCGCCTGCAATTTGCGGAGCGGATGGGTGGGAAACAGGTCAGGGCCGCCGGATGAAACGGCGCGCGGGGTATCGACCGGTTCGCTGGATTTGCTGAAATCCAGTTCTTCGATGCGCCCGGCGCGCTTCTCGATCTTGTCGGCGGAAATCAGGATCTGGCGGACGTCCTCGTTCACATTGCCGAAGTCTTTCTGCAATTTGACCACGCGCTCGCGCAAGCGCGCGAGATCGTCCGACATGTGCATCACTTCGGTGCGGATCAGATCGGCGGCATCTCGCATCCGCGCGTCCTTCAGGATCTGCTGCATGACCTGAATTGCCAGCATCAGCAGCGACGGCGATACCAGCACCACGCGTGCGCGATAGGCCTTCTGAATCACGTCGTCGAAGCCGTCATGGATTTCCGCGTAGACCGACTCCGAGGGCACGAACATCAAAGCTGTGTCCTGCGTCTCGCCGGGAATGAGGTATTTGTCGGCAATATCGGTAACGTGTTTCATCACGTCCTGCCGCAGCCGTTGCGTTGCGTACTTCTTCTCCTCGTCGCTGCGCGCGTCGCGCAAGGCGGTCACGGCCTCCAGCGGAAATTTTGCATCGACGCACAAGGGGCGTTGATCCGGCAGGAAAATCACGCAATCCGGGCGGGTCCTGTTCGATAGCGTGTGCTGGAAGGCGTAGGAATCCTTCGGCATTCCGTCCTGCACGATGGCTTCCATTCGTGCCTGACCGAACGCGCCGCGCGACTGCTTGTTGGCGAGCACATCGCGCAGTGTCGTCACCTGCGAGGTGAGGTCGGTGAGATTTTTATGCGCGTTGTCGATAATGCCGAGGCGTTCGTGCAGCACACGCAAAGAATCCATCGTGCTGCGCGTGGTTTGCTCCATGGACTGGCCGACCTTGTGGGTCACCGAATCCAGCCGCTCGTTGACGGCGCGCGACATCTCGGCCTGCCGTCCGACCAGCGCCTGACCCATCTCATGCACGCGGCCTGCGGCAACCGACTGTGCCTGCAGAACTTCGCTCAGGCGTTCTTCAAGTTCGTCGGCGCGCACGGCCTGCGCCATAGCAGCCTCCGCGCCTTTACGACCCGAGCGGGCGATGACGATGGCGATGGTCAACAGCAGGAGCAGCGCCAGGCCGCCGAATGCGATCAGGGCGGCGCTCATGCGGATCGGCACATCACCGACAATGAAAAGAATCTCGTTCATGCCTGTTTGTAACCCGATTCGGGTCAGGACGCGAACGAATAGGGAACATTTATGGTTAATAAACCCCTGATTTTTATGGTTAATCGGCGGTTAACGGCTTTCGCTTCCAGCCAAGCGTCTGACGCCACAACACGTTTGACCCCAGCGAGCGCTCCCATTACATCGCGCCCATGGCCAATCTTCGTGACATCATCATCCTTCCCGACAAGCAGCTTCGGCTGATCTCGAAACCGATCGAAAAGATCACCTCCGAGATCCGGGCGCTGGCCGACGACATGCTCGAGACCATGTATGAGGCGCCGGGCATCGGCCTGGCCGCGATCCAGGTCGCCGTGCCGCTGCGGCTGATCACCATGGACCTTTCCAAGAAGGAAGGGGACAAGGAGCCGCGCGTCTTTATCAACCCGGAAATCCTGTCGTCGTCGGAAGAACTCGCGGTCTACGAAGAGGGCTGCCTGTCGATCCCTGAATATTATGAAGAGGTCGAGCGGCCGGCGCAGGTGCGCGTGCGCTTCATGGACATCGATGGCAAGATTCATGAGGAGAATGCCGACGGGCTTTACGCCACCTGCATCCAGCACGAGATCGATCACCTCAACGGCGTGCTGTTCGTGGATTATTTGTCTAAGCTCAAGCGCGACCGCGTGATGAAGAAGTTCACCAAGGCCGCCAAGCTCGCGGCGAAATAAATCCAGTCGCCGAAAGCGATGATTGCATGCCGCTTCGTCTGATCTTCATGGGCACGCCGGATTTTGCGGTGCCGACGCTGCTGACGCTCGCGGACCACGGTCACGAGATCGCGGCGGTGTATACGCGCGAGGCCAAGCCGTCAGGCCGCGGTATGAAGTTGCAGGCGACTCCGGTCGAGCAGGCCGCGCGCCAGCTCGGTATTCCGGTGCTGACGCCGAAGACGCTGAAAACGCCCGAAGCTGAAGCGGAATTCCGCGCGCATAACGCCGATGCGGCGGTGGTCGTGGCTTACGGCATGATCCTGCCCGCTAACATTCTCGAAGCCGTGCCGCTTGGCTGCTTCAATCTCCACGCGTCATTGCTGCCGCGCTGGCGGGGTGCTGCGCCGATCAACCGCGCGATCATGGCGGGCGATGCCGAGTCCGGCGTCATGGTCATGAAGATGGATGTGGGGCTCGACACCGGCGACGTCGCGATGGCCGAACGGCTGCCGATTACCGACGCCATGACCGCGCAGGATCTGCGCGACGCACTGGCGCCGCTCGGCGCGGACCTGATGGTGCGGGCGATGGGCGGGTTGTCGCGCGGTGGTCTGCAACTGACGAAGCAGAGCGAGCAGGGCGTCACTTACGCTGCCAAGATCGACAAGGCCGAGGCACGTATCGACTGGATAATCACTGCGCACGGAGTGCTGCGTCATTGTCACGGCCTGTCGCCGTTTCCCGGTGCGTGGTTCGAGATCGCCATCGATGGCGCGCCGGTGCGCATCAAAGTACTGCGCTGTGAACTGGCGAAGGGTTCGGGCGCGCCGGGCGATCTGCTCGACGACAGGCTGACCATTGCCTGCGGTGACGGCGCGATCCGCGTGCTCGATCTTCAGCGTGCGGGCAAGCAGCCGATGAAGGCGCAGGACTTCCTGCGCGGCACGCCCCTGAAGCCGCCGCTGCGGGTCATGGTTTAATGCCCCGTTACAAACTCATCATCGAGTATGACGGCACGCCCTACTGCGGCTGGCAGTATCAGGACAACGGCCCCTCGGTGCAGGGCGCGCTGGAAAATGCCGTGAAAGCGATGACCGGCGACAATGTGCGGGTCAACGGCGCGGGGCGCACCGATGCAGGCGTTCACGCGCTCGGGCAGGTCGCTCACATCGATCTGGCGAAGGACTACAAGGCGGACCGTGTCCGCGACGCGCTCAATGCCCATCTGCGGCCGAATCCCATCGGCGTGCTTTCAGCAGAGATTGTGCCGGAGACATTCGATGCGCGGTTCTCGGCCCTCAAGCGGCATTACGTTTATCGCATCGTCAATCACCGGGCCAATCTTGCGCTTAAAGTGGGGCATGCATGGCGGGTGGCCCGGCCGCTGAATGCCGAGGCGATGCACGAAGCAGCGCAGGTGCTGGTCGGCAAGCACGACTTCACCACATTCCGCGATACCGAATGTCAGGCGAAGTCGCCGGAGAAGACGCTCGATGCGCTCGCCGTCACGCGCGACGGCGACGATATCAATATCACCACCTCTGCGCGTTCGTTCCTGCACAGTCAGGTGCGGTCGATGGTCGGCTCGCTGGTGTGGGTCGGACACGGGCGCTGGAACGCCGAGGACATGCGGCGTGCGCTCGAGGCGCGCGACCGCGCGGCGTGCGGCCCCGTCGCGCCGCCAGACGGGCTTTATCTGGTGCGTGTCGAATACTGAGCGTTACGCCGCAGCAGTCGCTTCGATTTCCAGCAGCCATTGGCTGTCGAAAATGCCGGCGATGATCACGGTCATGGCAGGCGCGAGGGTGCCGAGAACACTCTGGCGAACGGTGCGATTTTCCAGCGCGTACTTTCGGTCCGACAGAAACACCGTGACCTTGACCACGTCGGCGAGGGTCATATCCACGGCCTTGAGCTGGCTTTCAATATTGGTCCAGATCAGCCGGCATTGTGCCTCGAACGTGTCCGGCACGGTGCCGTCCACGGTTTGCGGAATCTGTCCGCTGACAAAGGCGAGGCGCTTCGCATCGGTGACTTCGCAAACCTGCGCGTAGCCGAAGGGTTGCGGAGCGTTCGCGGCGTTGATGTTACGGCGCTGCATGGCATTCCCCGTTACGATAGTGTCTTCATCACATCCCAGAACAGATCCTCGCCATTGGCGACGTTTTCGTTCCAGTGGTCGGCGGCGTTTTCATCGGCGGCGTCGGTGATGAACTTGAATGCTCGCCACGGCACGCCGTGACGCTGGCAAACATGGGCAATCGCGAACAACTCCATATCGACGATGTCGATGTTGTTCTCGACCAGCCAGGGATCGATGGAGGTAACGAAGCTGTCGCCGGTACCGCAGACGACGCTGCCGTGCCTGGACGACAGCCGGTCCATGTCCGGTGAGAACGGTGTGCGGCCGCGCGGCGCCAGCGGCATCGCCGCCATGTCGCGCTGGATGACGTCGGAAACTTCCACAAGGCCGTTGTGAATGTGCGCGATCTTGCCGGCGGTGCCGTAGTTGATCACAAGTTGCGGCCGCAGCGCGAGCAAGGCCAGTGTCGTGGCACTTGCGGCATTGACCTTGCCGACGCCGGTATAGATCACCTCTGCGCCGTCGGGCGCGCGCGCCTTGTTCAGCTCGTTGTCGATGGCGGTGAGGATCAGAATCTTGCCGCTCATGTTTCGACACTCATGCGAAATAGCGATCCAGCACACCGCGATAAATTTTTGTGAGCTTTTCGAGGTCTGATACCGGGGTGCGTTCGTCGATCTGGTGCATGGTCTGGCCGACGAGGCCGAACTCCAGCACCGGGCAATAATGCGTAATGAAGCGGGCATCCGAGGTGCCGCCGCCGGTGTTCAGCTCGGGCCTGCGCCCCGTCACATCTTCGATGGCGGCGACAACGAGATCGGTGAACGGTCCCGGCTTGGTCCGGAACACGTCAGCGTTGGATGGTTCCCAAACGATGCTCGCCTTGATGCGGTTGCCGCTTGCCTTGGTCATGCGCTCTTCGATCAGCGCGCGCAGCGACTCCTGCGTGTGGCAATCGTTGTAGCGAATGTTGAATCGCGCACGCGCCTGTGCGGGGATCACGTTGCTGGCCGGATTGCCGACATCGACGGTGGTGAATTCGAGGTTCGACGGCTGGAAATGGTCGGTGCCCTGATCGAGCGGATCGCCGCTCAATGCCATGATCAGCGTCGCAATATCGGGAACAGGATTCGCCGCCCGGTGCGGATAGGCGACATGGCCCTGAATGCCGGTGACCGTCAGCAGGCCTGTCAGTGAGCCGCGCCGTCCGGTCTTGATGCAGTCGCCCATTTCATTGATGTTGCTCGGCTCGCCCAAAACGCAATGATCGAATTTTTCGCCGCGCTCCGCCGCCCACTTCAGCAGCTTCACGGTGCCGTTGACCGCGACGTCTTCCTCGTCGCCGGTGATCAGAAACGAGATCGAGCCTTTCGGCTGGCCGCCGTTCGCCGCGAGATAGTCGAGCACGGCGGCGACCGAGCAGGCGATGCCGCCCTTCATATCGACCGCACCGCGGCCATAGAGCATGCCGTCCTTGACGTCGCCAGCGAATGCGCCGTGGGTCCACGCCGCCTCGTCGCCCGGCGGCACCACGTCGGTGTGTCCGGCGAAGGTGATATGCGGCGCGCCGGTGCCGATCCGCGCATAGAGATTATCGATATCGGCAGCGCCCGGCTCGGAGAAGGTGACGCGATGCACGGCGAAGCCGGCCTCAGTCAGCAGTTTTTCCAGCACGTCCAGCGCGCCCGCATCCGCAGGTGTCACCGACGGACAGCGCAACAGGTCACGCGCGATGGAGAGCGCGTCAATTGTCGTGGGCATGATCTTTGTCCAAAAACCGGTTCCCATTTTTTGGGATCATGCCAATCAATCCCGCAGCAGCTCGTTGATGCTGGTCTTGGAGCGGGTGCGCTCGTCGACGCGCTTGACGATAACGGCACAGGCGGTGTTCGGCCCCGGCTGACCGTTCTTCAGCGGCTTGCCCGGCAGAGAGCCCGGCACCAGCACCGCATATTCCGGCACTTCGCCGATAAAGGTCTCGCCGGTTTCGCGATCGACGATCTTGGTCGATGCGCCAAGAAACACACCCATCGCCAGCACCGCGCCTTTGCGCACGATCACGCCCTCGGCGACTTCCGAGCGCGCGCCGATGAAGCAATCGTCTTCGATGATCACAGGGCCGGCCTGTAGCGGCTCGAGCACACCGCCGATGCCGACGCCGCCGGAAATATGCACGCGCTTGCCGATCTGGGCGCAGGAGCCGACGGTGGACCATGTGTCGACCATGGTTGCTTCATCGACATAGGCGCCGAGATTGACGAACGACGGCATCAGCACGACGTTTTTGCCGATATGTGCCGAGCGTCGCACGATGGCGCCGGGCACGGCGCGGAAGCCTGCGTCGCGAAAGCGGTTCTCGCCCCAGTCGGCGAACTTCGACGGCACCTTGTCCCACCACTGCGCGCCACCGGGGCCGCCGGTGATCGGTGACATGTCGTTGAGGCGGAACGACAGCAGCACCGCCTTCTTCAGCCACTGATTGACTTTCCACGCACCGTCCGCCTGCCGCTCGGCGACACGGGCCTCGCCTTTGTCGAGCAGGTCGAGCGCCAGCTCCACGGCGTCGCGCACCTCGCCTTTGGTATTGGCGTTGACAGTGTCGCGGGCGTCAAAGGCGGCATTCAGCGTGGTTTCAAGCGCGGAGAGAGACATTGATTTTCCTTGGGTATTCCTAGGGAAAGAAGGCGGTCGTTGGATGCCGCTTTTGTCGGGATTTGGCGGCGTTGAGTCAAGCTGACGTGGTCAGTTTGAGGCCTTTATCGCGGCCAAAAACCCCGTCAGATTGTCGGTGATGTGATCGACATAGGCGGCGTCGCGGCCTTCCAGCTCCCAGTCTTCGCGGACCACATTTTTGGTGCCGTCGGGCACGACCAGCACGGTGGTCATGCCGAGATCGTGCGGGGTCACCAGATTGCGGGCGAGATCCTCGAACATTGCGGCCTTTGATGGGTCCACGCCGTGTTGTTTGAGAAACTTCAGGTAAGTCTGCCGCGCGGGCTTCGGCTCCAGCCCGGCGGCAACGATGTCGAACACATCCTCGAAATTCCTCGCGATCCCGAGACGTTCCAGTACCGCTCCGGCATGGGCGCGCGAACCATTGGTGAGAATCAGCTTGCGGCCGGGGAGGTTTTCGATGGCAGCGCCCATCGCCGGATTGGGTTCGAGCGGCGAATGATCGATCTGATGGACATAGGCGAGGAAATCATCGGCGTTCAGACCGTGCTCGGTCATCATGCCGCGCATGGTGGTGCCGTAACGCTTGTAATAGTCCTTCTGAATCTTGAACGCTTCGTCTTTCGGCACGTTCAGATACTGCGCGACGAAATCCCTGATCCGCACATCGACCTGCTGCCACAGGTTGACGTGATGCGGATACAGCGTGTTGTCGAGATCGAACACCCATGTCTCGACATGGGCGAAGCTGCGTTGTTCTTTTTTTGTCATCTTGTCTTGGTCATGTTCTTCAAAGTCAGGGCATTCCAAGCCGGATGGTCTTGCCGGTACCCGCGGCCATGTCGACCGGCGCGTAGCCGCTGGCGTTCAGCCCGCGCGGGCCGCAATCGCCCTGTTCGGTAAATTCGAACTGCGCTTCACGGGTGCAGAGCATGGTCGCGCCGCCCCAGTTCAGCGGCCGGCTGTTGATCTTGATGGTGCGTCCGGTGGGATCGACGGCCTCGGCAAAACTGAAAATCTTGCGCGGCTGTCCCGTCACGTCGGGATGCAGGCACTTGCCCGGCTCGATGCGATACCAGCCGCGACTGGTCACGGCCTTGCCGTCGTCGGTGGCGATAGAGGCCATCACGCGATACTGGGTGTCGTTGCACCAGGTGAGGCCGGTGGCGGAGGGCTGTTCGACCGCAGCGATCATGGTCTCGAAGAAGTTGGGTGCTTTCGCCGCGTCAGAGGCAAGGCCGCGCGCCTTGAGGAACGACGCAAGCGCGTTTTGTGTTTTCGGTCCATCGACGCCGTCGATGGGGGCGGCATCATAACCTGCAATCACCAGCAGCCGCTGGATCGCTGCCAACCGCGCCTGTTCGTCGTCATACTCGGCGCCTTCGGCGAGATATGCCACCTGGTTGCCGTCCTCGCCGGTGCTCGGCTTGATTTCGGTGAAGGGAACGGCGGTCTGGCTGCCACGACACTGGCGTCCGGCAATCACGAAATCCTTCGGCGCGACGCAAAGATTGTCGGTGCCGCTCTGCGGCGCGGGCGATGCGCCGTAAACCGGCAGCGAGCGCGCGTGCAGAAGAATACGATCGGCGGAGATGGTGCCGCTCGTCACCACGCGGCAGGCCGCCGGATCGATCCGGAACCAGCCGCGCGTCGCGGTCGCTGTCTTGTCCTCGATGCCGATGGCGGCCTCGACCACGTAACTCATGCGGTTGCAGATTTTCAGGTCAGCGCGGGCGGGGTTTATTGCAACAAGGAGCAGCAGGATTGTTGCGACAGCACGTATTATTCCGATGTCGTCCCCGCGAAGGCGGAGACCCATGCTGCACCATAGACTTTGCATCATGCTCATCGATGCTGCAGTTTCCCTGGTTCGCTATCAGAAAGATGGATCCCCGCCTTCGCGGGGATGACATCGTATATTTTATCGGCAATCACATCATCACTTGTGGATCAGCGTTCCCGTGCCCTGATTGGTGAACAGTTCGAGCAGCACCGCGTGCGGCGTCTTGCCGTCGATGATGACCACGCCCTCGACGCCGGCTTCCAGCGAGTAGATGCAGGTTTCGACCTTCGGAATCATGCCGCCCGAAATCGTACCGTCGGCGATCAGCTTGCGGGCGTCCTTGATCGACAGTTCGGGAATGAGCTTCTTCGATTTGTCGAGCACGCCGGGCACGTCGGTGAGCAGCAGCAGGCGCTTGGCTTTCAGCGCGCCGGCAACGGCACCGGCAAAGGTATCGGCATTGACGTTGTAGGTCTTGCCATCGGCGGACGAGGCCAGCGGCGCCAGCACCGGGATCAGTTCATAGCCGATGAGCTGGTTGAGCAGCGTGAGATCGACCTTATCGGGTTCGCCGACGAAGCCGAGATCGACCACCTTCTCGATGTTGGAGCCGGGATCGACCATGGTGCGGGTCGCCTTGGTGGCGGTCACCATGTTGCCGTCCTTGCCGCAGAGGCCCACGGCCTTGCCGCCGGCTTCGTTGATGTGGCTGACGATCTGCTTGTTGATCGAGCCCGCCAGCACCATCTCGACGATTTCCATGGTCGGTGCGTCGGTGACACGCAGGCCGGCCGCGAATTCCGACTTGATGCCGAGGCGTGTCAGCATGGCAGCGATCTGCGGGCCGCCGCCGTGCACGACCACTGGATTGATCGCGGTCTGCTCCAGCAAAACGATATCGCGGGCGAACTGTTTGGCGAGGTTTTCCTCGCCCATGGCATGGCCGCCGTATTTGATGACAATGGTTTCTTCGTCGTACTGCTGCATGTGCGGCAGTGCTTCGGACAGGATGCGGGCCTGATCCTGCGGGCTGATATTCGTCGGCAGATCCATCATGGGGAATTCTCGTTCACGCGGGCTGGCGAAGATTTGGCCGAGGGTTTAGCCGATTGGCGCGAGGCGTGCAAAGCGCCCGCGTCGCGGATCAGCCCGCGCGGCGCGGCCAGGCGGCGGCAATGGCCAGCACCAGCCAGCTCAGAATAAGGAGCGTGCCGCCGGTCGGTGCGGCCATTGTGAACAATCCGTGACCGGCATACTGGCGCATCGCAAGGTCCCCTGCGAACAGCGCAGCGCCCGCAATGAAGCCATAGGTGGCGGTGAGACCGAGGGGACGCTGGGCGATGCCGTGCCCGGTCAGCAGGGCGGCCCCGATGACGGCGCTGGCATGGAACAGCAACATTGAGGATGCGGAGGCGAGCCGCGTAGCATCCGGCGTGTGTGCGGAGGCTGCCGCCAGCACCACGCCCGCCGCGCCCATTAGCCCGGCAAGAACCACTGCGATACGTAACGCGCCGTTCTGGGTCATCAAATTCTTTCCCTGAGCAAGCGGATCATGGCGGCCCGCAATTCGGGCATGCCGTCGCCGGTGCGCGAGGAGGTGATCAGCAATTCGGGGAAGGCCGCCGGATGCTTTGCCAGTGCTACGGTGACCGCGGCGATGGTGGCTTCAAGCTCCGATTTTTTCACTTGGTCGGCCTTGGTCAGCACCACCTGATAGCTCATGGCGGATTTGTCGAGCGTCTTGAGGATGTCGCCATCGACGTCCTTCAGCCCGTGACGTGAATCGATCAGCACATAGACGCGGGCGAGATTGGCACGGCCCTGCAGGAATTTGTGAATCAGCGTGGTCCACGACGCGACCTTGGTCTTCGGGGCGGAGGCGTAACCGTAGCCCGGCATGTCCACCAGCCGCAGGCCGGCATCCTTGCCGTCCGCCGGTGTCGGGCCTTCGAAGAAAATCAGTTCCTGGGTGCGGCCCGGCGTATGCGAGGTGCGCGCCAGCGCGTTGCGGCCGGTCAGCGCGTTGATGAGGCTGGATTTGCCGACGTTGGAGCGGCCCGCGAATGCAACCTCGACGCCCTTCATCGGCGGCAGCGTTTCGATCGACGGCGAGGCCCAGAAAAATTGCCAGTCGCCGGCGAAGATCTTGCGTCCGGCCTCGATCAGCTCCGCATCGGTTGTGTCGGTCATGCGAAGGTTCTCGGGTCTGAAAACGCCCGGCATCGCGCCGGGCGTCAATCGTCAGGTGGTCTTCTTACTACCGGCGAAGACGGCCTTCACGTTGTCGAACAGCTCCACCTTCGCGCCGTTCTTCTTCATGATGTAGCTCTGCTGCAGCACCGAGAGTGTGTTGTTCCACGCCCAGTAGATCACCAGACCCGCGGGGAACGAGGCCAGCATGAAAGTGAAGATCAGCGGCATCCAGTCGAAGATCATCTTCTGGGTCGGATCCGGCGGGGTCGGATTCAGCTTCATCTGGAACCACATCGTGATGCCCATGATGATCGGCCAGATGCCGAGCGCGAGATAATGCCCGAAGACGGGAATCGCCGTAGGATCGAACGACAGCAAGCCGAACAGATTGAACAGGTTGGTAGGATCGTGTGCCGACAGATCCTTGATCCATCCGAAGAACGGCGCGTGCCGCATTTCGATGGTGACGAACAGCACTTTGTAGAGCGAGAAGAACACCGGGATCTGGATCAGAATCGGAAGACAGCCCGCGATCGGGTTGATCTTCTCCTTCTTGTAGATCTCCATCATCTCCTGTTGCTGCTTCATCTTGTCGTCGGGATATTTTTCCTTCAACGCGGCAAGCTGTGGCTGCACGGCCTTCATCTTGGCCATCGACGCGTAGGATTTGCTGGCGAGCGGGAAGAAGATCAGCTTGACCAGCACCGTCACCGCCAGGATGGCGACGCCGAAGTTGCCGAAGATGTGGAAGAACCAGTCGATCATGAAGAACATCGGCTTGGTGATGAAGTAGAACCAGCCCCAGTCGATCAGGCGGTCGAACTTGTTCAGGCCGAGCTGCTGGTCGTAAGCATCGACCGTTTTGCTTTCCTTGGCGCCGGCAAACAGGTTGGTCGTCGTCGTCGCCGTGCCGCCGATGGCGACGGTCATCGGATCGAGCAGATAGTCGGTCTGATAGGTGCGCAGCGAGCCCACGAGGTTCGACGAGTAACGTGCTTGCAGCGACGCCTTCGGGCTCGGCAGCAAGGTCGCCGCCCAGTATTTGTCGGTGATGCCGAGCCACGCGTTGGTCACCTTGAATTCGACCGCCTTGGCGTCGTCGATTTTCTTGTAACCGTACTCCTGCAGACCCTGGTCGCCGAGAACGCCGATCAGGCCTTCATGCAGGATGTAGTAGCCGGAGACGTGCGGCGTGCCGTGACGCGAGATCAGGCCGAACGGATACAGCGTGACCGGCGCATCGCCGACGTTCGACACATCGTCCTTGATCGTGAACAGGTACTTGTCGTCGATCGAGATGGTGCGCTTGAAGGTCAGGCCCTGGCCGTTGTTCCAGGTCAGCGTCACCGGCGTCGTCGCGGTCAGCGTGCCGGCACCCTCCTGCTTCCACACGGTGTCCTTGTTCGGCATCTTGACGGTTGAACCTGCCGACGGCACGAAACCGAACTCGGCGTAGAACGGCTCTTTGGTGCCCGAGGGCGAGAACAGTTCGATGGCGGGCGATTTCGGATCGACCGTCTCGCGGTATTTCACCAGTGCGACGTCATCGATGCGTCCGCCGGTCAGTGCGATGCTGCCGCTGATGCTGGGGGTGTCGATTTTCACGCGAGGGCCGGCTGCGATTGCCGCCGCGCGGTTTTGAACGGGTGCGTTGGTTGCCGGCCCGCCGGGGATCGGCGCTTGCGACGGCGTTCCAGCCGGCTGTCCGGGAGCGGCCGGCGTGGTTCCAGCAGGCTGGGTCGCGCCCGGCGTGGTGGTCGCTGGGTTAGCGGCTTGCTTCTGCGCCTGCTCGACCTGTTGCGCAGCGCGCTGCTTCTCCATGGTCGGGATGTTGTAGAAGTACTGCCATGCGATCAGCACAAGGCCCGACAGAATGACGGCGAGGATGGTATTGCGATTTTCAATCATTCTTCAGGGCTCGCATCGTTCAGGTCTCGTCATTCGACCGGGCGGTTCGGGGAATAGCTGCGTGTGGCGTTAGGTCGCTGGGCTGTCTTGGCGTCTGCCGATCGAGGCGGCTGAGCGCCGAGCGCAGATCGTTGAACATGGTTTCAAAGCCGCGGTCCAGCGCGGCTCGACGGCCCACTATCACATAATCATGGTGGGGTCGCATGGATATGACATCCAGCCGCTTCACCAATTCGCGAAGCCTGCGGCGGACGCGATTGCGTTCCGTGGCGGTGCCGACCTTTTTGGTGACGGTAAAACCGACGCGCACCGGGCCGTTATCGTCACGCGGGCGGCTTTGTACAACAAAAGCAGGGCTGGCCATGCGCGGTCCACTGGCCGCGGCGACGAAATCCGCGCGCTGCCTTAACCGATCCATGGAAGATATCTCAGGTGATGTCCGCTCAGGCGCTCAAACGCTTGCGGCCACGCGCGCGGCGTGCGGCGAGAACCTTGCGGCCGCCGACAGTCGCGAGACGGGCACGGAAACCGTGACGGCGCTTGCGCACCAGTTTGCTGGGTTGATAGGTCCGCTTCACGGTCGTTCTCCGCTGGCGAATAGCGCATCCGACTGGTTCGTCGGAGGCAATTCACCGATAATGATGTGAAATCCAGCGATGTCGGCCCTGAAGAGGACCAATTTCGATCCAAAATGAACCGGCCCGGTCAAGCCGGGCCATCGAGGACAGTTGGCGCGGCTTATACGGGAGCGGTCAGTTTTCGTCAATCTTGGGGTTTTCCGCAGCGGGCTACCATGTACATCGGCACATGGCCTTAAACCTTAACAGTTCCGGGGGTTTGACCCCGGTCGCGACTGGGCGCATCCTGTGGCGGTAAATCATTAAATCGGGCAGGCGATCCATCTATGGCGGTATCCGGCCAGCAACCTGATCGGGCGGAGGCGCGGCCCCAGCCGGGGCTGCGGTTCGGGCTGTCCGGAAAGCTGCTGCTGCTAACGATTCCGCTGATCCTGATCGCCGAAATCCTGATCTACGTTCCCTCGATCGCCAACTTCCGGGTGAACCGGCTTAACGACCGGCTGGCCGCCGCCAATACCGCGGCACTGGTGCTGGATGCCGCCCCGAGCGGCATGGTTCCCGATGCGCTGGCGCGGCAGATTCTCGCCAGCATCGGGGCGCGGGCCGTCGCCATCAAGAGCGGCAAGCAGCGCCGGTTGCTGGCGGCCGCCGATATGCCGGCCAAGATCGATCACGACATCGACATGCGTGAGATGAGCGCCGGCTCGGCGATCGTCGGTGCGTTTCAGGTGATGCTCGACAGCGGCAACGAGGTGATGCGCGTGCTTGGCCCGGCGCCGGGCGGCGGGCAGTTCATCGAAGTGGTGATCGACGAGAAACCGCTGCGCGATGCGATGTTCCGCTTCTCGCGAAATCTGCTGCTGCTCTCGCTGGTGATGGCAATCATCACCGCCGGACTGATTTATTTTGCCCTGCATCACCTGTTCGTGCGGCCGATGCGGCGGGTCACCGAGAACCTGGTGGCCTTCCATGAGAATCCGGAAAGCACTGCGCACATTATCGAGCCCTCGAAGCGCACCGATGAGATCGGCCTTGCGGAGCGTGAACTGTCGGACATGCAGCGCGATCTGGTGTCGATGCTGCATCAGAAGAGCCATCTCGCAGCGCTCGGTCTTGCGGTCTCGAAGATCAACCATGACTTGCGCAATCTGCTGGCGTCGTCGCAGCTGTTGTCCGATCAGCTTTCAAGCGTGCCCGATCCGCGCGTGCAGCGGTTCGCGCCGAAACTGATGCGCTCGCTGGAGCGGGCCATCGCGTTCTGCCAGTCGACGCTGTCCTACGGCAAGGCGCAGGAGGCCGCGCCCGACCGCCGCATGGTCCTGATCGAGCCGGTGATCAATGAGGTGCGCGAATCGGCAGGCCTTGCGTCCGATACGTCGATCGAATGGATCAATGCCATCGAGCGCGGGCTCACCGTCGATGCCGACCCGGATCAATTGTTCCGGGTGCTGCTCAATCTGGTGCGTAACGCCGCACAGGCGCTGGAAAGCGAGAAGTCCGGCGCCGGGGTTGCGCGGCAGATCCGCGTTACCGGCCGCCGCGAGGGCGCGGTGACCATCCTGGAAATCTCCGACACTGGCCCCGGTATCCCGGAAAAGGCCAAGGCGCATCTGTTCGAGGCGTTTCAAGGCTCATCGCGGGATGGCGGTACTGGCCTTGGGCTGGCGATTGCCGCCGAACTGGTCCGTGCCCATGGCGGCGAACTCAGCCTGGTGGACGGCACCCTCGGCGCCACGTTCCGAATCATGATTCCGGATCGCGCCGTCGAGCTGCATCGGCTGCGGGATGCGCGGGTCCGGGCCTGAAAAACTGCCGTTTTGGCCCGAAATCGATGTCGTATCGATCTTGCAAAGCGTATCCGGAGCCGGTAGCTATGGCGCTCTTTCGCGGGCCGGCCTCCGGCCCTCAAGTCCCGCGAAATGCGCGCCCGTAGCTCAGCTGGATAGAGCACCAGACTACGAATCTGGGGGTCAGGAGTTCGAATCTCTTCGGGCGCGCCATTCTGCCATCACTTGAAATGAAACAGCGAATACTGGGCGCGCTTCGGCCGGTGCGGGATCAGTCGGCGGAGGCCGCAGATTGCCCGGTAACTTGCGAACCCGCCCGGCGCCCGAAAAAGGCAGCCCGCGTTGCTTCGGTCTTTCGGGCGATGGCGCGCGTATTCAGGAGGTCCTTGCGCGAGACCAGGCCGACCAGCCGCATGGTCTTCCGATCGACGATCGGTACCCGACCTCTGTCGGCCAGCACCATGCGGTCCGCCAGTTGCGACACGGGTTCGTCGGCATAGCCGAGCACAAGCGAACTGTCTGAAACGCGATCGAACAAGGTCTCATCGCCGTGGGAATTCTCAGCGCGCCACCGCAGCACGTCGGCGCGCCCGGCCATTCCCTCGACGTGACCGCCGGTTCCCACCAGCGGATAGGATTTGTGGTGCCACGCGTGGCCTGAAAAGAATTGCACCGCATCGTCGATCGTCATGCTGGACGGCAGCGTGTCGACATCGCGAACCATGACGTCACGGACGCGGAGCTGTTCAAAGGGATCGACACCATATTCGCGAACGATATGCTGGCCGCGTCGTGCGATCTTTTCCGTCAGGATCGATCGCTTGAGCAGGAGCACGGTCAAAGCATAGGCAGCGCTGGTCGCGATCAACAGCGGGCCGATCAGCGAGAAATTTCCGGTCAATTCGACTGCGAACAGGATTGCGGTGAGAGGCGATCTCATCGTGCCGCCCATCATGGCGGCCATGCCCAGCAATGCCCACGCGCCATGATCGCCTGGCAGCCACTGTCCTTCGAGCCAGCCTGCGCAACCGCCGAAGATTAGCAGCGGCGCGAGTACGCCCCCCGATGTTCCGGACGCGAGCGCGACGATCCAGATCGCCGATTTCACCAGCAGGATTTCGATGACCGTTGAGGAGGCCATATTGCCTGACAGCAGATCGCCGATGATGTCGTAACCGACCCCGAGTGCCCGCGGCTCGATCAGGCCACCGAGTCCGACAACGAAGCCGCCGATCGCGGGCCACCACATCCAGTGCAATGGGATCGTGCTGAACAGGTCTTCGACCTTGTACAGCAGCCCTGTGAGCAAGCCCGACAGAAGACCGCCGAGAATGCCGACTCCAATGCACGCGAACAAGCCCCACCACGGCAGATTGAGTTGTCCCGCAAATGGAAATAACGCGCCGGTCCCGATCAGCAACGGCCGTAGCGCTGCTGCGACGACACATGCCGTGATGACCGGAATCAGGCTGCGAGGCTTCCATTCGAACAACAGCAGTTCGACGGCGAGCAAAACCGCAGCGATCGGGGTGCCGAAGATGGCTGTCATGCCGGCAGCAGCACCGGCGACCAGAAGCGTCTTCCGCTCGGCGGCGCTGAGGTGAAGGAATTGCGCCAATAGCGAGCCGATCGCGCCGCCCGTCATAATGATCGGTCCTTCGGCGCCGAAAGGGCCACCGCTGCCGATCGAAATTGCCGATGACAGCGGCTTGAGAACGGCGACCTTCGGCTGCATGCGGCTTTCGCCGATTAAAATGGCCTCGATAGCTTCCGGGATGCCGTGTCCCCGAATCTTCTCGGAACCGAAACGCGCCATCAGCCCGATCACGAGGCCACCGAGTACCGGCGCGATCACCATCCATGCATTCCGTTGAATGCCCGCGAGAGAATGGCTTTCGACACTGAAACTCCGTAGCCAGACGAGGTTCGTGGCGAGGGTGATGGTATGCAGTAGCAACCAGGCTGCGACGACGCTGCAGCCGCCGATCAGGACGGCCATGGCGACGAGAATGAGAACGCGACGATCGGCTGTGAAATCGCCCAGCCGTGGTAAAGAACGGTCGAATGCAGAATGAGACACGGTGGCCTTTCGCGACGTGACAGGGGTTGCCTATCGGCTGTGGATGCCGACAGGACGCGTAATTATATCGCAGTGCGATATAAATCAATGGATGAATATGCCAAAGAAACAGCCTCGATCTCCGTCCCCTACTGACGCGGTGATGGACGAAAGCGACTACAGGAACCTCGCGCTGTTCCGGAAGGCCTTGCGCGGCTTCCTTGCCTTCAGCGAGCAGGCGGCGCGGAACGCCGGACTCACACCGCAACAGCATCAGGCCGTTCTGATCATTCGGGGTTTTGGATCGGAGCAAGGGGTAACGGTCGGCGATCTCGCCAGTCACCTGCTTCTGAAGCCTCAGACCGCAGTGGGTCTGGTCGATCGCCTGGTCGAGGCGAACCTCGTCGCGCGCGTCCCCGACATGGACGACCGGCGTCGCGTGTTGTTGAAGCTGACCGCGAAGGCCGGAAAAATTGTGAAGAAGTTATCGGCCGACCATTTGTCCGAAATCCGCAGCGACGCTCCGCAGTTGATCAATTTGTTACAAAATTTATCCGTTGAGTAATCCGGTTATGACGGATTGCGACCATCTGCCGTCATGGGCGCAACTGCGCGGATGGAAAGCCTGATCAGTTAGGCGACGGACACTATAACGCAATCTCGATCATGTATGAGTTTGTAATTTGATTCAGAGTGGCGCGCCATTTCACGATATTGCCCTGCCAGCCTGAACGCTACCGATGCACGCCATGCTGGATCGCGAGCAGCACCACGATGATGCCTGCCAGGATCGCGGACAGGCCTTTCCAGAACAGCAGGGGGTCGCGTTCGATCAGCGGCGTGGGCGATGCGTTGAGATAACGCGCATTGGGATTGCGAAGATCGAAGATGAATTCCGATAGCACTTCATAACGCTTGTTTGGGTCAGGGTGCACGGCCCGCCGTAGCGTCTCGTCGATCCACACGGGAATCCCCCGGCCGTCGTCGACCGCCGAATCGTATGTGAGCTTCCTGAACTGCGATTTTGTTTTGGCCCGCGCGACCTGCGCGCCGTAAGGCAATTTTCCTGTCAGCATCTGATAGGTGATGACGCCGAGTGAAAACAGGTCGGACCGCGCCGATCCGCTGTCACCCTGGAAATATTCCGGCGCGGTGTACTGCACGGTGCCCAGAATGTCGTTGGCATCGGTGAAAGGTGCCGCCTCGACGACGCCGGTGACTTTCGTCGAACCGAAGTCGATGATTTTCACCGTTCCGGTTTTGTCGATCATGATGTTTTCCGGCCTGACATCCTGATGCAGCATCTCCATCCGGTGGAATGCGCGCAGGCCCCTTGCGATCTGCTCCACGATGCCGCGCACGGTTTCGAGATCCGGTGCCGGATTGTCGATCATCCACTGGGTCAGGGTCTGCCCGTCGATGAATTCGGTGGCGACATACAGATAGTTGCGCTTTCTGGATTGCAGGCAGGGCTTCAGCACATGCGGGCTGTCGATCCGCCGGGCAATCCATTCCTCCATCATGAAACGTCTCAGGTAA
>Ga0315336_1002261_pt1 | contig 30579 bp, 19 predicted proteins | sample ASW5metaG_FD_204512 | JGI IMG/M metagenome (GOLD analysis project Ga0315336, IMG submission 204512) | Ammonia-oxidizing marine archaeal communities from Monterey Bay, California, United States - ASW #5 | ecosystem: Environmental > Aquatic > Marine > Intertidal zone | place: USA: California...
ATCCACCCCAAAGAGCGATTCCTGGAAGGAGGGATTATGCAGATCCATTCTGCGATCATGGTTCCACCACCACTCGGGCATGGACCGCTGATAGGACGAAACATGCCAGACGGCTTCGAACCCATCTGCGGTAACAATCCGCTCGGAGGGCAGGAACGCCCCCGCGAAGCTTGGATCCGGCCAGGACGACGAGAGGCGGACTTCCATCTGCTTTGCAACGGGAGGGAAAGCGATGCGCCCACTTCCGTTGAATTTCAACGACATAGAGAACTTCAACGGCTCCTCAGTTCGCAGACGATCCCCCACCACACACTGCACCCCCTGGGCGCCTTGCGCGAGACGGGATCCCGCGGACAGCACCATGGTTTCCTCCCCCACCATCATCTTCAAGGGTTCACGAGTCCCCCGCAGATCGCTCACACCCAGAGAAATCGTAGCGTCCTCCCAACGAACGTTCTCCGGATCCACGCTCCATGAGCTGGAATCGACCGGCTCGAACTCCCCTGACAGCTCCAATTCCCCATGATAGACGACGGCCTCAAAGATTCCCCGGTGGAGAAGCCGGGGATCAATCCGGCCGTCGACGAAAAGCTTCGCCGGTAGCAGGTGGATAAGCCGGGGACCTGGATCCATTCCCGGCATCGGTATTGGTATCGGGCCGACCCGCGAATTCACGTTATGTGCGGGAGTTGCTTCATCTACCCTGTCGACCGGGATACTGAGAATCGGGCCAATAACGGTCTGGGACACGCCCCAGGAGTTGTTGATTTCCTCGATGGCTTCCCTTTGCCGGTCCTGTCTTTCCCAAAGAAGACCCCGTATCAACGTCAGCGGAATCCAAAGCAGCAATACGACGAGCGCGATGGCCGCGAACTTCCAGGCCACGACACTGTGCAGAATGGAGCAATCCTCGTCCCTGTTGTGGTAGTCCTTCATCGCTGTCTCCTTTTCTTTCCAGCAAGAATCCGGATAGAATAAGGCGAAATTATGACAGGAACGTGGAGAATGTATGAAATCCTACGCTACTTGAAGATCATTTCAGGTACTTGTTCCTTGCCAATATCCGACGCCAACCCGGGAAGGCTGTGCGAAAAGTTAAAGTGATTTACCTGGCTCAGAAGGGGCAGGATGATCGGTGGAAGAACAGCTTCACCGAAGTCTTCGGCGACGAGCATGACTTGAGCGTTTACGACCCATCCAAGCCGGCCGAGCCCCAGCTTGCAGACGCTGAAGTTGTGGTGGACATGGGCGGGGGGAGCATGACTCCCGAATTGGTCGCGGTCTCCAAACAATGCAAGCTCTGGCACATCCTGGCGGTCGGATATGATTTTTTTGACATGGAGACCATGCGCCGCGCCGGGATTCCGGTGGCCAACGTACCCGGTTCGACCAGTGCGTCGGGACTGGCGAATGGCGCCATCATGTTCATGATCCAGATCAGCATCAAATACAAGAAAGCCCAGGAAATGTTGAACGCCGGACAAATGTACTTGCCGATGGGCGATGATTTGGACGGCAAGACACTGGGACTGATTGGATTCGGGGCAAGCGGACGCGAACTGGCGCGCAAAGCCCTGGCCTTCGGCATGAAATTCTTGATCATCGAACCGACGCCGATCGATCGGGAAACTCTCGATGACCTCCAACCAATGTTTGTCGGGAAACCGGAGGACATGGACCAGGTGATTGCGGAAGCTGATTTCGTATCACTGCACCTGCCTCTGACCGACGAGACATCCGGAATTATCGATAAACGACGCATCGGATTAATGAAACCCACGGCGAGTTTTATCAACATCGCCCGGGGGAACCTGGTTGACCAGGACGCGTTGTATGCGGCACTGCTTGAAGGTCGCATTCGCGGCATCGGGACGGATGTACACGCGGGAGTAAAACCGGATCCTTCGCATCCGGTTTATCAACATCCCGATTTTTATGCCACGCCCCACACAACGGGAACGACCATCGGAACAACCATACGCCGCGCCGAGGCCGCGCTCGAAAACGTGAACCGGATCGCGGAAGGGCTGGAACCGAAGTGGCGCGTGGATGACCGATGAGCCGACAGCGGATTCGGAGCAGTATGTGATCCTCCAGTGTAGCTTTGGCTACTCCCGGAGGGGCCGGAACCAATGCCGAAACTCTGGGGCCGCACTCAGGCTCCGGGGCGCGCTCCGCGCGCAGCCAAAGCGGTGTCGCCGCTTCGCCACGACTTCGCCCTGCGTGGCTTCGTCGGGCTTCGCTCTGCCGGCGCACTTCCATAGGGTCCGCCAAATGCGATCGAATTACATTGCCAACTTTGCGTGGAAACATAACTGTGTTTGTCGCGCCTCGAACTCGAGGGACATGACACGACACAACTTTTCGAGTGAAAGCAACCAGGAATCGGTTGGTAATCCACCGGATCCATCCTGTACGGTAAGGCATCATGGAAAGTCATAGCCTTCTACTTATCGTCCGCTCGAACACGATCCGTTCGATCGCGCTCGCCTGCGTGATCTCCGCGAATCTCTCGTCCGCGCCAACGGCAATCGCTGAAATCGACCTATCCCTGCCGTTCGAGCAGCGGGTCTGCCGGCTCTACTTCCATTCGTTGCGCCCCGACGTTTGGGACGGTGAGAAACGTGTGGAGAGAAAGCCCGGATATGGCCTGTCGCCGGAAGAATTGTCGGACCTGGTGGCGGAGATGGGAACCGAAGTCTGGTCGACAAGCGCAAGTTATACAGATCATGGAGCCTATTGGCCTTCCGACATGATCAAGCGCTGCGACAAGATTCCCTCCGACTATATGCCGCGGATGGTCGACCGGGCGCACGCACATGGCATCACGGTGCTGGCCCTGGAGCAACTTGTGGAGTTGGAGAATCCACCGCTTCCGCCGTATCGGGAGGAGGTTGCCTCCTGGCGTGTTAACCCTATCGAGGGCAATCACTGGAATCAGATGAACGAACTCTGTCCACCTTACATCGACTGGATGGGCCGATTCATGGCGGAGTACGTCACCGTCGGAAAGGTGGACGGATTCTGGTTCGACGGTACGCCGGGCGCGGGCGACGTTGGACCCTACGGGCAAGAGGCCTACCTGCGGGACACGGGCAAGCCCGTTCCTGAGAAACTCGACTGGGACTCCCAGGCATTCAAGGAATGGTTCGTGTGGCGGTATGACAAAACCGTGGAGTTCTTCAACGATGTGACGGCACCAGCCATCAAGGAAAAACCCTACACGGCGGCGATCATGAACTACTACGCCCGCCCGATGAAAAGGCGATGGGACGCGGCCCATCCGATGCGCCGCCTCGACAACATCAATTGGTACCCCGCCATTGAGAGTGCTGAGTCGAGCCTGAACGCAAAGGTCGCGCGCGCGCTCACCCCTCGCGCGGAATGCTGGCTGTGGGCGCAATGGAGAGTTCCCGAAGTCACTCACGGCGGGGCTCCCTATTTCGATCCCGATCGCAGTATTGCCAAGGGTCTGCGAGTCATTGCGCACGGACTGGCTCCCTGCTACGGCGGGAGGGGCAACGATCCTCATCTATGGAAGGACGGCTTCAGGAAGATGTTTGACGAGTTCAAGAAACGCCGCCCCTATATGATCGGCGACACCGTCAAATACGCAGCGATCCTGGTTTCCCAGCGGATGCGCGATTTCCATGACTGGGAAGCCATGTGGAACGGCGCAGGGCGGATGGAGGAGATTCACCGGACCGAACATCTTCTCACGGACGTCGTCTTTGAAGATTCACTGACGCCCGAGCGACTCGCCCCCTACCCTGTCGTCGTGCTTGCGAATTCAACCTGTCTCTCTGATGCACAGTGCCAGGCACTGACCGAGTACGTTCGCGACGGCGGGATCCTGCTGGCGACAATGGAGAGCTCGCTTCGCGACGAGTGGGGCAATCCCCGGGAAAACTTCGGCCTCGCCGAACTCTTCGGCGTGGACTACGTCGAGACCCGGGAGGAAGCGGGCCAGATCCTGGTCCCACAGACAGAAGAACTAAAAACCACGTACGAACACTTCGTCACTTTCGTGGCTCCGGCGGTTCATTTCACGCTGCGCCCCGGCTCGGAAGCAGAAGTTCTCTTCACCCACGCATCCCGTTCCCTGGTTGGACTGAGCGTGACGAAGGAGAAGTTCGATTCGGATGTGCCGGCGATCGTGAATAGACGCGTTGGAAAGGGAACCGTCTACTACGTCGGCCCTGACATCGGGCGTGGGTACACGCGGGATAAATTGTCACGGGTCGCGCAGCTTACCGGAACCCTGTTACGCAGCGCAGCGACCCCGCCGATGGAGTTCGACGCGCCCAAGCTCATTGAAGTCACGGCCCTGGCGCCGGACGAAAATACGATGGTGGTGCATCTGTTGAACCTGTCGCCCTTGGGATCGGGATCCGGGAAGATGGCTCCCCTGGCGAACATCGGAGTCCAGGTCAACCAGGGCGAGATCAGGCGAGCCCGGCTGGCGATTGCGGACCAGGACGCGAAACTGAAGATGAACCGCCTCGTGGTTCCGGCCGTGGGGTACAGCGAGGTTGTGGTGGTGGAACTGAAGTAGCTGCTTTCGCAGCCTGCCGTTGGACGTAGACTAAAGAAGGTTCACATGCGCAGGCAAAGTAGCCGTCCACCTCCGGGGGACGAGTGGCTGAACAGATTGAAGAATTGGCAAGGGGAGCGCTGTGCGCTCAGGAACAATGTTCCTTTTCTTGTCTTCCCCTCATCTGCTCAGCCGCAGCATCCCCCGGAGGTGGATGCCTACTTTGGGCGCAGGGATTTCTCAGGGGTGCGTCATGCATATAAATCGCCGATCGGAAGTCTTGGCGACTTCCGCTACTTTACGGATGAATGACGGGGGGAGAAGAACCACAATCTGGAATTCTTCTTCGTTAGCTTCTGCATGCCAGGCAGTAGCCTTGGCGCGGGCGTTTGTGTCTCCCCTGGCTACTTTTCGGAGAATCGGTAGCTCGCGTGCGTTTCGTAATCGATTCCGTGTTTCTCCTTCAGATCTTCAATCACGCGGAAGGTCTGCTTCACATGAGGACTGGCGACCCCCTGTCCTTCCATGTTCGGCACGGGCTCAAACGTGTGGAGAAGCGTTTCTTCGAGCAATTCGCCAACACTCATTCCCTTGTGTTCCGCGAGATCTTTCATCAATCCAGCGAGCCTCTCCTCGATGCGCACCTGCAAATCGACTCGATCTATTTGGATCGGATCTCCGGATCGAAAATCGTGCTGCCCGAATCGAAGGCGACAGCCATTCAAATCGGTGAGGTTGAACTCCCGCATCCCCCAGGGATAGGTCTCCGGCTTACCCTCCACTTCGAGTCCGGCACCCTGGTACCGGTCGTACAGAGCATCAACGTCGACCACCACGAGATAGATCCAAAATCCGTCGGGGTTTGGATTGCCTTTTGAGAAATGAACGGAAATAGAACCCAGGGAAACCCCGGCATGCTCCGGCGGTTCTCCCCAGATAAAATCGACATCAAACCCAAGTTTATCGTGATAGAAATCAATTGTCTCCACCACATCGGCCACGACAATTGTTGGGAATACATCTTCGCAGGCAATTGCAGGTTTTTGATCGGACATTGAAGACCTCCATTACTGTAGCTCGACAACATGAATCGTTGAATCCCAGAGACCGCAGGCAATTCTGTCGCCGCTCTCCGATACTGTCACGGCCTGAACAACAAGTTCCTCATTCTTCTCGTAGACCAACTCGCCACTACTCATCTCCCACACCCGCAAATTCCCGAGCTCATCCCCGGAGACGAGATGTCGACGATCGGACGAGAAGGCGAGCGCCCGCACCCAGTACGACTCAAAATTGTTCGTCCGAAATACCTCCCGGCCCGTCTCGACATTCCAGACACGCAGACCCGACTTCTTGTCCTGCTGTAACGTGGTTGCGAGTAGCAGTCCATCCGGCGAGAATTGAGTTCGCCACATGCCATAGATCATCCCGTGGTCCCGGCCGTCTTTCTCCCAGTGGATTCTCCTCTGAGCGACGTCCCACAATTCCAGGCGTGTTTGATGGCCATCCGCATTTGAATAGGTGCCCTCGGCAAGGGCGACAAAGCGTCCGTGCGGGGATATCGCCAGACCGTTCCTGACAGGGAGCCCGGGCGTGAGTACCTGGAGCCGCCGCATCTCCTCGACATTCCATACTTCAACGTTCGTGGCCTCCCCGGCCAAGGCTACCCGGTCGCCGTGTCTCGAGAAAGCTGCGTGCTCAAAAGGACCCTTTGTGAGTAGACGTTCTTGGCCGGTATCCAGGTCAATGAGCTTCACTTCCTGCTGCTCGTTGTTGATTATCATCATTCGAGAATCTTCGCTGAAGGCAAACAGATCTTTGGTTTCGCCAATCTTCTTCCGCGCTTCCCCAGCAATGCTCCACTGATAAATCGATCCGCTTTGCAGACGCGTGATCAATTCTTGCCCGGAGGCCGCGAAGGCCAATTGCATCGGAAGTTCCAGAGGCCGTTTATCAGGCGAGTGGGATTGCGGAGTGCCCAGGACAATATGCCGGGCGACGGAAAGCTTTGAGGGAGAATCTGAACCACCGCAACCGGCGAGAATCAACAGGAAGGATATCGCACCAAATCGACATCGATAGCTTCTATTCAAGTTGCTAGACATTTCAGCTGGAGATGTTGGGTCAATCTCGGTACCAGAAAGGAGCCCTTCAAACAAGGCAAGATTGAGTCGATCATTGTAGCGTGGCTCTGCATTCGTCCTGTTCTTGCCCTGTTCATTCTCTTCGTCCCCGGAGGTGGAGAACGACTTTGCGTTTTTAATTGCACCCACTCCATGGTGCTGGTTTATTCCTGTCCACGTGAACCGGAAGATGCCAATCACTGCTGTCCTCTGCCTGTACTGCGGAACGCAACTTACGGGCTTGCCCAACCGATCATCCGCCGCACCCAGCGATACAGGCGAAACAACAGGAAGCCAGATGATGTCTACACAAATAAGCGCCGGCCATCTCACCTTGACGCTGGAAGAGTCGGCCCATGGAATCGCCGTACGTCAATTGTCCGACACATCCACCGGGACCAAATTTCTACCGTCCGAACCCCTCCCCCTTTTTACATTGAAACTTCGCGAAGTTTCCTCCCGTGAAGAAACAGTGATCACCGCCGAAGCGGACTGGACCACGGTTCAGCTTCAAAAATTTCCTCACCACACAGAGCTGATCTTTTCAAAATTGGACGAGTCATCCGGGTTGATGCTCCGCGTTACCGCGAAGGTGACGGCGGATCATGAGAACCATGCCATGCGGTGGGACCTGGATGTTTCGAATCGCAGCTCCAACTGGTCCCTGATGCGTGTCATCTTTCCTGAATTGATGATTGAGGAGTTGGGTGTAGACGGGTCCGTCTTTTTACCGCGCGCTCCCGGCGAAGTCGTAAGGGGGATGTGGCGCACCGAATATGCGCATGAACGTCTTTACCCGGACCCGTGGATGACGATGCAATACTTTGCCGCCTACACCGCAGACGGCACTGCCGGCCTGTACATCGCCGCGCATGACCCGATGGGGGGTCCAAAACTAATGACGGTCCGGAGCGATCCCGAGGAGCGCAAGGTTCATTTCCGGTATGACATGCCGGCGGCAAACATGACGAAATCGGGCAATGACTTCGAAGTGACCGGCGAGGTCGTTTGGCAACTCTTTCGCGGCGACTGGTTCGACGCGGCGGAAATTTACCGGGACTGGGTCCGCGGCAATGCCGAATGGTTTCCCGACCTTACGGAAGACGGCCGCGGCGACACGCCGGAATGGGCTCGGGACGTATCCATCTGGTGCCGCGAATTCGGCACCGAACCGCACGTGGTCGCCAATGTTCGCCGATTTGCGGAGTACATCGGCCTTCCGATCGGCTTTCATTGGTACGCATGGCACAACACGCCGCCCGGCACCAAGGACAGCGCATTCGACAACGATATGCCGAACTTCTTTCCGCCGAGGAAAGGGTTCGAGGAAGGAGTACTCGAGTTGCGGGACGCCGGCGTCTACGTCATGCCCTACATCAATGCCCGCATCTGGGATACGCGCGACCGCGGCCAGGAGGATTGGCAGTTTACCCGTGTCGCACTGCCCGCCGTCACCAAGCACGAAGACGGCAGCCCCCATACCGTGGTCTACGGCGAGGAGCCGGACGGCAGTGAGATGCGGTTCGGAATCATGTGTCCGGCCACGCAACTCTGGCAGAGCAAAATCCTGGAGATTTGCGTCCGACTGTTCGAAGAGTACAAGGTGAATGGGATCTACCTTGATCAGGTCTCCGCAATGTCCCCCATTCTCTGCATGGACGAGTCACACGGTCACGAATTGGGAGGCGGGCACTGGTGGAACAAGGGCTACTGGAAAATGCACGACACCATCCGCGCGGTCATGCCCGACGAAGTAATGCTGACCAGCGAGTGCAATGCCGAGCCATTTGTCAAATGGTTCGACGGATACCTGGTATGGCATTGGCAGCGCCCGGGCATTGTACCCGCATTCGTCGTGGTCTATGGCCCGGCCATCCAGGAATTCGGCCGACAATACGCCGGGGGCCCCGACAAGGATCAGGCCTTCCGCATGCGCTGCGCCCAGCAGCTTGTCTTCGGCGAGCAGATCGGCTGGATGGATGCACACTGGGTCGATGACACCCCCAGCATGGAATATCTTCGTCACATGGTTCACACCCGCTGGCAACTCCGCCGATTCTTCTCCGCCGGCGAAATCGCCCGGCCGCCGGTACTCGATTCCGAACTACCCAGGGTCACGGCCGACTGGCAGTGGTACGGGGAAATGATTGTTTCTATGGACGCAGTCCTGGCCGGCGCATGGAGGCTGCCGCATGAGAACAAAGCGGCGCTGGTCTTCGCGAACATAACGGACGAACCCGTATCAGCGGACTTTACCTTCGACGGCCGCACGTTCGGCTTTGAGGGAAAAGAAGTTCAACTGACAAGAATCAGCGGCGAGGATCGCGACAAGCCGTCCGCGGCTCCGGTCACCTTCACCCGCCGTCTCGAGTTCCCCGCCCACACCGCCTGGGCGTGGGAGATTTCGGAGTAGCTGTTCCCTCCGTTACCGCAGGGCCCACGGTTTGCCGTTTGACCATTTGAAAAGATCCCCGGTCCCGCCTTCCATCTGCAGGGCGAGTTGCCGGCTTCCGTTTTGAGCATCCCGGGTCTTCAGCTTTTCGACCTTTCCGGTCAATCGGTTCAGTCGTTCAATTCTGGCGACCGATTCGTCGAACGTCAGGACCACCGTGCGCATGCCGTCCAGCTTGCTCATGTTCGTGCCGTGCTGCATGTTCACGACCATGAAGTATTCTTCCCCCCGCTCATCGTCGAAGAGCGAGACCAGGATACCCATCTCGTCTTCTTCGGCGATTTCCACGCTCTGCAGCGCCCTCTGAGGCGAAAAGGCGTGATTCTTAATCGGCGGTTCGGGGTTGTGATTGTCGTACGTGGGCTTGGCGTCCTTCCAGAGCATCGGGTTCCCGGCGTACATCACATGGTCCTTCGGCCGCAGGTTGAGAAACGCTTTCGCAAGGTTCTGAATCTCCGGCGTGACGTCGCGGGATGCGTACCATGAACGATACTGGATGGTATTGGCGTAGATGTGCGGTTGCTCGGACCGGGCTGGATTCTCGACCCCCAGATCACGAACCATCGACTCCGGATGGCCGTAGTAGTGGAACCAGACAATCCCCGTTCCCCCGTGGGCCATGAAGGTGAAGACCAGGAACCTCAGATCCGCCTCATCGGGGATGCGGTACGCGTAGCTCGGTCTTTCGTGCTCGCGCCCGAACGCCTGGAGGTGCATCCAGTAGGGCAATTTGTACGTCATCGCCGTCTGCCGGCTCCAGTTGAGGTTGTAGAGATAGTAATCCAGGGTCTTGCCGTTGCGCAGCAGCGGGTATTGATCGAAACTGAAGATGTCGGGATTGACCAACTCGACATAGCGGTGATGATCGACGCCCGCGATGGAAAGATTGCAGAAAGTGGGGATTTCGGGCGCGTAGCGCCGCACGTATTCGGCGGTCTCCGCGATTTCCATCATCTGCTCTTCCGTATCGGGCTCATCCCCCACCTGGATGAAGGAGTTGCCGGGAATGGCCAGCATCTCGTGCACGATGTCCGTATGCCCGGGCTTCAGCCAGGCCGCCCATTCCATTCCGGCATCGTTCGCGGCGCGGTAAAAATGGAGAGCATTCCAAGGCTTCGACCAGATAAATGTGTTGATCCCGGCCGCCCGCATCCGATCGATCCGCTCCGCCAACATGTCCGTGGGCACGCTGTTGTGGAGCGCCCCGACCAGGTACGGCCGTTCCGCCTGCCACGTATTGTATCTCTCCGGGTACGGATACCAGGCATGAACAGAAACGGCGCAGAGAAAGCTCGAAATGATTGCAATATTACGAATCAAACCCGTCATATTCATCCCTACCGCCATTCATGTTTTGCCGGTTGCGAAAAGCGTGGCCAAGTGAGCATCCAGGAAGCAGCTGTAGCACCGGATTCCACACTTGTCCAGAGTCTAGACGGCGAGATTCGAGTTTCCGGGATTCTTGCCCCACGGGCGGGTTTGATGATAGATTGCCAAGGTTCGGGCAAACGGATTCGCCGAGCGCGGCGTATTCCTCGACGACGCGGCAGATGAAACGAAATTCGAGAGTACGGAAGGGATTCACCCTGATCGAATTGCTGGTGGTCATCGCGATTATTGCCGTGCTCGCCGCGCTGCTCATGCCGGCGCTTCGGGATGCCGTTGAGAAAGGTCACGCGATAAGCTGTATCTCGAGCCTGCGGCAGATCGGCGTCTCCATGTACCTGGGCGTCAATGACAGAAACGGGTTCCTGCCGAACGCGTACCCATCGTGCGCGGGCCCCGGTCCCGGGGCGTTCGCGGAGCCGTGCAAATTTGGCCTGACCGATTATCATTGGGCGCGCGTACTTGAGGAGTATTCCGGGGTCGGATCCTCCTGCCCGAAGTTCGAGAGCGATTTCACGGACCATTCGAAGATCGGCTATTCATTCAGTGACTGGGGGCGAACGCACAGCTGGTACCCCTACCACGTCTACCCGGAAGATTTTCTCACACCGGGCAAGGCAGTCATGGTCCTCGATCGCCATGACAACTCCGCGGATGACCTCTACTTCCGGCCCCGACCGATCGAATGGACCGGGGCGCCTCTCTACGATCCTGCATACCGGCATTTCGAAGGAGCGAACGTCCTCCACGCCGACGGAAGCGCCGGCTGGCTGGAGGGCCTCTTGATCGTGGACCGCATGAACTGGACGGAGCAGTGGCACTGCATCTTCCTCGGCAACAACCCCGATCTCGCCAATGTCGCCCGCACGGATGTGTTTTGAGATTCAAGCAGCCTCTCATCCGACCGGAACTCCGGCGAGTTCCGCTTCACCGATGGAGGACGCATCGACTCTATGTAGCGGAAGTCGCCAGACTTCCGGATTACGACATTCAAGCAGTCTCTCATCCGACCGGAACTCTGGCGAGTTCCGCTACATGATTACGGCGTGGCATCCCGGACCTGGTACCCGGCATTGTCTACCCCGGTCACCGCATCGGTGTACGTATTGATCGGCGGGGTAGCCGCGATACCGCCGTCGACGGTATTGGTGAATCCGGCGTTCAAGTCCTGCGTCCGGTCCAATGCGTACATGCGGTCGGAGGCACTGTTCCACCGCAGCACAATCTGGTCCCCCGCGCCGTGGCTGATGGACAGGAAGGCGATATCGTCCAGGACGGATTCGATCGAACTCGCCCGCACATCGTCGAAGATGTCCCGTGAGGGTTTGACCGACCCGCCCCGCACCTGGATGAACTCCAGGTTGTAAAACCCCTTCCGGCTCTGGAAATTCGTTCGCGCCAGCATTCCGTCGATCCAGAAATTCAGCAGTCCCGCCGTTGCATCGTAATGCAGCGTGAGGATATGCATTTCACCCGGATCGATCTGGAACACGCTCCCGATCTGAGCCCAGTCGCCCGAACCGTTGCCCGCCCGAAGCAGGTACGTCCCGGCATCGCCGGTGCCGATGAAATTCGCGATGTCCTGGTCATTCGGCGCGCCGAGGCCAAACACCGTCGACGCCTCGCCGGCAAAATCGCTGTCCCACCGCATGGAAAATGCCCAGTCGTTGGTGTCGGACAGCGCCACGATGTTCGTCGATCCCGGGACAGACGTCTGGTAGCGGAGGGTGGCGGAGTTTCCAATATTCGTGGCCACTCCGCCGCCGACGAAAAATCCGTCGCCGCTGACCGGAACGCCCCATCCCTGGGAAGGACTCGAAACGCCGTCAGTGTTGAAGTCGACGAGGAGACCGGGTCGCTGCATATTGAATCGCGGACCCGGTTCGTCGGCGGGCACGCCAAAGGGACCCGCCACGGCCGACGCGTACTGATCCACGGTCGATGAAGCGGCCCCGCCGCGGAGTTGCACGCTGTCCATGCGATAGCTTCCGGATCGGCTGTGGAAATTGGTGCGCGCTTTCACACCGTCCAACCAAAAGTCGAGAAGGCCTGCAGATTCCTGGTAATGGAAGGTCAGTTCATGGTCGACCCCGGGACTGATTGCGATGGGGGCGCCGATCTGCACGTACCCACCGCCGCCGTCGCCGCCCTCAATGATGTACGTTCCTGCGCCGCCGGAACCGATCATCCGAACAACGTCCCCGTCGGGCCCGCTGAGTTCGCAGACCGTCGGCCCCGGCGCGGCCGCGTCCGTCTGCCACACGATGGTGCACGCCCAGTCTTCGTTCTCTTCAAGCATCGCCCCGGAGGAGGTTCCCGACCAACCGGGCTTGTAGCAGAGAACCGCGTCGGACGTGCTGCTCACCGCAGAGCCCGCGGAGGCGGTGAACCCGGTTGTGCACGTTCGCACCCCGTACTCCACGGGATCCAGGCCTCCAATGCTCTCGAACTGAACATCCAGCACCGGCCGGGACGCGATCGTCTGCGGGAAGGGCGGCGCGGGGGGATTGGTCGGGCCGATCAGGATGTTGTCGTACACGTAATCGGTGAAGCTGGCGCCGCCGCCGCGAATGCGGACGAAGTCCACGCCGTACGCGCCGGTGCGGCTGGCGACGTTGGATTTCACCAAGACCCCGTTGCTCCAGAAATCGATCAGACTCACATCCGACTTATAGTGCACGGTCAGATCGTTCATCACGCCATTGGAGTACGTGATGGGATCGCCGATCTGCACATAATTCCCGCTTCCATTCCCACCCCACAGAATGTATTCGCCGGCATCGGCAATGCCGAGTAGCTGTACCAGGTCGCCGCCCGGACCGGACAGCCCGAACACCGACGCAAGGCTCGGCGTCTGCGCGGTCGCGTCCGTCTGCCACTGGCAGGAGAAGACCCAATCCTCCGTGTCTCCGAAGGCTTCCACAATCGACGAGCCCTTTGTCGTCGTCTGGTAATCAAGCAGCCCGCCGACCGATGTGTTGCTGGCCACGCCCCCGGCAATCAGAAAGCCGCTGCCCTGGGGACTGACGCCCCAATCCACAGGATTTGAGTCACCATCGATATCGAAGGTGACCTGCAATGCCGGCTTGAACGGATCGAGCATGGCGACCGGCTCTGCGGCGAAAGTTCCTGCGGACTGGAGGCAGGTGAGTGAGGCGGTAAGCAGGACGCATCGAGTTAAACGAGTCACAGTATACATTGTACAACCTCGCAGGTAGTTGCTCCGATTTGAGGGTTCTCTAGAGACGGGCCAATTGTATCGAATCTTCTTCCAAATGGAAGCCTAACCACGCATGAATTTTCTCGTTCGTGGCACGGGTATTTGAGCCGTGCTTACAACCGGGGTTTTGCAGACACGGGTGTGTGACCGGTGCTGCAACCGGGGTTTTGCAGACACGGGCCGGAGGCGCCGTGCCACGCCGGGGCTCCGGGCTTGGGGCTCCGCTACACGGGTCACATACCCGTGCTACGCCATCTCCAGTACCACCACCGAGTGTACGTCTATGGGCGGCACCGGGAACGACTGGATCCGGGCAAGATTTTTTCCCCGCAGTTCCTTCTCCGCGGGATGAACGACATGCGCGCTGCGAACACGGCCGAATTTGTGCGAGACCGCGATGCGGGCACCCCGGATCGGCAGGACCTCCCCTTCCAGCTTTTCCACTGCCAGGTTGACCAGGTGAATCACGATTTCGTCTCGTCCATTCCGACTCCAGAACGTCGTTCCAAGCGAACCCGGTACGTGGGTCTGAACACGCAACGGTGGCGGATCCAACAGCCAGTCGAAAAGATTCTCGAATCCGCGACGCAGCCAGGTGATCGAGTCGATAAACGGATTGGCGGCAAAATAGACAACGCGCCCGCGGCCGATCTGATTGCAGGTGATGAGCGGCTGTTTTGTGGACCGTCCCGGCGCCGGGCTCCACCAGGAAACAAACGTGTCTTCATCCATGGCCGCGCACGGTTCAATGTGTCGCGCAAGCACCTCCGCACCGGTGGCTTCGATGCGATATCGCGGCGCCGGCAGCGGCAGATCGGTTCCCGGAAGTCCGCGCCACATCGGATGGCGGCCGCGCGCAACATAGCTTCCGTACCGATTATTTGTATATCGATCGTCGATGCCCGCGAATCGTATCCCCATGGAAGCGGCCAGCACGAAATCGTCCCGCAGGCTGCCGTCGCGATTCCGTAGTCCCGTGTCGCAGGAAAGAACCAGGGATCCGCCGTCCTCCACATAGTGGCTGATCACCTTCGCCTCCGCTTCATCGATCCGGGAAGCACCGGGGATCAGAAGAACCGGATACCGACTGAGAACCGGCAGGTCGATATCCTCCTCGGGGAGAACGTCCACGGGGACCTGCGTACGGCCGGCCAGGACGATCGCCGCGCCAACCAGGCGGCGATGCGTGTTGTCCGGCTTATTCTTGTCGAATTCGATCACATTCTCGGACGCCGGTCTCACTTCGCCGTACGGACGATCGGGCAACTCGACGCAGGTGCGTTCGTGATAAAGAATCCCCACGCACGGAACGCTGGAACGATTCTCGAGATATTCGCGCAAGACGTCCCCATCACGATAGGCCGCCCCCATGCCATCGATTTCCGCAGTATCGAGTTTGCCGTCCGGGCGCTGGGAGGGTGAGTAGACGAGCGGCCGGATCCCCTGGGCCCAGTGCTTTGCCGAGAAGCTTCGGTACAGATCGTGGGGCGAGGGATCGTAGACTTCGGATGGAACCTGGCCTGTGCCCTGCGGAAACTTGTCCCGTCCGATCCCGCGCATGAAAATCGAGCTGCGCCAATGCCCCCAGAACGGTTCGGTGAAATGGTGATCCACCAGGTCGCGCATCGGCTTGCGGAAGTGCGCGGAGGCATTGATTGTGATCGCCGCGCCGGGCCGGGCCTGTCGAATCACGTCGCGAATGGCGGAATACCATTTCAGGTCCAGGTGCGCCCGGAAGTCCTCCACATCATACGCGCGTTCCCGCAGCCCCTCCGACGTCTCCGGCAAACCGCTCCCGTACCGGTCCAGGAACACCGCGCGGCAGGAATCGCAATAGCAGAGGTACGAACCAAAAAACGTTCCCGGCGGGTGCCCCAGGATGTCGAGAAACACGCTGTCGGGATCGTACCGGGAGAGGATTTCCGCCATGTGTTCGAGCGCGAAGTCGAGGTACCCCGTTTCGAGGCAGAGACGGTGCCACCGAGGGCGCGTGATCGGACGGGGATGTAGAAGCATGTCCCCGGACGGATCGCGCGCCACCCATTCCGGATGACCGCGCGCGGCGTGCTCGTCGAACCCGACACTATAATACGCAGTGAATTCTGCGCCGATTCGGCGAAGCATTTCGCCCATTTCACCCACGAAGTCGATTGTTAGCGACGGATGCCGGGCTCCCAGTACCGTCGGGTAGTAGCAGGATCCCCAATGGTCTTTACAATAGACCACGAGGTGGTCTATCCCGGCGCGCCGGAGCTGATCCTCGTACTCAGCGAGGGAAAGGCGATCGAGCGGAATGAAATCCTCCCGCGGCCAGTGGTGATCGATCAGGTATCCTTTCCAGCTTGTGCGGGAAAACTTACTCACTCACCACCTCGTTCGCAAGGAACGGGTATATGACCCGTGTAGCGAAGACTCAACCGGAGCCAACGCAGAAAGGGACCAGGCCGTGCGGCAGGCGCCGAATTGAAAACTCTGCGTACCACGGGTATGTAACCCGTGCCACGAAGACTCAACCGGAACCCAGGCTCCGGGGGGTGGCTTTCGGCTCTGGTGGAGTCTCCGCGACACGGGTCACATACCCGTGCTACGGGCCGGTCCACGTGGTGGAGGAGTGTGCTCCCGCAGTCAAAGACGATTTGTTCCGGTAAGTTTCGCGGTGCGTCACGCCCGCCGCCGACGGTACATTACCGCGAGCGAGGCTCCAAGGCCGAGCAACAGGATCGTGGACGGTTCCGGCACGCCAACGATCAGGCTGTTGACATCGATGGTCATCGAGCCGGGAATGGTCGAGCCGCCGCCGATGGCGAAGGAATTCGCGTCGAATGGAGCGCCGGCATGAAGCGCATCCAGATCGCCGGAGCCGACCGGTATGCCGTCGAGCCAGGTATCGATGAGGTTGCCGCTGGAAAGTCCGCGGTAGTGAAGCGTGAGCACATGCGGTTCGCCCTCGGAGACCTGGAACGGTTCGGCCATCACACCGTCATTCCGCAGATCGACCCGAAACTCCCCCGCCGTTCCGGTGATACCGGGGCCAAGCACCTGGACTTCCCGCTTCGTCGGCGAACCATCGTTCTCGATCGACAGGAGGCCCGTCAATTGGCCCGTGTACTCGAACTTCAGTTGGGCAATCCAGCCGTCCGAGGGCATGTTTACCCGGGGATCCGGGGCGCCGAAGTCGGAACTGGAGTAAATGATCCGCGGAGACCCGCCGCTGCTGGCGGCACTGGCGATGCCACCGGAAAACGTCCAGGAATTGGCGTCCCCATTGTCGATCAACTTGCCCCAGTCTACGGCGGCCGACGTATCCATCGGCGCCTGAACGCCCGCCTCCAGCGGGTCCAATTGGGGAACAGGGGCCGCGATCGGCGCCGGGGCTCGAACAGCGGCGAAAAAGACAATAGACAAACTTGCGGCAAACAATGCTCTACGTTTCATCGGTGTTCCTCTCCATCTGTGGTCCTGATTGCTCCTGAACTGCTCCATGCAGCTGATAAGTCACCGCCGGGAATCCTAGCACCTGTTCAAGTTTTTGCAATCCCGAAAATCGGCATTCGATTCGCCTCGCAAACAGATCCAATTCTCATGAATTTCGGGCGATATTCAGGCAATCGAGTAGTGCACCCGCACCTCCTCGATTCTCGGCGTGCCGCCCCCGTTGACCGCACCGAGAGCGAGGCGGTACTGGAGCCAGGGCCCTCCGCGCCCATTTGCCGGGCGGTGGATTTCAGCGCCATCTTGGAATCGGCTTTCCGGCCCCTCGGGGCCGACCCAAGTCGCCTCGTCAAGACCTTCACGAGTGACGGCGCACCTCAACTGCGCGTTGACCCAGGTCTTCGGCGGGAGTTCGGCATCCCAGGAAATGCTCGTCGCAGCGCAACCCGGCGGGATCTCGAAGGGAGCGGAAACAAAAAACTCTTCGTCTCCCCCATCCAGAATGTTGCGAGGTTCATTCGCGTACATCCCATGCACGCCGGATGTCGGCAGGCGCGAGTACGCCGTTTCATCCAGGCCCTCCGGACTGTTCAGGAAAACGAAAGAATCACCCACGTGGTCGTTGAAGGTCTTGTGGTTGGCGACGACCAGATCCATGCGGCCATCTTCATTAAAGTCGGCGGCGAAACAGGCGGCGGCCGAATGGGTGCGAATTCGCATCCGGTCGCGGTTGGAGAATCCCTTCCCCGGCCGATTCCAGTAAATGTACGAATCGATGTCCCGATCGGTGGAACTGCGATACGAAACCAGGAACAGGTCGCGCGTGCCGTCTCCGTTGAAATCAGCTACCGAGAAGTCGATGGTTTTCTGCGATTCCAGTTCCGCGTGACGATGGGGCTGAATCCCATCGGGTCCGTTCCAGTAAACATAGACCCAGGAATCGTGGGGAGCGCCGGCCGTCGGGAATTCACTGCCTACAATCAGATCGAGATACCCGTTTCCCGTCAGATCCGCCACCGTGCAGGACCCGCCGGATCCAATTGGAAGATCCTGCCGGCGGCGAACATCGAAACCGTCCGGACCGCCCCACAGAATGGAACAGATGCCTTCGCCGGACGGCGTCACGATCAAGTCCAGCCAGCCGTTGTTGTTCATGTCCCCGAGGCAGACTCTCCGGGTGCGGACCCACCGCCGGTCCTCTTCGGGAAGGACAATTCGTGCGGGATGTTCAAGGTCGAATCCGTCCGGGGTGCCGCGGTAGATCAGGATTTCCCGGTCATGGTACTTCGCTACAATCAGATCGAGGAATCCATCGCGGTCGAGATCGGCGACCCGGCAGTTCCAGGCTTTCCGCGTCGGGACAATGAGGTCGGGTTCGTACGAAAACCCGTCCGGACCGCCCCGGAAAATGAAGGTTCCGGGGTCGAGGTGCTGCGCGTTTTCCGCGCTGTTGGCAATGACGATGTCCGGCCAGCCGTTGTCGTTCAGATCGCAGCAGGATGCAACGACCGCTCCACGGCCGCTCAGGGACGTTTTTCGGTCGGTGGAAAAGCCGCTGGGGCCGCCGTAAAAGATCGTGCAGTCCACATCGTTGTTCGCGTCGCGTCCCCGGTGATTGACGAAGACAATTTGCGGCAGAGGATCGTCGCTCGTCCGGGCGAGAAATACGCGGCGAGCGCCTTCGGCGGGGATCAGAACGGGATCCGGATCGACGCCGTTCGGACCGCCGCGGAACACCGGACAATCGCAGGAAAAGTGTGTGTCGTTCCGCCACTGGCTGATGACGATGTCGTCGTACCCGTTCCCGTCGAGGTCCCCCACCGCCACATCGCAGGCACGGTCCGTCGCGAGCGGGGAACCGTGTGCAGGATCTGCGCCCCGGAAGATCCAGGAGCATTCGCTTTCCGCCGATGTATCCCGGCACGCCACGACAAGATCCGTTGCCCCGTCCCCGTTCAGATCGCCCGCGGCCACGGCGAACGCCAAGCGGCAGGGATACTCAAGCGGCACCCCGAACGTGCGGTCCGGCCGCACGGGTACCAGAAACATTCTCTCCCGAAACGGCACGAACAGGTGCGGCATACCCTCAAGGCGCACCACGTTCACCACGGGAAACACGCCGCCGATCTGCTCCTCCAGGCTCAGTCCCTCGGGAATCTCGACGGGCATCTCTTCACTGTCCTCGCCGACAATCAAGTCACTGAACCGGTCCGGGCGGATCCCATCGGGCCCGCCCCAGTAGATGCGCGGTGTCGATTCGGGATTGAACGCGCAAAGATCGGCACAGCCGTCGCCGTCCAGGTCGAAGGCTCCGATCTGATCGGCGATGATGTCCAGATCCACGAAAGACTTCGCTTCGAACCCAAGGTCGCCCTGGTAAAAGATGCGGAGCTTCCGCATGATGATGAACGCGAGATCGGACTTCCCGTTGCCGTTCAGATCGCCGGCCGCCGTGGACGTGCAGCGGTGCGCGGGCAGGTGCTGCAGGCAATTTTCAGAGAGCCCTTCGGGCGATCCGAAATAGACAAACGCATTTCGCAAGCCTGCCTCCCCGCTCTTCTCCATGCCCAGTACCAGGTCGTCGTATCCGTTCCCGGTGATGTCGGCCACCGCCCCGGTCGGGGATCCGGCCGACGGCAGTTCCCGCCGGATCGGGTTGTGCGGCACGCCCGAATAGACATAGGCGGGTGGAGATTCGTGATGTTCCTGGGCGTTGCAGAAAAGAAGATCGACATGCCCGTTGCGATTCAAATCGAAGAGGTGAATTCGCTGAAGCACACCGGTTCTCGACACGTAAAGATTCTCTCCCGCGTTTCCGAAGTTCCCCTTGCGAAAAGATTCGAATCCTCTGGTTCGCCAGACTCTATCGGCGGATGTCGTGCTCATGGTTCAGGTTTCAGGTTGGCCTCTGACACGGTGTCACAGTTTTCCATGTATCTTAATCGCAATCCTACGCAATCCTAATCGATTATGATTGGGATTATGATTGGGATTAGGATTGAAGAATCAGACGTATTCACAAACAAGGTTGGCCTCTGACTTGGGTCAGATTTTTCGAGCTGTGAGAGTCGTATTTGGTTTCAGGTGCCAGGTTTCGGGTTTCAGGATGGAAGTCCTTGTCTGCCAGCATGTTGTCCCTACTGAACCCTGAAACCCGAAACCTGAACTCTCAGGTTAGTGCGGCCCAAATCCGTTCGATTTCACCATCCACATAGTGTATCATGTGCGGAAGTTCCTGCGGGTCTGAATGTGAACAGCAAATCGAAAATTTGGATGATTTTCCCGGCGGTCGTGGCCATCGGCTGCGTGAGTGCCCCGGCCTGGTACCCCTACCCGGCAAAATACGACCAGTGGCAGCAGGATCGCCCGTTGGGGCTGTCCGGACTGCACAACAGCGTGCCCACCGACCGGCTGCTGCAGCGGATGGACCGGTTCAAGGCCGCGGGTCTGAACAACTTCTGCTGGGGCAAGCCCGAGAACGCGATCCACATGTTTCAGGCGGCGCACGCCGCGGGCCTGGATTGGTCCTGCTGGGCGGGCGGCGGCACCAACGCATTGGCGCTGGCCCTGCAAACTCCCGGCAACTCGTGGATTATGGCCGGCGACGAACCGGGCACGACGGAAGAAGTCATGGAAATGGCCGCGATCGCGGACTGGGTTCGTCTCCACCATCCTTCCACACCGATCGTGGTCAACCTCTCCATTGCCGCAATCGATCACGACTTCCTCATTGCAGAGGTCCAGCCGGACGTTTTCAGCTTCGATCACTATCCCCTGCTCCGGGACGGCGGGACACAGATGCACTACCTCTACAATGTCGATTGGGGACGGCAGACGGCAACGGAACACAACCTGCCCTACTGGATGTATCTCCAGGCGTTCGGCCGCGAAGATCCGGATCCGGGACGAGCCTACCGCATACCCGGCGAATCCGACATGCGCTTCCTCGTCTATTCCTTTCTTGGGCACGGCGGTACGGGCATCATGCTGTTCAGTTACTACGGTCACCTGGAAGCGATGGTGATCGACACCGGGGTGACGGACCCGACCTCCGGCACAATCCCCCACCGGTTCGAAAACACAAAAGTCTCGCCCACCTGGTTCGCCCTGCGCGACCTGGCGTCCGAAGTCCGGCATCTCGGACGGGCACTGTTGAATCTCCGCACCCAGGACGAGGTGATGTATTCGGGCCACAGCCTGCTGTGGGCGGATGGTCCGCCCACCTACAGCGAGCACAATCCAAGTCCTCCGATTGAAAACGAACCGTTCACCCCCCACCCGCCTCTGCAATCCGTGGATCTGATCGGGGTCATTTCCTCCAACGGTCCCGCCCCGGAATTGGACGTGTTCAATTCCGGCTTGAACCTTCCGTTCGACACCACGCTGGATGCTGTCGATTGGGGCTCGGTACCGAACATCTGCTGTGGAACGTGGGCCGTAACCGGCGGCGCGGCGGTGGCCAGTTCAGGTGGCGGTGATATTCCGCGGCTGATCTATCAACCGACGCTCCAGCACCAGCCCGGCATCACCACGGCGCTGGACTCCGGCGACGGATGGGTCGCCACCACCCGCTTTCGATATTCGGGAACCGCCTACCTGGTGAATGTACTCGCGGGTCCGGCCGGGTTCGGCGGCGACTACGAACTCCGCTTGTTCGGAAACGAGTTCGTCGGAGGCGACCTCTTCCAAATCGACCTCCGGGACTTCGGCGGATTGACGGCGCCGTTCCCGTTGGCTCCGGATGTTCCACATGAGTACTCCGTTCACTTCAAAGGCCAGGCCGGCGGAAACCGGGTGGACTGCTATATCGACGGACAGAAAGTCGTGGAGGACTTCGATCTCGACGACCATCCCGGGAAGGGAAACGGGTGGCAATGCAACGCCCTCCAGATCGGTGGCGGCGGGGCCTTCAACGGCACGCTGTCGATCGACGAATTCGTCGCCGCCCCGCCGGGTCCCGGCATCGAACACAAGGGCGTTCAGATCTCCTTCTTCGACGACGCGGCCGGCGAAGAGTACTTCATGATCGTCAACCTCATGCACGGCCCGAATCTGAGCAAGAAGGCTGCATCGAGGACCATCCAACTCGGATTCGACGCAGGCGTCACTCACGTCGAGCGCCTCAACCGCTGGACCGGAAACGTGGAAATCCTGGAGACCGCGGCCGGCGCCGGAGGCCAACAGACTCTCACGATGTCGTTGGAAGGGGGCAGCGGTGAGCTCTTCAAGTGGTCCAACGGCAATCCCTGGGATTTGCGAAGTGAAAATTGAGGGACACATACCGCGAATGCCCGGAGCGGCCGCCGACGCTTCCACCGTCGGAAGGTTGGTCTTCCAGGCCGACCCGAGCACGAAGAGAGCATGGGTTGAAAATGAGCGAGCGCGCTCCACCCGTTTGGCCCATCATGTCCTCACCTTGCGCAGCTCGGGCTGGATGACCAAGCTACTGATTTCATCGTTCGTCATTCAATTTGCCTTTCTTCTCCATCCCTCCTTCGCTTGGCATCCCTATCCCGAGACGTACACGCACTGGCAGTCTGCCCGACCGTTTCTCGTGATGGGCCTGCACAATAGCGTTCCGACCAACCGGCTTCCCGAGCGAATCGACCGCTTCAGGGCGGCGGGTCTGAATAACCTGTCCTGGACGACGCCACTCGATGCACTTCACATGTTTCAGGCGGCGAACAGCGGAAGCCTGCAATGGTCCTGCGGCGCAAACGGCGGAACCAACGCTATCGCGCAGGCCCTGGCGATTGCCGGCAACTCGTTTGTCCAGGCCGGCGACGAACCCGTGTCGGCGGTGGAAGTCCTCGACGCGGCAACCATCGCCGATTGGGTACGGACGAATCATCCGGGGCGGCCGGTCCTCGTAAACCTTTCAATCTACGAATACGACCACGGCGATGTTATATCGCAGGTGCAGCCCGACATGATCAGCATTGCGCAGTATCCGCTCCTGCGGGATGGGACAACACAGTCCAACTACCTTTACCATGTGGATTGGGCCCGGCAATCGGCTGTCGAACACAGCCTTCCGCTGTGGATGTTCCTTCAGGCCCGGGGGCAGGAGGACGCGAACCCCGCGGATGCCTTTCGGATTCCGGACGCCGCGGACCTGCGGTTTCTCGTGTACACCTTCCTGGCTCACGGCGGGACAGGGATTCTCTTATTCGATTATTTCGGACATGCAGAGAGCCCGATCGCCGACACCGGCTCGCCGCATAGCTACGAGGACTCGGTTCCGTCGAGTGCCTGGTTTGCTCTTCGGGATCTTGGCAATGAGATTCAGAATATCGGCCGCGCGCTCGTTCCCCTGCGCACGCGAAGCGAAGTGATGTATGTGGGAAACGGACTGCTCTGGAACACCCCTTCGCCTGTCTACCCGCTGCACAATCCGAATCCACCCATCGGCAACGAGGCGTTCACACCGCAAGGCGCCCTGTTGGGTGTTCAGATCGTAGAGACAAACGAAATGGGCGCGATGGTGGCGTTCTTTGATGACGAACACGGCGAAGAGTATTTCATGGTCGTCAATCTTCAGCATGGCGCGGACACGAGCAAGTCGGAGGGAATGCGGACAGTTCAGCTCGTATTCGACGGCACCGTCGCCGAAGTGGAACGGGTCAACCGGTGGACCGGCAACGTGGAGACACTCAGCACAACAAACGACACAGGAGGAACCCGATCCATGCACGTCTTCCTGGAAGGCGGCACGGGCGATCTGTTCAAGTGGGCGACAAGTGAGCCGTGGGCGTTTGTTCCACCGGTCCCCCCCGATATTGTCTTCGCAGAAGAGATCCGCGTCGAAGACACCACGATGTTCTCGGTTCAGACCGCCACGGGGGAATGTTACGCGCTCGAGTATTCCCTATCCGGCCCCACGGGAATCTGGAACCGTGCCGGCGCCACGGTGCTTGGAACCGGTTTTCCGGAGCAGTTGTACGATCCGGCGGGCTATTCGACCGGACGCATGTACAGGGTGGTAACGTCGCCATGATGCGAATGACGGCCATTCTTACTTTTTTGACCACTGCGGCCGTGTACGCGCAGACCGGCGCGCCGCCGGTGTACCTCGAGGACAAATCGCCCGGCATCGGCCAGCCCTTCGACTACCTGACTCCGGATCGCTGGGGCCGAAATCGCGCGGCCGCCATGATTGGTCCCTGGATCATCAGCGGCGGCGTGGCCACGGCTTCGGGAAGCCAACCTCGCCTCATCTATGCGACCACCGACAAGGGGTTTCCTCCCGATCCGCTCGGATCCAACGATGCGGCTATGCCCACCGGGAATGGATGGGTGGCAACGGTCGTGTTCGACTACCAGGACACGCCTCATGTCGTCACGACCCTGGCGGGTTCCACCCACGAACTGCAATTTCTTGGTCCGGCAAACACGGGGACGGCAGACCAATTCATGGTGCAACTTCGAAACTACGGCACCGTGGGTACCTTCACGCTTTCGCCGAATGTGAGCACTCGCTACACGGTTCACTACAAGGGAATGAACGGCGGAAATGTCCTGGATATCTGGATCGACGACACTCTCATGACCGGCGCGTACGACCTGGACAATTCAACGCCGGGCCAACCCTTCGATCTGTCCGCCGTGCAACTGGCCGGCGGCGGGAGCGGATCCTGGACATTGACCTACGACGAACTGTTCGTCGGGCTGTTGGATTCCGGTCCGACGATCGTCTCCTCCACGCCTTTCCCCACGCCGGCGGTCGGGACGGTTGTTTTCTCCGGTGAGTTGGGTCGGGAGTACGTGCTGGAGCACGCCGACGACCTGGTGCATGGGCCCTGGATCCGCTGCAGCCCTATTGTCACCGGAGACAGCTCCTTCCAGCGTCTTCACGACACCGACAATCCCGCACCGAACCGCATCTACCGCGTTGTGCGACTGCCGTAGCCCGTAGCGCGGACTTCAGTCCGCAGGCGCATCATATCGAACGTGGGGTTTGCCTAAATCCACTTCCCGAATTGACATGATACTCGATGGGTGTGCAGTGAGTGGCGGACAGCTGGATGGGGGGTCTGGCCCAAAGTTGATCCACTGCGGACTGATGTCCGCAACACAGGACGCGGAATGAATTCCGCGCTACGCACTGGACATGGACCTACGACGAACTGTTCGTCGGGCTGTTGGATTCCGGTCCGGCGGTCGGGAGTACGTGCTGAAGCACGCCGACGACCCCGCGCCGAATCGCATCTACCGCATTCTGCGGCTGCCGTAGCCCGTAGCGCGGACTTCAGTCCGCGTCCCGTGTTGCGGACTTCAGTCCGCAGGCGCATCATATCGGACGTGGGCTTTGCATACATCCACTTCCCGAATTGACATGATACTCGATGGGTATGCAGTAAGTGGCGGACTGCTGGATGGGGGGTCTGGCCCAAAGTTGATCCACTGCGGACTGAAGTCCGCAGCACGGGACGCGGAATGAATTCCGCGCTACGCATCGGGTTTTCTCCGGAGCCCGGACGATCTTTCCCATCATTTCCTTCAGTCCCGGTGGTGATCTTCGTTTCCTTCTGTTCAAAACCGGAGTCCCAAGTATGCTCTTGGCCGATGAAGAGCCATCGCTCCATATCATGCATCCTAACCGCCCTCCTCCTGTGCGCCGGAGGCTGCGGTAAGAATTCTGATTCCAAATCGGGCAACGTGAAACTCGTCTTCGCCACCTCGGCGATCGAAGCGTACCGGCCCATCTTTTACCGGTTGCTCGACGAGTTTGAGGAAGAGAATCCCCACATCGATGTCGAATACCTTGAGATTCCCGGCAATTACTACCAGAAGCTCCTGGTGATGATCGCGGGTCGCAACGCGCCGGACCTGATGTGGATGGGACAGTCGTTCGCGGAATTCGCCAGTCGCGGCGCCTTCCTTGACCTCTCTGAGCGCATCGAAGCCGAAATCGATACCCGCGAGTATCATGCCACCGTCCTTGGCTGGTACCGCATGAATGGAAAGCAACTAGGCATCCCCTACGGAATCGACACCGAATTCATAGCCTACAACAAGGCGCTGCTGGATGAAGCCGGCGTTGCCTATCCGAAAGACGGGTGGACCCTCGAGGAGTTTGTGGAAATGGCCAGGGCCCTTACGCTTGACCGGGACGGCGATGGCCGAACCGATCAATACGGTTTTCGCGGCGAGATCGATCACTCGGCATTCGGCGCGGAAATCATCGCCGCTGACGGATCGCGCGCGCTGTGCAATTCCCCCGAGATGATCGAAACCCTGGAGTTCAACTTGAACCTCGTTCACAAATGGAAGGTGGCGCCCCGCGCGGAGGATCCCCTGATTGCGGCGACCGACGAGTACAGCATCTTCAGCCAGGGCCGAGCCGCGATGATGCGCATGTACACCTGGAACGTCGAATACCTGCGTGAACGATGCGCGGACGTGGACTGGGACATCGTGGGCATGCCCCGGGCCGCGCGCCCGGCGCACTGGGCGTCGAGCGGATCCTTTCTCGTGGCTGCCGACACGAAACAGCCCGACGCATCCTGGCTTCTCTTCAAAAAGCTGTTGAGCGACGATTTTCAATTGGCAATGTCCAGCCAGAGCCTCCCCGCGAATTTGCGCGTTGCGCAACAACTTGTGGATCAGAACACGCGCCGACCCGAGAACCTCCAGGCAATCTTCGACGCCACGGAGTACCTCTACCCGAATCCCCGCATTCCCAACCTGCAGGAACTCCTCGGCCACTTTCGCCGATCAAAGGAAAAGGTCCTGCTCTGCTACGGGACCGACGAGTATATGAAGCCCGAAGACGCAATGGCGGAGGCGGAAAAAAGGATCAACCGGACGATTGAGAGACGGAGTAAGAGGTAGGAAATGGGGAATGGATCGACTAACTGTGCTCTACCGTAGAAACAACCTTGCCGCGCTTGCGTTCCTGGCCCCGAACCTTGCAGGTTTCCTCGTCTTCACGTCCCTTCCCGTACTTGCGGCATTCGGGTTGAGCTTCTTTCGCTGGGACCTCTTCAGCGCGCCGGAGTTCGTCGGTCTCGCGAATTATTTCGATCTTCTCGGCTGGCACGCCGAGGAAGGACGCACCGCCTCGAATGATCCCGAGTTCTGGCAATACCTCGGCAACACCCTGTTTCTCATGCTGGTGATTCCGCTCAACATGGCAGGGTCGATGTTTCTCGCGATCGTGCTGAATCAGAAACTCCGGTGCCGGGTCTTTTTTCGAACCATCTTCTTTCTTCCCACCGTCTGCGCGGGAGTTGGGATCATGCTGCTGTGGAAATGGATCTACGATCCCGACTTCGGGCTCCTGAACAATTTTCTCTCCCTATTCGGAGTCGAGGGACTCCTGTGGCTGCAGAGCTACTACTGGGCGAAACCGGCGTTGATGATCATGACCTTGTGGGCGGGAATCGGCGGCACGAATATGATCCTTTATCTCGCGGGTCTCCAGACGATCTCCCCGGAGCTTTTCGAAGCGGCAGAGATCGACGGCGCGGGGGCGTGGAGCAAGTTTATTCACATTACCTATCCCATGCTGATGCCCACCTCTTTCTTTATCTTCATTACATCCATGATCGCCGGATTCCAGGGCGGATTCGAGATGGCGTACGTCATGACGCAGGGGGGACCGGCAGGCTCGACCACAACCGTCAGCTACTACATCTATGACCACGCATTCCGGTTCTTCAACATGGGCTATGCCGCCGCCATCGCCGTCGTGCTCTTCGTATTCGTCCTCCTCGTCACCCTTGTCAACTGGAAGTACGGAGGTAGGAAGGTGCAGTATGTGTGAGAATTTCGATATTCGATATTCGATATTCGACATCTTCCGACGCGGAGCCGACTCATGAACAACTCTCCCCGCCGCCGAACCACCCACGCTCTTTCATACGTTTTTCTTACCCTCGTGGGCGTCACCATGATCCTTCCGTTCTACTGGATGATTCTCACCAGCCTGAAGTCACCCGCCCAAGGCGCGCTGGATCCCACGGCCTGGTGGCCGACAGTACCCTGGCAACTCGCGGAAACCGACATTCGAAACTGGCCGGAATTCAGCCACAAACTCGCAGCGGCCGGAAAAGCTCAGGAACCTTCTCCCGCCGGAAAAATCTGGGAACTCCTCGAAGAAAAGCCGCGCCAGATTTTTCGCGACACTTCCCTCAAGGACCCGACTCCGGTTCGACGGGGCGCCCGGCCGAAACCCGACCAAATTGTTTTGGAAAGCGACAAGGGGATCATGCGCAGCGCGCTCAATGCGATCCTGCAGCGGCCGGATTTTCACGACAAAACAAATTTCAGGGCGGTGGAACTTTCAGGGCAGGCGTTGCGGCTGCGCGACCAGTTCGCCGGGGTCAACGGCGATGAGCCGGACCGGTCGGTAGAGCAATCAGGGCAACTGAACTATTTCAATCGCCTGGTACTGGATGCGTCGTTTCCCGCCGACATTGCTCCGACCCACCGGTTCCACTGGGAAAATTACACAACGGTAATCGTGGAAACCCACTTTGCACGAGTGTTGTTCAACAGCGTGTTCATCACCCTGGTAGTGACCGCGGGCATGGTCTTGACCAGCTCACTCGCCGCCTTCGCCTTCGCCCGTCTCAATTTCAGGGGCCGGGACAAGATCTTTCTTGGCTACCTGGCAACCATGATGATTCCCAGTGCAGTGACCATGATCCCCGTCTTTGTGCTCGTGCGTCAACTCGGTTGGGCAAACAGCTATGCCGGTCTCATTATCCCGGTGATGTTCACTGCATATGGAACATTCATGCTGAGGCAGTTCTTCATGGGCGTTCCGGCCGACCTGGAAGAAGCCGCCCTGCTGGACGGCTGCTCGCTCTGGGGAATCTACCGTCACGTGGTCATGCCCCTCTCCAAGCCGGCCCTCGCCGCCCTCACCATTCTCACGTTCATGAGCGTGTGGCGCAGCTTCATGTGGCCCCTGATCGTGACGCACACCCGTGATATGTACACCCTCCCCGTTGCCCTCGCCGCTTTTCGCGAAATGTACGGGGTGCAATGGCACCTGATGATGACTGGCTCGGTCATCATGATCGTCCCCATGCTCCTCGTATTCATTTTCGGTCAGCGCTATTTCATCGAGGGAATTCGATTGGGAGGTGTGAAGGGATGAGGAGATTTCGGATTTCGGATTGGGAATGGAATTGACGCCGAGAACGGTGAGAGTTTGGTTTTGGACCAGGTTTTGGAATTTGGTTGATTTTGAAGCAGAAACAAATCTCCAAAACTTAATCCAAAACCAGGTTCTCGCCGTTCGCGGTTGAGATAGAGGTTGGCCTTCCACGACCGACCCGGAGAAGGCCCGTATTACAATCCGCCGCGCATGATATCAAACCCTGCCTCCCGGAGGCTCTCCTCCACCTTCTGGAGGGCATCCGGTGGCGGGAAGCGCTTCGGCAATCTCGGTTCGCCCATGGAGAAACCGCGGCGACTCAGCCAGTATCGGCCGACCGTTAAAGGGAAGCCCTCCCGGACGGCCGGAAGCCAATAGGTCGCGAATTTGCGGTGCAACTCCGCGGCTCCGGCGTGATTCCCGGACTGCGCGGACTCATAGATGGCAACGGTGATCTCGGGCACGACATTATACATCGAGCCGATGGCCCCATCCACCCCCGGGATGGCAAGGGCCGGTGCCAGGCTCTGGTCGTGACCGTGGAGCAGTTCCCACGAGTCGGGCCCCTGCGCGAGAATGGCCTGGTGCACGGCCAGGTCCTGAACAAATGCCTTGATTCCGGCCATATTGGGAAGTTCAGAGAACGAATCCAGAACCGCGGAGACTCCCTGCCCCTGCACGGTTTCGCTGAAGAGATAGGGATAAAAAGGAAGATCCGTCACTCCGGCAATCGTCGACAGGTGGTTCAACTGGTCGCGCCAGGGTAGCGGATAGTAGATCGGGCCCAGGGAACTGATGGCGCTGACGCCCGCACAGCCGGCGGCATGCCCGGCCAGCTCGATCGCGTCCCGGGTTGCCAGGGTACCCACGTGAATCATCAACGGAACTGAATTTCCCACGGAATCGGAGACTGCTTCCAGCACGCCTCTGCGCTCATCCATCGACAACAGAAGGCCATCGCCGGTGGTTCCGCAAAGGTAGAGACCTGAGATCCCTTTTTCAATGAGCCATCGAGCCAGGCGGGCGGTTTCGTCGTAATTGACCCCGCCATCGCCAAGGTATGCGGTGTAGAGGGCGGCATTGATTCCGGAAAAGAGCTTTGTCGTCATAATCGACCGAGTCTACGGCAGCGCGGTGGAATTGCGCAATGTTAGGTTATAGTGACAGATGCGGAGTTGCATGGGTTTCGGTTTTTAGCGTGTTTCCGGCTGGTATACCTGATATGCGCTACTCTGCCCACTGCGGACCGAAGTCCTCGCAATGTAACGTGGAGTTTACTCCGCGTCCGGGTTTGCGCACCTCAGTCCGCAGGGGAAAGAAGAC
>Ga0315336_1002263_pt1 | contig 30573 bp, 27 predicted proteins | sample ASW5metaG_FD_204512 | JGI IMG/M metagenome (GOLD analysis project Ga0315336, IMG submission 204512) | Ammonia-oxidizing marine archaeal communities from Monterey Bay, California, United States - ASW #5 | ecosystem: Environmental > Aquatic > Marine > Intertidal zone | place: USA: California...
GTCTTTGCGTGGCTAAGTCCAACCATTTCGATGTACTTCGACACGATTTCTTGGCGCTCTTCTTTACTCTTTTTCCTATGCACTTCGTCCGTTGCAAGGCTGACGTTGCCCTCAACAGTTAGCCAAGGCATCAAAGAATAAGATTGAAACACAACACCGCGTTCAGGGCTTGGACCTGAGATTTCCTTGTCATTATGGATCACGCCGCCAGATGTTGGCTGCTGCAAACCTGCCAAGGCAGAGATCAATGTAGTTTTGCCACTGCCGGAAAACCCGACGATGGCAATGAACTCACCTTCTTTAACTTTTAGGTCGATGTCCGTCAGGACTTCGACTTTCTTGTCGTCTTCACCAAAGTGAACGGACAGGTGAGAGATTTCTAGAATGGACATCCGATCTCCTATCTATTCTGTGAGAATGTAAATGCGCGCTGAAGTGCGAACATCAGACGATCAAGCATGAAGCCAACCAGACCAATGGTGAGAACAGCGACCATGATTTTGGCAAGTGACTGTGATGAGCCGTTTTGGAATTCGTCCCAAACGAATTTTCCAAGGCCTGGGTTTTGCGCCAGCATTTCAGCGGCAATCAAAACCATCCAACCAACACCTAGTGACAAACGAAGCCCGGTAAAAATCAACGGGAGGGAAGATGGGAGGACCAGCTTCGTAACTGTCTTGTAGGTAGGGAGTTGGAGTACACGACCAACGTTCATCAGTTCTTTATCAACAGAAGCAACCCCAAGCGCTGTGTTGATTAGAGATGGCCAAAGCGAGCAAAGTGTAACTGTGACCGCTGATGTGATCATTGACTTTGAAAGCCAATCCACTGGGTTCACATATGTTGCTGAGATGATCATTGTAACAATCGGCAGCCAAGCCAAAGGTGACACTGGTTTGAAGATCTGGATCAAAGGATTGATCGCACCGTTGACCGTTTTCGATAGGCCCATTGCAATACCAAGGGGCACAGCGATAACCGTCGCTATCACAAAGCCCAGACCCACAGTGAAGAGCGAGGTGAATATTTGGTCGATGTAAGTCGGCTTGCCCGTGTATTTGCGTTGTTTGATTTTGTCGTTCTTACCCTCGGCCGCATATTTTGCGTTGCGCACGTCTTGGCGTTCATAAAAAGCGGCTGCCTTTTCACGTTCACGGACGTGGTCAGCCCATAAGTTTTGTGCCTGTTCTGCCACCTGAGCCGGACCCGGAATGGCGCCCAAAGACGTTTGAACTTGAGGTGCAAGAGCTGCCCACGCCAAAAGAAACAAGACGATGCCCATTAACGGGATCAGTAGAACTTGGCGCAATTCGCGCAGCTGTTCTTGTGGATTTTCACCAGCTGCCATTTTGAAGATTGGTGTTAGCCATGCAAAGCCAAATGCCTCAAACCAGCTGCTCGCTTTGTTGGTCCATTTAATAGCTTTTGCCCGCAGGTTGGATTGCGGGTTACTTGAAGATTGTGCGGATAAATCTGCCATATGTATTAGCCTTTGTTGAGGATGTCGCTAGCTGGCGGATGAGATTGGGGTCTCGCCGTCAGCTAGCGCCCTCCTTGCCCTAACTACCTAAGGTATCGGCGTTTTGACCGGTCTTGAGGCCGATTTCTAAACTGTCGATGTAGGCGTTGGGCGATTTTGCGTCGAATGGAATGCCATCAATAATGTCTGATGCTGGCGTTGGTGCTTTGTAGCCGTCGCTATCCCATGGCACTTCGGCTTCAGCTACGTAGCCCTCTTCAAGGAGCATTTTCGCAGCTTCGATATAGATGTCTGGGCGGTAGACAGATTTTGCTGTGTCTGCGAACCAGGCATCGTCTTTATGTTCTGCGATTTGGCCCCAGCGGCGCATCTGCGTCAGGTACCAAATCGCGTCAGAATAAAAAGGATATGTTGCGTTGTAGCGGTAGAACACATTGAAATCTGGCACGTCACGAACGTCGCCCTTTTCATATTCAAACGTGCCTGTCATAGAAGCCGCGATGACTTCAGCATCCGCGCCCACATATTCAGAGCGTGACAGGATTTCTACGGCTTCTTCGCGGTTGGTGTTGTCGTTTTCGTCCAACCATTTTGCAGCGCGGATCAGCGCTTTTGTTAGCGCCAATGTAGTATTTGGGTTTTCTTCAGTGAACTCTTTTGTGAGGCCGAAGACTTTCTCAGGGTTGTTTTTCCAGATTTCATAATCTGTCACCACTGGAACGCCGATGCCTTTAAACACCGCTGCTTGGTTCCAAGGCTCGCCCACGCAATAGCCGTGGATTGTGCCGGCTTCTAGTGTCGCTGGCATCTGAGGGGGTGGCGTTACTGACAAGTAAGCTTCGGCGTCAATTTGGCCGGATGTATCTGAGGAGGAATAAAATCCGGGGTGAATACCGCCTGAAGCTAGCCAGTAACGCAATTCGTAGTTGTGTGTGGACACAGGGAAGACCATGCCCATGTTGAAGGCTTTGCCGTCATCTTCAAATGCATCAAGTACAGGTCGCAAAGCTTTTGCACTAATGGGATGAATTGGTTTGCCTTCAGCATCTGCTGGGATGTGCGGTTTCATCATATCCCAGACTTCATTGGAAACGGTAATCCCGTTGCCGTTTAAGTCCATTGAAAACGGAGTGACGATGTGGGCTTTGGTGCCGTATCCCAACGTTGCTGCCAACGGTTGACCGGCAAGCATGTGAGCGCCGTCGAGTTCACCCGTGATGGTGCGGTCGAGCAAAACTTTCCAGTTGGCTTGTGGTTCAAGTGTGACAAACAGCCCTTCATCTTCAAAATATCCTTTTTCGTAAGCGATCGCTAATGGCGCCATATCGGTGAGCTTGATGAAGCCCAATCGAAGCTCGTCTTTTTCAACGTCCAACATTTCAGCAAAGGCGTCCGAACCAAAGCTGACCAACGCGAGCGCGCTGGTGAGTAGAGCTGCTGAGAGCTGGGGAAGGAGAGAGCGTCTGGCAGTCTGTGCGATCATTATTATTGTCCTTTCAAGGCCGGGAGGAGACCTATTCGCGTCAGTAGAGTTGACCTAAATTCAAACTGTCAGATGATCGCGCTATTGTCTGCTGCTATAAAATCCGCTAAGTGTTGCAAAAAATGCAACGCTTATGAATCGAGAATGCAATGCGGCACATGTTGGCTCTTAAATATATTGACGCAGTGGCAAAGGCGGGCTCGATCCGCTCTGCCGCGGACATGCTGTCCATCACACCTTCAGCACTAAACCGACGCATTCTGACTGTGGAAGAAGAGCTGGGGATCGAGATTTTCGAACGTCATTCACTTGGTGTGCGACTGAATAGTGCAGGTGAGTTGTTCATCCAGCATATTCGCTCTCAAATGGCGGACCTTGAACGTGTGCGTTCCCGGATCGCTGATCTTTCCGGCGTGCGGCTCGGACATGTGCGGATTGCGACAACCAACTTCATTGGTTCAGTTCTACTGCCCAAGCTAATTCATAGATACAGAACTGAGTTTCCCGGTGTTACCTTCTCGCTTTCAACGCACAAACGGAACGAAGTTGAACGTCAGCTTTTAAACTTGGATGCAGATATCGTGGTTGTGTTTCAGCCCATGCGATTGGCAGACGTTCATACGTTGATGCATGTGCAGCAAGAATTGCACTGTTTGGTTTCATCGACGCATCCTTTGGCTAACCGCAAAGAGCTTAGACTTGTAGATTGCCTGGAACATCCTTCGCTATTGCCGCCGCGTGGCGATGGTGTGCGCGAGATGATTGAAGCTGCATGTGTGAAGAAGGGGCTAAACTGCAACCCTGCCGTTGAGTCAGACAATGCAGCTACATTAACGGAACTTGCACGCCAAGGGGCGGGCATAACGTTTAATTTCCCGTTAGCCACGGTTGACGAACGTGAAGCACAAGACTTGGTAAGAATTCCATTTTATCCTAATGAAGTTGAACCGGGTTTTTTGTTTGTCGGTCAACTGCACAAAAGAGTGTTGCCTGTGGCCACTGCGAAATTCGTTGAAGAGATGCGAAAAGAAATCGAAGGAACCTAAAATGTTGACGCCAGATATTGGAAGTCAGTTTCTTTTGTCCAAGGATGTGATTTTTCTCAACCATGGATCCTTCGGTTCGTGCCCACGCCCGGTCTTTGAAACCTACCAGAAGTGGCAACTGGAGCTTGAGCGCCAGCCTGTCGCATTTCTAGATCAAAACAGAGACTTACTTTCTCATCTGGAAAAGCCACGCAAATCTCTCGCGCGTTTCTTACGTTCTTCGTCTGATGATTTAGTCAGAATGCCAAATGCAACTGCTGGCATGAACGTTGTGGCGCGCTCGCTAAAATTGCGTCCTGGCGATCAAATATTGATGACGGATCACGAGTATCCCGCAGTTGAAAAACTGTGGCGACATATCGCGAAGAAGACTGGCGCTGAAATTCGTATCGCGCGGGTGACGCTACCACTAAGAAGCAAGTCTCAGTTCAAGCAAGATATTGAGCGGCATTTCAGCCCTTACACGAAAATTTTAGTGATGAGTCACATCACGTCGCCCACCGCCCTACAATTCCCCATTGAAGAAGTTGTGCAGGCAGCGCGAAAGAAAGATATTCTGACGCTGATCGATGGTGCCCATGCACCTGGCCATATCAATCTCAATCTTCCTGCCATTGGCGCTGACTTCTATGTGGGCAATTGCCACAAGTGGATGATGTCGCCTAAAGGCGCTGGTTTTCTATGGGCTACCAAAAACAAACAAGACTTGCTTGAACCATTGGTTTTTTCTCATGGTTGGGCAGAGCTGGACGAAGAAAATCTGGACAAGACTTCTGATCGAACCCGTTTTTTGGATGGGTTTGAAATCCAAGGCACAGGCGACCCCTCAGCATGGCTAAGTGTTCCAGCCGCAATTGCTTTCCGTAAAGATTATGAATGGCCAGTGTTAGCAAAGAAAATGCGTCAGATGGCTGTCGCAGCTGCGAAGAGGGTTGAGAAGCTTTGCGAAGTCGCGCCTTTAAGTGACGCAAGTTTTAGCGCCCCACAAATGGTCGCGATGCCAGTAAGTAAAACTGATCCTGTAGAGCTCAAAAAATTCTTATGGGAAAAAAGCAATATTGAAATTCCAGTTTTTGACTGGCAGGGAACGACAATCGTTCGTCTTTCAATTGCGCCATACACCACACCAACACATATTGATCAATTGCTTGTGGCGTTAGCGATTTACTTCAATAACTCTGAGTGATCAGACGTGTTTCAAACCGTGTCGGTTCAAAAGCTCGATCAGCATCGTGCGAGCTTTGGACCTATGTTCATGGTGAACATTGAAAGCCAGTTCTTGATCACCAGCAGAAATAGCATCCATTAGCGCCCTGTGATCCGCATTTGAAGCAGCGGGTAGCGGGCGAATGTACAAAGTCATCGCACGAGCGCGACGCACTTGATCGTTGAAGTTCGCTACGATGGAAATGACCCGGCTGTTGCCCCCAAGGCGCAATAGCTCATTGTGAAAGTCTTCATCGGCTTGCGCCCACATCTCACGGTCTTCTGTTTCAAGAGCACGATCCATGTCTTCGATCGACTTGGCCAAGTTTTTTAGCTCGTTCGCACCATAGTTAGCACCAGCAGCGCGGCGGGCAGCTAAGCTCTCAAGCTCTGTTAGAACCTCGTAAATCTCATCCATGTCTTGGGTGGAAAGTGAAAGAATGCGCACGCCTTTGCGCGGTCGCACTTCCAACAAACCGTTGCCCGCCAGCATAAGGGTTGCTTCGCGGACAGGTGTTCGTGACATGCCAAGGCGTTGTGCAAGTTCCGTCTCCAAATGATCAGACCCAGCCGCAAGTTCACCTGAAAAAATCAATTCTTTCAGGCCTTCCATTGCGGTGCGAGTTTGCGATTTGGATTTGGATTCTACTGCCACTTGCCTATAGATTCACTTTTCTGTTTTCAGACGTAGATTGATACACAGCGTCTTCAATTTCAATGACTTTTAAATACTGAAGTGCTTCGTTCTCTAGCGCAGAGCCCGTAAGTAGTCCATCGATTACGTGTTTTTGCAGTGCATAAACGCAATCGCCACCAAATCCTTGCCATTGCTTTGCTTCCAACAAAGTCGTTTTTGTCTGCTCACCGAATTTACGAAGCGTAACGCTGCCGTTGCCGTAAAGCTTAAGTGTACCCTCGCTGCCTTCAAACAGGCCTTCGCCCAATGTTGTGCGGCAGTTTTCAGCGTCGTGATCAAGCAAGCGATTTCCATCAAACAAAGCGCGTTTACCCTGACCGTAGTCAAATAGCATGAAGCCTGCGTCTTCGCCTTTGATGGCGGGGTTAAGTTGACGCAGGTCCGCATAAACACTTTTCGGGTCGCCCAACAAAAAGCGGAAAGTATCGACCCAGTGCACGCCTGTTTCGTGAATGAGCAACTTGTCCATTTCACGAAAAAATGGTTGGCGATCTAGGTAAGCGTCTTCGCCTTGACCATCACCAGTACGTAGGCGGAAAGTAACTTGGAGTAAGTCGCCAATGACACCAACATCTAATTGTTGTTTGATGACGCGATACCATGGTTGGAACCTGAAATTCTCATGAATAACGAGCGGGATGCCAGCGTCTTTCGCAAGCTTCGCCGCTTCGTTAGCTTCTTCAATGTTAGAGCAGAACGGCTTTTGACAAATGATAGCCTTCACGCCGAAATCAACTGCTTGTTTGATAGCAGCCAAGTGCGTCACAGGAGGCGTAATAATATCCAGAAGGTCGGCATCGGTTGCCTTGAGCAAACTGTCAACATCGCCGAATTTGTCGATGCCGAGGTCTGGAATATTGTCCTGATTGCGATTGGCTATGCCAACAAGTTGGGCACCCTCAGTCCGATTCCAAGCGTCAAAATGGAATTGGCTAAAGTATCCGGCGCCGTAGCAGGCGATTTTGAACGGGTTAGCGATTGTCATTTATAGTCGTTCCAATACCGCTTGGCCGGCTTGTGTCGTGTCTGAGCTTCCGCCCAAGTCACGAGTAGCCTTGGTTCCATCAATCACAACTGCATCAACAGCGTCGCGCAATTTCTTGGCGTCATCGATCATGTCCTGATTAGAAGCTTTCAGACCAAGCCACTCAAGCATCATGGCAGCTGAAAGAATCATTGCAAATGGATTTGCGATATTTTCACCAGCGATGTCTGGCGCGGAGCCGTGACAAGGTTGGAAAACGGCATTCTCTTTGCCGATATCAGCTGATGGAGCTAGTCCAAGACCGCCCATAAGGCCGGCGCCTAGGTCTGAAAGAATGTCACCAAACATGTTTTCAGTCACAAGAACATCGAAGCTCCAAGGCTTCGTTACCATCCATAGTGCAGTTGCATCCACATAGGCGTGGTTTGATGAAAGGTCTTGGTGTTTTGCAGCTTCTTTGTCGAAAATATCACGGAAGAATGCGAATGCGCGGAACACATTTGCTTTGTCCACGCATGTCACTTCGCCACGACCTTGGCCCAATTCTTTACGCTGGCGCGCCAAAGAAAATGCAAACTTAAACAGATCTTCGCTGGTTTCGCGCGTGATCATCATTGTTTCGCTGGCTTGGTCCTCAGAAACTTCGCCTTTGCCTTGGCTATAGAACAAGCCTTCGGTGCTCTCGCGTATAAGAACAAAGTCAATAAGTTGATCGTCGTCGAGTTTTAATGGTGATTTTTGACCCGGCGCAATTCGCACTGGACGCACGCCTGCAAACAAATTTAATTCTTTGCGCAAGTCAATTTGGGGTGAAATTTCTGTGCCATCTTTATAGCGAACTGACGGCAATCCCATCGCTGAAAGCAGAATTGCGTCTGCATCTCGCGCTGTTTGTAGTGATGCTTCGGGTAGAGATTCGCCCGTTTTGGCATAGTGGCTAGCGCCGGCATCAGCATACTTAAACTCGAAAGAATAATTACCGCTATTGTTTGCCATTGCTTGCAGAATTTCAACTGTAGGCGCCATGATCTCTGGGCCAATGCCGTCTCCGTTGAAAACTGCGATGTTAAATGGTTCAGCCATCCTATTCCCTGTCTGTTACTCATTTTGCTCATATGCACATCTGGTGGCGCATTGATTTGTTGACAGTGCATTATTTAATGTATACGTCATGTAATGCAACATAAATTTTCGATGTTCAGGGAGGAACATGATGAAGAAGCTAATTTCATCACTTGCGGTCGCCGCAAGTTTGGTCGCAGTAACAGGTATGGCAGCAACAGCTGCGGACGTACTAAAATTCAGCCATACAGATAACCCAGGTGGTTCTCGCCAGGCTGCTGCAGAAGTGTTTGCTGAGAAAGTTAAAGAATACACAGAAGGTCGTTACGAAGTTCGTATCTTCCCAGCTGGTCAGCTTGCAAACGATCCAAAAGCTATTGAACAGCTACAACTTGGCGGCGTGGACTTCACAGTCTCTGCTACAGGTTCATATGCTACGCACCTACCATCACTAAACCTAACAGCTATGCCGTTCCTTGTTGATACTTATGAGCAAGGTTGGGAGCTTTATGATAATTCAGAATGGCTTCAAGGCGAGTTTGACAAGCTTCCAGAAAAAGGTTTCCGCGTTCTAGCAACTTGGGAAGCTGGTTTCCGTAGCTTTACAACAAGCATGGAGCTAAATTCACCTGCTGATGCAGCCGGCAAGAAAATGCGCGTTTATCCAAACGACATGATCCGTTGGTCAATGGAAGCTATTGGTTTCCAAACTGTGGTTATGCCAATTACAGACGTATATCTGGGCATTCAGCAAGGTACTGTGAACGGCCAAGAGAACCCAGTGGATACAATCAATTCACTACGCTTCTACGAAGTTGCGCCAAACATTACGTTGACACGTCACGTATATAGCCCACTTCCTTTGACTATCTCAGAAGCAACTTGGCAGAAGTTCTCTGACGCTGACAAAGAAGCTGTTCTAAAAGCCGGTGCTGAAGCATCTGTATTTAGCCGCGACTTGGTTCAAAGCTCAGTAAACAGCCAGCTTGACGAAATGACAGCTGCTGGTGCGGTTGTTAATTCACCAGTTATCGGTCCATTCCGTGACGCTGTTGCTTCAGTTTACGATAAAGCTCGTGACGTTTATGGCGATGCTGCCGTAGAGAAAATCCTTGCGGATGCTGCGGCAATTCGTGAAGCTCTACCAGCTAAGTAATTGCTAGCTAATTGTGTCGGGGCCTGATGGCCCCGGCATTTCCGTTGGAGGATGATATGGATTTCCGACCGATTTATCCGGTTGTACTGGTTTGGTTGAGCAGATTAATTGACGTAGCATTGGCGCTTGGTGGCGCCTCTATTGTTTTGTTGGTCTTCACAAACGCTTCGCTTCGTGGTTTTGCTGGTTTTGACCTTGCATGGTCACTAGAAGTCACCGCTTTCTTGCTTTTGTGGGTAACGTTTTTGGGATGTGCTGCAGCTATGGCACGCGGTGCTCATATGCGCGTCACTGAAATTGTTGAAGCGATATTGCCGCGCAGAGGGCAGTTTTGGCTTTCAAGGGTGATCGATGTTTTGATCATTGGATTGCTCGTAACTTTGATTACAACGGGGTACTCGATTTCGAGCCATACTTGGGCACAAAAAACGACCGTTCTTTATTGGCCAGTTGGACTGCTCTACGCTTCAATGCCTGTTGGTATGGCGCTAAGTCTTGTCTTCCATCTTTATAATGTCGGCGTTGAGTTTTTCGCGCCTCACCTGATTACCGATATTCTGGTGCCGCATCACAATGATGGCGCTGATACGGAGGACCTTCTATGACCCTTCTATTCGTTGTTGCCGTATTTCTCATATCGGTTTTCCTTGGCATGCCATTGGTATTTGCCATTCTGTTGACTGCTGTGCTGCCTGTGATCGTGTTTGATCTAGGCTTTCCACTTCAGGCGCTGTATTTGAATTTTATTGGTGGTGTTGAGCCTAATCACTTCATCGCCATTCCACTCTTCATCATTGCAGGTGAATTGATGAGCCGCGGCGGCGTTGGCCACCGTATCATTAACTTCGCTAAGGCAGCATTTGGCTTTATGCCCGGTGGTCTTGGTATGGTTGTTGTTGGCGCGTCGATGATCTTTGGTGGCATCTCAGGCTCAGCGATTGCTGACAGTGCGGCCATTGGTTCTGTGATGATAAAAAACATGGCCAAACAAGGCTATGACAAAGCATTCTCCGCAGGCCTTGTCGCATCTGCCGGTACAATTGGCATCATTATCCCTCCTTCCATTCCGATGCTAATTTATGGATTTGTTGGAAACGTATCTGTTGCTGACCTTTTCGTAGCCGGCATGGTGCCAGGGATTATCTTTGGTGCGTTCTTTATGACCGTATGTTTCTTTGTTGGCAAAAGCACAGGCTGTGACCCCGGTGGTCAAACAGTGAGCCGCAGAGAGCTGTTAGAGTCTTTCATTGGAACGGCTCCGGCTTTGTTTATGCCAGTACTTATTCTTGGTGGTATCTTCACAGGTTGGGTAACTCCTACTGAAGCCGCCGCGCTTGCAGTGGTCTATGGTCTGATCGTAACGATCTTTGTTTATCGTGATTTCCACATCAAAGATTTGCCAAAGCTATTGGTCGACGCGTTTGTAACAAGTGCTGTTGTGATGGTGGTTATCGGTGCAACAACTGTTTTGGGTTGGTTGATTACCCTTGAGCAAATGCCTCAGATTTTGGTGGCCTTTGTACAAGAGTTCTCCAATAGCCCATGGATGTTCCTTCTGTTGGTCAACATCGTATTGCTCATCCTTGGTTTGGTTCTTGATCCTGTTCCTGCGATCCTTCTAACGGCACCATTGTTTTTGCCAACGGCTCAGTCGTTTGGCGTAGACCCAGTGCACTTGGGCGTTATCATGACGTGTAACGTGGCTGTAGGACTGTTCACACCGCCCGTGGGAGCAACGCTCTATGTAGCAAGTCGAATATCTGGCGTCGGTGTTCTCACCATCGCGAGCAAAATGACCTTGCTCTACACAGCTGCCATCGCCGCGCTGCTTTTGGTGACCTATGTTCCAGAAGTATCCATGACGATGGTTCACTTCTTCAGATAAGCGGAGACAATTGTGTTTGCAGTAATAGTACGCTTCAAAATCAAACCTGAAGCATTTGAAAAGTTCTTACCGCTAATGCAACAAAATGCGAGCGCTTCGGTCTCTTTGGAGGCCGAGTGCAAGCAGTTTGATGTGCTAACCGACCCGGCAAAACCAAATGAAGTTTTGCTTTATGAAATCTACGAGACTGCGCAGTCCTTCGCTGCGCACCTCAAAGAGCCACACTTTCTTGCTTTCGATCGTCAGGTTACTGATATGGTGCTTGAGAAGAATGTCGAAACGTTTGAACAGGTGCTCTAATGTCTGACTGGGAAGTCTTCGCTGTTAAATACGCTGAGCGTAATGAGCGAACCCGAGCCGATAGTTTCATCGCCGACGACAATCACAATGTTCAGCACGATATGGACTATTTCCTTTGGGTGTTGCGTCGTGATGATGAACTGATTTTGGTCGATACAGGTTATGATGAGGAGGAGGGCCAGCAACGCGGTCGTCCGATTAGCACTGACCCACGTGAGGCACTGAAACCTTTTGGTATTAGCGCCAATGACATCACAAAGGTGATCGTTACGCATTTGCACTACGATCACGCAGGCGGTTTAGCCTTATTTCCCAACGCGCAGCTTTATCTGCAAGAAAAGGAAATGGCATTCGCCTCCGGGGCGTGTATGTGCGACCAGAACCTAAAAGCACCGTTCACAGCTGACCATATCTGTGAGGCAGTTAAGCGCGTTTATAGTGGTCGTGTTGAATTCGTGGATGGTGACGCAGAAATTACAGATGGCATTACTGTCCACTGCATTGGCGGACACTCTCGCGGCCTTCAAGCCGTTCGCGTTAAAACCAAATCTGGTTATCTCTGTTTGGCTTCCGATGCTGCCCACTACTACGAGAATGTATTCGCCAAGAAGCCTTTTCCAATTGTGGTTGATATTGACAATATGATGGCCGGGTTTGATCGGTTGCATGAGCTGGCATCGCGCCCTCAACTGATTATTCCAGGGCATGACCCTCTTGTGCGTCAGCGCTTTGAGAGTGTGCTTTCGCCGGACATCTTTCAGCTGCATAACGGCCCACTGACGGAGTTCAAAATATGAAGCTTGGCGTAGTTGCCGACGATTTCACTGGCGCATCTGACATCGCCTTGATGTTGCGCTCTGGTGGAATGAGCGTCAGCCAATTTGTTGGAACCCCAAAAGGTGATGTCACCGGCATTGATGCGGGTGTTGTGTCGCTAAAGTCTCGAACTTGCCCTGTGGATGAAGCGATTTCCTTGTCGCTTGAGGCTGCGCGTTGGCTGGTTGGGCAGGGCGCAGAACAAGTGATCTTTAAAGTCTGCTCGACCTTTGATTCAACTGCTGAAGGTAACATTGGCCAGGTGGCTGAAGTCTTGGCAGAAGAGTTGGGCGAGACTAGCGTTTTGGTTTGCCCGGCATTTCCTGAAAATGGACGATCTGTCTACCAAGGCAACTTGTTTGTCGGAGACAAGCTGCTCAATCAAAGCGGCATGGAAAATCACCCTTTGACTCCCATGACCAATTCGGACGTGCGTGAGATGCTGGCTGATCAAACAGGCTGGCCGGTTGCACATGTCCCGTTTAAAACGGTGGATGCTGGCGCAGACGAAATCAATTCAGCAATTCCAGAAGCAAAATCCATGGTGGTTGTCGATGCGATCCGAGATGCGGATTTAGTCACCATCGGTCAAGCTGCCAAAGGGCGTAAGTTTTTGGTTGGCGGTTCGGGCATCGCGATGGGGCTACCTGCAAATTTTGGCATCAGTGGTGCCACGCAAAGTTGGGCTGGGCGTTCAGGTAAGGCTGTAATCCTATCTGGATCCTGTTCAATAGCGACCCGCGGGCAAGTCGAAAAATATGCTGCTCTTCATGACGTAGCCACCAAAGAGTTGACTGCGGCCGCCATGATTGGCGGCGAGTTTGACGTGGATGGAATGGTGAATTGGGCGTTGGCACAAAGCAATGCACCATTGATCTATTCTTCTGCCGATCCAAGTGTTGTCAAAGCAGCGCAAAAACTGTTCGGTCAGCAACAATCTGCCAGTGCATTTGAGAGTTTCTTTGCAGAGTTTGCCAACAAGTTTGTATCTGCGGGCGGTCAACGTATCGTTGTGGCAGGCGGTGAGACGTCGGGTGCTGTTGTTGAAGGCATGAGTGTTAGCAAGATGAATATTGGGCCAGAAATTGCACCGGGTGTGCCTTGTCTGGACGTTGAAGAAAAACAGGTGGCAATTGCATTGAAATCTGGCAACTTTGGGCAACCTGATTTCTTTGAACGTGCATTGGACATTTTGGCGACTGCTGATGAGTGAAATAACCAAGAGTAAAGAACAGCTTTGTGTGTGGGCGAAGTCCATGTTCGACCGCGGTCTAACTTGCGGCGCATCGGGAAACATTTCCCTGCGCCTCAGTGACGGCGGGCTCTTGGTTACACCAACCGGCAAAAGCATGGGGTTTCTGGATCCTAATGAAATTAGCCAGTTTGATGAAGCCGGAAACCTTGTTGACGGTTTAGCGCCGACTAAAGAGATGCCTTTGCATAGCGCGTTCTATGAAACCAGAACCGGCACCGGCGCGGTAGTACATTTGCATTCGACGCATTCTGTAGCAGCTTCGCTTTTGCCAGAAACAGATCCAGATGATGTACTTCCCCCACTCACTGCATACAGTGTAATGCGGGTAGGGCGGGTGAAGCTTTTGCCATTCTTTATGCCCGGTGATCCCGATATGGGAAATGCCATTAAGGGGCTGGCTGGTAAACGCAGTGCGGTGTTACTCGCACATCATGGCCCAGTAGTTGCTGGTAAAGATTTGGAAGCCGCGATCTACTCGATTGAAGAGTTGGAAGAAACAGCCAAACTAGCGCTTCTGACGCGAGGCATGAAGCCCAAGGTGTTGGACGATCAGCAAATTGGCGCTTTGGTGCGTAAGTTCGATCTAGACTATTAATCTGAATTTGCGGTGGGTGAACCCACCGCTAGTTGACGAAACTAACCAACCATACGCTCATCAAGTTGGTCTTCGCTCGGCGAAGCGTGGGGTTCAATGTTGAACTGTTCCGCAATGCCATCCAACTCCACTGCTTGACCTTCAGTTGTTTCAATTGCTGCATTTGTTTCTTCAACAAGTGCGGCATTGTGCTGGGTCATGCGATCCATTTCTCGAACCGATTGGTTGATCTCCTCGATGGAGTGAGACTGTTTCTCGCTCTGCTCGGTGATCTCTTCCATTAGATGCGTCATGTTGCCCACATCACCTACAATAACTTCAAGGCTCTCAGCCGCGGCCGCCACAAGTTTCGTGCCCTCTGAAACCTCAATTGTAGATTGCTCAATCAGCCCTTTCACATCAGATGATGCGCTTGCTGCTGACTGTGCAAGGCGACGAACCTCAACGGCAACTACCGCAAATCCCTTTCCGGCTTCGCCGGCACGCGCTGCTTCTACAGAAGCATTCAACGCCAGCAGGTTGGTTTGGAATGCAATGTCGTCGATCATACGAATAATGTCAGAGATTTTTGCAGAAGACTGCGTGATGCGTTCCATCGCCTTATTGGCATTGCCCATCACCTTGCCACCATTTATGGCAGATTTTTGAGCACCGCGAGCAAATCCGCGGGCGTCGCTTGCGCGCTTGGTATTGTCCGAAACAGCTTCTGAAAGCTCTTCCATTGTGGCCGATGTTTCTTCAATTGTTGCAGCTTGCTGAGTGGTGCGATCTGACAGATCGTTCGCTCCCGCTAGAATTTCACTCGTTGCCTGCTTCAAGCCACCAGAAGTATTTTGCAGTTGGCCAACAACTTGAGTGAGTTCGTTACCCACATGGTTGGCGTTGTTCTTCAACGCATCGAACGCACCTGAATATTGACCATCCATACGTTTAGATAGATCTTTACGGGCAAAGGCTTCTAGAACTTCAATCGTTTCATTCAGACCACGATCAACAGTACCAACCAGCTCATTGACGCCCTGAGACAGTTTGCGAATGGCTTCGTCTGTGAAGTCGCTATCGATCCGTTTAGAGAAGTCGCCTTTTGTTGCGGCGTCCACCACTGTGCCAAAGTCTTGGCCAAGTTGCTCCATCATGGCTTCGCGTTCGCGACGATCATTTTCGATGCGTAAAGCTTCTTCGCGGCTCATATCTTTGATCTTGTTGCCACTGTCGCGGAACACTTCAAGTGCGCGTGCCATCGTGCCGATTTCGTCACCGCGATCTGCCCCTGCAATATCGGTATCAAGTGCACCCTTAGAAATGGAACGCATTGTATTGGTCAAACGCTCGATCGGCGCCTTTAGCGCGTAAATCAACAAGCACGTGGATAGTACGCCAAGGATCAAAGCCGCAATCGCGCCAATATTGCTTGTGGTTTGCGCTTCTGCTTGTGTCGCAGAGGCACCACTGCGTTGTGCTTGTGAAAACACTGATACAGACTGCCATGCGCCATCAATTAGCGTTTGAGACTGTGTGATCGAAGCGGCGCGTTGTGCGCTGCTTTCCAGCATTGTGCCGGCGTTCTCAGATACGCTTGTCAGAATGGGGGTAAATTTTTCGACTTTGCCGATAAATTCTTTGTTGTCACCTGCTGTCGCGATCAGTGTTGTAATAGCGGTTTCAGTGCCAGAAATCAGACTGCCAAGACTTTGTAATTTGGCTTCAGATGGCGCGCCAAGATATTCAGCGACCACAATTTGCAATTGGTAACTGAAGTCCAAAAGCTTGCGCGTTTCTGTCGCCAATGAATCGGACTGCAACTTGAGTTTGTCCAACTGCTTCATCTGATCGATTGCCGCGCGTGAAGTGTCATTCGACAACTGCTGCAATGTGCCGACCGAAGCATTCAGCGCATTTGCAATGCGCGTGCGCTCCGCAATGAAGGTCGTCAATTCAATGGGTTCTTTGGTGATGTTTGTCATATCACCTAGCAAAGTTCCCAGTTCTTTGGAGAATTGTTTTTGATCTTTGGGGATAGACGGCACAATCTTGCGTTTCAGCTTCACAATAGCTTTTTTGTGCTCTGCCTTAAACCCTTCGTGTGCTTCTGGTGTTGAAATAACTGCAAACAGGGAAGTCATGGCTGCAATGTCCATTGCGCCATCCGCTAACCGACCTGATTTTGACAGTTCAGATTTTGCGCCTTGCTCTTCTTTGGCGGCGGCACGGGTGATCTGTGTAATGTCATCATTAAGGTTGAGCTGGAGCGAAATCATAGATTGCATTTCTTTTACAATCTTCTCGCGCAACTCTGTATCGGTCGTGTTCAGATCCCAAAGTGCAGTAGTTTGTGCACGTAACTGCGATGTAGCTTCAAGTGCGGTGTTGAGCTCTGCAAGTTCTGATTCTGTTGAAGCGTGAGGTAGGCCATCATTGATCGTTGTCTCAAGCTCGTCGATGCTAAGTTCAAGCGCTGCCTTCGTTTCAGGCTGCAAATCTTGCAAGTAGGCATTGAACTTTGAAGACGTGTTTTTAAACGCTGTCAGTGCGGAAATGCTTGATCCTGTGCCCATTAGACGCTGGTTCAACAAAGAGCCCGTATACATGCCCAAGCCGGCCATGCCTGCGATGCCTGCGATCAACGGCAAAACTAGCAGGATAACTTTGAATTGAATTTTCAGGTTACTAAAGAACTTAAATGCACGCATTGCGGGCCCCAACAACAGTTCGAATATCGTCAACTTCATAACTCATAAACCATAGGAGCTGACATTTGATTAAGATGTCTGCGTCCGAAGTTCTGCGTATTTTGCTATATTCAGGTTAATGCAAGGCTAATTTAATTTATGTGGCGAATTAATGTCTTTATTCAGTCTGGTAGACAATAAAGACAATCATTTTTTCTGCGATTGCAACATTAGCTAGGTCTTTTTGTTAGGAAGATTTGTTGTTGCTTTTTGCAACGTAGTTTGTTTTCTTGGTGATTTTTTACAACATTACTTCATGCAATTTTTCTTCCTATTAGGGCGCGACTAGATGCCCTTGCTTTCCAAGGAGGAAATGATGAGCATGAAATTGACAAGACGTGGTGTTCTAATGACTGGCGCCGCGGCGGCTGCCACATTGGCAATGCCTGCAATCGCAAGAGCATCTGATACAAATAAGTTTGCAGGTAAAACTGTTCGTGTTTTGACTTGGTCAGACAACACCGGTCAAGCTGTCTTGGACCACATCGCGAAACCGTTTGAAGCCGCAACTGGCGCGCGTGTTATCGCAGACCGTACTGGAAGCACGTCAGAAATGGTCGCAAAACTTCGCGCATCCGGCGACTCTTCATCATACGACATTATTACACTAGCCGGCGTTGGTGCTGTTGAACTCGCAGGCGATGGTCTGTTGGCGAAACCTGATCTAAACCAACTGCCAAACCTTGCGGATGTTGATCCACGTTTCCGTACTGGCGCCGATGGTCACGGTATCGGTTACCTGCTTTGGACTGGTGGTTTGATTTACAATACAAACACATTCAAAACACCGCCGAAGAGCTATGCTGAAATGTGGGATGGCGCAAACGCTGGTCGTTTGTTTATGCCGCCTTCAACATGGACAGATGCGCTTGATACCATTTGGGCAACAGGCAAGATGCTTGGTGTTGATGTTGCGACGCCAGAAGGCGAGAAAGCAGCATTTGATAAGCTAGCTGAGCTTCGTTCTAACATCCTGACTTTTGGTGAAAACCCAGCTCAAATTTCAGAACTGTTCCGTTCAGACGCTTTGGATATTGGCGGCGTTTACGCTCCAGCATTCTATGCGAAAGAGCTTGCAGACCCTGCCAAGTCAAACATGGGCGCAACATACGATCTTGAAGAAGGTTTCTTCGCGGATCTTATGTACACAATCATGCCAAAATCTAAGCCGGGCGATGATGATGTCGTGCATGCGTTCATGAACTACACATTGGACCCAGCAATCCAAGGTGTGATGGCTGAAGCTGTTCTTAACGGCCCAGTAAATCCAAAAGCAATTCTTTCGGATGCGGCTAAAGAAAGCCCATTCATCGTGAAGCCTGAGCTATTGGGCGAACGAGCGATTGTTCATGACAAGAGCTTCATTGCTGATGTTCGTGAAGACTGGATCAAACGGTACACTCAAACATTAAGCTAAGCGCTTAAAGATTAGAGACAAGCTAGTGCTCTCCCACTTTACGAAAAAGCATTCCCTAATGTTCAGTTTGCCCGCTTTGCTGGCAATCCTACCCTTTTTAGGTGCTTGTCTCTATATTCTGCGGTTCTCCTTCTCCGCAGAAGAAGCCACGATTAGCGGCTTTTCACTAAACTCCTACACTGAACTGGCCAACGCGTATTTTATGCGTTCGGTTTGGGTCACAGTGAAACTGGCGGGCATTAGTACGTTCATCGTCATGATGCTCGCCATTCCTTTGGCTTTCGTACTCGTCACGATTCAAAGCCCGGTCATGCGGCGCGCGCTCACTGTTATTGTGCTGCTGCCAATGATCCTCAACCTTCTTATTCAAGCTTATGGCTGGATCATCCTTTTGGGGCCAAGTGGCGTTCTAAATTCGTTTCTTCGCCAAGCAGGAATTATCCAGCGTCCGCTTTTTCTTTTGTTCAATGAGAAGGGCGTGCTGCTCGGTTTGGTGCAAACAGCGCTGCCGCTTGCTGTGTTTCCAATCGTGAGCGCTATTCGAGCGATCTCAAAAGAACAACTCGAAGCTGCAAGCTCGCTGGGCGCCAGCCATTGGCGCATATTCTTCGACATTACACTGCCATTGCTCAAGCCGGGGCTGCTCGCAGCAGGTTCAATCACTTTTGCCTACAACGCCAGCGCATTCGCCATTCCATTGCTATTAGGTGGCCGGCGCGTGCAGATGCTAGGTGTCGCTATTCGAGATATGATTTCACCCCTGTTTAACTGGTCCGGCGCAGCTGCTGGGGGCGTTGTCCTCATTGCTATCACTACCGGCGTGCTGTTCCTTGCGAGTTGGATCTCAAGTCGACAGACATCTAAGATGGAGGCAGGATAATGCGTGTAGGTCTTCTTCCATCCGAAAATGGCGGCACCTACCGTTTCGTAATGTTGCTATTGGCGACCTTGGGCGTTTTGGTCGCCGCACTTCCTGTGGTCGTTGTGGTTATCATGTCGTTCTCCGCATCTGACATGCCAAGCTTTCCACCTGAAGCGCTTTCCTTTCGGTGGTACGAAGAAGTGATAGCAATGCTGACGTCCAGCGATGCGAGTAGCGCTCAATCGGTGCCAAGCTCAGTGCTAACAAGTATTGTTGTCGCTTCAGCGGTTATGGTGATCTCGGTTGCAGCTTGTGTGCCATTGGCTTACGCGATGGCGCGAAGCGGGCGCTCAATGCGCGCTGGCATGGAATTGCTGTTCACGCTACCATTGGTCTTTCCACTAGTGATCTTGGGAATCGCCTTCTTGTTGATTGTTGAAGGACTAAACCTAGACCTTGGCATTTGGCGATTGATCATTCCACATGTAGCGCTTGTACTGCCGTTCGTGCTCAGAAACTGCTTAAGCGCCATGTCGGGTGTGAGTGTTGAAATTGAAGAAGCTGCGATTTCTTTGGGCGCTTCACCTTTGCGGGCAATCGTTGATGTGGTCATCCCTTTGATGAAACCTGGGATCCTAGCTGGATTGATCTTCGCTTTGATCATCTCGTTTAATGAGTTCACCGTGACCTTCTTCATGTACACAATCGATGTGAGCACACTTCCAATTTGGATGTATAGCCGAACCGTATCGTCCCTAAATCCATCAGTGCTGGCTCTGTCAGTTTTCATTGTCGCCGCCGATGTATTGCTCATCGTGCTGATCGATAAAATCATTGCTGGCAAAGCAAACCTTTTTTGAGAGTGACCACTATGACGCAATCTGACACCCACCTTCATGTGGATAGTATCTCAAAAGACTTTGGAGCGGTCCGCGCTCTATCGGATATCGAACTCAAAGTTGAACGCGGTTCATTTGTTTGTCTGCTTGGCCCGTCTGGCTGCGGCAAAACCACATTGCTGCGCATTATCGCTGGCTTTGAAACGGCAACCAACGGCAACCTGATGCTAGATGACGTGGACATAACACGGTTGCAACCACACAAGCGTGGCTTTGGCATGGTTTTCCAGTCGCTGGCCCTGTTCCCGCATATGTCCGTCGCCGAGAATATTGCTTATGGCCTGAAGCTTCGTGGCGCAGGCGCCAAAGAACGCAAAGACCGTGTGGAAGAGCTGCTCAACGTCATCGAATTGCCTGCGATTGCAGATCGACAAGTCTCCGCTTTGTCAGGCGGACAACGGCAGCGGGTTGCGATCGCGCGTGCACTTGCTGTCCAGCCTAAGCTATTTTTGCTGGATGAGCCTTTGTCAGCGCTGGATGCGAAACTGCGCGACAACATGCAAGTGGAGCTACGCCAGCTTCAGCGTAAGTTTGGTGTGACGACAATCTTGGTTACGCACGATCAAACCGAGGCTATGGTCTTGGCCGATCGTTTGGTGGTGATGAAGGATGGCGTAATCCGCCAAGAAGGTAGCCCAACTGACGTCTATAGAAACCCAAAAGACACATTTGTGGCGGACTTCTTAGGCTCAGCGAACCTTGTTAAGGGAACCGTTTCATCTGGGGGCAAACTAAGAGTGCTCGGCAAAGAGAGTGTTCTGAAATCAAAAGCTGGAGTTGGAACTCTAGAAGACTTGGCAATTCGCGCAGAGGACATTCAACTTTGTGCGCCAGACGCAGACCAAAACACACCTGTGGGCAAAGTTGATTTCGTTAGAGATCTTGGTTCCGATCTGGAATGGATCGTTGCCGTAGAAGGTGAAAAGTTGCGCATTCGTACAAGCGCAAAGCAGGGTGAAATTGCGCAACTCGGTCAGCAAATAGGATTGAAAATCGATCCAGAAAAGATCGTGCAGTTTTAGTGTAAGATTAAGGGGTCAGCCTATTGGCTGACCGCTAAATATGCAATTTTGGCAGCAGCCAAATCTTCTAGTGCTGCACCGACAGACTTGAAGAGCGTAATTTCGTCATCGCTCTGTCTACCGACATGTTCGCCACGACAAAGCTGAAATAGGTCAGCTAAGATCTGATCTTTTTCAATTACGCCGTCACGAATTGGCTGAACGATATCGCCACCTTCGCTAAGGACACCATCGATCGTGTCTGCAAATAGTGATGCTTTGCGAACGGCTTCGTCATCTGTCTCGCGCATATCCGGTTTAAAGGCGCCTATGAGATCTAGATGCGCTCCAGGCTTTAGCCATTCGCCCAAAACCAACGGATCAGTTGATAATGTACAACAGCTGATGATGTCTGCATTGCGCACGCCGTCTTCTAGACTTTTGGCAACGAGTGCATTGTGTCCAAGCGCACGCGCTTCATCCACCAATGCTTGTGCCTTTTCGGGTTTTCTAGCCCAAATTTCTACACGCTGAATATCTCTTGTTTGAGCATGCGCCTCAACAAGATTAAGGGCGAGCTTTCCAGCCCCAACAATAAGGTGGTTCTTTGCTTCTTTCTTAGCGAGGTAGGAAGCCGCAAGTGCCGACGCTGCAGCAGTGCGTCTAGCGGTAAGTTCTGCGCCGTCCATCTGCGCCAAAACTTCGCCAGTTCTTGCGTTGCTAATCAGGTAGGTGCCACAAATGGCGGGTAACGCGCGTGTTGTATTACCCGGAACAACGGTCACCATTTTGATGCCCATAAATTCACCGGGCACCCAAGCTGGCATCAGTAGCAACGTACCGGAAGGCTCATCCGGAATGTCAAAGTCATGATGATGACGCAAAGGCATTTCGCAGCCAGAAACAAACATGTCCTGAATGCCGTCGATTAGCGGGCGCCAGGGCAGAGCCTGGCGCGTCGCTTCTTGGTCTAATAGCAACATGCTGTTATGCCGTTGCCGCAACAACAATAATTTCAACGAAGAAATCAGGAGTTGCCAGTTTAGCTTCGCCAGTTGCACGTGCAGGTGGGTTTGCAGGGTCAATCCATGCATCCCATACAGCATTCATTTCGTCGAATTGTCCCATGTCGGACATCCAAATCGTCGCTGACAGAATGCGTGATTTTGAGCTGCCTTCAGCTGCAAGCAATTTGTCGACAGAAGCAAGCATGTCTGCAGTTTGAGCAGCAACAGTGTCGCCATAGCCAACCTGACCTGACAAATAGATAGTGTCGTTGTAAACAACAGATTGTGTCATGCGTGGGCCGACGCCCGTACGTTTAATGTCCATGATTAGCTTTCTTAGAGTTTTGGTAGTGAAGGTGAGAATTGCATGAGGCTCAGAATTTCAAAGAACATCTGAGCACCATTGTGTGCTGTATTATTCGTTGGGTCATATGCAGGAGCAACTTCCACCACATCCGCACCAACAAAGTTAAGACCTTCTAAGCCCCTGATTATGCGTAATGCTTCGCGAGGCGTTAGGCCACCAACTTCTGGTGTACCTGTGCCAGGTGCATAGGCGGGATCAAGGCTATCCACATCAAATGACAAATATGTCCGACCATCGCCCACAATCTTGCGGGCCTGTTCAACGATTTGTGGAATGCTTGTCTCGGTGATATCTTGCGCTTCGATCACAGTCATGCCCGACATCGTCGAGAATTCCCAGATGTACCCAGCCGCACCGCGAATACCGATTTGAATGCAACGTTCAGGGTCAAGAACCCCGTCCAGTACAGCATTTCTAAATGGGCCACCGTGATGGAACTTTTCGCCTTCGTAAGAACCAGCGGTATCACAGTGAGCGTCGATATGGATCATGCCAACCGGCTCATGTTCTCCAACTGCCTTTAAGATCGGGTGGCTGACAGAATGATCGCCACCAACGCCCATAGGAATGACCCCGGCACCCACAATGCGTTTGACGTAAGCCTCAATGTCTTGATGGCTTTGTTTCAAGTCAAAACGTGATCGGAACGGAATATCGCCCAAATCGGCCACAGACATCTCATGAACTGGTGCGCATTTTAATGCGTCATTGTAAGGGCCGATCCGCTCAATGGTGCGCAATGCCCTTGGGCCGAACCGAGAGCCGTTTCGGTTGGTAACGCCAAGATCCATCGGGGCGCCGTAGAGCGCAACTTGCAATCCTTGCAATGCTTCGTCGGTTTCTGTGAGCTCTTTGTGCGGCGCATCTAGGAGCGTTGGAATACCTGCATAAGGCGCAGGTCGGCGCCCGCCAGCGGAAAAAATCTTCTCTGCGATTCGTTGATTATGAGGATCGAACATATCCCCGCCATCTGATTCAGCGAACTTTGCGCGTAATTCTTCTAATTTTTTGATGTTCCACATGAATTTCGCCTGTTTCGGTTACAGTTTTCCCGAATTTACCGGATGATTTTTGCTGCTTAAATTTGCAATATGCCAATGTTTGTTGCATATTTAAGCACGTAAATTGGCTCTTGGGAATTGCTCATGGCGAGAAGAAGAAAAGCGTTTTCCGGTCAAGTCAGTGATGTCGATCTTCGGCTTATGCGCGTCTTCAAAACAGTGATCGAGTGCGGCGGACTTTCAGCTGCCCAAACAGAACTTGGCGTTGGACGCTCCACAATTTCGCGTCAGATTTCTGACCTGGAAACGCGCCTTGGCTTACGCTTGTGCCATCGTGGCAGAAGTGGATTTTCTCTCACTCAATCCGGTGAGCAGGTTCTCGAATATGTCGAGCAGTTTTTAGAAGCATCCGCAGATTTTACAACCAACATTGCCAGCATCAGCGATCGCAAGGTCGGCAAAATTGAAATTGGTATGATTGATTGTTCAGCAACGGATGAACACAATCCTTTGCTCAATGCGATCAAAGAATACCGAGTGCAGGCGCCGGGCGTAACGGTAAATCTTTTCGTGGGAACACCAAGCGAAGTAGAACGCGGCGTGCTTGATGGACGGCTCCATTTGGGAATTGTACCGGACTATCGTCGCGACGCTAGCCTGCACTTCAAACGCCTTTATGATGAAACCGTTGGGCTATATTGCGGCGGCGGTCATCCGCTTGCTGAGGTCCTGTCCAACGGAGAAGAGTTGGCAGAGAAAACTATACGAAAGCATGCACTTGTCTATCGTGGATATTACGAAAGCGACTTGCTCCGCGGCCGAAAACAAAAATTCCCATTAGGCAGCACCGCTCACCAGACTGAAGCTGTTATGGCGCTTGTGCAGAGTGGGGTCTATATCGGTTATTTCCCAACGCATTGTTTTGCCACCATGAAGGGGCAAAACTACGAGTTGTTGCCCAACGTGTTCAGATACTCGACGCCAATCAATGCCATTTGGCGCGGCGATCGCCAGCGTTCTAGCATATTGCAAGAGTTTTTGAGTCTGCTTGGCGACTAGCGTTTTAGCACTGGCGCTAAGCATCATGCTTTAAGTCAGTTCGATTTGAATGTCTTGCGTTGCAAACCTTTGACTACTCACGCTGACCGTAATTCTTCCTTTTTGACCTTGGCTTCTAATCCAGAAGCCTGTGGTTCCACCACGAAGCGTTGGCGTGTCCGGACCAATCAGTATTGCTGGACCCTTGATGCGTATGTGCACGGCAGCATCAATAAATGGAAGCACGTTCCCGACCTGGTCGAGCGCGCGAATTGCAAAACGTAATTCTTCAAAATCGGCATCTAGCTCTATCCTGTCGGGCACAACTTCAAGAGTGGTCGCGACGGGATCAGCGACCATTTTTCTGCTTGTGACTTCTTCGCCGTTAATGATGCCGACGAATTCCACGTCGCTCCATGCCTGTCCCCATTTGCCGAGCTCGTCGCCATTTATATCTTCGTGGCGTAATAAGGCTGGTGGGTGTGGTAGGTGCGGATAGTGTTTCCGATCTGGCAATATGTCTTTGATGATACCACCCGGCAGTTTCATACGCACAAATTCGCAGTTGGTCAGGATCATCAGTGGCAAAGTGCCTCCGATATTGCGCTCTCCGCGCGACCAGAAAGTCACTGGCTCCAACACCAAGTTATTCTCCGGTTTTCCTTGGCTTGCATAGGCATATGCAGCGAATTTAGGCTCTCGATAATGGGTAAGAACGCCATGATAACAAACGCGATCGCCAGAGCCGAAGTCCTTGTGGGTGTTATAGTCGAACATGCACCAACCGATGCAGCCCGCAATATGCGCGTCTCCATGTGCAGCATTCAAGATATCGAGATGGCGTGTGACATGTTCCATCTGCCTTTGCTCTTGGTCAAAGGACTTCGTTGGGTACATATGGCCATTATACTCAGTGACCATATAGGGCACTTTTACAGAAACACCAGTCACCGTTTGTTGGTCACGCAATGGCGTTCTAGAGATGTTTGAGTTTGGCATTTCATGGCTGCCGAGTACAAAATCGTTGAACGTATAAACGTCCTCCAACATCGTAGAATGCATGTGCTTTCGGATGCCGCCTGTTTGGCGTGTGCTATCCAACTGGTGAGCAAGCTCATTTGTACGTAAATAGAAATCATCATTATCGATGCTCTCATTGATGCGCACACCCCACATGATGATTGAGGGGTGGTTCCAGTCACGTTCTATCATTCGACGTACGTTGCGGACGGCTTCATCTTGCCATTTTTCACCACCGAGATGCTGCCAACCTGGAAACTCCTCAAGCACCAAAAGGCCGATGCGATCACAATGGTCCAAGAAGTACTTTGATTGTGGATAGTGTGATGTGCGAACGATGTTACACGCTAGTTCATTCTTCAGTATCTCGGCGTCACGTTCTTGCGATAGTTTGCCTTGCGCATATCCAGAGTATGGAAAGCTTTGATGCCTGTTTAGGCCAATCAGTTTTACCTTCTCGCCGTTTAATCGAAATCCATCGGGTTCGAATTCAGCGTGCCTGAAACCAAACCATTGTTCGTACGTGTCGCTGAAACTGCCAATGTTGAGGGTGAGTTTTATTCTGTATAGTGTTGGCTTGTCCAAACCCCATAGTTGAATGTCACAAAGGTCATCGATCGATAGATCGATGTTCATGTCTGAGATAGCGGTGCTTTGCTTGCCAACTAGCTCACCTTCGGGTGAGTAGATTTCTGCCAGAAGAACGCCGGAGCCTGAAAGTGGCAAGTCTGATGGTTTCTTTAGTCTGCAGTTAACCGAAACTGTTTTGTTAGGCGCGAGAACGTTTGGCGTTTCAATCTTGATATTGTCGATTGAAATTGGATCGCTGATCCTTAGCCAAACTTCGCGGTAGATCCCAGCATAAGTTAGATAGTCAATTTGACCACCAAAAGGAGGGATGTCTGGGTTCTCGGAACCATCAACCACCACAGTAATCAAAAGGCCGTCGTGATTGATTTCATCGGTTAGGCGGACTTCAAATGGTGTGTAGCCATCAGGGTGAGTGCCAAGCAGTTTTCCATTGCCATAGATATGCGTGTTCGCCATCGCAGCGTCAAAGACAAGGCTTACTTCTTTGTCGTCAAAGTCCGCGTGCCGTTCCAAATGAATTTGATATGTGAACTGACGTTGGTATGACTTTTCGTCGAAGTAATCTGCGGGCAACTCTACAGCCGTATGTGGTAAGACCACTGGCACAGTTTGTGCGATGAGTGATTTGGTCCATGACTGTTCAAATCCCTCGGCAAAGACCCAGTTCCGACAAAATTTGCGTAGTTCAGCCATATCACTTCTCCATAAGTTAAGGAGAATATGCACTCAAAGAGAAATTAAGTAAATAAATAAGTAAAATTTACTTCATGTTTTTGTGAGTGCTGCTGCGCCAGATAATCTGAGTGCCGAGAATTACTCTCTTTGAAGTACGACGGCCTTCGATCCGCTCAACCAGCAAGTCGACAGCAGATGCCCCAATTTCTTCAGGTGCGAGCTTAATTGAGGTTAGAGGTGGCTCTAAGAACTCAGAAGCTGGATTGTCATTAATACCCGCAATTGCAATGTCCTGCGGGATATTTTGTCCTAGCATTCGTGCCGCACGATAAATCCCACCCGCTACCGCATCATTGAAAGCAATGATCACATCTGGTTTTCTGTCGCTAGCAAGTAATCGTTGAGCCGTCTCGTAACCGTAGTCGGACGTAAAACCATCAGCACATACCAAATAGCCATCGTAGCAATCCTTAGATTGCGTCCAGTTGGTGAAGGCGGCTAAGCGGATATCTGTCTTAAATGCGACTGACTTGTTTGACGATCCGCCGATTAGGGCAGGCCGTTCGTAGCCTTTGTCGCGTAGTTGTTCTAATAACCCGACTAGTGCTGAGCCAATGTCGTGATAAACACAATCCAGACCGCTGTCCCTTGCATCAAAATCCGCGCGAACGACAGGTTCTGCGACGACAGGAACCTCGGTGTCGCCGACAGTGATCCAGCCTGCTGTCAATTGAGCTGCATCGCTGGATTGGCTAATGATGACATTCAAGCCTAGTTGAAATGCTCGTCTTTCTATGCCCATCCTTAAGCCAGTGTAGTAAGGGTCACTAGCGTCTTTGAGGGCGCTTACGCCTAGCAAAACCGCGATCTGTTGGCCCTTCAAATTGGAGCCACCAACCGATGTGGCGGACTGGCGTTTTCGTGCCCGAGGCGTAGAGTACTTTAAATCAGTTGCGACAGAAATGATGGCTTCGCGGGTTTCTTGAGAAACCGAAAGGGTTTTATCTTCGTTCAGCACACGTGAAACGGTACCTGGCGATACGCCAACAGCATCCGCGATGTCCTTTAGCTTGGCCATCCAAATCCCTTCTTACAATCAAAGCGAGAAGGCTGCGGACTACGCGAGTATTTTGATTTCCAAATACTCTTCGATGCCATGACGGCCGCCTTCTTTACCAATGCCTGACCCTTTTACGCCGCCGAACGGACTACCGGGACCAAGGTCTCCACCATTGGCGAATACCATCCCAGCGTCGAGCTGTCGAGACACTCGAGAAACGCGGTCTAAGTCGGCACTGTGAACATATGCTGCTAAACCATATTTGCTGTCGTTAGCAATTGTGATCGCTTCTTCTTCAGTATCGAACGGCATCATTACAAGAACAGGGCCAAAAACCTCCTGTTGCACGATCTGCATTTCCGGATTTACGTCGGCTATTAGTGTTGGTTTCACAAAGGCGCCGGTGTCGAGACCATCTGGACGACCTGTTCCGCCGACGAGTAACTTGCCGCCTTCGTCTATGCCCGACTGAATGAGTTTCTGTATATGATTGTACTGGCGCATGTTTGCGACAGGCCCAATGTGGGGACCAGGTTTTGTAGGGTCGTTGACCTGCCAGGCGTTTACTTTACTAGCCGCTAACTCACATGCCCTTTCGTATGCGTCTCGCTGAACGAGTAGACGAGTTGGAGCGTTACAGTTTTGGCCCGAATTTGAATAGAGTTTATTTATTGTGGCGGTTAGGGCTTTATCAAGATCAGCGTCATCAAAGATTAAACAAGCAGATTTTCCACCCAACTCTAGCGCGACTTTCTTGACCGTTCCTGCTGCTTCTCTTGCCACGGAAATTCCGGCCGCTGTCGAACCGGTGAATGAAATCATTTGTACATCTGGGTGCTGAGCGAGCGCGACACCAGCACCCAATCCATCCCCGTTTACGAGGTTAAACACACCATCGGGAACGCCCGCAGAATGCATAATGTCGGCGAGGATCATCGCGTTTAGTGGCGTCTCTTCACTTGGCTTTAGCACCACAGAGCACCCCGCGGCAAAAGCAGCGAGTACCTTCAGGCAAACTTGATGGATGGGCCAGTTCCATGGTGTGATAAGGGCAGCGACACCAATGGGATAGCGGACAAGAGTGTCACCATTTGGCAAAGTCTCTTCAAACTGAACTTCGTCGATGGCGATTTGGAAGTTGCGTAGATGGCTAACGGCTGTGCCTGATTGCCCACCTTTCGCCAAATCGATTGGTGCGCCAAGTTCCTGCATGATCGCATGCGAAATCTCGTCTCGGCGTTTGTCATATTCTACCGCGATTGCGGCCAAAAGAGCTTTGCGTTCTGCTACAGTTGTTTTTGCGAATTCAGTATGTGCCATTTTTGCGGCTTGAACCGCTGCATCTACCTCGTCATTGGTAGCAAGCGAAATCGTTGTTACAGATTCTAACGTTGCTGGATTAATGACAACAAGCTCTTGGCCCTGACCTTTGATCCATTTTCCAGAAATGAAATGTTGTTTGCGATCTGATCCAGTCATGACATGTCCAATATTTAGTGAATTTTACTAAATTATACCTGTTTGATGGTTCTTGATCAACATGGTTTTCCAAGTAGTTGTATCGCAGGGCAAATGCGGGCGCGTCACTTATTATCGGTGGGCAGCCATGATACCGCGAAGTTCTGCTAATCCACGCATGCGACCAATCAACGGATATCCAGGCATAGTTTCGTTGGTCAGATCTGAAAGCAAATCCTGCCCGTGGTCAGGGCGCATGGGGATCTGCCAATCCGCTCGGCCGTTGGCTTTACGCTTGCTCTCTTCTGTAAGAAGAGCGTTTACCGTGGTAACCATGTCGATATCGCCCTCTAAATGCGCAGCTTCATAAAAGCTAGTCATCACACCATCGTCAGGTGCTAACCGCTTTGTGTTCCGCAAATGAACAAAATGTATTTTGTGCCCAAGGTGTTCAACAAAACTTGCTGGATCAAATGAGCTTTCAATCCCCAAAGATCCAGTGCAAAGGGTGGCGCCACAACTTTTGCTGTCCACAGCGTCCAACACTTGTTTGTAATCAGATTCGCTAGAGAGAATGCGCGGTAAGCCCAGCAAGGAAAACGGAGGGTCGTCGGGATGACAACACATGCGAATGCCGACTTCTTCAGCCGTCGGAATAACCTGAGACAGGAAGTCGATTAGATTGTTACGCAATGTGTCCTCTGTGAAACCATCGTAAGAACTCAGGTGATTACGTACTTGTTCGACATCCCAAGAGTCGTTGGAGCCGGGCAGGCCAGCTACGACATTGTTTTGCAAAGAAAGCTTTTGTGCTTCGTTTAAGCTCGCGAAACGTCTCTTCGCCGCTTCATAAATCCGCTCACTGAATTCGCTTTTTGCGCTCGGGCGTTTGAGAATGAAAAGATCAAACATTGCGAAGTCGATGAGGTCGAATTTCATGGCCGTTCCGCCATGATCCATACGTGCATTTAGGTCTGTTCTGGTCCAGTCGAGAACCGGCATGAAATTGTAACAAACAATCTCAATGCCGCATGCCGCAATATTGCGAAGGCTTTGGCAATAGGCTTTGATATGTTCAGCATAGTCTGGGCCTTTAGTCTTGATTGTCTCAGACACTGGCAGACTCTCCACCACTTCCCAGGCCAGCCCTGTAGGCTGACCCTTCGGGGAGGAGATTTCTAGCTGACGCTTTTCAATTTCAGAAATGGGCCAAACTGTTCCGGGGGAAAACTGATGGAGGGCAGAAACGATACCTTCTACGCCGACTTGTGGAAGGTCGGTGATGGGGATTTTGTCTGCCGGGCCGAACCAGCGCCAAGTCTGTCTCATTCTGCGTCACCAGTCTGAGTGATACGTAGTGTTTTGCCACTATCAGCATCGAATAGATGCAGGTCTGTGGTTCCAACTTCTATTGCGATTTTCTCACCCATTTCCGTTGTCGTTTGACCTTGGCTATGAATGGTTAGGCTGGAGCCGTCTTCT
>Ga0315336_1002264_pt1 | contig 30567 bp, 21 predicted proteins | sample ASW5metaG_FD_204512 | JGI IMG/M metagenome (GOLD analysis project Ga0315336, IMG submission 204512) | Ammonia-oxidizing marine archaeal communities from Monterey Bay, California, United States - ASW #5 | ecosystem: Environmental > Aquatic > Marine > Intertidal zone | place: USA: California...
GTTAGTTCGTTGCCATCCTTATCGACATAGACATTGCTGCACTCGATGGTACAACCGGGCATACAGGCATGTGCGGTTTGACCACCTCGTTCCAATTGCAGCTCCCGAATGTGCTGCCCGCCCATAGCCATCGTCTCATCATCTTCAACAATTCGCCCCTCACTGAAGTTGCGCACAGGCAAACCACCTAGATAATTTTGGACGTCGGCCATTAATGCGGTTCCATAAGTCGCCATGTTCTGAGCAATTTCATCTTCGTTAAGCATGGCGTTATAAGCCTTTACAGACCCCATCACCTTCTTTCGATCATGCAGTTTGGGCATGCGATTTAGATCCACAACCACAGCCTTAACACGCTTACTCCCCATGACCGCGCCGACACCACCCCGCGCTGCAAGTCGAGAAGGACGCAGATCAGTATCGCTGAAGGAGATCCCTGACAGCAATCCACCGTACTCACCGACTGGACCACACAAACCTATACTGACCTTGTTGCCATACCGCTCATGCAGTCGGGAAGCGGCTGCAAAGTTACCCAACCCCATATAAGGTTCGGCCGAGTCATAAGCTATTTCACCTTCTTTCGATATATGGATCACTATCCAATCATCTGAAACGCCGTGCAGAGTTAAACCAGCCATACCAAGCTGACCTAATGCGAAGCCAAAGGTACCACCCGCGTTAGCTTCCTTGATGCCACCCGTCAAAGGGCTCTTACATCCGATACTTAAACGGTTCGCATTAGAGAAGTTAGTACCAGCGAATGGCCCAGCAGAGAAAATTAGAGGGTTTTCCGACGACAAAGGATCGACTCTAGCAGCCCCACATTCAACCAATGTCTTTGCTATTAAATAGCGACCACTCCGGGCAATGGCTTCTCCGTGAAGCTCCTTTCGATCTACCGTCCGACTATTCAGATCGATGTGAAGATACTCGCGCATGTGTCGATTCCCCTGGTAGGTTTAGTGTTTTGTCACCCACATTTTAGCACTGACCAATCCTTGACTGGATAGAACAATTCACCATTTCACTTCCGTATTGCCATCCAGACCAATAGCCTGCCCGGAGATGTAACGACCTTGTTCTGAACACAAGAATATAACGAGAGCAGCTACGTCTTCTTTATCAATAAATACCTTCATCGAACTGCTGTCCACAAATTCTTCTTTAACCGTATTTTGATCAACACCTCGTAAACCGGCTTCAGCGGCAATAATACGATCAATTCGTTCTCCTTCGACCGAGCCCGGACAAACCGCGTTGACTCGAATATTTCTCTCGCCGAGTTCAGCAGCCAGTGATTTAGTCAGCCCGATCAATCCCCACTTGGAAGACACATAGGGTGTGCGGTTCGGCGGACCGTAAAGACCGGCACTCGACGAGAGATTGACGATGGAACCCCCCGCACCCATTTCAAGCAATGGTATCGCATGTCGGCAACAGTAGTAGGCCGCCAAAAGGTTAACCTCGATGGTTTTCACCCATTCCGACTCCAGCGCTGTCTCTAACCGACCCACAGGCCCACCAATACCCGCATTATTGACGAGTATATCTAAGCCCCCGAACCGGGTTTCAATCTCATTAAATAAATCTTCGACCTGAGATGGCTGTGAAACGTCCGTGACACAGGCATGTAGGTCGGCATGCTCTTCTTCCAATCCGGCCACTACAGTGGCATCGTTGTCACAGACACACACCTTTGCTCCCGCCATCGAAAATGATGTAGCGATAGAAAGGCCTATACCGCTTGCAGCTGCGGTTACCAGCACACGCTTACCATTCAGCCCGGTTAGCTGAACCATGACTAATCTACCCCTGAGTTATCATCCAACCGAAACTCGAATCCATCTTCGTGTGCCGCATCCATCAGCCACCGAATAAGGTGATCGGCGTAACTGCGCCGGACCAGTACTTCGAAAACACAATCGCCTGAACTCTGAAAAGCTGGCGTGATCAGAACACTCGAATGGGCCAGAATAGTCTGCGCGCAGCTCCCCTGCGTAAACGCGTCGGCGTGCAGGTCCAATGTACACGCAGCTGACAGCACATTCCGGGACTGACGGCCACCGACTCCGAGCAGCGATTGACCACCGGTCAGATCGGTAACCGCGATGTGCAGTCCTGACAGGCTGTCCTCAAGATCTTGCATTATTGAAACTTCCGGTTTTTTAACCGTCATTAGCCACTCGTCTGGGCCCAACCAATGACAACTCAAGCCACCTGACCTGACTACAGTGTTCGGGATCACTGGTAACTCAACTCCAGTTACTCGCTGGACTCCAGTCAAAAAACCAGAATGAGTACTGTCACCACGCAGATTGACAAACTCAGTGACTCTGATTTCATTGAACCAAACGCCATAGTCACCGGCAATACCCTTAAAAGATGCACCCAAATCGATTCCTGCGAATGGAGAATGCTTACTAGCGGATATAGTCATGACATATCATCACTCCATTACTAGAATTCATTTCCCTGGCTCTCCGTGTAAATTCCCTGACGAACCATACGTAGATCTGTTCTATGTTTTATGCAACTTATTTTCCGGGTCATAAAACACCGGGCTTGAAATGATCGCTTTAATGCACTGACCGTCCAATGTCGGCGCATAGACAGAAGCTCCCATCCGAGTGTGGCCGCCTTTGATCAGTGCCAAGGCAATCGAATGACCTAAGATAGAACTGTAGTAACTCGATGTTACATGCCCCGTCATTGGTACCGGATAGTCTGTTGATTGTTCGTTGACCAGTTGTGTGCCTTCAGGTAGAACCATTTCCGGCTGTTCAGTCACAAGTCCCACCAATTGTTTTCGGTTCTCTCTCAGCATGTCCGAACGAACAAGTGACCGCTTCCCAATGAAGTCTTTTGTTTTTGAAACTATCCAGTCCATACCAAGGTCAGCCGGTGTCACAGAGCCGTCGGTATCCTGCCCAACGATGACATATCCCTTCTCAGCCCGCAGGACATGCATCGTTTCCGTGCCGTAGGGTGTGATGCCATACTCGCCGCCAGCCTCCATCAACAATTCCCATAGTGCAACCCCGTCATCCGCAGACACGTTAATCTCAAAAGCCAATTCCCCGCTGAAGCTGATCCTGAAGACCCGCGCACTGATACCAGCTACGGAACCCTCGCGTAGACTCATAAATGGAAAAGCGTCCGCAGACAAATCAATATCTGAACAAAGCCGACCCAGCAGTGAACGGCTGTTGGGCCCGGCGATGCTAGCGACGGCCCAGCGGTCAGTAACCGAGGTAAAAAACACCTCTAACTCTGGCCATTCGGTCTGGTGCCATCTTTCCAGCCACCCGAGAACGTGTGCCGCGCCGCCAGTCGTAGTGGTCATATAATAATGATTACCACCAAGCCGGGAGCTGACACCGTCATCCATCACCATTCCATCTTCTCCGAGCATTAACCCATAGCGACAACGGTTAATTTCGAGCTTCGACCAAGCATTGGTGTAAATCCTATTAAGAAATTCTGCCGAATCCCGTCCCCGAACTTCGATCTTTCCGAGCGTAGAGGCATCCAACAAACCGATACTTTTACGTGTAGCGAGACACTCGCGGCGTACAGCACTCTCGATAGTTTCACCCCCTTTAGGGTAATACCACGGCCGTTTCCACTGCCCGACGTCTTCAAAAACTGCACCGTGAGCGAGATGCCAGTCATGCATCGGTGTTTTTCTAACTGGATCGAAAAATTCAGCTCCCAATTCGCGACCTGCTATGGCCCCGAAAGTCACCGGGGTGTAGTTGGGTCTGAACGTGGTGGTCCCAGTCGTCGGGATAGACTGTCCCAAGTGCTCGGCAAGTATCGCCAACCCATTGATGTTTCCAGTCTTACCCTGATCGGTACCAAAACCTAAAGCGGTATACCGCTTAACATGTTCAATAGAGCGGTAGCCCTCTCGTGCTGCGAGCGCTATATCCGCAGCCGTTGTATCGTTCTGGTAGTCGACAAATTTCCTGCCACCACGGCCCGGTAATACACCATCTGGAACGTTCCACATTGGTTCTATAGCTGAATCGGGCCTGTCGGAAGCATAGGGAATATCAATATGTGCGGACGCATAACCCGTCTCGCGCACTGCATGTACCCCGGCATCGATCCCGTCTCTCAGACAGTTACCCAGCTGAAAAATACCCAGGGCCGAGCCAGCAGACCGTTCGGATTGCACAGACTTGTCTGGTACAAAACAGGCTTGATTATCATCGTATTTGGGTCGACCACCAGACTGACAATGTAGGTGAATCACCGGATTCCAACCTCCGGAGATCGCGAGCACTTGACAGTCGAGAGATCCTTTTTGAGTCAGTACGTCTCGACCATCCGTTGATAGTCGACATAATTCCACAGCCTTCAAACCTTGTCGGCTACTTCTCGTGCCACCAACCCCATGGCCCGAATAAACCGGGATACCCAGTCCATCCATTTGCAAGACTCGCTCCTGGGATGGTCTTTGCCGGACGTCTATGACTCCTTTTACCTCCATACCGGCACCGTGCATCTCGACAGCAGTTTGATAGGCTGAATCATTGTTCGTAAATACAGCCCCGGTACGGCCGGGTCGAACAGCATAACGATTGATGTAGGTTCGAACCGCCGAGGAAAGCATGACCCCGGGGCGGTCATTGTCAGCGAACACCAGGCCCCGTTCTATGGCCCCGGTAGCCAGTACGACCTGGCGAGCTCGGACCCGCCAATTGCGTTCTCTGGCAACAATGTCGCCGATACCAGCCTGGTGATCGGTCCGTCGTTGGTTTATCACCAAAAAGTTGTAATCGTAATAACCTGCGACTGTGCTTCTAGGCAACAGCATCACGTTGTCCATTAAGGACAGTTCCTTTACCAGATTATCCAGGAACATCCATGGACAGGCGCCGGACACATGCTGTGTACTCGAGAGCAGGTCGCCCCCCATTTCGGCTTGTTCATCTGCAACTATCACCCGGGCACCGGAGCGACCAGCAACTAGCGCGGCCATCAGTCCGGTCGGGCCGGCACCAACAACCAATACATCGCAATGGGCGTTTCGTTTGTCATAGCGGGCAGAATCAGGTTCAGTGGGCGCAAAACCGAGTCCAGCTGCGTGTCGTATGCGACCTTCATACCAATCCCACAAGAACCGGGGACGCATGAACGTTTTGTAGTAAAACCCAGCTGGTAGTAAGCGGCCTATTCGATTGTTGATCGCGTACAGGTCAAACTCAAGACTGGGCCATCCAACAACGGTCCGTGCTGATAATCCGTCAAACAATTCAACCTGTGTCGCCTTGAGATTCGGTATTGTTGACGCGCCTTCCCCCAACTGAACAATCGCATTCGGTTCCTCGGACCCACTTCCGAATAGACCTCGAGGGCGGTGGTACTTGAAACTTCGGCCAAAGAGTCGTATTCCGTTGGCCAATAGCCCCGATGCCAGGGTGTCACCTTCAAAACCCTCATAACGACGACCGTTAAAGAAAAACTCTAAGGGTCGGCCGCGGTTGATTCGGCCACCAAATGGAAGACGCTGTGAACTCACTCAGGTATTCCGTCTGGCGACTGGTCGCCGATCTTGTATACCGCCTCGATTTTATAGGACTGACTGTCTCTGATGGCATTAAACCACCGTCGACAACCCGCTGTATGGCACCACTGTTCTTCGAACCTACCCTTTGTGTTTTTACGATTAAACAGATAGTCGCCCCAGTCCTCATCGGAAAGCTTTTCAGGTTCCTTGGGTCTGACAATATGAGCCTCACCGCCGTAGCTGAACTCCGACTGGTCGCGTGACCCACACCAGGGACATTCAATGCTCAGCATTCAATCACCTTTGTTGACCAGGATCAGTGAGCGACACCGGCTGCCCCGTGTTCATCGATCAAGGCGCCCGTGTAAAACCGGTTGAGATCAAATGCTGCGTTTAAACCATGTGGTGTATTACGGGCAATCGTGTAAGCAAAGACCCAGCCCGAACCCGGTGTTGCCTTGAATCCACCGGTGCCCCAACCGCAGTTGAAATACAAACCTTTTACGGGAGTCAGTGAAATAATTGGACAGGCATCTGGGCAGACATCAACAATTCCACCCCACTGTCGAAGCATTTTGACTCTACTGAAATTCGGAAAGAGCTCAACAATAGCAGCGATATTTCCTTCGATAACCGAATAGCTGCCCCTTTGGCCGTATCCAATATAAGAATCTATGCCTGCACCAACCACGAGCTCGCCTTTATCGGATTGGCTGATATAGCCGTGGACAGCGTTGGACATGATCACCGTATTGAGCACAGGCTTTAACGGCTCTGAAACTAGTGCCTGTAGAGGATGACTCTCGATTGGCATTCGCAGGCCAGCGTAATCAGCCAGTAGACTCGAATGACCGGCTGCAACAACACCAACCTTCGGTGCCGCGATAAATCCTCGAGTCGTATCTACACCTGTCACCGATCCGTTTTGCTGACGGATTCCAGTCACCTCACAGTTTTGAATGACATCAACCCCATACCGGTCTGCACCACGGGCAAAGCCCCAGGCCACCGCGTCGTGGCGCGCGACACCTCCACGAGGCTGGAACGATGCCCCAAGTATTGGGTAACGCGCCTGTTGTGAAATGTTAATAGTGGGTTCGATATTCTTGATCTGCGCGGGCGTTAACACTTCGCTGTCGATACCGTTTAACTGATTAGCACTGGAACGACGAACGATATCCCGCATATCCTGAAGCGTATGGCCGAGATTCATCACACCACGCTGACTGAACATGACGTTGTAATTTAGCTCCTGGCTGAGTCCCTCCCACAGTTTCAATGACTTTTCATAGAGGTGAGCGGCTTCGTCCCACAGATAATTGGAGCGAACGATCGTGGTATTCCGACCAGTATTACCCCCACCGATCCAACCTTTTTCCAGCACGGCAACGCGAGTGATTGAATGTTCTTTCGCCAAGTAATAGGCGGTCGCGAGGCCGTGCCCACCGCCACCAACTATGATCGCGTCGTACGCTGGCTTGGGATCTGGATTCCGCCAGGCTTGTGACCAATTCTGATGATAGCTGACCGCATTTCGTGCCAAGCTGAAGATCGAATACTTATTTTTCATTGACAAGAATGAGGGATTTGCCTATTTATCTGCATATACCGGGAAACGTGAACACAGCTCCAGAACCTGTGCCCGCACATTGTCCACCACGCTCTCGTCACCCATTTGATCGAGGACATCGCAGATCCAGTCGGCAACCTGCCGAATTTCAATTTCGCCAAATCCTCGGGTGGTACTGGCCGGTGTGCCAATTCGAAGTCCGCTCGTGACAAACGGTGAACGAGGGTCATTGGGCACGGTGTTCTTGTTAACCGTGATATAAGCTCTGCCCAGCGCTGCATCTGCGTCCTTACCGGTAATATTTTTATCGATGAGATCTACTAAAAACAGATGGTTATCCGTACCACCCGACACGATCTTGTAACCTCTTTGAATGAATGAATCAGCCATGGACTGCGCATTGCTGATCACCTGCTGTTGATAAATTTTGAACTCTGGTTCAAGCGCTTCTTTTAATGCAACCGCTTTCCCTGCAATCGCATGCATCAGTGGACCGCCCTGAGTACCGGGGAATACCAACGAGCTTAATTTTTTCTCAACGGCTTCATTCTCACGGGCCAGAATCATGCCGCCACGAGCGCCGCGCAGTGTCTTGTGGGTTGTGGTGGTAGTTACATCGGCGATTGAAACTGGACTGGGGTATAGCCCCACTGCGACGAGGCCGGCAACATGCGCCATATCGACAAATAGGTAAGCACCGACAGAATCTGCGATTTCCCGGAATCTTGCCCAATCAACAATACGGCTGTAAGCGGAGAAACCGGCCACTATCAACTTCGGTTTGTTTTTTTTAGCAAGACTTTCCACCTGGCTGTAGTCGATCTCTCCGTTTTCGTCGTCCAATCCGTATTGCAGGGCCTTGTACAGTTTTCCTGAAAAATTTACCGCGGCACCATGAGTTAAATGACCACCGTGAGCAAGACTCATACCAAGAACCGTGTCACCGGGCTCTGCGAGCGCCATATACACCGCTGCATTCGCACCAGAACCTGAGTGTGGCTGTACATTTACGTAGTCCGCATTAAAAAGTTCTTTTGCACGATCTATCGCCAACTGCTCAGCCACATCCACATGTTCGCAGCCGCCATAGTAGCGTTTACCCGGATAGCCTTCGGCATATTTATTAGTCAGTACGGACCCTTGTGCTTCAAGTACCCGGGGGCTGGTGTAGTTCTCCGAAGCGATCAGTTCTATGTGTTCTTCCTGACGCTGCTTCTCGCTCAGTATTGCAGCCCATAATTTGTCGTCATAACCTTCTATACGTTCTGTCATCTTAAACATCGTCATAACCTCGCAAAAAGTGCACTACCTAGTACGTTTTCATCAGAAATAGACTGACATATCAACTTTTGTTCACTACACAATTACCATAGCTCCTGGGGCATCCACTCACAGCTGCCGACAGGTCCGTCCCCTCGAATTCTAGTAGCACTGTCAAATAACCCCAACAAAGACAATTAATCGGTCGCATCAATAAGAGTTATTTGACTGCAGATTCACATCTTCTCTGAACAGTGCGTCTTGAGTTTTTCAATCACCGCTACTGATACATCGTCCAGGCTACTGCAAAGCTCCCGCACAACAGACGAGATTCGCCGAACCCGCATGGCATCTAGCTCCACGGGAAACAGACCCAATGCTTTTTGCACACTATCCAGACCACTGTAGCTTCCGTGAAACAGTGTAAACCAACGTTTGCCCGAAACACTGCTGCTGAAATAGCTGACATGATCATCAAATAATTGAGCGCGATAAAATTCTCGTATCAGCATCTCACTGGTCGAACTGAAGAGCTCCAGTGTGTATCGCTTAGGTGACTGGGCAAGCAACCAGTCATAGTCATTGCGTTTGAGCGGTTCTGAGCTTGTCAATTCAGACCCTGCAGGTCCCTTCTGCGCCTGTCCAGTGCTCTGCGCTATCGAAGATAACTCGTTCAGTGGTGTGGCATTTTCCGTCTCCGACACCGCATCGACACTGTCTTGGGTCCGAAGAACTTCAGAAAGCGCTGCGATGTCGGTATCCCTATTGCTGTCTCCGGACCTAGATTGGTAATCGTCCTGCCAAATTCGTTGTAGAGACCCGTGGTTATCGGCCTGCTCAACCAGACCAAGTACCGGCGTCCAGCCAGTAAGGGGCCCCGGCAACGACAACTTAACCCAAGGCTCAGCCAAGTCGACAAATTTCAGTGACTGACTCTTGTCCAAGTTTGTTACGACTGGAGCTGATTCCTGGACAGAAGCTACCCCAGAACGCAGGACTGCTCCTTGCTTTACTTTCACATTTGACCCAGAAACCTGTTCGATATCAGTGATGTTGACCCATCCGGTCAACGATTGGCTGAGTTCCACCAGATACCAGTCGTCTTTCCGCTCGGCAATCCTGACCAGTTCTCCTGCATTGGCTTCAGCCAGAATGACCGAGAGTCGGTTGAATGCGTTATAAATCCAGACTGGCACCGGCCCGACCCGAGCGTACTGACTGACCGAACCACTGCGCGATTTCGATTCGCTCAATGCAGCTAGATTCTGGAGCAGCAGACCGGCTTCCAGACTGCCAGTCTTCAGCGCCGCCGTTAGCCATTTGCTCGCGTCTGCGGAGTTTTGGGGCACTCCCGCGCCGTACAAGTAGGCAGTGCCGAGACCATACTGCGCTGCAGCATTTCCATTATGCGCCGCTGCACGCCACCATTCCAATCCATGCTCGCGATTTGAAGTCAATCCTTTGCCACTGAGATATATAGCGCCAAGCAAGTATTGCGCCCTCGGTTCACCCTGTTCAGCAGCTCGACTAAGCCAATAGACCGCCTCTTGAGTACTTACAACAACGCCGGTTCCGTGAAGAAACATCAGCCCCAGCCGATACTGCGCTTCGGCATCACCTTCATAAGCTAGCAGCATCCACATCTCGAGCGCCTTCTGATACTCGCCCGACTGGTAGGCCTTAAGTGCCTCGCCCGATCCCGCGAAAGACGTCACCGGTAGCGAAAGTAATGCTAGAACACCTAAGGTAAGGGCCAAACGTACGGACAGGCCGGCCGTACGATCACACCCGTTGAGCAACAGCCGCGACCAGCGTTGAAAAATTGTTCTCGTACTTAGATAACCCAAAGCGACTCGATCCATGAGAGACAACTATTGGGGAGTACCCTGGGCTTGCTGGCGCCAGCGTCTCAGACTCTGCAGTGAGCGTCTTCCATGATAGGCGATCTGTTCATCGGAGTAACGCCACTGCTTTCCTACTGGGCAAGCCAGCCGCGATAAACAACGATCGCCGCAACCCGAATAAGGTAAAAGACGTTGTTCCACACAGGCCTGTAAATCTAGTAGGGACCTATATTGGACAGCTCCCGCGGGACACGCCGATTCACAGGGTCTGCCGTCACAACTCTGGCATGGTGCCTCAGCCGTTTCATATGCGCTTGGTGGCAGTGGAGTATCAATCAAAAACACAGCCCTAAAAGCAAACCAGGGGCCATAACATGGATGCAAATCGATACCGATCGGCGATGGATGACTCCAGCCGGCGAACTGCCCGAGTTTCTGTAGCGGCAATGGCAGTGGCCCCGGATACAGTAAATCGACATCTCTACATCCCCAAATTTTCTGAGCCAGCATATGAACACTCGACACCGCGTCATCATCGAAAGGATCAGGACTGTTTTCAAGATTGTTCTTGATACGATTCCACAAGCCAGGTCCACCCATCCCTAACAACACCAGTCTGGGCTTTTTTCTGACCTCGACACCCAACTCGATCAGTGATTGGATCAACTCTTTTGGCAATCGAGCAGTATCGAGAACCTGCAACAGATTGAATCCTCGATCCTCGAGCCAGTCACTGCCGGCGTACTTAGGTATTGGATTCATTGATTTCTCGGTCTGGAAATGCATGGATGATTCGATAGAGAGATTTCGACAGCCGCGGGGCAAGCTTCGGTATAGTTCTGACCAATAAAAGATCTACTGCCAAGCCTAACTAGAAAACACTGTCTTGAAAACACTTTTGGTTCATGGCCACCGTGGTGCCAGAGGGAATCGCCCTGAAAACACCTTATCGGGGTTCGCGTTTGCGGTCGAGGCAGGCGTTGATGGCCTGGAACTCGATATCAGAATCAGTGCTGATTCACAGATTATCGTCCACCACGATGAGTTGCTCAATCGCGACCTTACCCGTAATCACTCCCGACGATGGCTAGAACACAATGGACCGGCTATCTACGACCTCACCGTGGCTGAGCTAAAACAGTTCGATATTGGTCGAATAAATCCAGTTTCGGAACTGTCCAAGCAATTTCCTGACCAGGTCCCTGTAGACGGCGAAAGAATCTGCACCCTGTCCGAAGTCGCTGGTTTTTGCAACAATCTCCAAACCAGTAGACCGATGTTGAATATCGAAGTCAAGTCGGACCCATTTCATCCTCACGCGACACCGTCCCCGCATGAATACTCCCTGCTCTTAGTGCGGGAACTCGAAAAGCTCGAACTCATAGCCAACTGTTGGATTCAATCCTTCGATTGGCGCATCCTACGTCAGGTACAACGACTTTGCCCTGAGATCACCACCTGTTATCTCACCAGTCAGGATCCCGATTACGATACAGTCGGCAACCCGGTAAATTCGCTGTCGTTAGCCGGTTTCGACCTCATGCATTTTGACGGCAATGTGGCAGCTGCAGTTCTCGCGGCTGGCGGTCAGATCTGGGGGCCTTCTATCGGCGACCTGACTAACCGCCGTGTGGAAGAGGCCCGAGCTGTGGGTATTCCCATTCACTGCTGGACCGTAAATCGTAGTGACGAAATAAAACAAATGATGGCGTGGCAACTCGCGGGAGTGACCACAGACTATCCGGAACTCGCTGTTCGAATGGCGCATAGAATATAGTCTCCGGGCAATGTTGAGTCACGGTATCAAAGATCAGCAGTCGAATAGGCTGTTTGTACTTTTTCTCATCGTTCATATGGTGATGTGGACCCTTCTGCCTGGGCTGACCCGGCACGAGCTCGACAGTGACAGCATGATGCATTTTGCCTGGGGACAGGAATGGATGCTGTCCTACAACTTGCATCCCCCTTTCCTGCCATGGGTGGTCGCTGGTTTTCTTAAGCTTACCGGCATTTCTAACTGGAACTACCTGTTCCTGTCGCAGATTAATATCGCCATAGCCTTTATCGCGGTCTATCTACTCGCACGACAAATTCTCAGGCCTGCGCAGGCATTAGCGGCCGTTTGTCTTCTCGAATTTATTCCTTACTACAGTTTTCTTAGCATTCGACTGAACCATAGCTCACTGTTGATATCCATATGGGCATTAACGGTGCTATTCACCTACTATGCGATGAGCCGAAGAAGACTGATGTATTGGATCGCCCTAGGACTCTGTCTTGCCATTGGCATGTTGACCAAGTACTACGCCATAACACTGGTCGGGGCTATTGTTCTCTACATCATTTCTACTCGGCAGGGTCGTGCACAAATGAGCTCCCTTGGCCCTTATGCGGGCGCACTGGTGTTCGCTCTACTGATCTATGTTCATGTGGATTACGTAAACGAACATAGAATTGGCACGGTTCAACACATTAGCGACTATTTCTTTCTGGATTCGTTACCGATCAGATGGAAAGCAATCAGTTTTTTCCTGGCACAACTAATTTACCTGCTACCGGCAGTGATCGCGTTCATGCTAGCGACATACAGTTCCTCTTTATCCCAGCGGTTGCCGACTCTTCTCAGATTTCCATATCTGCCAGAGCACGCTGGACTTATATACGTGGTAATGCTTTTTCCACTACTGATCACAGCGATCCCTGGCCTGGTGCTGGGAGTAGACATTTCAAGTCGCTGGGGCGGCCCGATACTCATTACAGCAGGGATCATGCTCATTCTACAGTTTCCCATCAACCTGACCGGTATCCAGTGTCGACGAATTGTGATCGGCTCCATTGTTTACGCCATACTGGTACCGCTAGTCATGCTGACTGTGATCAGCCAGGGAAAAGTCGAGTCACGCTATAACTTTCCGGGGAAGGAACTGGCAACGACCGTGACACGTCTGTGGCATGATTCGTTCGAGTCTAAACTCGAACTGGTCGGTGGTGGCTGGATGGCACCCGACAGTATTGCCTTTCACTCGGTAGACCACCCGTCAGTACTTCAACATCTGAGCCACCAGTGGAGCCCCTGGGTCAGTGAAACGGATGTTCGAGATCATGGGATCGCGATCGTCTGCCTGGCTGATGACAAACTGTGTTTAACCAATGCGAATACAATGTTTCCCGATTTCAAGTTTCGAACGCTTACTATCAAGGGTAACGATTACGGTCTGTCACACTCCAGAACTCAGGGATTCCGATACTTTCTGGTACCACCAAGGACAACAAACATTCAACTGGACAATGTGCTTCACACGCCTCGCCGCTGAATCTGGTCGAGACTTTGATTCACGGACACCCGGCGTCATTTCCTGTTGTTCATAGGGTGTCACCCTTAAGCGGAACAGACACCGAAGCGCTACTATTATTCCGATATGATTGACAAATTTTCTCGAAACCTTATTCATGATCATTTTGCAACGAACAATTTAAGGGAAATACCTACATGACTGACACAATGCTTGCAATCGAAATTTCTGAGCCAGGCGGGCCTGACGCACTCAAGCCCTGTTCCGTACCCATTCCACATCCGACACCAGACCAGATTCTGATCCGCAATATGGTGGCTGGTGTTAACCGGCCCGACTGCGCTCAGCGTCAGGGCAACTACCGCCCGCCGGCTGATGCGAATCCTCTGCCCGGCCTTGAAGTGGCAGGTGAAGTTGTAGCGGTCGGTGAGGAAACCACTCGTTATAAACCTGGCGATCAGGTGACAGCGCTTACCCACGGTGGGGGGTATGCGGAATATACAGCGGCACATGAACGGCACTGTCTACCGTGGCCTAAAGGTTACGACGCGCAACTGGCCGGTGCCATACCGGAAAACTATTTCACGGTTTACTACAATCTTTTCACTCGCTCTCGCCTTACATCGGGCGAGACGCTTCTCGTACACGGTGGCAGCAGTGGTATAGGTCTCGCGGCTATACAACTGGCCAAAGCCTCTGGCGCTACCGTTATCACTACCGCCGGCACAGACGAAAAGTGTTCCTTTTGCGAATCGGCAGGAGCCGACAAGGCTGTCAATTATCGAACCGAAGACTGGTCAAGGATCGTGCGAGAAATTACTGGCAAAAACAAAGTCGATGTGGTTCTAGACATGGTCGCCGGCGACTACATCCAAAAAAACATCGATTTGCTTGGACGGGATGGTCGCTATGCTTTAATCGCTTTTCTTGGCGGAAGCACAGCCGAAGTCAATTTCGGGAAAGTCATGATGAATAGGCTCAGCATCTCTGGCTCGACTCTGCGACCCCAAAGCCTCGATGAAAAAGCACAGATTACCAGTGATGTTGAACGCATTGTCTGGCCAATGTTCGAAAATAAGACGGTTAGCCCTCACATTCACTGCACTTTCCCGCTCAACCAAGCAACCCAAGCCCACCAGCTTATGGAGAGTAGCAGTCACATCGGGAAAATCCTATTAACTATTGAGTGAACGGTTAGCCACGCCTACGATTCCGTAAAGACTGCGACGATACGGTTTCAATATCTTGATTCTACGGTATGCTGTTGTACGTGCTTACACCTGATAATTAGTGAACGCGAATAATGCACAACATTTATGATACCGATCTTGACCGCTGTGATGCCAACTATGTATCACTGAGTCCATTGAGTTTTCTAGGTCGTGTAGCTCGGGTTTATCCGGACCACCCGTCAGTAATCCACGGCGGCACCCGATGGACTTGGAGGGAAACCGCAGAACGATGCAATCGACTGGCCTCAGCGCTGGCAAAACGGAACATCGGACCTGGGGACACAGTATCTGTGATGGCACCAAATATCCCCGCTCTGTACGAATCTCATTTTGGTGTACCGATGACAGGTGCTGTACTCAATGCCTTGAACATACGCCTGGACGCCAAAACACTTGCATTTATCCTAGAACATGGTGAGGCGAAAGTCCTCATTACCGACACCGAATTTTCACCTGTCATCAAAGATGCCTTGCGCATCTGTAAACAGGATTTACTCGTAATTGATATCGATGATCCTGAAGGACCCGGTGGCGACCGACTAGGTGAACTGACTTACGAAGAACTTCTAACTGAAGGTAAATCGAATTACACCTGGTCGGCACCGGATAGTGAGTGGAATGCAATCGCACTGAACTATACCTCTGGGACCACGGGCAATCCGAAAGGAGTTGTCTACCATCATCGTGGCGCCTATCTCAATGCAAGTAGCAATATTATCGGCTGGAACTTGGGTCATCATCCCACGTATCTCTGGACCTTACCGATGTTCCACTGCAACGGCTGGTGTTTTCCTTGGTCTCTGGCCGCTGTCGGGGGGACCAGCGTTTGTCTTCGCAACGTCAGCGCTTCTGCCATCTTTGATGCGATCGCTGATCATAGTGTCACTCATTTCTGTGGCGCACCGGTAGTTCTGAATCTGATCATCCATGCAGCCGAGTCCGAAACCAGAAACTTTGATCACACGGTCGAAGTGATGACAGCGGCTGCACCACCACCAGCTGCGGTGTTAGCCGCAATGGAAGCTGCGGGTTTCTCCATGACCCATGTGTATGGGTTGACGGAAACTTATGGTCCTGCTGTTATCTGTGCGTGGCACCCAGAATGGGACAACCTTCCACTCGCTGAACAGGCCGAGATTAAATCGCGGCAAGGTGTGCCATACCACATGCTTGAGGACCTTAAGGTTCTTAACCCTGAAACTATGAATTCGGTTCAGCCAGATGCCTTACAACTCGGCGAGGTCATGTTTCGCGGTAACATAGTGATGAAAGGCTACCTTAAGAACCCGAAGGCAACAGCAGAGGCATTTGCTGGCGGCTGGTTCCACTCTGGTGATCTTGGTGTGCTGTATCCCGACGGGTATACCCAACTCAAAGACCGTTCAAAGGATATCATCATCTCAGGTGGCGAAAATATTTCTTCAATTGAAATTGAGGATACACTTTATCGGCATCCCGATGTCCTCGAAGCTGCAGTCGTCGCCCGTCCAGATAAAAAATGGGGTGAAACACCGTGCGCTTTTGTTACCCTTAAGGACACGGCCGTCGGAGTTACCAGCCAAGACATTATCAATTTCTGTCGAGACCAGATGGCACACTTTAAATTGCCCAAGACGGTAATTTTTCTTGAGCTACCTAAAACATCTACTGGTAAAGTACAGAAGTTTAAGTTGCGAGAAAAAACCGAAGCAATGGGCAGCCTTTAGCTATGCTAAAACACTTTTTTTCCTGAGTAACTTACTATGACAAATGCCGGAGTTACATCGACAAATCACACCAGCTTTACGGTATCTAACCTGGATCGGAGTATTGCTTTTTTTAGAGACATTCTCGGGTTCACTGCCACACCGAAACTCCCGCGGTCTAAATCGGTTATTCAGAGCATAACCGGTGTCAGCGAATCGGACGTTATGATCGCCTATTTGCATGGACCAGACCACACTTTGGAACTTATTGAATATCTCGCCCCATCAGATCGCAGCGAAGTCCGACCCCGCCCCTGCGACGTAGGATTTGCCCATATCGCATTTGATGTTGAAGATATCGATGCAATCGTAACTCAGTCGTCGGACCACAATGTATTCCCAATCGGCCAAATAACTACAGTCGATCAAGGTCCGAACCAGGGTGGTAAGGCCGTTTACCTGCGTGACTCGGACGGTTTAACAGTCGAACTGATACAAAAGCCCGTAACATGACAACCACCCTTTCAATCCGTTGAATTCCGGTCAATTTCACCCGCCCAAATTGAATGGATCATCAATAGACCAACTGGGTTTCGTAAACCAGCAAGGTCCGTCATCGGTCATATGAATATGATCTTCGAGCCGAACACCGAATTCTCCGTAAGCACAAATCATGGGTTCATTCGAAAAACACATACCTTCAGCCAGTTCAATACTGTTTCCCTTGACTAGATAGGGAGGCTCATGTACATCCAGCCCGAGGCCATGGCCCGCTCTATGCGGCAAGCCTGGGACTGAATAACCAGGACCCATGCCCGCCGACTCAATCACCAGTCGGGCTGCGCTGTCCAGTTGCTCCGCCGGGACACCGACACCAGCTGCGCTAAATACGGATAACTGAGCTTTTTTCTCCACATCCCAGATTTCACGCTGCCGTCGGCTAGGGTCTCCAAACACGTAGGATCTGGTTATATCTGAAAAATAACCGTCAAATGTTGCACCAACGTCAATGAGAACCATGTCCCCCTCGCGCAAAATCTGCGGATAGGGAACTCCGTGCGGATAAGCCGTCGGCTCTCCAAACAGTACTATTCTAAACGGTGGCACACCATCTGCACCCAGCTTTAGGTGTGCATCGCTCAAAAACTGCTGGACCTCGGTGGTTGTAATCCCCTCGCGCATGATACGTGCGGCACTCGCTTGAATCTCTAGAGTAACGTCCATAGCGTGCTGTATCAGGGCTATCTCAGCATCTGACTTCCTAATTCGGCATGGTCCCGTGATCCGGGCGCCATTCACATAATCAAACCCCGAAGCAGCTTGGCGAAAAGCATCGTAGACAAAAAATGGGGCTGCCTCATCTATCGCTAAAACCGCTGCTGATCCATAGCGTGACGCAACAATATCAGCAACTAAACGAGCCGGTGCTTCATGCTCATCCCATACCCGAATATCGCTACCAAACAGAAGCATCGCTCTCGTTTTTTGTTCTTCAAAAGCAGGACTGATGTAGATCACCTCTCCATCAGCAGGAATAATGGCGCCATGTAACCGTTCAGATGCCCACAGTCTAAGGCCGGTAAAGTAGGCTAGACTGGTCGTGGCCTCGAGGAATAACGCATCAACACCTTGGTCGAACATCAACTGCTGTGCCTTCGCGATTCTGGTCAAGCGCTCATCGACCGTGATGGGCTTATAGGCAGAAGGCTGTTCAAACCGACTTAACTCTTGCGCTACCGTAGATCCGCCTATTCCCAGTGTCATTTCCTAACTCCACCGAAGTTCTGACGTTCAGGCTCAATGTTAAATTCAAACCTAGGGGGCGGCCCACGATATGTCAAAGCGGCCACACCCAGAGAATCATAGGCACACCTACTGCAACCACTAATACTTCCAGCGGCAACCCCATTCTCCAGTAGTCTCCAAATCGGTATCCACCCGGACCCATGATAATAGTATTGTTCTTGTGTCCGATGGGAGTCAAAAATGCACAGGATGCAGCCACGGCAACCGCCATTAGAAACGGGTCTGGATTGACATCCAGCCGCACAGCGAGTTCGACAGCAATGGGCGCGGCGATCAGAGCAGTGGCTACGTTATTAAGCATGTCAGACAACGTCATCGTGACAATCATGATGATCACCAAAATAAAAACAACTGACAGTCCATCAGTCAACTCAATAATGGTCTTCGCAATCAACTCAGCAGCGCCACTGCTTTCAAGTGCGATACCTATCGGTATCAATGAACCCAGCAACACAATAACCGGCCACTCAATTGATTCGTACAACTGCGATAGGGGCACCAGTCCCGCGATCACATAAACCAGGGCAGCAGCCGCCAACGCAACTGGCAGGTAGACCATACCAGTTGTAGCACCGACAATTGCTAGCGCAAAAAGGCACATTGCCAGCCAGGCCTTTTTTCGTTGTATCACTACAAGCCCTCGCTCTGCCAAGGGCAGGCAGCCCATCCACCCGGCCACGTCCGGCAGTTCGTCCTCCGATCCGGAGAGCAACAAAATATCGCCAGCCCTGATCTTCAACTTTCTGATTCTTTCCCTAAATTGACGGCCTTGTCTTGACACACCAAGAAGCATGCTATTGTGCCTGGCGGCTAGTCGGAGACTCATTGCAGAACGTCCTTGGATTCGAGCGCCATCCGGGACCACCACCTCTAATAAAATCTGGTTATCAGCCAGAACTCCCACACTTTTCTGCACTGATGCATATTCAAGACCAGCGGCACCGGTGAATTTATCCATCGACTCCACACCTCCCTGGATAACGACAAAATCACCGGCCCTGACAACCTGGCCCCGGGCGAACCCTGGCATCCGTCGGCCGGCACGGACCAGACCGAGAACAGCAACGTCATACTCTTCCGCCAGCGGGTACAACTGATCAAGCAGATTACCCGCGACTGCAGCGTCCTCTGTGACCTGGGCCTCCGCAATATAACCGTCGAGCTCCTGTAGTTCTTGTCTGGTATTGTGGCTCCGGCGCTCAGCAGGCAGCAATCTCCAACCTACAAGTGAGACAAATAAAACACCAACCACAGCCACCACAATACCGACAGCCGCAAAATCGAACATGGTGAACGCCTCCCCGAGTACTTCCCCACGGTATGTTGCAACAACGATGTTTGGCGGCGTACCAATCAGCGTGACCATACCACCGAGAATGGTTGCGAATGACAGTGGCATCAGAGTAACGGAAGGACTGCGCTTGGCTCGGCTGGCAGCTTCCATATCCACAGGCATCAGCAATGCAAGCGCAGCAACGTTATTCATCAGCGCTGACAGTGCTGCTCCGATCACCGAGATTAGGCTGATATGGGCCGACAGCGCCGCACCCCCGCGGACGACAAACCGGGCTATCAGTTCAACTGCTCCAGAATTCGCTAGACCGCGACTAACGACAAGAACCAGAGCCACAATGACTGTAGCTGGATGACCAAAGCCGGCAAAAGCAACATCTCCGTCGACGAGACCACTCAAGACCGCGACGGTCAGAGCACCAAACGCAACGAGATCGTATCGAATACGGCCCCAGACTAGCATAACAAATAGTAGTCCTAAGACGATGAACAAACCTGATTGTTGGTAGGTCACAGTTATAAGTCGGTCCTAGGGTGATAAGTCCATATCTACTTGGGCTGCATCCGAATAGCACCGTCAAGACGGATCACTTCCCCATTTAGCATCTCATTATCGATAATATGCTCGACCAGCGACGCGTATTCCGCAGGTTCACCAAGTCTCCGTGGAAAAGGAACCTGATCGGCAAGACTCTCCTGCGCCTCCTTAGGCAAACCGGAAAGCATCGGTGTTTTGATTAATCCAGGTGCGATAGTCATCACGCGTATCCCAAAGCGTGCAAGCTCACGGGCGGCTGGCAACGTCAGTGCAACCACGCCACCCTTGGAAGAACTGTACGCAGCCTGTCCAATTTGTCCGTCGTAGGCTGCAACGGATGCGGTATTGATAATGACACCGCGGCCATCACTATCGCCAATCAACTCCAACTCTGACATCGCTGCAGCAGTCAAGCGCAAAATGTTAAATGTTCCAATCAGGTTCACATTAATGACTTTTTGATAGTCAGCCAGATCATGGGGACCGTTACGACCAACAATGCGGCCCGCTAAAGCGATGCCCGCGCAATTAACAACTACCCGCGGCGGACCTATCTCAGCCACAACCCGGTCTACTGCAGATGCGGCAGACTGCGCGTCAGCCACATCACAGGCGATACCGACACCCCCAAATTCATCCGCCTTCTCCTGGGCCGCTTGTTGGCTGATATCAAGAACAGCAACCCGAGCCCCTCTTGCAGCCAATGCGCTCGCAGTGACTGCACCCATGCCGGACGCACCCCCTGTCACCACAGCTGAATGATTTTTCAGCTCCATAAATCACATCCTCCCATTTGTGCAATTTCTTGACCGATAAGATCTTGCTTACTTTATAGCAGAATTTTTCACATTGGAGGCTTCCATGTATCACTGCAGCCCGTTAATCTACGTCGATTGGGAATCACTAAAGGCAGCATCTGATGACTGAGGATACAAACACCGTAGAACGTGAGTCTATGGAAGTCGACGTAGTAATTGTCGGCGCCGGCCCAGCCGGGCTTTCGACAGCCTGTCGTCTGATGCAACTTGCTCAGGAGCACGGTAAAGAAATCAGTGTTGTTGTGCTGGAAAAAGGCTCGGAAGTAGGTGCCCATATACTCTCGGGAGCCGTCATTGAACCCGGAGCCCTATCAGAACTTTTTCCTGACTGGCAGGAACGGGGTGCTCCGTTGAATACCCCAGTTACTCGGGACGAGGTCTTCTTCTACCGGAACCAAACCAAAAGCATCAAAGTGCCTAACTTCACTATTCCTCGAACCATGCACAACGATGGCAACTACATCGTCAGCCTAGGTAAGGTCGTGCGTTGGCTAGGAGAGCAGGCCGAGTCCTTGGGTGTAGAGATTTTTCCAGGGTTTCCCGCCAGCGAGGTGCTATTCAGCGAACTCGGTGCCGTCAAAGGTGTCGCGACTGGAGAAATGGGGATTTCATCTGTCGGTGATCGTAAACCAACCTACGAACCTGGTATGGAACTGCACGCTAAATACACCGTGTTTGCGGAAGGCTGTCGCGGGCATCTTGGCAAACAACTCACGCGTCAGTATGCCTTAGACCATGAATGCTCTGCGCAGCACTACGCCATAGGCCTGAAAGAACTCTGGGAAGTTGACTCCGCCATTCACCAACCAGGCCTCGTTATTCATGGGGCGGGCTGGCCTTTGTCAGAACACGACGCGACGGGCGGGTCTTTTCTTTACCATCTGGAGGACAACAAAATCTCTCTCGGACTCATCGTTGACCTGAACTATAAAAACCCGTATTTGAATCCTTTTGAAGAACTTCAAAGATATAAAACACATCCGCAGATCAGGAAACATCTCACCGGTGGCAAACGAATTACCTATGGCGCCCGTGCCATCACGAAAGGTGGTTTTAATTCCATGCCTAAAATGTCATTCCCCGGCGGCTTCTTGGTTGGCTGTGACGCCGGCACATTAAATTTTGCCAAAATTAAAGGCACGCACACCGCAATGAAATCCGGAATGGTGGCGGCTGAAACAATATTTCAGGTACTGACTGACAACGATCCGGGCGGTAAAGATCACACCCACTACCAAACCAACCTGGAACGCACATGGTTAATTGATGAACTAAAACGCTCGAGAAACTTCGGCCCTGCACTGCACCGATTCGGAACGTACCTAGGTGGTGCATTCAACTACGTCGACCAGAACTGGTTCAGAGGAAGGCTGCCTTTCACGTTACGCGACGAACATAACGATCACAACAGCCTTGATGATGCTGCTAGTACTCCAGTCTTGGAATACCCCAAGCCGGACGGTGAACTGACCTTTGATCGCAACTCGTCAGTATTTCTGACCAATACCTATCATGAAGAAGACCAACCGGCTCACCTCAAACTTGGCGACGCAAACATCCCAATTATTGTCAACCTTCCAAATTGGCAAGAACCGGCACAACGCTACTGTCCTGCTGGAGTCTACGAAGTGTTAGATGACGGTAGCGGTCAGCGCTTTCAGATCAACGCGCAGAACTGTATTCACTGTAAGACGTGTGATATTAAGGACCCAAGTCAGAACATTACCTGGGTGACACCTGAAGGCGGGGGCGGTCCTTCATATGCGGAAATGTAATCCACCCAGACTTAGGCCGCAAAAGCCCGCGCATTCTGGAACAAACGTAGCCATGGGCCGTGTTCTTCCCAGTGAGCTGGGTGCCATGAATTACACAATGTTCGAAAAACCCTCTCTGGATGCGGCATCATGATCGTTACTCTGCCGTTCGCAGCAGTTAACCCAGCAATGCCCTGTGTTGACCCGTTTGGATTATAGGGATAAATCATCGTGGGCTGATCCCGATTGTCTACATAACGAAGTCCGGTCTGATGATTATCCGCGAGGTGCTTAAGTTGCATATTCGATTCGAATATCGTCCTGCCTTCTCCATGGGCCACTGCAATTGGCAGATAACTGCCTTCCATACCAGCTAGTAAAACTGAATCAGATTCCAGCACCTCCACCATAACTTGCCGGGCTTCATACTGCTCTGATTCGTTCTTATCAAATGAAGGCCAATCATCTGCTCCCGGTATAAGCTCCTTGAGTGCCGCGAGCATCTGGCAACCGTTACACACCCCTAGCGCAAATCGCTGCGGATGCTGGAGGAAAAGTTCAAACATATCACGCAGACGAGACTGATAAAGAATCGATTTCGCCCAGCCCTGACCCGCCCCAAGTACGTCTCCAAACGAAAATCCACCGCAAGCTGCAAATCCAGCAAATTCCATAAGGTCACAACGACCTTCAGCGAGATCACTCATCGTAACATCGACTGCACTGAAACCCGCCCGGTCGAAGGCTGCAGCCATCTCAAGCTGTCCGTTGACTCCCTGCTCTCTGAGAATCGCTACTCGCGGTCGGTTTCCCGATAATATTTCTTTAATCGCAGGGTTCTCAGCGAGATCAAAGGATACCTCAGCATGTAGTCCGGGGTCTGTGGTGTCAAGAATACGTTCGTACTCTAAGTCAGCACAGTCAGGATTGTCCCGCAGTCGCTGCATTTTCCAGGACACTTCCGACCATGCTTGGTGCAAATCGACCCGTGCAGAACAATACTGCTCACGACCATTTGCTATGATCTGAATGTCATTGTGATCCTGCTCGACACGACCGATCACTCTGGAGCAACCACCCAGTCCATAGCTGTCTAGACAGGCCAGGACCGCCGCCTGATTATCAGCCCGGACTTGTAACACCACACCCACCTCTTCGCTGAAAAGTGCCGGCAAAACATCAGTTACGCTGCCAAGATCAATTTCAAGACCACATCGACTGGCGAAAGCCATCTCGCACAACGTAACAAAAAGTCCGCCATCGGATCGATCGTGGTAAGCAATCAATTTTCGCTTGCCCATTAGCTCCCGAGTTGCCAAAAACAGTCCCGAAAGTTGTTCTGGAGAATCTAGATCAGGCCCCTCACACCCAATCTGACTAAATACCTGTGCCAATGCAGATCCCCCGAGTCGGTCACGCCCAGCCCCTAGATCTACCAAGATAAGCACAGAATCAAAATCGGTCTGCAACAACGGGGTCAGGGTCCGCCGAATATCAGCAACCGGCGCAAAGGCAGATATGACCAGTGACAATGGCGCCACAACCGTATTTACTGTCTCGTTCAACGTCCAGGTGGTCTTCATCGACATTGAGTCTTTCCCGACAGGGATTGAAATGCCCAGTTCAGGACACAGTTCCATTGCAACTGCTCTTACAGTGTCATACAACGCAACATCTTCACCCGGATGCCCAGCTGCAGCCATCCAGTTGGCTGACAATTTAATATCACTCATCCGCTCAACCGCTGCTGCTCCGATATTTGTGATTGCTTCTGCCACTGCCATACGACCGCTACTAGCTGGATCAATCAGCGCGAGTGGCGCTCTTTCGCCCAAAGCCATTGCTTCTCCCCAATAGCCCTCAAAACCGCTAGAAGTGACCGCGACATCTGAGACAGGCACCTGCCATGGTCCCACCATTTGATCCCGTACAATTTGACCAGTCACACTGCGGTCACCAATGGTGACTAAAAACGTTTTATCAGAAACGCCGGGTAATCGAAGTACTCGATCAGCAGCCTCGCTAATACTGACATGGTTTAGCTGCAATTCTGGATAACTGTCGCGCCCGCGGTCCACGCATCTGGACATTCTCGGCGTATTACCAAATAACATATTTAGATCAAGGTCTATTGGTTCACTCACATTTTCCGGTACAGTAAATTCATGGGTTACTTCAGGCGTAGCTCCCGATTCCACCTTGAGAATAGCCGTTTTGGTTGCCGTCCCTACAACACTGTATAAACATCTTTCCCGTTTGCAGATGGCTTCGAATTCATCTAAATGATCAGGCGAAACCGCTAATACATAACGCTCCTGAGCTTCGTTGCACCACACTTGCATGGGTGACATACCAGGTTCATCATTCGGTATTTTTGAGAGGATAATCTCGCCGCCGAGACTTGAATCGTGGATGAGTTCCGGTAGGGCGTTAGACAACCCGCCTGCACCAACGTCATGTATTGTGATGATGGGGTTATTTTGGCCACGCGCAATACAAGCATCGATTACCTCCTGACAACGTCGTTGCATTTCCGCATTTCCGCGCTGGACTGAGGCAAAATCTAAGGACTCTGTACTCTGGCCAGAGTCGACACTCGAAGCCGCACCCCCACCCAGTCCAATCAACATTGCCGGCCCACCCAGCACGACCAGTTTAGCCCCATCCGGCATGGTGTTTTTGTAAACATGATCAGAGCGTATATTGCCCAATCCACCGGCCAACATGATCGGTTTGTGGTAACCGCGCCGAACCTCGCGGGCACCGCTTGCACACGCGACTTCTAAAGTCCGAAAGTAACCCCCTATGTTGGGGCGACCAAATTCGTTGTTAAACGAGGCACCACCAATAGGCCCGTCTAACATTATTTGCAGCGCATCGGCCTGCCGAGAATTACGAATTTGTGGCAATTCCCACGGCATAGATGCCCCGGGCAAACGAAGGTCGGAAACAGAAAACCCGGTGATTCCTGCCTTGGGCTTACCTCCTCGCCCGGTAGCGCCCTCATCCCGTATTTCTCCACCTGAACCGGTCGCTGCACCCGGGTAAGGGGAAATTCCGGTCGGATGGTTATGCGTTTCAACTTTACAAAGTATGTGCAAATCTTCGGCTGTGCGCTTAAATTCACCGGACATTGGATCTGGCAGAAACCAGCACCCCGTCCGACCTTCAATTACCGCCGCATTGTCATTGTAGGCCACAAGCGTGCCTTGCTTGTGTCGCTCATGGGTCGTCCTGATCATGCCAAATAAAGAATCAGGCATAGGTTCTCCACCTATCACCCAATCCGCATTGAATATTTTGTGTCGGCAATGTTCTGAGTTAACCTGCGCGAACATCATCAACTCTGCATCTGTGGGATCTCTACCTAAATCTCGATACTGTTGCACCAGATAATCGATCTCATCGCTCGACAGCGCGAAACCCATTTGCTCGTTGGCTTCAATCAATGCATCTTGACCACCGCGTAGCACCTCAATCTTCGTGAGCTTTCCAGGCTCGGGCGGAGAAAACAACACCTGAAGTTTTTCTCGACTGGAGATTATCGACTCAGTCATTTTGTCGTATAACAGTGGGATCAGATGCTGTTCGACAGCTGGAAGGTCGAGCTCGCCTCGAATAATCCACGACACCCCCCGCTCGAGACGAACTATCTCACTCAGACCGCAATGATGAACAATATCAGTGGCTTTTGTTGACCATGGTGAAATAGTCCCCGTGCGGGGGAATACCATTATCTCCAGGCCAGTAGTTGTTGTATTGGCCGAGACACCGTAATCTAGTAAGCGGTCTAATGTTTCCCGCTTCTTGCCTGAGAGTTGTTTGTTTGTTAGTGCAACGTGCAGATAGCGTGCGGTCAACTCCTCTAAACTCGGCAGGCTCTCACGAACCTGGTCATACAGTTTGCTGATTCGAAACCGGGAAACCGCTGACCCGCCATCGAGGATCAGCACGACGCTGGCAACACCGTAATCGACCTAATGTTTAGCGGCAACGTCGAGGTTAACTCCCAGTCGGAGTGCAACTTCCTCGTAAGCCTCAATCACGCCACCCAGTCCATGTCTGAAGCGATCCTTATCCAGCTTTTTTCGGGTCTCAGCATCCCAGACACGACAACCGTCTGGCGTAAATTCATCACCCAGCACAAGGTTGCCATCGCAACGTCCAAATTCAACTTTGAAATCAACCAGAATCATGCCCGCATCGGCAAACATCCTTCCTAGTATGTCGTTAACCTGAAACGTGTTTCGTTTCATTAATGCAACTTCTTCCGGTGTTGCCCAACCGAAAGAATCGATATGGTAGTCATTGATCATCGGATCGTGTCGGGCATCGTCCTTCAGAAAAAACTCAAACGTGGGTGGTTTAAGATTGAGTCCATCTTCAATGCCGAGGCGTTTACACAAAGATCCCGTTGCAATATTACGCACGACACATTCCACCGGAATCATATCTAAATTTGTTACGATCGATTCGGTCTCGCTCAGCAGTTTGTCAAAGTGTGTATCAACGCCCGCATTCTCAAGATTCGTCATAATAAACGCATTGAACAAATTGTTGACCATACCTTTGCGGTCCAATTGCTCGATCTTTTCACCATCAAATGCAGAGGTGTCATCCCGAAACTCCATAATCAAAAGCCCGGGGTCCTCCGTAAGATGCATTGACTTCGCTTTACCTGAATAAAGTTCTTTACCACGTTTCATAGTCTGCTTTCCCAGTTAACTTTCAGTCCAAAATTAAAGCACATCCGCCTTCTGTAGCGCAGCACGTACATCATCATGATACTGCTCAGCCAACGGTATCAAGGGGAGACGAATTCCCGGACCGATCAGACCTTGTTGGCACACAGCCCACTTTGCCGGGATCGGATTAGATTGAAAAAACATGGCAGCATGAAGATCGGCCAACTGGTTATTCAGCGCCGTGGCGGTGTCAGTATCGCCAGCTACCGCTGCAACACACATTTCGTGCATCAATTTAGGCGCTGCATTGGCGGTGACTGAAATGGTCCCTTTTCCCCCTGCTAACATTAGCTGACAGGCGGTGCCATCCTCACCGGAATAGATTGCAAATCCATCTGGTGCTCGATCGATTAAATCACACCCCCGATCGATATCGTTGGTGGCATCTTTTATTCCCACAATGTTGTCGATTTCTGCCAGCCTCAAAGTGGTTTCATTACTCATATCGACCGCGGTACGTCCAGGAACATTGTACAGAATCTGCGGAATGGAAACGGCAACAGCAATTGATTTGAAGTGCTGGAATAGGCCTTCCTGTGGTGGCTTATTGTAATACGGCACGACCAGCAGGCAGGCTGTGACGCCTACCGCTGCCGCATCTCGAGTGAGTGCCATAGCCTCAGAAGTTGAATTCGCTCCAGTGCCACCGATAACTGATATCCGACCTGCTGCCGCATCCACCGTACGGCCGATCACTTCGATATGTTCATTATGGTCAAGCGTTGCCGATTCCCCGGTCGTTCCAACTGACACGATCGCATCCGTACCCTTTTCAACATGATGATTCACCAGCCGCTCGAGCCCCGCCCAGTCCACAGAACCGTCGTCCCCCATCGGGGTAACCATCGCAACCATACTTCCAGTCAGCATATTTCGCCTCCTTTGAGCGTAGCAACGCCCCCTAACCTAAGCCATCGATGGTACTTGCCGAGACCATCGTTGACAAGAATTGCTAAAGTCAGTCCAGCCTCCATTCCAGGACACCGTCGTTAATTCGAGCATCGGCCCCAATCATCAGCGGATGGTTGGGTGAGATATGACCGAAGTCAGGTGAGCGGAACAATGGCACTGTACACCGTTCCGCGAGTCGGGTTACGAGCCATTCCTCATCATGTCGGCCCGAAAGGTCTGTGAAACGACCCAATACAACCGCAGCCAGGTTTGTCACCAGACCGCTATCTAGCCACTGGTTCCAGAACCGAAGCACCCGTTCCGCCGATTCATGGGTATCTTCTAGAAATAGAATATGCCCCTGAAGTGTTTCAGGAAAGTAAGGTGTTCCAATCAGAGCAGATAACACACTAAGGCAGCCTCCGATTAGCGTACCTTGAACCTTAGTACCTGTCGAACCACTTCCAAACTGCGAAACGCTGATGGTACTGTTCCACGGTCGAGATGATAATAATAACCGGACAAGACAGTCTACGTCTGGGCCATTTGTCCATAAGGACGATCCGGGCATTGGGCCATGAATCGCGTGCCACCCCAATCGGGTGTACAGCGCGACCTGCAGGGCACTAATATCAGAAAACCCAACTACTATTGTTTCAGGTAACGACGCTAATGCTGACCAGTCCAGGTATCCCAACAGATCACTGGCACCATAACCACCGCGTGCTGCCGCCACATAGGCACTCTCAGGATTGGAAAGTGCGTTCGACAATATCTGACTGCGGGCATTAACCCCAACTTGGGCCTGCCTATCACCCCCGTCTAAAGGATAGTGCTGATAGTTCACCTGAAACCCGGCTTGACGTAGTCCGGCCAAATTGCGCTCCAGTACACCAGATTCTGGCGCCGAGCTGAGATCCAGTACCGTCAGTGTGGCCGACAAACCATCCCTTGCCTGCGCCGGGCCATATGAATCAGTAGTCACAAACCCGCCCTGCAATACACCTTTGTTCGTAAGCATTAGTAATCACTATTACCCCGGCAGGTAGGATGACCATTGACCTATTACATCGTGGCACCGGACAGAATTCAAGCTCGAAGTTGTTCTTATCTACCAGATACTATCGATGATTGGGGGTCAATATTGTTGAATCTGCTTGACTGACGTACGATCATGTCAACGATTCGCCACTTGGGATAAACGCGGAGCAAGCCATGTCGATATTTGACACAAATCTACAACAGCAGGAAGCAAACTTTGAACCTTTGTCACCAGTGAGCTTCCTGCGCCGAGCTGCACAGATCGCACCGACACATACTGCTATCATTCACGGCGATCGACGCTACACCTACGCCCAGTTCTATGAACGCTCTTGCCGCCTTGCCAGTGCCCTATCTAAGCGGGGAATCGGGCAAGGAGATTGTGTTGCCATCATGGGTGCTAATACCCCGGAAATGCTCGAGGCCCATAATGGTGTCCCGATGCTCGGTGCTGTACTTAACTCACTGAATATCCGTCTGGATGCACGCACAATCGCATTCATCCTAGAACACGGGGAAGCTCGGGCACTCCTGACAGATTGTGGATTTTCCGATACGGTCCGTGAGGCCCTGGACCTTATTGACCGTGAATTACTGGTCGTAGACATCGACGACCCAATGGCAACTGGGGGTAAACACCTGGGAGCTCTAGATTATGAAAAACTTCTAGCAGAAGGTGATCCGGACTTTGTGCCTAAACCTCTGCTGAATGAGTGGCAGGCATTGTCATTGTTATATACGTCGGGGACCACCGGTGATCCTAAAGGTTGCGTATACCACCATCGTGGAGCCTACCTGAATGCGCTGGGCAATATGTTCACCGTAGGCCTGGGCCGAGATTCTGTCTATCTGTGGACTTTGCCAATGTTTCATTGTGATGGCTGGACATTCACCTGGGGCGTGACAGCGGCGATGGCGACCCATATCTGTATTAGAGACGTCGATCCCGCTGTCGTTTATAGATTGATCAATGATGAAAATGTGACACACATGTGTGGGGCTCCCATCGTCCTAAATATGCTCGCACATGCCCCAGAACAATCGAAGTCGGACTTTTCTCAGCGTGTCGAAATTGCGACCGGCGGTGCTGCCCCGCCGTCATCCGTAATCGAGGCCATGGAAGAAAACGGATTCAATGTGACCCATCTCTATGGATTGACTGAAACCTATGGTCCAGCAACCGTATGTGTACCGCAGGACGACTGGCCAGATCTTGCCGTAAACGAGCGTTCAGCCCGAATGGCCCGCCAGGGTGTGCACTACGCGACACTGGAAGGCG
>Ga0315336_1002265_pt1 | contig 30527 bp, 24 predicted proteins | sample ASW5metaG_FD_204512 | JGI IMG/M metagenome (GOLD analysis project Ga0315336, IMG submission 204512) | Ammonia-oxidizing marine archaeal communities from Monterey Bay, California, United States - ASW #5 | ecosystem: Environmental > Aquatic > Marine > Intertidal zone | place: USA: California...
GTGGGTGCAATCGACGGTACAGCGTCAGGACGGGTAATTGATGGGCTGAATGATAAGCCGCTGATTCCCCTTAAGCGCAAGGGCACTGTCGCAGACGTAGCAGCAGCAGTTACCTTTCTCGCTTCCGAGGAAGCATATTACATAACCGGCTACCTGTTGGCAGTAGACGGCGGAATGTTGGCAGCTTGAGTTTAGGCGGAGCGAGACACATGGGAAAATTGAGCGGTAAGGTAGCCATAATTACGGGTTGCACGGCGGCAAGCATCGGACGAGCCTGCGCCATGGCAATGGCCATGGAAGGCGCAAAAGTAATAGTTACCGGACGCACTGAGAAAGGCGGCTTGGAAACGGAGAGCATTATCCGTAAGGCAGGTGGTGAAGCCCTATATGTCCGACAGGACGTGACCGTTGAAGAGGACTGGAAAAATACCATAGACATCTGCCTCAAGACATATGGCCGACTGGATATTCTACTTAATAATGCCGGAGAGGCTGTTGTGGGACCTCTCGAAAAATTGACACGAGAGAATCTCATCTTCTTGCGCGAGGTGGATCTCGACGCTCCGTTTCTAGGAATGAAATATGCTTGGCCACACCTGGTAGCGGCAGGCAGCGGTATAATCCTCAATATGTCATCTATCATAGGCCAGAAAGGCAGGCCTTTCGGCACCGCATATGGAGCCATAAAAGGGGCACAATTGGCTCTGACTCGGACTGCTGCGCTAGAGGGTGCTTCCTTCAATATACGAGTCATCTCAGTACATCCGGGCATGATATGGACCGAGGGCGTATACGATGTGATAGGACCTAAGGCAGACGACATGAAGCCCCAGATAGCGGAACGCATACCCTGGGGAGAAACCGGTGAACCACAGCACGTTGGTGATACCGTAGCTTTTTTGTGCACCGAGGATGCAGGTTATTTGACAGGAATTGAGGTCAACATCGATGGTGGGGCAGGTGCAATTTAGGGATAATTATTTCTTAGGATTAAAAGTCCATTATTCTTGAAATCGCTGTGTTTGGCGCAAACATGATATCCCAACTAAGATGACTCATGCCTAACAACCGAACAAGCCGCGATAAATAATTTCAGGGATTCTGTATCGTAGCATGAGAATGGACCCTTACAAACTCTGGACAATGCCTGGACTCCCCGGATAATCCCCATAGAAAAAACAGAAATGACGGAGAAACCAGTATGAACGCTATCGTACCGCATGCCATGCAAGTCCAGTTCGAAAGAGACGAGCTCGCCCGCCAGGCATTTATATCGGAGATGCGGGGACACCTCTTTCGAAACGTAGCTCCATGGCTGCACCCAGAGTATGAACTCAAAGCGGCGCCAGCTTTTGAGCATGAACACGGCAATAAACCAGAGAATAGTAGCGACGTTCATAAGTCTATGCGCGGAGAGAAACTTTTTCGCTTCTACTCGGCTCTCCGTGTCAACACCCAGAAACTAATATATCGTTCTGTGCTGCCCGGCGTGGAGAGGGATGCGGACAATCTGGTACGTCAATATAGAACTCTTCACCAATCGACGAAAAAGGCTAAGGGCACCCTGACACTCGACACTGCTCTGCAGGTCCCAAATTACGTCGCGGATATAGATGTCCATTTAATGCCCGGCTGCTACCATAGCGAATATCAGAAAGAAGATGTTTCCGCAGGAGCCGTATATGATAATGGCTCTGCGGTCTTATTCCGGAGCACTCTGGGTGAAACGGATCTAATTTCAGCCTGTGTCGCAAAATTCACTTCTGCCAAGAACCCAGAATTTAAGCCACAAAAAATTCTGGATATAGGTTGCACAGTGGGCATTAACACTTTGCCCTGGGCAACCACCTACCCCGATGCGGAAATACATGCTCTGGATGTAGCCGCACCATGTTTGCGGTACGGCCACGCCCGCGCCCAAGCTCTAGGGAAAACAGTACACTTTCACCAAGGTTACGGAAACGAAACTGGCTTGTCTGACCAAAGCTTCGATATGATTTATTCCTGCATGGTCCTCCATGAACTGCCACCTGACGTGACCAGAGGTGTTTATCGAGAGGCCCACCGTCTGTTGAAACCAGGTGGATTAATGCTCCATTACGAACTGCCTCCCGCTAAGATGCTTAATGCCTATGAAAATTTTATGGTCGATTGGGATACCTGGTATAATAAGGAACCGTACTTCATGTCATTTCGGGCCATGGATCCGGAAGAGGAATGTGTTGCCGCTGGGTTCAATAGAAATAACTTCGTTCAGTATATTATCCTCCACCCCGACTACTTCGGGGAGGAACGAATGATGTCTGAAATACATCAGAAGCCTGAAGATGCCGAGCGGCTTTTGCATGACAACGCCGAGGGTGTTCGATGGTACTGCTTTGGAGCATGGAAATAAATCAACACAACAAACACCGCGGTTGTTAGAAATGTGCGGTCTAGACAGCAAGGTAGCAATTATTACAGGCGCAACTTCGGGGATTGGCCGAGGTTGTGCTGAGGCGTTCGCTGCCGCGGGCGCTATTGTCGTGGCGACTGGACGCAAAAAGGCTCAAGGAGCCAAGACCGTCAGACTAATTGAAAAGAATGGGGGCGCAGCAAACTTTCTGCAGCAGGACGTGACAAATCAGCAGGACTGGACGCGCGTAGTAAAGCAGACCGTAGAGATGCATGGCAAGATTGACGTATTAGTCAATAACGCTGGCGATTCAGTAATTAGGCCGCTTGAACAGCTCGACGGCGCAACAATGAGATTCCTCATTGGAATCAATCTAAACAGCCCTTTTCTCGGCATCAAGGCCGTATGGCCTTTCATGAAAGAGGCGGGCGGTGGGGTAATTCTCAATACCAATTCTGTGGCTGGTCAAATGGGTACAGCAGTGGGTAGTGCCTACAACGCCAGCAAGGGTGCTCAGGGGGCGCTAACAAAGGTAGCTGCCATTGAAGGCGCACCATTCAACATAAGAGTAAACTCCGTCCATCCGGGATTCATTCTTACCGAAGGAATGAAAGAAACGCTTCAGCGGAATTCAAACACTCTGCAGTCCATGATCAACTCCATGGTGCCAACCAGGGAGACCGGACGGCCCTCGCACATAGGTTACGCCATGGTTTACTTGGCTTCCGATGCTGCCCGCTATATTACAGGGGTCGAATGCAACGTTGATGGCGGAATTACTGCGGCCTGAGAGCTGTATAAGGTGCAAGAGACAAGTACTTGTAATAGACGTGACTGCATACAATGTAGTGGGAATAAGTAATGGGGAGTGTTGACAAAAAAGTAGCCTTGGTTACAGGCGGCGCTGGCGGTATTGGCAGCGCTATCGTGGAGCTCCTAGCACAAAATGGCGCCATCGTGATTATCGCTGATACCGACCACAATAAGGGTTATGCTCTTGCTGAAGAGATAGGACAACAAGCCGTATACCTACCTCTGGATGTCACCGTGGAAAACCAATGGCTTAAAGCCCTAGAGACAGTTCTACTCAAATTTGGTCAGCTCAATATCTTGGTCAACAACGCTGGTTTTCTAGAACCGTCGGAGTTAGATGAGACTTCCTTAGCGCTGTGGCAACAGACAATGGCTGTCAATGCCAATAGTGTCTTCCTGGGCTGTAAATACGGGGTAAAGGCAATGAAAAAAACTGGCGGCGCGATTGTTAACATGGCTTCCGCCGCAGTACCCCGACCAGGAACAACTTTTCTCGCCTACGCAGCAGCAAAAGCTGCAGTGATATCTCTGACCAAGACGGTCGCCCTGCATTGTGCACACAATAACTACGACATTCGCTGCAACGTAGTCCTGCCTGGTGCTGTAGATACAAACATGTTGCGCAATAATAAGAAACAAGACCAATCCGATGAGGACTTTATTAGCAACGTGATTGTTCGCTATCCTATAGGTCGTATCGGCCAGCCGGCGGATATCGCAGAAGCCGTATTATTTCTGGTTTCTGACGATAGCGCCTTTATGACCGGGGCGGAATTAAGGGTCGACGGCGGTTCTACAATCTAGGGAATAGCCATTAGTCGTAGTGCTTACCAAACCCCAGAAGAACAATGCTGTCTTCTAGATTTTCGGCGACGTGAGACTCTCCGGGTTCCGTGAACACAAAATCACCAGCTTCGAGAAGCTGTCCCGATAGATTTATTTTTCCTTCAAGTACATACATCGTTTCCCAGCTATCGTGGGTATGTTCGCCGTACTCGGCACCTTTGTTGAGATAAAAAATATCGAAGGCCACATCATGGCCATCGCGCCACAACTCAGCGCGCTGGATTTTATCCCCGCTGTAGGGTTTTATATTGCGATCTTTGGCACGGACAATTTTCACTATAATCTAGCCTTTCTATTCTTGCTCCATGTCGTCTTCATGAATGATAGAGATAGAATTGATGCAATAGCGTAAACCAGTAGGTCTTGGGCCATCAGGGAAAACATGGCCAAGATGGCCGCCGCACTTAGTACAAGTAACCTCAGTACGCTCCATACCGTGATTACTATCACGGTGTTCAGATACCGCTTTGGGCGTGATTTTTTCGAAGAAACTCGGCCACCCAGACCCCGAATCGAATTTAGTAGCTGCATCAAATAGTCGAGCGCCACAGCCAGAACAATGGAAAGTGCCCTCACCCCTAAAATTATTGTAAGCACCCGTAAATGGACGTTCAGTTCCCTTTTGACGTAAGATATAAAATTGCTCGGGCGTAAGTTCATCTTGCCAATCGTTTTCAGTCTTTTCCACATTAGTCATGAGCTGCTCCATTGCTGGACGGGCGCGCCCAACATTCGGTGCTATGTTAGCAAAACAGGAGACCACAGCACATATTATTTCAACAGCTAGCATACAACCACTGCAACCAAAGGCTCTGACAGTACAAATCAGCTTCCCTTCACCCTCACCACACTTCAGTAGCTTTCGGCTGCAAGATAAACTAAAACCCCGCCATGTTTGCTATGAGCACAACAGCCCTCGTTGCCACACTTCTTTGTGCCATAGGATTCGCGGCATTTGATTATTTTCGAAAAGTTGCAGCACAGAAATTCGATACGCGTGTGCTCTTGGTGTTCTTGTTAGGCGGTCAAGTCCCCGTAATTTCTACGTGGCTCCTAACAAGCGGACAGTTTCAATTAGACGCAGGGTACTTTTTACCCGGTGTAGTCACTGCCCTCGCAGGACTTGCAGCCAACATTTTATTTCTGATGGCATTACAAATATCACCGTTAAGCCTAATGATTCCGCTACTTTCGTTCGTACCAGTCTTAACTACGCTCTTCAGCGCACTTCTTCTTAAGGAAGTGCCTACACTGCAGCAGTTAGTAGGGATAATGTTAACGGTGGCCGGTGTGTGCCTTCTTTACTCCCCACCTGATAGTAACTTTGACATCGCGCGCATGTGGCGCAATCTAAGAAAGGAAGCGGGAGCCAAATACATGGCGATAGTTGCGCTGCTATGGTCGTTGACCGGACCACTTGATAAAATCTGCCTGAGCCATGCTTCCACCCCGGTGCACGCGCTTATTCAAGTTAGCACGCTATTTATAATTATCACACTATGGGTTGCAACAACCAAGCGATTGACAGCCGTGCGACTAAAATGGAGTGACGTTCCAATTCTAGTCGCTGCAATCGCTAGCGGCGGGATCGCCTATGGATCACAACTGATTGCCTATCAACTGACGCTTGTAGGCGTTGTAGAGACGTTGAAACGTTCCGTAGGTCTGATTTCTTCTGTTCTTCTCGGCCGACTGTTACTGGACGAACCTTTGTCTAGTTCCAAGATCGTCGGCATTCTAAGTATGGCTGCCGGCGTCTCTATGATTGTTCTGCCAGATCTTTTTTAATTGAAATTTTCCAACCAAAAGACAACAACCAGCCGCCGTGGATCGGGGTGGATATATAGCGTGCCAACAGCGAACGTACGCACTGTGGTCAAAAGGTAAATTTGCGTGCTCTCAACAACAGTTTCGATCTTGGCATGCCCCCTACTGATCGACGACACTGTAGTAAGATAATAAAGAGAGGAATGTGCGCCATGCTGGAAGACATGTATCACCATCCATCACTTAAGGACCGGGTTGCCATCATAACGGGAGGCGGCCGCGGATTCGGCTGGGAGATTGGGAAGAAACTGCTTGAAGCGGGGGCCAAGGTCACTCTGACTGCATCACGAAACCCCGCAGAGTTGGAGAAAGTAAAGAAAATCGCTGACAACATTTCGCCGGGAAACTGCCTCATTCTGCTAGCCGACGTGGGCAACTGGGAAGATTGCAAAAAAACTCTCGCCAATACTGTCAAAGCCTTTGGCCCGGTGGACGTGCTCATAAACAATGCCGCGCGTGGTAGCCAAGAATACAACATGAGTCTCGGTGCAGATGGTGACCGCTTCTGGGAAGTTGGCGTCGAGGGTTGGGAATCCATAATGCGCACCAATATTAATGGGGTCTTCTTAATGACCAAAGCGTGTGTTCCTCAAATGATTGAGCGGAAAATTGGAAAAATAATTAATCTCTCTACCAACCTTGCTACCATGGTGCGCGCGGGCCTTTCACCTTATGGAGCATCAAAGGGTGCTATTGAAACGGCAACAGTCGTTTGGGCTAAGGAACTTGAGGAATACAATGTTGACATTAACGTACTGCTACCAGGTGGAGCCGCGGACACCGGATTCATAACTCAGAACATGGTTGAGGGCGAGGTGGGGCAACGGGACAGCTTGATGCCCGCCGATATCATCGTACCCCCAGCCATCTATCTGTCTACGGATATGTCAAACGGCGTGACAGGCAGACGTATAATAGCAAACCTATGGGAAAATGCTTTATTGCAAGGCGAGGCCTTTGAAAAATGCCTCCAGCCCCAGCATGAGCATCCTGAGATAATGTAAGCAGCCAAGGAAGGGGTGTTCGTAGCCATGGGCGTTCCAATATATGAGACATTAATAGACCGGGTAGTAATAATTACCGGCGGAAGCCGCGGCTTTGGATGGTTCATCGCAAAGAAGCTTCTCCAGGAAGGAGCGAAGGTCATCCTTACCGCAGCGCGTTCACGCGAAGAGTTGGACCACGTCCATAAAGAAGCCGAGGATATGGTAGGTCCCGGCCGCTGTATCACGACACAAGCTGATGTACGGAAGTGGGAAGATTGCGAACGCACTGTGGAGCGGGCCCTTGAGACATTCGGCAAAGTCGACGTTCTTATTAACAACGCCGGACGAGGACCAGGTGAGTTCTGGCCCAAGAATAGTCAAGACCCCATTCCATTCTGGAGCATTCCGGTAGACGGGTGGCGTTCCATTATTGATACAAATATGACTGGCGTGTTCCAAATGACCAAGGCCGCTATATCACCCATGAGTGAACGCAAATTTGGAAAGATTTTTTCAGTCTCTACCAGCCTAGTTACTATGGTTAGAACAGGCATATCAGCCTACGGAGCCTCCAAGGCCGGCCTTGAAACTGCACATATTGGCTGGGCTCGGGACGCAAAAGAGCTTGGAATCGACATCAATATTCTTTTGCCGGGGGGGCCATCAGACACCGTGTTCGTAACCCGCGATATGGTGCCAGGGGTAGTGGGAGAAAGGGTCGGTCAGGATAGCGCCTTATTACCTGGAGACGTCATCGTGCCTGCGGCGGTTTATATGTGTACAGACGCTACCAACGGGCTAAGCGGACGAAGAGTAATAGCTAAGTTCTGGGACAGTACTATTGACCCCGCGTCAGCATTTGAAAAATGTCTCCAACCACAGCACGAACATCCTGAAATCATGTAATAGGTACGCAACTGATATGACCATTCCCATTGACGACTCTCTGAAAGACCGTGTCATTCTAATTACTGGCGGAAGCCGCGGCTTTGGTTGGTTCATTGCACAAAGACTCTTAGAGGGTGGTGCCAAGGTGATACTGACTGCCTCCCGTTCAGCTAATCAGTTAAAAGACGTTAATGAAAAGGCGAAAGGGATTGCAGGAGCAGACCACTGTCTCACAATACAAGCGGATGTAGCTAATTGGAATGACTGCCAAAGGACAGTGGATGCAGTTCTGAATGCTTTCGGCAAGATCGATGTTCTCATTAACAATGCTGGTAAAGGCAGCAGCGAATACCGGGTTACAATGGATTCAACGTCAACCCGTTTCTGGGACATTCCAGTAGAGTCATGGCGCTCCATAATTGAAACAAACCTGACGGGCACCTTTCAGATGACTAAAGCTGTAATACCAACCATGATTGAGCAAAAGCAGGGGAAAATCTTCAGTATTTCAACTAGTTTGACCACTATGATAGGAACGGGACTATCCCCATACGGAGCCTCCAAGGCTGGGCTGGAAGCTGCTCACGTAGTCTGGGCACGTGAGCTTAAGAACGATGGTATAGATGTAAACATTCTGCTGCCTGGTGGCGCTTCAGACACTGATTTCATCCCACAGGTTATGGTCGCTGGCGAAGTTGGAAAGCGGGTTGGTCCCACCAACCGGCTTCTTCCCGGCGATGTAATCGTGCCGCCGGCAGTTTACTTGTGCACAGATGCAACGAAAGGCATCACCGGGCGTCGAATTATTGCAAAGTTCTGGGATCATGATCTGCCAGCGGCGGATGCTTTCACAAAATGCCTCCAGCCCCAGCACGAGCATCCGGAAATCATGTAAGAGTCAAATTAAACCAAGGCGCTTGAGCTCTGCACGCATTTTGGTGGGCATGTCTGGATCGACAAAATCACCCTCCGAGTGCGCATCTAAGTCCGGCGGTGCATCTTCAGAGCGCAAGTATCTCCAGCCCTGAAACGGCCGCCGGCGAACTGGCTGGACAAGCACGTGATCGGGAGCTAGTTCAATAAGACACTGATTCCGGCCCTCATAGTCGGTATCCGTGCGTAGACTAACGATAGCTTGGCGTACCTGTATCAACCGTCTAATTACCCAATACAGGGACCCACCGCCTAATAGTTCACCAGTGCGCTTAGGTTTCATACGAGTGCGAATCAAAACGTTGCCAGCAGCATTTATGCTGCGTGCTTGCCTCGACCGAAGATGTCCCGGATCGTCGACGCCGACGGCAAGCTTAAGAAGATTAGTAACCACTAAACAACTCAGAAATACGTAAACTCTAACAAGGCAATGACTTCACAATGCGCAATAACGCACCCGAATGCGTGAGGTGATTTTTTTTCCGTTTCAATGTTCTCTTCCTTCTAGTAACCGCCTAAGGCATCGTGCCTTAAACTAGCGAGTCATAAGTGGTATTTAGTGCCCCCAAATACCACCATATCAAAGTGGAACCATACTTTATCTTATCTAACTCAACGGCTACTACCCCAGTAGCCATCATCAATGAGGCCAGAGATAATTGTGTTGGGAAGTAAGGAATCATCCCAAATATTTGCCCCCGTGGAGAAATCAACTTCGCCGGGTCCAGTGCGAACGATAACTAGATCACGTGATGGGATTACATAGACTCGCTGACCACCAAATCCATCGAAGAATATAATATCATCCGCTGCAAACGGCTCTGAATGTGGAACGTATGATAGCACTCCTTTGCCGTAGTCCCGCTTCTCTACAAATTCGGTCCCTAGCCACGTATGATAACCGTAGTTTGGATTATTATTCGAAGGCGTGGTCACGGCATCGATCCAACTTTTTGGCACAACCTGCTTACCATCGACCCTACCCCTGTTGAGGTGTAATAGACCAACTCGAAGCCAGCTTTCCGCTGTCGTTAAGAGCGTTCCCGATGTTCGCGCCAAACCATCGGGGGCATCCAGAAAAACAGCGGCGTGATGTTCGGCAACTTTACTCCAGAGCTTTTCTTGTAGAAATTCCGCATAGCGCTGTCCGGATGCATTCTCAAGAATCAAGCCAAGGACCTGGGAATTGATGTTATTGTACGAAAATACGGAATCGGGCAGATCCTCAGCAGGATATTTTAGCGACGTCTCCTCCAAATCAATTGCTAGAGTCAAACGCATTGAATCACTAAGTGGATTAAAACTTCTTGGTGGTCGGCTCAGACCACTCGTCATCTGCAAGAGGTTACGGATGGTGATGTTAGCACGAACGTCATTAGCCCATTCTGGTATGTAAGTTGCGGCAGGATCATCCACTGAGCCTATTATGCTAGCCTCAATAGCAAGACCTATGAGCAAGGCTAGCACAGACTTATGCATCGAAGCAGATTCGGTTATGGTGCTAGGATCATACCCTTCGCCGTACCACTCTACCTGCAAAGCTCCATGGTGCCAGACTAGAAAAGCAACTGAGCGTCTTGCTCGGACATACGAAAGGGCCTTTTCAATAGCAACATCAGTGATAGTGAGGTTGTCTTTGGATGCCCGAGCAAGTGGCTTAACAGGCCCCCCTTCAACTCTTTCTACCGGGCTGAACCAAGTAACGTTTGTAATTATCTTGTCACGATCGAGCGTAAATATCCGCTTAAACAACAGCCAGTCGGAGGCTACAAGAATCGCTAGAGAAACCAATAGGATCGCTGAAACGGACAGAAACCCCTTAAAGACACTTTTTACAAACCCCATCTAGGCTTTTCAGTTCAGCATATCTTGAACAAATGGACTGCTGTGCCTTACCAAGGCAATTCAGACCCGTCATAGACCAGATAGCGACCACTGTGTGCCATTGTCATACCGTCAATCACACTCTTAATCCCAGCAACGCTAGTGTCAGCATCAATATCAGCCAAGGGCCCACCCATATCGGTCCGAACCCAGCCCGGATGCAGAGGTGCAGCAATTATTTCGCGGTTTTTTAGTTCTATAGACATGGACTTCATTATGGCATTAAGAGCAACTTTAGACGCCCTATAAGGATAAAGCTTACCGCTTTTATTTTCTCCAATGGAACCAGCGATACTACTGATGGTAATCATCTTTTTGTGATCGCTAAAGGCGACGTTCTCAACGAAGGTTTCACACATCTTCATTGGACCAATAACATTGACACGAAAAGTCTTTTCGAAAACATCATAATCCGTTGTGCCAAATACCTGCAGCCCTCCCGGGTCAGACACCACGATGGGGCCATAGTAGCCAGCGACATTTAGCAGGACATCGATAGGATCGTCACCAATCGTATCCTTAATAGCCTCAACTGTTTTCAGGTTTTCCAGGTCAAGAAGATGGATACTGAGACGATCCTCACTACCTTCTAACAACTCCTGGAGTTCCAAAGCCTCCGCGGGAAAACGGCAACACGCCCGCACCTGCCAACCATCCGCCAAATATAGTTGTGTAAGACCAAGCCCTAGACCACGATTAGCTCCGGTAATTAGAACATTTGGCATTAATCACCAGCTCAGTTCAGAGCCATTGTAAACCATAAATTTCCCCGAGTGTTTTAGAGAAATTTCATCAATCACCTTTTTCATGCCAGCCACCGAAGTCTGCACATCACATGGAGCTTCGGGCCCCCCCATGTCGGTTCTAACCCATCCTGGATGCAGGGGCACTGCAACAACACCTTTTTGCGATAAATCGACTGACATCGATTTCATAATAGCGTTTAGGGCCGCTTTTGAAGCTCGGTAGGCGTACATCTTACCAAAATCATTTTCCGCTATTGATCCAATCTCGCTAGATAGAGAAATCATTATTCTTCTTTCTGATGCAGCAACATTCTCAATAAAAACCTCACACATCTTCATTGGACCTATGACGTTAGTCCGATAAATTTTTATCCAATCATCAAAATCCTGATTACCGAACTCTTGGAGTCCGCCAGGCTCTGTTAGACCAGGTGTCCCGTAATAACCAGCTACATTGAGAAGTGCGTCTATAGGCTGCCCGACCAGGCTATTAGCCAGAGCTTCTATGGACGAATGATCCAGAACATCGAGTGTATGAACAATAAGCCTGCCCTCTGATTCCGTCTTTAGCATTTTCAAACGGTCAGCTGCTTCCGGATTTCTGCAACAAGCATGGACCAACCAGTGGTCGGCCACCAAGACCTCAGCTAGACCGAGCCCAAGACCGCGGCTAGCACCAGTAATTAGAGCTGTTGGCATTAACGCGCTACCCCTCTTTTCAAGCACTGGGTTATGGCATCTAATCAAAATCAGACCAAATAATTAATGATTAAACTTGGAGAAAAATCCTCATGCAGCTAGATGATGTTATAAACGAAATACAAAGCCATCGAGATAATCTGAAAGAACTCGGTCATACGGTCTTCTTCGATCTAGGCGATGCCGGATCAGTATTCCTCGATACTACAGAAGGCCGCTACCAGGTCACTGCTAATCCTGTAAACCCAGATGCCGAGTGCACAATAACTCTAAGTATGGAAGACTTAGTCAAACTAATGGATGGCACCCTCAATCCTATGGCAGCATTTACTATGGGAAAGCTTAAGGTTTTCGGATCCAAGGGGGTGGCACTGAAGTTCAATAGTCTGTTGGACGCTTAAGTTGGAGTTAGCCATCCGCGTAACATAATTCTGATCAAACCTGGCCAACAGCAATCAGTTACTTTGCCACGTTAATATTGGGCCATGGTAAGTAATGTTAAGTAATTACGTTAACGTAATTACTTAACATTATACTGTACAATATTAACATTTGCGTGATATATGAAAGATTAATAACACTATTTGGGTAAGGAAGCCTGAATGTCCGCGAGACTGGACAATGTAACTGTACCACCATGGATAAAGAGTTACCCCTCATTTGTGGATTGGGAAACAGAGATCCCGGCTGCAACAGCCCATGCCGCGTTCCTTTACAGCGCAGAAGCCTACCGAAATCGCCCGTGTATGGAATTCTTGGGCAACCACTGGACATACGGTGAAACGGCATCTTTAGTCTTTAAGGCAGCCAAAGGGTTCCAAGAACTTGGGCTTGGAAAAGGCGACAAGATAGCGCTAGTGCTGCCAAACACACCTTATTACATCGTCTGTTACTACGCGGCCTTGATGATTGGTTCAACTGTCGTAAATATCAATCCACTTTACGTAAAACGGGAAGTAAAGGATTTAATTATAGACTCCGAGGCGAAAGCCCTTGTCACCATGGATCTGGAACTAACTTATTCCAAGACTCGGCCCTTACTAGACGAAACAGATCTAGAAACATTGATCGTGTGTCCCATGGGTCAAATTCTTCCACTTGGTAAATCTATCCTTCTTCGTATTCTTGGGAACCATTCTATCGCGGATACAACTGATGATCCTCGGCAAGTATGGTTTGAAGAGCTTACTAAAAATGCGGGTGACTACCTCTATGTCAAGATTGAGCCTAAAACGGATGTGGCAGTGTTTCAGTATACCGGCGGAACTACTGGCGTACTAAAAGCTGCGATGCTCACCCATTCCAATATTGCTGCTAACACCTTTCAGATGTTTATCTGGGATCGCAATCCTGACCTAGGTAGAGAAAGAATATTAGCGGCTCTTCCGTTCTTTCACGTTTTTGCTATGACAGCGGTAATGAACCTCGCCATAAAATGCGGTGGGGAAATTATTCTGTTACCCAGGTTTGAGCTCAAAGAATGCCTACACGCAATCCACAAGAAAAAACCCACTTACTTCCCAGCAGTACCAACCATTTTTTCCGCTATAAATAACTGTCCAGATGTTGATAAATACGATCTCTCATCAATAAAATTTTGCATCTCCGGCGGCGCCCCATTGCCAGTTGAGGTAAAGGCAGATTTTGAGCGCATTACTAATTGCTTAGTTATTGAGGGCTATGGTTTAAGCGAGACCTCACCAGTTGTAACAACAAATCCAACGGAAGGCGATAATAAGGCAGGATCCGTTGGTATTCCCATGCCTGCGACATGGGTTGAAATTCGTGACACCGAGAATCCAGACCGGATATTACCCATCGGTGAAAAAGGTGAAATATATGTTCGTGGGCCCCAGGTCATGAAAGGTTATTGGAAAAACCCGGAACAGACAACGGAACTGTTAAAAGACGGACTTTTCCGCACCGAGGACGTAGGATATATAGACGGGGATGGCTATCTCTTTCTGGTCGACCGCCTCAAAGATATTATTATTGCAGGCGGTTATAACATCTACCCGAGGATCGTCGAGGAAGCTATCCAGGAACATCCCGCTGTAGAAGAAGTCACTGTAATTGGGTTAGATGATCCATACCTAGGTCAGGTTCCAAAAGCATACATCAAGACTGTCGCTAACAAGACCCTTACTGCACAAACCATAGAAGAATTTCTGGAAGACAAGCTATCTCCGATTGAGCGACCGCGTTTTTTTGAATTCCGCAACGAATTACCGAAGACCCTAATCGGCAAATTGTCGAAAAAGCAATTACGGGACGAAGAGAGTGCGCGAGCAAATAAAAAACAGGACAACCGTAATGCGGAATGATACGTCGATCTTAGATGATAGCAAGCGCCCCAAGTTGTACAGCACCAATGAACTGGCAGATGCTTGCGGAGTAACAGCCCGTACGGTTAGGTTTTATGAAAGCAAAGGTCTTTTGAACCCACAATTGGCCGGCGCCACCCGAGTGTACACCTATCGGGAACGGGCCCGAATGGAATTAATTCAACGAGGGAAACGCTTAGGTTTCTCTCTGGACGAAATCAGAGAGTGTCTAGATCTCTATGACGCGGACTCAGAAAACATCGATCAGATTCTATATATCTGGCGAAAAAGCGGCGAACGCATTGCTGAGCTAAAAAACAAACTCGACGACTTAAAAGCCACACACCAGGATCTAACAACCATTGAAAATGAAGCATATCAGAAACTTATTGAAAAAGGTGTCACCCCTAAACGCTGAGAAATGGAAGAGGCCAGAGAAATGCATAGAGGAAAGATTTACAAAAGGATAAGAAAATGAGTAGCGCAGTAATTACTGGGTATGTTCGCTCACCGTTTACCCTCGCCAATAAGGGGGCGTTGACCAAAGTTAGGCCCGATGATCTCGCCGCTGGTGTTATAAAAGGCTTAGTTGAAGATACGGGTGTTAATCCGAAGGATATTGAGGACCTTATAGTTGGTTGTGCTTTTCCAGAAGGTGAGCAAGGTCTCAATATCGCACGCAACATCGTGTTCATAGCGGACCTACCTATTTCCGTAGCAGGTGCGACTGTAAATCGTTTCTGCGGTTCTTCGATGCAATCTATTCATATCGCAGCTGGAGCGATCACAATGGGTGCCGGCGACGCATACATTTGTGCCGGCGTGGAAAGTATGACACGGGTACCACGGGCGGGGTTTAATCCTATGCTTAACCCGACATTGGTCGACAAAGGCCATGCAGCATATATGGCTATGGGAGAAACGGCCGAGAACCTGGCAGAAAAGTATAACATTACTCGCGAAACTCAGGAGGAGTTTGCCGTCGAAAGCCATAGAAGAGCAACAAACGCACAGCGTGATGGCAAATTCGATGAAGAAATTATTCCCGTACGAGCAAACGGAACCAAAGTTGATACCGATGGATGTATCCGTCCCGGCACTACGATGGAAGTTTTAGCTGGTTTAAGTCCAGCTTTTGACGAAACAGGAACGGTTACTGCGGGAACATCCTCTCCGCTAACCGACGGGGCTGCAGCCGTATTACTGACTAGCGAAGACTATGCGAAGAAGAATGATCTTAAGCCTATAGCTCGAATCAAATCCATATCTGTTGCAGGTTGTGCACCGGAAATAATGGGAATTGGACCAGTCAATGCTGCGGAGAAGGCTTTAGCCCGCGCAGGCATAAAATTGGCTAACGTCGACGTCATTGAGCTTAATGAAGCCTTTGCCTCCCAATCACTTGCCGTGATCGAGGACGCAGGTTTTGATCTCTCTAAGACAAATATCGATGGCGGAGCTATCGCACTAGGCCACCCTTTAGGCGCAACGGGTGCTCGAATCACTGGCAAAGCCGCACAGATCTTGAAACGGGATGGAGGTCAATTCGCCCTTGCTACTCAGTGTATAGGTGGGGGCCAAGGTATTGCGACGGTGTTGGAAGCAGTTTGATGGATAGAGTAGAAAAAGCTGCAGTCGTCGGTGCTGGCGTCATGGGAGCTAGCATCGCCGCGCATATAGCTAATGCGGGCATCCCGGTCACGCTTCTAGATATTGTTCATAAGGATTCCGAAAACCGCAATGCCATTGCTGAGGCAGCTATAACTGCAATGCTCAAAGCAAACCCAGCACCTTTTATGTCAAAGAGGAATGCCAGGTTGGTCACGCCGGGCAATATCGAGGATCACTTGGATCAATTATCCGACTGCGACTGGATCATCGAAGCGATTGTCGAGAACACAGAAATCAAACAGGCCCTATACAAAAAGCTCGCCAAGGTAAAGAAAAGTGGTTCGGTGGTGTCGTCTAATACCTCCACCATTCCATTGAAGGATCTTACCAGCGTAATGCCGAAAGGTTTCGTGCAAGACTTTATGATTACGCACTTCTTCAATCCCCCACGGTATATGCGTTTGCTTGAGATGGTGACTTCCGAAAAGACGCGCGCCGAGGCAATTGAAATCATCCGTAGCTTCTGCGAAACAAAACTTGGAAAGAACGTGATTCTGGCTAAGGATACGCCAGGCTTTATTGCTAACCGGATTGGCACTTATTGGTTTCAATGTGGACTCAATGAAACGCTAGCGGCGGGCTTGACCGTAGACGAAGCGGACGCTATTGCCAGTCGGCCTTTCGGTATTCCCAAATCAGGTATATTTGGTACGCTCGACCTGGTGGGTCTCGACCTTATGCCCCACGTGGCAGCATCCCTGCTCTCCCGGCTCCCGGAGGAGGACGACTACCACCGGATATATACGGAGCCGTCTGTCATCAGGAAAATGCTTGATAACGGCTGGATTGGTCGCAAAGGCCCTGGCGGGTTTTACCGGCTTAACACAACCAACGGCGCGCGCACCAAAGAGAGCATCGATCTTATCTCAGCGACCTACACACCCTCCGCTAAGGCGTCTCTAGATAGTTTGGAGGCCGCCAAACTGTCCGGACTGAAAGCGCTGGTAAGCCATAAGGATCCTGGCGGTCAATTTGCCTGGCGGCTAGCGTCGCAAGCTTTTGCCTACACCGCCGCTATGATGACCGAGATAGCTGACACAATTGTCGACGTTGATCAGGCCATGAAGGATGGCTACGGCTGGGACAAAGGCCCGTTTGAGTTAATGGACGAACTTGGTGCCGCTTGGCTCGCAGGAAAACTTCAGAACTCTAGTATCACTGTTCCCTCACTATTGGCTCTTGCAGCAGAAAAAGATGGATTCTATCGGGTAGAGAACGATGTGCTTCAGTTCCTAACCATAGATGGAAAATATGCCGAACTTACCAGACCTAAAGGCATCATTAACCTAAAAGATATCAAGAGACTATCGGAGCCATTGCTGGAAAACGGTTCAGCCGCTGTGTGGGATATCGGTGACGGTGTGGCGTGTTTCGAATTTACCACCAAAATGAATTCCCTCGACCCGCAAATTATGGACCTTTACCGAAAAACCATCAAATACATGAAAAAAAATGAACAATGGAAGGCCTTGGTCATTTACAACGAAGGAAAAAACTTCTCGGTTGGTGCAAACCTAGGTTTATTCTTGTTTGCCGCTAATATTGCCCTTTGGCCGGAGATAGAAAGCCAGATTGAGGATGGCCAACGTACATATCTCGCCCTTAAACAAGCACCTTTTCCTGTTGTTTCGGCACCATCTGGCATGGCACTTGGCGGCGGCTGCGAGATCTTACTGCACAGTGATGCCATACAGGCACATGCGGAAACCTATACAGGTCTTGTAGAAGTTGGTGTCGGTATTATCCCGGCATGGGGAGGCTGTAAGGAATTATTGTTGCGCCTCAAAAACGACCCACACCTGCCGCGAGGGCCTATGCCAGCCGTTGTAAAGGCCTTCGAGATGATCGGCACCGCCCAGGTGGCCAAGTCAGCAGCAGAAGCTTGCGAGATGGGCATATTACGCAAAACCGATGGCATTTCCATGAATCGTGACCATCTACTAGCAGATGCAAAGGCGAAGGCATTGGAATTGGCAGACAACTACATACCTCCAGAACCTCAGGAAATTAGCTTACCTGGTAAGTCTGGGGTAGCAGCGCTGAAACTAGCGCTCCACGACCTTACAAAAAAAGGTCTGGTCACACCGCACGATCACGTGGTCGCCAGCGCTCTAGCACAAGTTCTAACCGGAGAAAATACAGACCCGACGGAAACAATTTCGGAAAAGGACTTGATAGATTTGGAGCGGAAATGGTTCATGAGTTTAGCGCGCACAGAAAATACTCTGGCTCGGATGGAACATATGCTCAGCACCGGCAAACCACTTCGCAACTGAGGGATAGCCAATGGCAACTTATACTGCACCACTGCGCGAACTGAAGTTCATATACCATGAGCTACTGGACGGGAATTCCTTTCAGTTCCTTGAGGGTTATGAGGAACTCTCACAGGATTTAGTCGATGCTGTTCTAGAAGAGGCAGGACGATTTACCGCCGAAGTACTGTTCCCTCTGAATCTAAGTGGTGATAGCGAAGGATGCTCATATGAAAACGGTATCGTTCGGACACCGAAGGGATTCAAGGAAGCCTACGAGCAATTTAGGAAAAGCGGATGGACCGGAATCGCGGCCAATCCCGACTATGGGGGGCAAGGCTTGCCCAAAACAATCAGCACTATGGTAGAGGAGATGATTTGTTCGGCCAATTTGTCGTTCGGCATGTATCCCGGCCTCACCCATGGTGCTTACAATGCTATAGAGTTGCATGGGACAGAGGAACAAAAGCAAACGTACTTACCCAAGTTTGCAGACGGAAGCTGGTCCGGCACAATGTGCTTAACGGAACCCCAATGCGGCACAGACCTGGGCTTGCTGCGCACTAAAGCAGATCATCTCGATGACGGCAGTTATAATCTGACTGGAACTAAAATATTCATATCGGCAGGCGAACATGATCTGACAGAGAATATTATTCATCTGGTACTAGCGCGCCTTCCCGATGCACCGACCGGCATCAAGGGTATCAGTCTCTTTGTAGTTCCAAAATTTCTACCTAAGCCTGACGGGTCGCCAGGCCCCAAAAACGGAGTTTCTTGCGGTTCAATAGAACACAAGATGGGTATCAAAGCCTCTGCCACCTGTGTAATCAACTTTGATGCAGCACAGGGCTGGCTCGTCGGACAACCTCATAAAGGTATGCGAGCAATGTTCACCATGATGAATGCCGCACGCCTTGGCGTCGGCATCCAGGGACTCGGCTTGGCGGAGGCATCCTACCAGGGCGCGTTGTCTTATGCTCAGGAACGCCTGCAAGGTCGAGCTATTAGCGGAACCAAACACCCAGACAAATCAGCAGATCCGATTCTCGTTCACCCGGATGTACGAAGGATGCTGTTGACTATGAAGTGCCTTATCGAAGGTTTGCGCGCTATGATGTTTTGGACAGCCATGAACCTAGATATTGCAGAAAAAGCACAAAGCACAGAGGAACGGCGAAAGGCCGATGATCTAGTTCAACTTATGACTCCTGTTATCAAAGCTTTTGGAACCGACATAGGGTTCCAACTAACCAACATAGGATTACAAGTATTTGGGGGCCACGGCTACATTCACGAGAATGGCATGGAACAATACGTACGAGACGCCCGCATCACACAGCTCTACGAGGGAACAAACGGTATCCAGGCTTTGGACTTAGTGGGACGCAAAATGGGAAGCCATTACGGGCGCTATCTGCGCAGCTTATTCCATCCCTTACAGACCTTCATAGAGGACAATGCCGAGATTTCGGAGATGGAGGAATTTGTTTTACCCTTAGCCAAAGCCTTCGGTCGCCTCCAGCAAGGAACCGCTACCGTTGCACAGAAAAGTCTTACAAATCGCGACGAAGCAGGAGCAGTGGCTACAGACCTGTTGAAGCTGTTCGGTTACGTAACAGTAGCATTCATGTGGGCACGCATGACCAAGATAGCCCTAGAAAAGCAGGCCGATGATCCGACCGGCTTTTACGCGGCAAAGATAAAAACCGCGCGGTTCTATATGCAGCGTGTTTTACCAACAACAAGCAGTCTTTTTGCCATGATCATGGCAGGTTCTAAGACTACGATGGATATGAGCGAAGAGCTTTTCAGCTCTTCCGAAGCGGCATAAAGGTAATAAACCAGACCAACAATAAGACCAGGGCCTTAGTTTATCTTGTGTACTGATTGCACTTGATGATTAAGGACACAAAACAGCAGGCTTCGAAAGGTGATTATCCGGAGGCTGGAGGCTGGACCCTGCAGCTCAGGAATCTTTATCTTCTATACCGCCATCCATCGCATTAGCAATAAGGGTAATTGTCTCCGACAATCCATATAAAGCAATAAAAGAGCCCATACGCGGCCCCTGCTCTTGCCCTAGAAGAATTTGGTACAGTGCTCTGAACCAGTCACGTAGTTTTGGGAAAGTATCTTCATGTGCCTTGCCAACTTCGTAGACAAGTGACTGAAGTCTTTCTGCATCAATAACCCCATCAAACTCCTCTAACTTAATCTTAAGTTCTCCAAGTGCACGGATCTCGTCTTCTGTCGGCACCTTGTAGACCTTTGTAGGCCTGATAAAATCTTGATAGTAAACCACTGCATGGTGAACTAACTTATCCAAAAGAGGTGATTTTTGCGGAGTTTCACCTGGCGCATAACGAGATATATAGTGCCAAACAATTTCAGGATCCTCCGCGTGACAGGCCCCTACCAAGTTTAGAAGAAGGTTAAAACTCAAAGTGGACGCTTCCTTAGGAGGTGTCCCTTGATGTATATGCCAGACGGGATTCTTAAGGCTGTCACCCAAATCTTGCACAGAATAAGCCCTCAGATATGATGCGTACTCATCCGTGGCCTTAGGAATAACGTCGAAATACAGACGCTTAGCTGTCTTAGGCTTCTGGTACATGAATAAAGAAAGACTCTCCTGAGGTGCATAGCGGAGCCACTCCTCGACGGTCAATCCGTTACCTTTCGACTTTGAAATCTTATGACCATGTTCGTCCAGAAAGAGTTCATAGGTGAGATTTACAGGAGGCTTACCTCCAATAATTCTACATATACGATTTGATAACTTCACAGAGTCAATCAAATCCTTTCCTGACATCTCGTAGTCGACGCCAAGGGCAAACCAACGCATAGCCCAGTCACACTTCCATTGTAACTTACATTGCCCCCCGGTTACGGGTGTTTCCACTTTCTTGCCATCAGAATCCTTATAAATGATTGTTCCCGCACCAGGGTCTTGCTCAATCACGGGCACCTGCAAGACCAAACCAGTCTTCTGACAAATTGGCAGAAACGGTGAGTATGTAGCCTGTCGCTCCGGTCCCAACGTGGGCAGGATAAGGTTTATTATGCTGTCATAGTGCTCAAGAATTTTCAGAAGCGTAGCGTCGAAAACGCCAGATTTATAACACTCAGTGGCACTCTTGAACTCGTAATCAAAATTAAACGAATCAAGAAAATTCCGCAGGCGTGCGTTATTGTTATGACCAAAACTTTCGTGAGTCCCAAAAGGATCAGGAACGCTTGTTAGGGGCTGCCCAAGATGCTCTGCAAGGGAATCCTGATTCGGCACATTTTCGGGCACCTGACGCAAACCATCCATATCATCTGAAAATACATACAAGCGCGTGGCAAAATCAGGTGCAAGCACACGAAAAGCGTGACGCACCATAGATGTTCTAATCACCTCAGCAAAAGTGCCTATGTGGGGCAAGCCTGATGGCCCATAGCCAGTTTCGAAAAGAACAAAGCCCTTCTCCGGAACTGTACTTGCTAGATGTTCATTAAGGAGACGACGAGCTTCGACCAAAGGCCATGCGTCGGAATTGGCAGCGTGTTTGGAAATATCATTCATAATTAACTTTAATTTCTAAATTTAGTTTCGTTTGAACGTATGAGCCCTATTCTGGAAGGTCAACATATGCTGAAGACAACAAGGGCTTAATTGACCAGTATTTTTCGTCTTGGTTGTCTTGGAATTAATGATCTGTATCTTTATTACAATGACCATCTTCCAACCAGATAGATTTCCATGAGAATATCGACTGATTCGACTAAACTCGACCTTCCGGATGTGCCCGCAGTTATTGCCAGGGCTACGGGAATAGTAATTTTGACTCCCGACGGAGAAATAATAGAACTTGATGCTGCAAAAGCAGCACCTATTGTTACAAAGTCACATCCGATTGTGTGTCATGGAAAGTCCATGGCTAACCTCATCAACGTGAATGTTTTTTCCTGTTTCGACGTTCTTGAACTGCTTGCCTTTGTGCATCCCACAAGATTTTGTGTTCCAACGCCTAACGGGCTAGCCCAAGCCCTACAATTGCAGAAACCAACTTCCGCCTCTGAAGAAGCTTTCATTCTAATTTCCTCGGTAAAACATTTACTTAATCACCTTAAAGACCTTGCTGACGACCAGCGTTACATGGCCTCCTCAATAGCTATGACCATGTCCCGTGGTGGGTGGAGTTGGGGACCCTTGGTACTCAGGGCCCTTGGCACAAATCCCGGAGAGTTCGAGCAAATAGAGGAAATATCAGGTCTTCGCGTTTGGACAAGCTTGCCTAAACATGAAGAGAAACCCACAACCATTCCTGCCAGCAATGAAGCTGTAATGGAAGAGGAAGCGTTAGCGCGCCTTCGTATACTCCTAGGCCCAAGTTCTGAAAAGCGTCCTCAGCAAGAATTGTACACTTCCCATATTATTGAAGCTTTTCAAGCACATGGGAACAATAATCAACCAACCCTCGTCCTGGCGGAAGCAGGAACGGGAACCGGTAAAACGCTTGGATATATCGCACCGGCCAGTTTATGGGCAGAAAAGAACGGCAGTGCAGTATGGATTTCCACCTTCACTCGCAATCTGCAACGTCAATTAGACCAAGAGCTCAACAGCCTGTACCCTGATCCTAAAACCAGATCAGAGCAGGTGGTCATTCGTAAAGGAAGAGAGAACTATATTTGCCTTCTCAACTATGAGGAAGCCATAAACCATATGGCGCAAAACTATGATGACGCCATTGCCCTCGGAATGGTGGCACGGTGGCTCCTCTATACGCGAGATGGCGACATATCTGGAGGCGACTTTCCAACTTGGCTTGGAAACCTTATTGGTCAGGAGAAAACAAGCAACCTAACGGATCGTCGCGGCGAATGTATATATTCAGCGTGCACACATTATCAAAGATGTTTCATTGAGCGCACTGCGCATAAAGCGCAACATGCCAAGATCGTCATCGCCAATCATGCTCTCGTAATGGCGCAGGCGGCTTTAAACAGCCTAGAAGAATCGATGCAGCCCACACGTTACATATTTGATGAGGGTCACCACATCTTTGAAGCAGCCGACAGCGCATTTTCTGAGCATCTTGGTGGTTTCGAAACAGCGGATCTTAGGCAATGGATGCTGGGCGGTGACCCACATCGACATACACGCGCCCGGGGATTGAGAGCACGATTCGAGGATATTGTTAGGAAATGCAATAATGCATCCGACTTATCGGATGCGTTAAATAAGCTGCTGTCAGCGGCGCGAGCATTACCAGCTACGGGTTGGTGGAACCGCATAGCAGCAAATACACCCCACGGCCCTGCGGAACGCTTCTTGCACTTGGTCAGACAGCAAGTTTACGAGCGAGCCGACGTGGCATCTCCCTACAACCTTCAAACTGAAACGCTAGAACCAATCGAGGGATTACTCGAAGCTGCTTCGATGCTCGAGATTGCTCTAGGAAACATTGAAAAACCGATGCGTAAACTTGTGGATTGTTTCAAACTAAACATCGACGATGAAGCCTTATCGATGGACTTGGCTACACGCGTTAGGATAGACGTTTTAAACAAGGGCGTAGAAAAACGCGGCATACAACGTCTAACAGCCTGGCGCAGGATGTTAGATTCGTTAAAAAAACAAACACCCGAGGAATTTGTTGATTGGTTCGGCGTTAGTCGATACGACGGACGCGATACAGACGTAGGCCTTCACCGCCATTGGATTGACCCAACCCTCCCGTTTGCTAGGACTTTGGGCGACCGAGCTCACGGATTAGTTGTGACTTCGGCAACGCTTGTTCATGGTGAAGGGAAGCAACCTGAAGACTGGGCGGCGGCTGAACTTTGGTCTGGAGCAGCTCATTTGAGTGGCCCGACGATTCATTCGTCACTATCATCACCATTTGATTACGCTAAGCAAACTCGGGTGTTCCTGATAACTGATGTGGACAGAAGTAATGGTGACCAGGTTGCAGCAGCTTATCGTGATCTTTTTCAGGCTTCCAATGGCGGTGGGTTAGGAATATTCACTGCCATAGCTCGCCTAAAAGACGTATATGGAAAGATAGGGGACGCTCTTGCAAAGTCGGATATCCCTCTTTATGCGCAGCACGCAGGCGGCGTGGATACAGCAACACTTGTAGATATCTTCCGATCTGAAGAAAAGTCTTGTCTGCTGGGAACAGATGCTGTCAGGGATGGTGTAGACGTGCCGGGACATGCTCTCCGTCTAATAGTGTTTGATCGTGTTCCATGGCCGCGACCGGACATTCTACATAAAGCACGTCGTAATAGCTTTGGAAAACGGACCTACGACGACATGTTGGCACGACTGCGATTAAAACAAGCATTCGGACGTCTGGTCCGACGTGCATCAGATCGCGGCGTATTTGTAATACTCGACCCAATGATGCCAACAAGGTTAACAGGTGCGTTCCCTGCAGAGGTAGAGATAGAACGAACGGGACTTGACAAGGCAGTTGAAAAGATCAGAGCTTTTGTTTCAGCAGAAATTCTTGTAAGCAGCCGACATTAGGAAAAATATTTTTTGACGTTCTCCTATGCACATTTCACTCAATATATAGATGGATTAGATGCCCGTAATAATTGCAATGCAGCCGTCTAATCTATAAAAAGCGAACCATCCAGATCATCAAGCTATTGCATAATACAATGCCGACAGAACCTAACAAGAAAACCACTCTAGAGATCTTACTCCAGCCACCGTTCGAGCCAAAAAGGCTAGAGCAAGCACTATCCATTAGCTTAGGTCTATTACAAAAAGACGCAGAAAACCCAAATCTACATATACTAGTAGGCGCAGTTTATCTTCAATTAGATAGGGCAGATGAAGCTATCTCGCACCTAGAGAAAGGTACTAGACTTGCCCCACAGAACGAGAAGGCTTGGTACGCCGCGGGAGCCGCATACAAGAATCTTGGTAACACGAAAAAAGCCGCCGATGCATATATGCGGGCGATTGACCTGGAGAAGGAAAAAGGGACTTTTCGCATTAGAGATGAAATTCTTGATGCGGTGAATTTTTTAGCACCGTGGCATCTTAAGCAAAGGAATTGGCCTGAAGCACGCGACTTTCATCTAGAAATCATAAATTATATAGGCGACCGGATAGCTAAAAAGCATGAAGCAAAAGGAATGTCCCTTCCTACATATCATGGCGTTTCAGACAAAGCGCCACGGACTATCTATCCTGTGCTTTACCTTCCAGTTGAAGTGAAAGCGCGGGAATTTCAAACAAAAGTCTTACTTGCAACGCTTGCAGCACAAAAAGGGTTAACAATAGTACTTGGATCAACATGGTCTTTTTACATGAATAAGTATGCCGACCTACCGCCTGGCATAATCTTGTTTAAAACGGCTAACCATCTCGACTATCAGCTGTTAACACAGGCGGTAAAAAATGGGCACATGACTGCTCTCCTGGATGAAGAGGCCTTTGGAAGGTCGGATGGTGAGGAAGTTTTTAAGCTTAATTGCAGTGCGTCTAGTCTAGCCTTGATCGATCTAATTTTTCTTCAAGGCGAAGCCCAAAAGCAAACCCTGGTTGGATGGCTCCCAGAGGCGGCTAAGAAGGCCGTAGTGACTGGCAATCCGAAGTCGGATTTATTAAAAGATAGATTTCGTGGTACCGATGCTATTGTTTCAAGTGCACTAGATAAATTAGAAGAAAAAGTAATCCTCATTTGCCTAATGAGTGGAAACATAAATAATGCCAAACGTGATTTTTTCGTTTGCGCGGAGTCAACTCTCTCGTTAAGTGGAATTCCTTTAAATACGGATCTAGGCCGTTCTCAAATTAACGCATTTAGTGAATGTGTAGAGTTTGAATTGAGCATGCTACCCCAAATCACTAAAGTAATAACCGCTGTGGCCGAGTCCTTTCCAAACAAAACAATTGTCGTTCGGCCTCATCCAGTTGAGGAAGTCGATCTATGGTCTTCCAGCTTTGATCAATTTAGAAACGTAAGGGTAACAAATTCTGGCGCACTCACTGATTGGCTACCACATACATCTGCAATGATATACATAGCCGGATGCTCATCTGGGTTAGAATCGTACCTATACGGCATACCTAGTATCCGCTTTGACGGTGATGGACTCATTTCAGATACCCATGCTGGCGTTTCTAGTCTGATCAACATGCCAGCATCCCGTCCGGAAGATGTATTAGCGCATCTAAATGAAGTCCTAGGTAAAGGCTACATGGGAAACCCATCGCCTACAGAAAAAGAAACTGTAGAGAGGTATTTAACTTCTCCAAAGGACAGCCTTGCAGCGGAATCGCTCGTAAAAGAGCTTGTCCGCTTTGGTAAGGGCTGTGCGAATGGAAAGGAGGTGCCAGTAACATTGCTGGAAAACTTAGACGAAAGGCGCGGAACCGCCTTTACGCCAAATGAATTTCAGCTAAACAAGTTTCCTGATACCCCATTAGAAGATGTCAAGAAAACCTCTCAAAATATGGTAAGATTACTTGGTGACGCTAGCGCCGTAGACATTAGGAAAATAGGTTTTAATATGTTTTTGTTTGCGCCTTCAAACTAACCAATAGATCAACGACTTGAAAAAAAACATACATGGCGCTCTTGATCAACTATCAGAGCGAATCCCTCAGCGGCAGAGCTGAGTATTAAGTAATGTCTGATATCAAAGCCATAGTCCAAGAAATTGGTTTTCTATTAAACCCACCCATCAACCCTCAAAGGCTTTCTCAGGCACACGACTTGTGTCTAAAATCTATTAGTGAGCACCCGAACAACCACATATTTTTGGCGTTAATGGGTTCAATCCTGATGCATCAGAATCGATATGATGTAGCCCTTGAGTACCTCTCTAAGAACCTTCAACTAAGCCAAGACAAAATAACCGCAAATTTGCTTGTTGGTTCAGCCTACTTCGGTCTTAAAGACATAGAGAACGCAGTAGCTCACCACTGGAGAGTAATAGAAAAAGATGTCCAGAAAAACCCACCCAATGTTACTGGTATTAATGTTGATGCAATGTCGGTAGTTGGATATGACGCATTCCGCAAAGGCAATTATCAGGAAGCGTTGCGACTATATAGCGCAGTCATTGGATTCGTTGCCGATGATATTCAGACTAAGGAAAAGTCGGTTACAGCTACACCTAATATAGAAACCAACAAACAAAAAACTATAACAGCCCGAAAAGTGCATCCGATTCTGTATCTGCCGGTGGAAGTAAAGGCGCGTGAGTTTGAGTCTAAACTCTTGCTTGCTACAATTGCCGCAAATGCCGGACTCACTGTAATATTAGGTCAATCTTGGGGGCTATTATATACCAGGGGAAAGGATCTCCCGCCCGGCATAGTCTTGTTCAAAACCCTAAACGGTTTAGACGGAAGAAATATGGGCGGTGTAGTGAATAATGGCCACCTAGTTGCAACTTTGGATGAAGAAGCCTTTGCCAGATCAGATAGTGACGTAGTTTTCAAAGTGAATACGGATGAACAAGCAATTGTAATGTCTGATGTCATCCTCACTCAGGGGGTCGCGCACTCACAAGTTCTCGGGCGGGTTTTTCCTGGGCACGGGGAAAAAACACGTGTAGTCGGAAATCCAAAGGCTGACTTGTTTTCTCCATCCCTAAGACACGCAGTGCACAAGCCTAGCCTTGAACTTCCGGCAGGTAGCGAGAAAATAATACTTTTCTGCATGATGAGCGGCAATATCAACTCAGCCGGCCGCACATTTACAACCTGCGCACATTCCACTCTGAAGCTAGGTGGGCAAAAACTGTCCTCGCCAGTGGGTCAGGAATTCCGAAAACTCTTTTTGAGTTGCGTTGAATACGAAATAGCTATCGCACAAGAGATTGGTGAAACCGTTGCAAAAGTGGCCAACCATTTCCCTGATAATCGGATTGTCGTTCGCCCTCACCCGATCGAGGAGGCGTCAGTCTGGGAGTCCAGATTTGCCGATATTCCCAATGTGACCATCCGCACAGATGGTGCCTTCACCAGCTGGCTTCCCCATGCAGCAGCAATAGTCCACGTTTCTGGCTGCGGAACTGGCTTGGAAGCTCATCTCGCTGGCGTTCCAGCTATACGCTTCGAAGGGTCAGGGCGGGTAGCTGACCCAAATACGGGTATTTCCAGCAAGCTTAATATTCCCGCAAAGAATTACGCAGATGTGATCAATATCTTAAGCGAGATTCTACAAGACAAAAACGTTACCACGTCGGAAGATGGCTTGAATATGAAAGCTCAGTTCCTGTTGCAAGATCCAGAAAAGTTAAGTTCGGAGATGGTAGTTGACAGCATTCTAGATACCTTGAAAGGAAAAAGGAGAACCGACCATTTCCCGATCGACTATCTAATCAAATTGGGACAATCGCGATCAATGCACTTTCAGCCAACGCCCTTCCACCGTAACAAATTTCCCGAAACTAATGCCGAGGAGGTTTTGCATCTGGTTGATAGAATGTCATCAGCACTGAGACTAGATGCCGCTCTAGCAGTTTCAGAAATAGATGACAACATATTCCTAGTTCGCAGATCCTTAGCCCAAAGGAAGAATATATCAAAAAAAAGCCGCGCCCGAAGGCGCGGCTCGATCTCTGACGATTGACGGTGGACTGTGGGCTACATCCCCATACCGCCCATACCGCCCATACCGCCCATATCGGGCATCGGCGGACCACCACCATCTTTCTTTTCCGGAATATCCGCAACCATAGCTTCAGTCGTGATCAAAAGACCGGCGATGGAAGCAGCATCCTGGAGAGCGATACGAACTACCTTGGTCGGGTCAATAATTCCAGCTTTAACCATATCAACGTATCTCTCCTCCTGAGCATCGAACCCTACATTAGGATCCTTAGCTTCCTCGACCTTTCCAGAAACCACAGCACCATCCTGGCCTGAGTTCTCCGCAATCTGCCGCATTGGCATACGTAATGCGCGATGAACAATATCTGTACCCACTTTTTGATCATCATTTTCAGCCTGGACCTTCTTAAGGGCTTTGGCAGCACGCAATAGAGCGACCCCGCCGCCAGCAACAATGCCTTCCTCTACTGCGGCTCTAGTTGCGTGCAATGCATCATCCACTCGATCTTTCTTTTCTTTCACTTCTACTTCAGTGGCACCACCCACTCGAACCACTGCAACGCCGCCCGCAAGTTTAGCCAAACGCTCTTCAAGCTTCTCCCGATCATAGTCAGATGTGGTCTCTTCTATCTGGCGCCTAATCTGCTCACAACGTCCCTTGATGTCGTTCTTCCTGCCACCACCATCAACGATAGTGGTTTCTTCTTTAGTAATATCAACGATTTTTGCCTGTCCGAGCATGTCAAGTGAAACGTTTTCCAGCTTGATACCTACATCCTCTGAAATGACCTGCCCCTTGGTGAGGACAGCAATGTCTTCCAGCATAGCCTTACGGCGATCACCAAATCCCGGCGCTTTGACGGCCGATACTTTTAGTCCGCCACGCAGTTTGTTTACCACCAAAGTAGCCAGCGCTTCACCCTCGATATCTTCTGCTATTATCAATAGCGGCCGTGATGTTTGCGCAATCGCTTCAAGTATGGGCAAAAGAGGCTGCAAGGTTGAGAGCTTTTTCTCATGAATGAGAATGTATGGATTCTCTAACTCACAGATCATTTTCTCAGCGTTTGTGATGAAATAGGGCGATAGGTAGCCGCGATCAAACTGCATTCCCTCTACAACATCTAGCTCGGTATCAAGGCCCTTGGCCTCCTCAACGGTAATGACACCTTCCTTACCGACCTTGGTCATTGCATCAGCAATAATATCGCCGATTTCCGATTGACCGTTAGCCGAAATAGTGCCCACCTGAGCTATTTCCTTGTTTGTCTTAACAGGCTTAGACTGCTTCGCGAGGTCCGCAATAACAGCTTTAACCGCCCGATCAAGTCCACGCTTGAGATCCATCGGATTGAGCCCCGCCGCAACGGCCTTAGTTCCTTCTTTAACGATACACTGAGCAAGCACCGTGGCTGTCGTTGTCCCGTCGCCAGCTATATCTGCAGTCTTGCTAGCAACTTCTTTGACCATCTGCGCGCCCATATTCTCGAATTTATCTTCAAGTTCTATTTCCTTAGCCACTGTAACGCCGTCCTTGGAAATACGCGGCGCGCCAAAGGCCTTGTCTATAACCACGTTGCGACCCTTAGGACCAAGCGTAACCCTTACGGCGTTGGCAAGAACATCAACACCTCGGAGCAACTTATCACGGGCGTCGCTTCCAAATTTTACTTCTTTTGCC
>Ga0315336_1002266_pt1 | contig 30527 bp, 34 predicted proteins | sample ASW5metaG_FD_204512 | JGI IMG/M metagenome (GOLD analysis project Ga0315336, IMG submission 204512) | Ammonia-oxidizing marine archaeal communities from Monterey Bay, California, United States - ASW #5 | ecosystem: Environmental > Aquatic > Marine > Intertidal zone | place: USA: California...
GCAGCGCCGCGAACAGGCAGGCCTGCTGGCGCCAGGTCGAGAGCGACAGCCCGGTCTGGCGATGGAAGGCACGGGTGAACGACCGGCGGCTCATGCCCGCGGCATCCGCCCATTCGTCGATCGTGGCATGCGGCGAAGGAGCTGCCACGAAGCGCCGGCAGAGCGCCGCGAGCTTCGGATCGGATGGGAAAGGCAAGCCGAGCGGCCGTTCCGGCAGGTTCGGAATCTCGTGCAGCAAAAGGCCCATGACGAGCCCGGCGCGGCCTTGGAGCTCGCCGCCCTGCGGCAGCTTCTCCGATTCGACGATCAGGCTGTGCATCAACTCGGTAATCCCGACGACCCGCAATCCCTCTGGCAGGCCCGGAATGGCGTTGGGCATCACATAGACCGAGCGCATCGAGACGTCGCCCAGCATCTCGACGGAATGCTCTATGCCGGCCGGTATCCACATCGCATGGTCGGGCGGCACCATCCAGCGGCCGTGTTGCGTCGTCACCAACACGACGCCGACAAGCGCGTGCAACAGCTGGCTGCGGCTGTGGCGGTGCCTGGGCACGTGATAGCCGTCGGGGTATTCGGTCGGCAAGGCGACCGCGGGGCCAACCGCCTGCTCCAGCCACTGCCAGCGGCTCTCGTGCAGCCGGCCTAGCTCGGCGGCGTCGCCCCTGAAGATTTCCCGGCCATGCGGCATCGGATGTGGCCCACTTGCGAAACTATTGGACCAAACCACGAAAGAAGTCGCGTGACAAGCAACCTATAAGGCGGCCTGCGGTTCGCCGCAAAGAAGACCACGGAGCATTGCCTTGACCGATACGACCGCCACCTCCGTCGCCGCGCCGACGCCGGCAAGCCACACCTCGGCGCAAGCGACGGCCTTCACCGTCATTCTTGCGGTGAGCTTCTGCCACTGCGTCAACGACATCATGCAGTCGCTGCTTTCGGCGATCTACCCGCTGCTCAAGGACAATTACGGTCTCGATTTCTGGCAGATCGGCCTTCTGACCTTCACCTTCCAGGTGACGGCCTCGCTTCTGCAACCGGTGATCGGCATGATCACCGACAAGAAGCCGATGCCTTATTCCTTGCCCTGGGGCATGGCCTCGTCGCTGGTCGGCCTGGTAGTGCTTGCCCATGCCGGCCATTATTGGCTGCTCCTGACCGGCGCCTCGCTTATCGGTATCGGCTCGGCGATCTTCCATCCGGAATCCTCGCGCATCGCCCGCTTTGCCTCGGGCGGCCGCTTCGGCCTTGCGCAATCGCTGTTCCAAGTCGGCGGAAATTTCGGCCAGGCCATGGGTCCGCTGCTCGCGGCCTTCATCGTCGTGCCGTTCGGCCAGACCAGCATTTCCTGGTTCGCCGTCGGTTCGCTGATCGGCATCGTCGTGCTGTGGCAGGTCGGCGGCTGGTACAGCCGGCTGCGCGCCTCGATGGCGACCCGCAAGCAGGCCGCCCATGTCTCGCCCTTCCCGCGCAAGAAGGTCATGTGGGCGTTGGCCGTGCTGACGCTGCTGGTGCTGACCAAGAACGCCTATATCGCCTCGATTTCCAGCTACTACACCTTCTACGCCATCCATAAATTCGGCGTTTCGGTGCAGATGAGCCAGGTAATGCTGTTCCTGTTCCTCGGCGCCTCGGCGCTTGGCATCCTGCTCGGCGGCCCGTTCGGCGACCGCTATGGACAGAAGGCGATGATCTGGTTCTCGATCGTCGGCGTGCTGCCCTTCACGCTGGCGCTGCCCTACGCCAATCTGGAATGGACGATGGTGCTAACCGTGCTGATCGGCCTGATCCTGTCGTCGGCCTTCTCCAATATCGTCGTTTTCGCGCAGGAACTGGTGCCGGGCCGCGTCGGCATGATCGCCGGCATCTTCTTCGGCTTCGCCTTCGGCATGGGCGGCATCGCGGCCGCGGTGCTCGGCGTCGTCGCCGACATGAAGGGCATCGACTTCGTCTACCAGATCTGCTCGTACCTGCCCTTCCTCGGCCTGTTGACTGTCTTCCTGCCCAACATGAAGGAAGCGCGGAAGGCCTGATTGCCCGCGAGCATCTAACAACCCGAGGCAATACGCCCGCCTGCCGGCGGGTGTATTGCTATGCGTCCAGGCTGGATCAGTTGCTTGTCCGCGGGCCCAACCACTGTGAAAGCGCGCGAAGAAAGCGTTTGGGGCCGTCGATTGACCGCGGCGCGGGCAAGTTCGCTGACGCACCGCGCTCCCGCCTCGGCAAGGCTGCCAACTGATCCGGAAGAACTTGCAGCGTCGCCGTCCAAAGCAGCCGATCCAGTTGGGCAACATCCGTCGGTGCCGAATCGTCACGTTCACTCCGCAGCGCCTGCACGAGCAGATCCTGGAAATCCACCGGGTTGCCTGCCAGCCGGACATTCGGCGAGTGCTTGAAATGCTCGAAGCCGCGAAACGCAAAGGGCGTCGCGACGATCGACTTGCGGTTATAGAGCGCTTCGGCGGTCTTGATGTTGGTGCCGCCGCCTTCGAGGATCGGAAGGATCACGACGTCGGCGAGTTCGATCAGCGCGCTGAGCGTCCCGGCATCCCGCACGCCGAGCAGTTCGGAGCGGGCATTGTTGATGCCCCCGCCGCGCAGAAATCTATGGTCGGCCTCGATCTGTCCGGAAACGCCACCGACTGCCACAATTCGTTCGGCAGGGGACAGGAAACCGAGATCCGGCGCCGTAAGCTCGAGAAATCCGTTGGCGTTGGGGGGATGGCCCGATGCCACGAAAAGCGCGGTGCGCAGGCCGGCGAACCGCGACGCCCAATGCTCGAGGCCGACGGGCGATGCGCGCGGCCACGTGCCATTGGCGGCGACCACCACGCTTGGATTGAGCTGGCGAAAATAGGCTGCATCCTGCTCGCTGACGGCGACGATCAGGTCCGCCTTCGAGGCAAGGTCGGACTCCATGTCCGCCGCGCGCTGAGCGCTCCAGAGGTCGGTTTGCGCGCCCGGGATCGTGGCTTCTTGCGCCAGCAATTCCTGTTCGACGTTGTGCGAACTGTACACGACTGAAAAGTGTGCCTCAGGCGCGCATGTTTCCATGTACTCACGCACGGCCGGCCAAAGCCAACATTGCTCCAGGGCGATGACATCCGGCCTGAAGTCGTCGAGAAATCTGGCGATTTCGCGCCGATGCGACCTGCTGGCCGTGATGAATTCAGCGGTGGCGACGTCGGAACGCCATTTGCGCCTGGCCATGGTCTTGCGAAACCGGCGCGGCATCTCGATGAAGAGATCGCCGGGCTCCATTTCCCGCTTGGCGCCGCAATTGGGCGTGACGGCGATATGACGTGTTTCCCATCCGCAATCCCGCAGGACCCGGTGAACGGCATTCGCTCTCAACTGACCGCCATGCACCGGCCGCCAGATCGGAAACGTTCCAAGTGAAGCATACCTCATCGGATCGGCACGATGCCGCAACCGAAGGCATGAAGTGTCGACGTAGCATTCATGTTCCCGCTCCCCCACCCAGGTGTGAGGCTACCATTCGACGACGAGTCTGGACATGATGTTGATGGATGGATGCGAAGCTACGCCCAAGCTGGAACTTGGCGATTGCAAAGATGAGGGCATCATCTCGCGTCTGGCCGGAGAAAGCATTGTCGGGACAACGGTCGAGACATGTCTCAACTGAGAATCCTGAGCCTTCTCGTTCCACGGGACGGCCAGATACCCAGCCGCGCTCGAGAGTCGGAGGGCGATGTTCGCCACGCAATTCCCCGACGGCGCGCATCATGTGCTCGTTATCGACAATTCCCTGGGCGAAAGCCACCGCGCCGACCTTGATCGTGGCGTCGAACTGATTGGAGGCTCAAACTGGCGAGCCCAGATCCGGCCAAGGGTCGGCCCTGAATTCGCGCGCCTCCTGGGTTGAGGGGAACGGCCCTGGCGCGGAAGACAGGACACAATCTCGCGCCGTCCCGGAGGCGCCCGGCCTGGCGGCGGGCGCTTCCGTGACTTGGCAAGCAGTATCAGGCCTCGAAGAACGCCAACAGATCGGCGTTGATGACGTCGGCTTGAGTCGTCGCCATGCCGTGCGGAAAGCCCTTGTAGACCTTGAGCTCGCCCTTCTTGAGCAGCTTGATCGAGATGAGCGCGGAGTCCGCGATCGGCACGATCTGGTCGTCGTCGCCATGCATGACAAGCACCGGCACGTCGATCTTCTTAAGGTCCTCGGTGAAGTCGGTTTCGGAGAAGGCCTTTATGCAATCGTAATGCGCCTTGGCGCCGCCCATCATGCCCTGGCGCCACCAATTGTCGACGACGCCTTCGGAAACCTGGGCGCCGGGGCGGTTGAAGCCGTAGAACGGCCCGGCCGGCACGTCGTGGAAGAACTGGGCGCGGTTGGAGGCCAGTGCAGCGCGAAAACCATCGAACACCTCGATCGGCAGGCCGCCTGGATTGGCCGGCGTCTTCAACATGATCGGCGGCACCGCGCCGATCAGGACGGCCTTGGCGACGCGGCCTTCGCCGCCATATTGCGCGACATAGCGCGCGACCTCGCCACCGCCCGTCGAATGGCCGACATGGATGGCATCCTTGAGGTCGAGATGCGCAGCGAGCGCCGCCACGTCGGCGGCATAGGTATCCATCTCGTTGCCGGTGTCGGTCTGGCTGGAACGGCCATGGCCGCGGCGGTCATGGGCAATGACTCGATAGCCCTTTGACAGGAAGAACAGCATCTGGGCGTCCCAGTCGTCGCTGCTCAGTGGCCAGCCATGGTGGAAGACGATCGGCTGCCCGGATCCCCAATCCTTGTAGAAGATCTGCGTTCCGTCCTTGGTGGTGAACGTGCCGCTGCCCGAACCCGGCTTGGTCTGCGAAGTCATCTCAATCTCCTTTTCCGGCGATATCGCGATAAACAATATCGCGATATCAATATCGGTAATGGAGGTTGGACCCCTTGTCTAGTGGAATATGTATCGCGATATCATTTCGTGGTACGCAAGCGATGCTCAGTCGGCAAAAGGAACGCGCCGTGCCTCTCCCGTTGGAAAATCAGCTCTGCTTCACGCTCTACGCCACCAGCATGGCGATCAACCGCACCTACAAGCCGATGCTGGACGAGATGGGGATCACCTATCCGCAATATCTCGTGCTCAACGCGCTCGGCGAGGCCGACGGCATGTCGGTGGGAAGCATCGCGCACCGGCTCGCCCTGGAATCGAGCACAATCACGCCGCTGGTGAAACGTATGGAGCAGGCCGGCCTTGTCACCCGCCAGCGCAGCCAGGCCGACGAGCGTCAGGTGCAGGTCGACATGACCCCCGCCGGGCGCGCTCTCATCGTCCGCTGCAATTGCCTGAACGAAACCTTGATCGAAAGGTCAGGTATGAAGATGGCTGAACTCGATGCCTTGAACCGGCAGATCCAGGCGTTGCGTGATGCGCTGAACAGCGGTCGGATCGACGCAGCCTGAGGCGTGCCCGCGCCTTCAAGCCGGCCGCTTGCGCCCTCGCCCGCCTTCCGCTATAGAGCCGCCACCCGCGTAGACACCCTTGGAGGCAACGCGGAGGAAGGCCGGCCAGGCCTGCATGATCCCAAAAGCATTTGGACAGCCAAAGGCATTTGGACCGACTGTGCCAGGCCGCGACGGCTTTCGACGTTTACGGGCGGGTCTGCCGGCCGTGGACGCTCCACAACACGCGAAAGGAAATGCCATGAGCCACGATGCTTATGAGCTTAAAGCCGAAGCGCGCGAACAGGTCGGTAAGGGGTCCGCCCGTGCAGTTCGCCGTAACGGTAAAGTGCCTGCGGTTATCTACGGCGACAAGCAGCCTCCCCTGGCGATTGCGCTCAACTACAAGGACATCTTCTACAAGATCCATGGCGGCGGGTTCCTGACCACGATCGCCACGATCGATGTCGACGGCAAGAAGATCCAGGTCCTGCCGAAGGATTTCCAGCTCGACCCGGTCAAGGATTTTCCTGTCCATGTCGACTTCCTGCGCATCGGCAAGGACACCGAAGTCAATGTCGACGTGCCCGTCCACTTCATCAATGAGGACAAGTCGCCCGGCATCAAGCGCGGCGGCGTGCTCAACATCGTTCGCCACGAGGTCGAGTTCCACTGCCCGGCCAACGCGATCCCGGAATTCATCACCGTCGATCTCACCGGCACGGACATCGGCGATTCGATCCATATCTCGTCGGTGAAGCTGCCGGCCGGCGTCAAGCCTGTCATCTCCGATCGCGACTTCACCATCGCGACCGTTGCCGGCTCGTCGGCGATGAAGCCGGAGACGGAAGCCACCACCGAAGCGGCTGCCGAAACGGCGGCCCCGGCGTCCGAAGAGAAGTAATTCTCCGCCGGATGATTTCATCCGGATTAAATCAAAGAAATAGAGCATGATGTTTTCCGAAAACCCCCTAAAACTCTTCGGCATCATGCTCTAAGTCCGGAGACGGCGATGCTTGTCTTTGCAGGCCTCGGCAATCCGGGCGCGAAATACGAGAACAACCGGCACAATGTCGGCTTCATGGCGGCGGACGCGATTGCCCGCCGCCATTCCTTTTCGCCCTGGTCGAGGAAATTCCAGGGCATGATTTCGGAAGGCACGCTCGGCGGCGAGAAGATCCTGCTGATAAAGCCGCAGACCTTCATGAATCTGTCCGGGCAGTCGGTCGGCGAAGCGCTGCGCTTCTATAAGCTCGGACCGACCGCGCTAACCGTGCTCTACGACGAGATCGACCTTGCCGCCGGCAAGCTCAGGGTCAAGGTAGGCGGCGGCTCCGGCGGCCACAACGGCATCCGCTCGCTCGACCAGCATGTCGGCAACGGATATCGCCGGGTGCGCATCGGCGTCGGCCATCCCGGCGTCAAGGAGATGGTGCACGGCCACGTGCTTGGCGATTTCTCCAAGGCCGATCGCGAGTGGCTCGATGTTCTGCTCGACGCCATCGCCGACAATGCCGGCTTGCTGGCCAAGGGCGACGACAACTCATTCATGAACCGCGTCACGCTGACCTTGCGCGACAAGCTCGTGCCGACCGGCGATGACGACCGCCCGCCGCCCAAGGCGCCGAAGCAACAAAGCCATGTCCGCCAGGCGCGCCCGCAGCAGCCGGCGGCAAAGCTCCCCGAAAGCGGCCCGATGGCCGCCATGCTGAAGAAGCTTTTCGGCGGCAAGGAATAAGCCGCGGTACGATCGCGGGCTAAGGGCTTGACGTTCGTCACCGCTATCGCTCATAGCCCTCACCAAAATCGAAATTCCGACAGGACTGGACGAACATGGGTTTCAAATGTGGCATCGTTGGCTTGCCCAACGTCGGCAAGTCGACGCTGTTCAACGCGTTGACCAGGACGGCCGCCGCGCAGGCCGCCAACTATCCCTTCTGCACCATCGAGCCGAACACCGGCGAGGTAGCGGTGCCGGACCCGCGCCTGCAGAAGATCGCGGCGATCGGCAAGTCGAAGGAGATCATCCCGACCCGCATCTCCTTCGTCGACATCGCCGGCCTGGTGCGCGGCGCCTCCAAGGGAGAAGGCCTGGGCAACCAGTTCCTCGCCAACATTCGCGAGGTCGACGCGATCGTGCATGTGCTGCGCTGCTTCGAGGATGACGACATCACCCATGTCGAGGGCCGCATCGATCCGGTCGCGGACGCCGAGACGGTCGAGACCGAGCTGATGCTCGCGGACCTGGAGAGCCTCGAGCGCCGTATCGCCCAGGTCCGCAAGCGGGCCGCGGGCAAGGACAAGGAAGCCCTGTCCGTCCTGCCCATGATGGAGGCGTCGCTTGAGCTGCTGCAGGCCGGCAAGCCGACGCGCTTCCTGCTCGACGGCATCGCGCCGGAGGATCTGCGCATCCTTCAGGGGCTGAACCTGCTTACCTCGCACCCCGTCCTCTATGTCTGCAATGTCGCCGAGGCCGACGCAGCCACCGGCAACGAGCACACCAGGGCGGTGGAGAAGATGGCGGCCGCGCAGGGCGCCGGCACGGTGGTGATCTCGGCGGCGATCGAGGCGGAGGTCGCCCAGCTTTCCGACGAAGAGGAAATGGAGTTCCTCGCCTCGATCGGCCTCGACGAGCCGGGCCTCAACAAGGTGATCCGCGCCGGCTACGAGCTGCTGCATCTGATCACCTATTTCACCGTCGGACCGAAGGAGACGCGCGCCTGGACGATCCACAAGGGCGACAAGGCGCCGCAAGCGGCCGGCGTCATCCACACTGATTTCGAGCGCGGCTTCATCCGCGCCCAGACCATCTCCTATAACGACTTCGTCACGCTGGGCGGCGAAGTTGCGGCCAAGGAAGCCGGCAAGGCGCGCGACGAAGGCAAGGACTATGTCGTCCAGGACGGCGACATCATGCTGTTCAAGTTCAACACCTGATTCCGTTGCGGCTCGGCGGCCGCCCGCTGTCTTGACGTTGTGATATCACGGGGCTAGTCGGCTATTGCAGGCGGTGTTTTCCGCCGGCAATCCCGGTGCAATCCAACGAAACCCTTTCCGTCAAGGGAGACCTGGCGATGATCAAGGCCTTCGTCGTGGACAATGATCGCCTGCGCGTCACCGAGGATTTCGCCACGGATGGCGACAGGATCGTGTGGGCCGACCTCTTCAACCCGACCAAGGAGGAAGAGGCCCGCATCGAGAGCTGGCTGGGCATTGCTGTGCCGACCCGCGAGGAGATGGAGGAGATCGAGATTTCGAGCCGCCTCTATGTCGAGGATGGCGGCTACTTCATGACCGCCGTGCTGCCGGCGCAGACCGAGGCGGACGACCCGCTGATGTCGCCGGTGACCTTCGCGCTGGCCGGCAAAAGGCTGATCACGATCCGCTACCACGAACCTAAGGCCTTCAAGACCTTCCCGCTGCGCGCCGAGAAAGTGGCGACCGGCTGCACCAGCGGCGACACGATCCTGATCGGCCTTCTGGAAGCCATCGTCGATCGCTTGGCCGATATCCTCGAGCGCGCCGGCCGCGATGTGGAGGCGATCTCGCGCGACATCTTCGAGGCGCGCTCCACCAAGGCCTCCAAGCGCAACCGCGATTTCCAGGAGCTTCTGAAAGGCATCGGCCGCAAGGAGGACCTCGCTTCCTCGGTCCGCGACAGCCTGATCTCGCTGCAGCGCCTTGCCGGTTTCCTCGCCCATGTCTCGGCCCAGACCAAGATGAGCAAGGACGTGCGCGCCCGCATCAAGACCTTGTCGCGTGACGTGCTGTCGCTCGCCGACCATGCAACTTTCCTGTCGCAGAAGATTTCCTTCCTGCTCGACGCCACGCTCGGCATGATCTCGATCGAGCAGAACGCCATCATCAAGATCTTCTCGGTCGCCGCCGTCATCTTCCTGCCGCCAACGCTGGTCGCCTCGATATACGGCATGAATTTCGACATAATCCCCGAACTCAAATGGGAGCTAGGCTACCCCTTCGCGATCGGCCTGATGGTGGTCTCGGCGATCCTGCCCTTCTGGTATTTCCGGCGCCGCGGCTGGCTCTGATCCTATTGCCGGTCGGCAACCGGGCTGGCTCACCAGAAAGGACTTGACCAAATTGCCTCGGGCCTGCATCCGGATTGCCCGTTCCCTTGGGGGAATGCGCAAGTCAAACCGGATTGCAAACGATGACCGCAAAGACATGGGCCTTTGAGGATTTCGTCGAGGGCGCCTCGCTCGACCTCGGCAGCAAGGACGTAAGCGCCGCCGAGATCATCGAATTCGCCAGCGAGTTCGATCCGCAGCCCATGCATCTCGACGATGAAGCCGGCAAGGCGAGCATCCTGGGCGGACTTTCGGCTTCGGGCTGGCACACCTGCGCGATGTTCATGCGCATGCTGTGCGACGCCTTCCTGCTCGATTCGACCTCGCAAGGATCGCCTGGCATTGACCACGTCAAATGGAAGAAGCCGGTTCTGGCCGGTGACCGGCTGACAGGGACGGTCACGGTGCTGTCCAAGCGCCAATCCAAATCCCGGCCTCAGCTCGGGCTCGTCAGCATGCGCAGCGAGTTGTTCAACCAGCGCGGCGAAAGCGTCTTCGAGCTCGAGAACACCGGCATGTTCCTCTCGCGTGATGCAGTGGAGGGCCTGTCATGACCTTGGATGAATTCTTCCTCATCGGCGAAACCGTCACGCTGGGTTCCCACAAGTTCGGCGCGGAAGAGATCAAGGCCTTCGCCCGCAAATATGATCCGCAGGTCTTCCATGTCGACGAGGAGGCGGCGAAGAAGAGCGTCCTTGGCGGCCTCTGCGCTTCCGGTTGGCACACAGCCGCCACCTGGATGAAATACAACCTCGAAAAGCGCATGGAGACCGAGGGCGTGCGCTGGACAGGCCCCGGCCCGCAGCCCGAATTCGGCCCCTCGCCCGGGTTCCGCAATCTCAAATGGCTGAAGCCGGTCTATGCCGGCGAGACGGTGACCTTCACGCGCACCGCGCTTGCCCACCGCCCGCTTGCAGGGCGTCCGGGCTGGAACCTGCTCACGCTGCGCTCGGAAGGTTTTGATTCGACCGGCGACAAGGTCATCGAATTCGACAGCGCCGTGCTGGTGAAGGTGGCGTAGTGAGCCTTTCCCACCTCCCTTGTGGGAGAAGGGAAAGAGCTAATGCCCCTCATATCCGATCAGCGTCCTGACTGGCACGCCGAGCGCTTCGAGTTTCCTGCGGCCGCCGAGGTCCGGCAGGTCGATGACGAAGCAGGCGGCGACGATATCGGCGCCGATCTGTCTGAGCAGCCTGACCGCGGCTTCGGCCGTCCCGCCGGTAGCGATCAGGTCGTCGACCACGATCACCTTCTCGCCGGGCGCGACGCCGTCCTTGTGCATCTCCATCTCGTCCAGGCCGTATTCGAGGCTGTATGCGACCCGCACCGTCTCATAAGGCAACTTGCCCTTCTTGCGGATCGGCACAAAGCCGGCAGAAAGCTGATGCGCCACCGCGCCGCCCAGGATGAAGCCGCGCGCCTCGATGCCGGCGATCTTGTCGATCTTCAGCCCGGCATACGGATGCACCAGTTCGTCGATGGCACGGCGGAAGGCGCGTGCGTCGCCAAGCAGCGTGGTGATGTCGCGAAACAGAATGCCTGGCTTCGGATAGTCCGGAATGGTCCGGATCGCCGCGAGCAGCGTGTCTTCGAGGGAGGATTTCATAGGCAGTTGATCCGTTGCCGCACAGTTTTGCCGGCAAGCGGCCGAAAAGGAAAGGGCGCCTTTCGGCGCCCCCCGCATTTTTCTGGAAGCCAGCCGGCTCAGTGCGCGACGTCGGCCCAGACCCTGCGCTTGGTTACATAGACAAGCGCGCCGAAGAGCAGCAGGAAGATCATGACGCGGAAGCCGGTCTTCTTGCGATCCTCCAGATGCGGCTCGGCGGCGAACATCAGGAACGCCGAGACGTCACGGGCATACTGGTCGACGGTCTGCGGCGAGCCGTCGTCATAGGTCACCTGACCGTCCGACAGCGGCTTGGGCATCTTCAGCGAAACGCCTGACAGGAAGTACGGATTGTAGTGCGTACCTTCCGGGATCACCATGCCGGCCGGCGGCGTCTGGTCGTAGCCGGTGAGCAGCGAATGGATGTAGTCCGGGCCCCCCTGCGCATACTGGGTGAAGATATCGAAGATGAACCGCGGGAAGCCGCGTTCGACGCCGCGCGCCTTGGCGAGCAGCGACATGTCCGGCGGGGCCGCGCCGCCATTGGCGGATGCCGCGGCCTGCTCGTTCGCGAACGGCGCCGGGAAGTGGTCCGACGGCTTGCCGGGACGATCGAACATGTCACCGGCATCGTTCGGGCCGTCATGGATGGTGTATTGGGCCGCCAGCGTCTTGATCTGCGCTTCCGAATAGCCGAGCCCTTCCAGCGTGCGGAACGCCACCAGGTTCATCGAATGGCAGGCCGAGCAGACCTCCTTGTAGACCTTGAGGCCGCGCTGTAGCTGCGCCTTGTCGTAGGTGCCGAACGGGCCGGCGAAGCTCCAGCTCATTTCCTTCGGTTCGTTGATCGGGAAATGCGTCGGAGCGGCCGCGTTCTGCTCTTCCGCGGCGATGGCCCCGGCGCTTGACATCCAGGTGCCCGCGACCACGAGGCCGAGCAGGGCCAGCGAGGTGAGAATCTTCTTCATACCCAAAATCCCCTCAGATCCTCAGCCCTTGGTTTCCGGCGCGGCCGTCGCGCCTGCCGGATGCCCGCTGCCGCCCTTGTTCTTTTCCAGCACCGCCTCGGTGATCGAGTTCGGCAGCCTGCGCGGCGTCTCGATGAGGCCAAGCACCGGCATGATGATCAGGAAGAAGGCGAAGTAGAACAGCGTCGCCATCTGCGCCATGAACACGTAGCTGCCTTCCGCCGGCTGCGAGCCCAGCCAGCCGAGCAGGATGGCGTCTGCAACGAACAGCCAGAAGAACAGCTTGTACCACGGACGGTAGACCGCCGAGCGCACCTTGGAGGTGTCGAGCCACGGCACCAGGAACAGCATGGCGATGGCACCGAACATGCACAGCACGCCGCCGAGCTTGGAATTGATCGGGCCGATGTTGAAGGTGATGGCGCGCAGGATCGCGTAGAACGGCAAGAAGTACCATTCCGGAACGATATGGGCCGGCGTCTTCAGCGGGTTGGCGACCGTGTAGTTGTCCGGGTGGCCGAGATAGTTCGGTAGGTAGAAGACGAAATAGGCGAAGAAGAACAGGAACACGATCATGCCGAACGCGTCCTTGATGGTCGCATACGGCGTGAAGGCGACGGTGTCGGTCTTCGACTTGACCTCGATGCCCGTCGGGTTCGACTGGCCGACGACATGCAGCGCCCAGACATGCAGCACGACGACGCCGGCGATCATGAACGGCAAGAGGTAATGCAGCGCGAAGAAGCGGTTCAGCGTCGGGTTGTCGACGGCGAAGCCGCCGAGCAGAAGCTGCTGGATCCAGTTGCCGACCAGCGGGATGGCGCTGAAGAAGCCGGTGATGACGGTGGCGCCCCAGAAGCTCATCTGGCCCCAGGGCAGCACATAGCCCATGAAGCCCGTGGCCATCATCAGAAGGTAGATGATGCAGCCGAGAATCCACAGCAGTTCGCGCGGCGCCTTGTAGGAGCCGTAGAACAGGCCGCGGAAGATGTGGATGTAGACGGCGACGAAGAAGAACGAGGCGCCGTTGGAATGGAGATAGCGCAACAGCCATCCCGAATTCACGTCGCGCATGATCTTTTCGACCGAATCGAAGGCGAGATTGGTATCGGACGTGTAGTGCATCGCCAGCACGATGCCGGTCAGGATCTGCGAGACCAGCATGATCGACAGGATGCCGCCGAACGTCCACATGTAGTTGAGGTTGCGCGGCACCGGATAGGCGACGAAGCTGTCATAGATCAGCCGCGGCAGCGGCATGCGGGCGTCGAACCAGCGCTCGATACCGGTCTTGGGCGTATAGGTCGAGTGTCCCTCGCTCATCGAAATGTCCCCTGCCTCAACCGATAAGGATCTTGGTATCGGAAATGAACTTGAATACCGGGATCGCCATGTTCTCCGGCGCCGGGCCTTTGCGGATGCGGCCGGCGGTGTCGTATTGCGAGCCGTGGCACGGGCAGAACCAGCCGCCGAAATCGCCTTCCTGGCCGAGCGGGATGCAACCCAGATGGGTGCAGACCTGGACCATCACCATCCAGGCCTCCTTGCCGGGCGTTGTGCGGTTGGCGTCGGTCGCCGGCGCGTCGGAGGGCAAGTTGGCGTTGCGCGCGATCGGATCCTTCAGATCGGCAAGATTGACCGCCTCGCCGTCCTTCATTTCCTTTTCGGTGCGGTTGCGCACCACTACCGGCTTGCCGCGCCACTTGACGATCAGCGAACTGCCGGGCTGCAGCGAGGAGACATCGACCTCGACCGAGGCCAGCGCCAGCGTCGAGGCGTCGGGGCGCATCTGGTCGATGAACGGCCACGCGACGGCTCCGGCGCCGACGACGGCGGCCATGCCGGTGGCTACGTAGAGAAAATCGCGACGGTTGGGATCGTGGATGTCGGTTGCGCTCACGGGTGCCTGATCCTTTCGCCTCTTCCTAACCGGAGGCCGAGCCTTGTCCCCGCTCAATCGCACCTGCCCGACAGCGCATGGCGAACAGGCTAGCGAATTCCTCCGGCATTTGGAGTTCGGTTTATGCGTGAAGCCCGTTTTTGTCCAGTCGGGTGAGGCCACAAGGGCAGATTGTCGCGGGGATGCGCGACGGCCGTGGCCGGCGCATGCCCGCCAGACCGTCCGACAGCGTGTAACAGCGGGAAATCCGGTGTGAAATCGGGCCGCTGTTCGCCTCGACAGCGGCTCCTGGCCCGGTCTATTCTTCGCCTATGGCGCATGTCATTGAACGCGACAGCTGGGCCAAGGCCCCCGACGCTTGGAAAGGCGAGTTGCAATGCGGCCAATTCGGCGCCAATTCCTGCCTGATCTTCAACTATCAGCCGACGGTTGGCGGCGGCCCGCGCCTGCATAAGCACCCCTATGCGGAAATCTTCGTCATCCGCTCAGGCATCGGCCTGCTCACGATCGGTGACCAGGAGATCAAGGCTACAGCCGGCCAGATCCTGATCGTGCCGCCCGACACGCCGCACAAATTCACCAATCTCGGCCCCGGCCCCCTCGAAAGCATCAACATTCACGAGAACGGCCACTTCATCACCGAGTGGCTGGAGTAGCCTTGTCAGAGTCCCTAGCTGGCCCCAAGCCTGACCAGCACTGCTCTTGGAATGTCGTACTCGCGGATCACGGCATCGTGCCTGCGCAAGCCGCAAAGCTCGCGCTGGATAAAGTAGGCATGGACGGCCGCGGCCGCCTCCTTCAACAGCCGGTTGCGGTGCTCGCCCTCCCCGCCTTCGCGCAGTTTGGCAAGGGTTTCCTCGACGCGCTGGCCGGCGCGGCCGAGTGCGGCCGCCTTTTCGGCGAGGATCTCGTTGCCGAGCAGGTCGAGCGCGCTTTCCTGCGCGCCTGAGCGTCCGAGATTGGCGGGCATGCGTACCGACATGTTGCCGTTCTACTCCGCCGGCCGCGTCTCTTCCAGCGCGCTTTCCTCGTTGAACAGGAAGCCGCCGGACTGCCGTTTCCAGAGCCGCGCATAGAGCCCGTCGAGCGCAACCAACTCATCATGCGCGCCCTGCTCGACAATGCGGCCGCCGTCGAGAACCACCAGCCGGTCGAGCGCGGCAATAGTGGAGAGCCGGTGCGCGATGGCGATTACGGTCTTGTTTTCCATCAGCCGGGTCAGATTCTCCTGGATCGCCGCCTCGATGTCCGAATCAAGCGCCGAGGTCGCCTCGTCCAGGATCAGGATGGGCGCATCCTTGAGGAAGACGCGCGCGATGGCGACGCGCTGCCGCTGGCCGCCGGAGAGTTTGACGCCGCGCTCGCCGACATAGGCGTCGTAGCCGGCGCGATCGCGGTTGTCGCGCAGCCCGAGGATGAAGTCATGCGCCTCGGCTTTCCTGGCCGCAGCGATCACCTGCGCGTCGGTGGCGTCCGGCATGCCGAGCTTGATGTTGTCGCGCAGGGAGCGGTGGAACAGCGCCGTATCCTGGCTGACCACGCCGATATTGCCGCGCAGCGAATTCTGCGTCACATGCGCGATGTCTTGGCCGTCGACCAGGATCTGGCCGCCTTCCAGGTCGTAAAGGCGCAGGATCAGGTTGGCTAAAGTCGTCTTGCCGGCGCCGGAGGGGCCGACGAGACCGACCTTCTCCCCGGGACGCACGACGAGGTCGATGCCGTCGAGCACCCCTCTCCCCTTGCCGTAATGGAAAGTGACGTTGCTGACGTCGATGCGCCCACCCGTGACGACCAGCTCACGTGCGTCCTTGGCGTCGGTCAGGCCAAGCGGCTGCGAGATCAGCGCCTTGGAGTTCTCCAGCACGCCGAGGTTTCTCAGGATGCCGTTGAGCTGCATCATCAGCCGTCCAAGCAGCATGTTGAGCCTCAGAACCAACGACAGCGTGAAGGCGACGGCGCCCACCGTGATCGAGCCTTCGACCCAGAGATAAATGGCAAAGGCCGCGATCGCGGTGATCATGATGCCTGACAGCGTCGTCAGCGCCATGCGCACCCCGGTCAGCCGGCGTGTGAACGGCCGCAGCGCGTCGAGATAGATGTCGAAGCCGTTGCGGATATAGCGGTCGTCGCCATCGGCCGAAAACAGTTTCAAAGTCTGCACGTTTGAGTAGGAATCGACGATGCGGCCGTTGATCATCGAGCCGGCCTCGGCGGTTGCCTCGGCATGCCTGCGGATTGCCGGCAGATAAAGCTTGGCCAGCCAGCCGAAGGCGGCGATCCAGACCACCACCAGCGCGGCCAGCCTGAGATCGAGCCCGGCGACCAGCGCCAGCGTGGTCACCGTATAGACGATCATGAACCAGACGACTTCGATGAAGCTCTCCATCAGGTCGCCCGTCGCCTGCCCGGCCTGCCAGACCTTGGTGGCGATGCGGCCGGCGAAATCGTTCTGGAAGAAGGCGTAGGACTGGCGCGAGACATGCCGATGCGCTTGCCAGCGCACCAGATTGTAGAAGCCGGGCGTGATCGTCTGTTCGTCGACCAGCGCCGACAGGCCGACGACTGCCGTGCGCACGACGAGCACCACCGCGCCCATGAACAAAAGCTCGGGGCCCGCCGCGGTCCAAAGCCCGTGCCAACTGCGCTCGCCGGGCAACTGGTCGAGGATATCGACCAGCCTTCCGACGAAATAGAAGAGGCCAGCCTCGACAAGCGGCGCGACGCCGCCGATGACGAGCATGGCGAAGAAAGCGAGCTTCGCCTGCCCGACATAGTGCCAGAGAAAGCCGCCGACGCTGGCGGGCGGGCGCAGATCCGCCGGCTCGCGGAACGGGTAGACCCAATGCTCGAACCAGCGATAGATGGCTTGCATCATTCGGCGGCTTCACCCTTGGCGCCAACGTCATTGGCAAAACCATCGTTGGCTGCCTCGGCCGGCACATCATCGAGCAGGAAGCCGCCGGACTGGCGCTGCCATAGCTGCGCATAGAGCCCGCCCTTGGCGACGAGTTCCTCGTGCGAGCCCTCCTCGATGATGCGGCCCTTGTCCATGACGACGAGCCTGTCCATCGCGGCGATGGTCGAAAGGCGGTGCGCAATGGCGATGACGGTCTTGCCCTGCATCAGTTTGTAGAGGTTCTCCTGGATCGCCGCCTCGGCTTCCGAATCGAGCGCCGAGGTCGCCTCGTCGAGGATGAGGATCGGCGCGTCCTTCAGCATGACGCGGGCAATCGCGACGCGCTGTCGCTGGCCGCCTGACAATTTGACGCCGCGGTCCCCGACAAAGGCGTCGAATCCCTTGCGCCCCTCCGAATCGGAAAGCTCGGCAATGAAATCGAGCGCCTCCGCGCGCTTCGCCGCCTCGACGAGCATCTGGTCGGTGGCGTTTGGCCGGCCGTAGAGAATGTTCTCGCGCACCGAGCGATGCAGCAACGAGGTGTCCTGCGTCACCATGCCGACCTGGGCGCGCAGCGAATCCTGCGTCACTGCCGCGATCTCCTGGCCATCGATCAGGATCTTGCCACTTTCCAGATCGTAGAAGCGCAGCAAAAGATTGACCAGCGTCGACTTGCCCGCGCCCGAACGCCCGACGATGCCGACCTTCTCGCCGGGCTTCACGGTGAGTGACAGGTTCTCGATGACGCCCTTCTGCTTGCCATAGTGGAAGCGGATGTCGTCAAAGCGGATCTCGCCTTGGCTGACGGATATCTCTTTCGCGCCTGGCCTGTCCTCGACCAGACGCGGAAGCGAGATCGACTGGATGCCGTCCTGCACGGTGCCGATGTTCTCGAACAGGCTCGACATTTCCCACATGATCCACTGCGACATGCCCCACATGCGCAATACGAGGCCGATCACCACCGCCACCGCGCCGATCGTAACCGCCTGGCCAAGCCACAGCCAAAGCGACAACGCAGCGACCGAAAAGAGCAGCAACGCGTTCAGGATGTAGAGCAGGACGTACAGCACCGTCACCAGCCGCATGGAGCGGTAGACAGTGCCGAGGAAGCTGTCCATGCCATCCCTGGCGAAGGCTGCTTCGCGCCGCGCATGCGAAAACAGCTTCACCGTCTGGATGTTGGCGTAGCTGTCGACCACGCGGCCGGTCATGACGGATCGCGCATTGGCCTGTTCCTCGCCGACCTTGCCGAGCCGGGGAATAAAAAAGCGCAAGAGCCCGATATAGCCGACCAGCCAGACGGCGAGCGGCGCCGCCAGCCGCAAGTCGGCCGAGCCGACGATGAACAGCATGCCGAGGAAGTAGACGACGACGTAGTTGAGCACGTCGATCAGCTTGATCACGCATTCGCGCACGGCGAGCGCTGTCTGCATCAGCTTGGTGGCGATGCGGCCGGCGAATTCGTCCTGGTAGAAGGCCATCGACTGCTTGAGCAGGTAGCGATGCACTTGCCAGCGGATGCGCATGGGATAATTGCCCATCAGCGTCTGCTGGTTGAGCAGCGAATGCAGCCAGACCGTGCCCGGCAGCGCGAACAGCACGACGAAAGCCATGCCGGCGAGCTTCCAGCCCTCCGTCTGCAGGAAGGTTTCGCGGTTCTGCGCCGACAGCCAGTCGACGATGCGGCCGAGGAAGCCGAACATCCAGACTTCCGTAAAGGCGATCGTCGTCACCAGCACCGCATCGACGATGATGTAGGGCCAGGCGCCGCGCGTGTAGTGCACGCAGAAAGCGACCAGCGTCTTCGGCGGCTCGACCGGCTCCGCGGCGGGAAACGGATCGAGCCTGTTTTCAAACCAGCGGAACATTGCAGGCACTCGACTTATCTATGCGCTCACGCGGCGCGGGATTGACGGGCAAGGCTTTGCGGCCGCGCGGCGTTGCGGGCCGGCGATACGGAATCACCCGTCTCGCCGGCCCTGCTTCGCGTAATATAGGGTTTCCCCGGCATTTCGCCGACAGCATCGTTTGACGATCCTGTCGACCCCGAAGTTGCAGAGGAAAGGCTGGAATCCGCCCGTTTCCTGTCGCCCGGCCGGATCATACGGATGATCCTGCGCACCAGCGTCGGCCGGCTGTGGTCGGGCACCGCGCGGGAGAAATCAACGTCCGGCAGCATCCCGCGATGCGGCCTGCGCCGTTCCTCGGCATGCAACGCCGACGAATAGGTCTCGCCGACCAGCAGCGCCCAGGTCGCCACCTTGCGCTCATGCAGGCTTCTTGAACCGGGTATCTTGTAGGGATCGAACATCGGTCCGTCCTCCATGTGCAAATGCGTTAAAAACGGTGATGCGGCCTCGACCGACGGCATTCGACAGAAGGCGCGGATCGAACCGGTCGGGGCGGGACGGCAACCGTCAGCCGGGACACGACTGGCGTCGGTCCTGACACGTTCAGCTGGGGCATGGCGCCCCTTTGGCAGTTTGAAAGACATCGCAAGATTCCTTCGAAGGCCGAAAACTGGGTTCGGCGGGAATCGGTGCGATGAGGACTTTAAAGTGTCAGAAGAATCGTCGTACCGAAACCGCCTGCGGGCATAGGTGAGCCCCGGAGCGGAGCTGGATGTGCATGGTCATCATGTGTTCCCCTCCATTCGGTTCGGGTTGACGATGGTCGGCATATACTCGACTTCGCAGAAAATGGCCACCCGCCAGTCCAGAAATCGCCGAAAGCCGGAGGCGCCTGTGGCCGATCTGCCACTTATTAGCAGGATGCGAAAATGAACGATCGTCTCCGCATCGCGCTCTACCAGCCGGATATCGCCGGCAACACCGGGACAATCCTGCGCTTTGCCGCCTGCCTCGACATCGGCGTCGACATCATCGAGCCGGCCGGCTTCCCGCTCTCCGACCGGGCGCTGAAACGGGCCGGCATGGACTACCTCGAAATGGCGGCGCTCTCCCGCCATGCCGACTGGCACGCCTTCGAGGAATGGCGAAAGGCGCATGCGCGCCGCCTGGTGCTGCTCACCACCAAGGCCTCGGCGCCCTATACCGGCTTCGCATTCGCCGCTGGCGACATTCTCCTCTTCGGCCGCGAATCCGCCGGCGTGCCGGACGGGGTTCATCAGGCGGCGGACGCGCGGCTGACCATACCGATGCGGCCGGGCGTGCGCAGCATCAATGTCGCTCTGTCCGTCGCCATGGTCGCGGGTGAAGCGCTCCGCCAGGTCGGATAGGAGCCTTCGAGCTTGGTCGCCGTCCCGAACCGCCGTCTCTTCCGTCATTCTTGCCCAGGCGCACATCGCCTTCTCCTGTATTTGCCATATCGTCGCCACTTCGCTACAAGCTCAACCTAACTTGAGGTCAAGCAGGGATTTCGAGAATGGCTCCTGTGCGGGAATTGACGGTCGGCCAGGTGGCCGTGCGTAGCGGCGTGGCGGTATCGGCGCTGCATTTCTACGAGGCCCGGGGCCTGATCCGCAGCCACCGCACGTCGGGCAACCAGCGCCGCTACAGCCGCGACGTGCTGCGGCGCGTGGCGATCATCCGCGTCGCCCAGGAGGTCGGCATCTCGCTTGCCGACATCGCCCGGGCTTTCCAGTCGCTGCCTGAAGAGAGGACGCCCACCCGCGAAGACTGGAACCTGCTTTCAACAGCCTGGCGCGACGAACTCGACCAGAAGATCAACCAACTCAAGAAATTGCGCGATGGCCTGACCGACTGCATCGGTTGCGGCTGCATGTCGATCGACAAATGCCCGTTGAGGAACAAGGAAGACCGTTTGGCTAGGGAGGGAACGGGGGCGCGGAGATTGATTACCCCCTGAATAGAAGCAACGCGCTTATCGAGCAAAGAAAGGAAGCGACTATGCAAGGACACCTATCTACCGGATCGATTATGGCGGTCTGCCAACCCTCTTGACTGAGCTTCGATTGAGCCCGGAAGATGGTGTTGGACAAAATTCGGCAAGCTGCTTGGCGAGAACCTAATTCTCGATTCACCAAAATTGCGCGATCTGTTTTTGCCGTGACTCCTCAATCCGCCGCCGGCAGCCGGCGCATGGTGAACTCGATCACGTCGCCCGGGCGTTCGAACCAGCTTTCGATCTCGGTCCAGTAGGCCTGCTTCGGGAAGCGCTCGAACCATTCCTTCGCCTTGAGACGCGCGGCCGGCCGCGGCAGCACGAAGGTCTCGCGCAGGAATCCGTCGCGGGGCTGGTTTGCACGCTCGGCCCTCGAGCGTTCCAGCCTCTTCTTCAAGCCATCCAGCGGCGGTCTCGCCGGGGTGCGCACGAAGGAACTCCTCTGCACCTTGGTTAGACGGGACTTGACCCTTGCCCTCAGGAGATTAGGGATCGCGCGCAGAAAAAACGAGTCCTTTGTCGGCCGCGACTGGAGACAGCATTTGGAACGACCTGAAATACCGGTGGGTCTGCCGGCCGACATCGAGCAGAAGAAGATGAAGGCCCGCCTCTGGTTCGAGGCCTTGCGCGAGCGCATCTGCGCCACCTTCGAGCAGATCGAGCAGGACCTGACAGGACCGCTGTCCTCGTGGTCGCCTGGCCAGTTCGAAAAGACCCCCTGGGAGCGCGACGAGGGCAAGGGTGGCGGCGGTACCATGTCGATGATGCGCGGCCGCGTCTTCGAGAAGGTCGGCGTGCACACCTCGACCGTCCATGGGGAATTCTCGCCAGAGTTCAGGAAGCAGATTCCCGGCGCCGATGAAGACCCGCGCTTCTGGGCAAGCGGCATCTCGCTGATCGCGCATCCCTGGAACCCTAACGTGCCGGCCGTGCACATGAACACGCGCATGGTGGTCACCACGCGCCAGTGGTTCGGTGGCGGCGCCGATCTGACGCCGGTGCTCGACCGTCGCCGCACCCAGGACGACCCCGACACGATCGCCTTCCATCGCGCCATGCGGTTCGCCTGCGAGAAGAATGCCGCCGTGGCCGACTATCCCAAATTCAAGGCCTGGTGCGACGAGTATTTCTTCCTGCCGCACCGCAATGAGCCGCGCGGCATCGGCGGCATCTTCTTCGACTGGCTGCATTCGGACGAGGATAAGGGCGGCTGGGACGCCGATCTCAATTTCGTCCAGGATGTCGGACGCTCCTTCCTCGTCGTCTATGCCCATCTGGTGCGGGGCAACTTCGACCAGGACTGGACCGATGGCGAGCGCGACGAACAGCTCATCCGGCGCGGTCGCTACGTCGAGTTCAACTTGCTTCACGATCGCGGCACCATCTTCGGCCTGAAGACCGGCGGCAATGTCGCCTCGATCCTTTCCAGCCTGCCGCCCGAGGTAAAATGGCCGTAACGATCCAGTGAGCGCAGCCTTCGCCGCATTGCTGTCCCATTCGCCGGATCTTGGCCGGCAATGTGGCGGCGACGATTTCTTTTTCGTCTAATATCGTTCTGAAAGAATTGAGTTATTTAAGGTCACCGGGTCGGGAAGCGCCGGCGGCGGAAGTGGAGGTCACAGGCCCTCCACGAGCCGTGACCCGACGCGACTTGACGGCCCTGATCAAGAGAGGTGCCTCGCCATACGGGGCGCCCGTATTTCCAGGAGAGCATGCCATGCGCAAGCTTATCATGACGGCGGCAGCCGCTGCATTTCTCGCCTCCGGTGGCGCCGCGCTCGCGGCGGTCAAGCACACCACGGGCACCGTCAAGAGCTTTGACGGAACGGCCATGAGCCTTGTTCTGGACAATGGATCGACCTTCACGCTGTCCAAGGCCTTCAAGGACCCTGGCATTCAGGTCGGCGAGAAGGTCCGCGTGTCCTGGGACATGAGCGGCAAAAACAAGATTGCCGAGGCCGTCAAGATCATGAAGTAGCGACTGGCCCGGCATTGCGAGCTCAGGCGGCACGAAAGGCGGAGCACGTTGCTCCGCCTTTCGGTTTTGGTGCCTTTGCCGCGGCAATCGCCGTCAGCCACTTCATGCAACCGAAAGCGGCGGCATGTGTTATTGTTTTCCATCGTGGCAATCCCGCTAAATCGCGCAGCGGCTTCCAGCGGGACTGCACAATAACAAATGACTGGAGCGACCGGGCCGGTCGGCTCTGGAGCGAGGAAAGGAAAATCCCCATGAAGGAGTTTCAATGCGGATCGCTTGTCCCCGGCTGTGACTGGCACACGCGAGCCGAGGAAGAAGCTGAGGTCATGCGCCGCGCCGTCGAGCATATGCGCCAAACGCATGGCGAATCCGTGATCCGCGAGACGATGATCGAGGCGATCCGCTCGCGCATCCAGAAGGCCCGCGACGCCGCCTGAGCGAGTCAGATCGCGGACTTAGCAAGAGCGCAGGCCTGGATGCTGAAGGCGGGACATCGCTTCCGGCGGTCCCGGCCTTGGTCGTGGATTACTCGCCGGCGAAAACCTTGCCCACGAATTCGAGAGAATTCTTATATTCGTAACGTCGTAGATAACCTCGCGGTAACGGTCTGCGTGCGAATCTCTCGCGCATGATCCGGCCAGAGGCGGCTGCCCGAGAGGCCCTTCGCCATCAAGGCGCTGTCCGGAATGGTGGGGCGAGGTGCTTCGCGCATGCGCGAGCGGTCCAACATCCGAGGCGCTCTTTGCACGACGGCGTTCCTGCTGTGCGCTCTTCTGTTTGCGTCCGCCGCCACAGCTCAAGAATGGACCACTTCGCTCGTCGACATCCATCAGGGCTCTCCGCTCAGCGACAAGGCCAGGGGCCTCGGCGACGGCGGCTATGAGCTGCAGGGCGGAAGCTGGGTGTCGTTCAACCAATGGTACCATGCGAACTGGGTCGATATGCATGTCGACCTTCTCACCCAGATCACGCCCGACGCCGGCATTCTGTGGGGATTTGGCACCGGGGAACAGGGCGAGAAATATCGCATCGCGCCCAGTCTAAAGCTTGGTTTTCTCACCCAGACCCACCCCAATCCGAACAGCACCCTGTCCCTGTCGGTCACCTCAACCATTGGCGGCGCCCTGAGCGAAAAGCCATGCGTGGCCGACTACGGCGACTTGGGCAGCTACAGCGTGAATTGCCGGCTCGCCGCGGGTGAGGCCGCACCCGAAGAAACGTTGAAATATCTTGTTAACGCTACACCCGAGAGGCTGCACCTGTGGCTCAACTACCGCGTTACGTTCTGATCGTCGGGAGGCCGCTGACGGCGCCCGCATTTCGCGATTCATCCGCCTTCTTGTTTGACCGGGAGTAAGACTATGTCTGGTAATTTCTGGAAGTTCGGCATTGCCGCGGCTCTTGTCCTTCTGCCGGCATCCATGGCCTCGGCGCAGGAAGCTCCCGACGCGGACGAGATGGCCGCGCTTTGCCACGGCGCTCAGTCCATATGCCTGAGCGCCGCGGTCCCGGTCGCGCGCACCACGCAGACCGTACAGAGCTGGATGAGCCCCGACGTCGGCGCCGCATGGGCCGCCGGCTACAAGGGCCAGAGCGTCACCATCACCATGGTCGACGACTTCAGCAGTTCAGATCGCTTTTCCGGGAATTTCGGCATTGGCGTCCAGACGCAGCGGCACGGTGAATGGACGCGTGAGGAGGCAAGCATGATCGCGCCCTCGGCGACCATCCGCTCCAAGGATTTCTCGACGGGTTCGGCCGTCTCGCTGGCCGGCGGCCGCAACGTGCTCAATCTCAGCTACGGCATGTACACTACCGCGGGCTACGGCGTGAACCAGATCTGGTGGGCCCCGGAAGAGGCCTCGATCATCAACTATGCGACCAGGGGAACGGCCGTCGTCTCGAAGGCAGCCGGCAACGACTCGGTTGCCGTTGGCGGTGTCACGGGCGGCCAGCAGGACTATCTCGACCTGGCCTTGATCGGCAAATCGACGGCGATCTTCGTCGGCGCGCTGTCGACGAACGGCACGACGGCCAACAAGGCCCAACTCGCCTGGTATTCCGACTACGCCGGCTCCAACCCGCTGGTGCAGAGCCACTTCCTGGTGGTCGGCGTCGAAGGCGACAAGACTGGCCTCTACGGAACCTCGTTCGCCGCGCCGATCATCTCGGGCTACGCCGCGATCATCGGCAGCAAGTTCACGAAAGCGACGCCAGTTCAGATCACCAACGACCTGCTAAATACTGCCCGCACCGACACGCTGGTGAACTACGATCCGTCCATCTACGGCAAGGGCGAGGCAAGCCTCTCGCGGGCGCTGGCACCCGTTGCGATACATTGACGGGCGCCGGCCGCTCCGGCGCACTAAATTTCCAGGGCCTGCGCGGCGCGTTTCATGAGCGCGCCGCGTTCCAGTGTGAAACCCGACCCAACCCACTCCTGTTCGAGGTTCTTCAGGGTCGCTCCCAGCTTCGGCCCCGGTGACGCGCCAAGTCCGGTCAGGTCGGCGCCCTTGATCGGAAACACCGGCCTTTCCCATTTTATCGTGACATTGAGCAGACGCGAAAAACCGCCGGCCTCGATCATCGCCTGATTGTCCTCGACGGCGCGCGCCCGCGCCGCGGCAAGCGCCAGCCGAATACGATCGAGATAGCCATTGCGGTCACCGTAGTAGAGCTTCTTGGCCAGTTCGGTCTCGGTCATCTTCGCCTCCGGAGCGATGGTCAGCGCCCAATGTCGCAGGCGCGCGGCCTCGTCGTTCGAAAGCCGCAGCCGCTCGCCAAGCGCCTTCATGCGCGCGGCATCGGGCGGGACGATTGCCTCGAGCCGCAGCATCGGATCGGCGGTCCAGTTGAGATCCTTTCCGGTCTTTGCCAGGCCGTGGATGGCATCGATGCCCCATTTCTCGCTTTCCGGGAGCACGGCCGACAGCACGCCGGCCTGGCGCATCCAGAGCAGGGCGCGCGAGGGGTCGGGCGCCGACAGCAGCTTCTTCAGTTCGGACCAGACTCGTTCGGGCGAAAGCTGGGCAAGCCCTTCCTTCAGCCTGGCGCAGGCCTTCAGGCCTTCGGCATCGGGCCGGCCGTCGCCATACCAGGCGAAGAAGCGGAAAAAGCGCAGGATGCGCAGATAATCCTCGCGGATGCGTGCTTCCGCGTCGCCGATGAAACGCAAGCGCCGCGCCTCGATATCGGCAATGCCGCCGACAAGGTCGACGACCGTACCGTCGGCTTCGGCATAGAGCGCGTTTATTGTGAAGTCGCGCCGCTCGGCGTCAAGCTTCCAGTCGCGCCCGAAGGTCACTTTCGCGCGCCGCCCGTCGGTCTCTATGTCGGCGCGCAGCGTGGTGACTTCGTACGGCTTGCCGCCCGCAATAACGGTGATTGTGCCGTGTTCGATCCCTGTCGGCGCAGTCTTGAAGCCGGCCGCCTCGGCGCGTCTGATGGTCTCTTCGGGCAAGGTCGTCGCGGCAATGTCGATGTCGGCCACCGGTTGGCCAAGCAGCGTGTTGCGCACCGCGCCGCCGGCGACGCGCGCTTCCTCGCCGCCTTGCTTTAGCGCGGCCAGCAATTGCTGCAGGAGCTTGTCGCCCAGCCAATCGGCCCGATCCGAGAGGGACACCCCGGCACTCACGCATAAAGCCTTTCATACAGCGTGCGGATGATGCCGGCGGTGACGCCCCAGATCCGCTGGCCGCCATAGGGCATATCGTAGAAGAACCATTCGAGATCGTTCCACATGCGGCTGTCGCGCGTATGGTTGGCCGGATCCATGAGGAAACTGAGAGGGACCTCGAAGGCGGCATCGACCTCGTCGGCGTTGAGCGTCAGCGAAAAGCCCGGATGCACGACGGCAAGCACCGGCACGATGCGGTAGCCGCTGCCCGACACATAGTCCGGCATGCGGCCGATGACCTCGATATGGTCGCTATCGAGGCCGATCTCCTCGAAAGTCTCCCGCAGCGCGGTAGCCTCGGGACCGGGGTCGGTCGGGTCGATCGTGCCGCCTGGAAAGGCCACTTGGCCGGAATGGCTGCGCAGCTTCTCGGCGCGTTTGGTGAGCAGTACCATGGCGCCCTCGTCGCGGTCGACGACCGGGATGAGCACGGCCGCTTCACGCAGCGGCTTGACGTGTTGGAGCCTGGGATGATCGGGATTGAAGCGATGATCGCCGAAATCCTCGCCAGGGGTGATCGCGGCCTGCGCGGCAGCGCGCGCCCGGAAATCCGCGATCGAAAACGGCGCCCGCATCACCTGGTCCATCACGCGCTCAGCCGTTTCAGTTTATCGGCCGGCATGATCGGATAGGCCTCGCCGCCCGAGCGGACGGCGAACATCGCCCTGCCGTCGATGTCGATCTCCTCGCCATGCCCAACGAGTTCATACATCACGGGCCGCGCCACCAGCGCCTCCAGCCGCCCGCGCACCAGCACATAGGGTTTCAGCCCGCCGGTTTCCTCCTCGTCGACGAAGCGCAGCGGATGGCCGGGGCCGGCGGCCACCACGTCGCCGACATTGGTGCGGAAGGTGATGACCTGGTCGTCGCCGCTCCCGGACACATTCATTTCGACGGCGATGAAAGGCGCGTCGACCACGCGTATTCCGACCCGCTCGACCGGGGTCACAAGATAGGTCTTTCCGTCGGCGTCCTTGCGCAGCACGCTGGAAAAAAGCTGCACCAGCGGCATGCGCCCGATCGGCGTGCCGAGATAGAACCAGGTGCCGTCGGCCTTGATCTCCATGTCGAGATCGCCGCAGAAATCCGGATTCCAGCGCTCGACCGGCGCTGGCCCCTTGCCGGCGCGGGCGGCCCGGGAGATCAGCGCCTCCAGGCCGCGCGCCTCGGTGGCTCCGGTTAGGCCCTGTTTGCTCGGGTTCTGTTCGCCCGGGCTTTGTTCACGATGTTCGCTGCGTTCGGCCATGGTCACGAAATAGTCACTGTTGTCCCGATTGTCAGCCTTGTCCGCCCAAGTCTGTGGTTTAAGTTCGAATGAAGGCGCCGGGCGAAGCCGAATCGCGGCATTCTGCGGCATGAGAATGCAGGCCGGTATTTCCAACTACAAGGATCGACGGCATGAGCGTGATGATCAAGGAGAGCCCGATCAGCGAGAAAGCGATGATCGAGGAAGCTGAAAAGGCGCTGGCCGACATCTCCAGGGTCCGCGACGCGGTCGGCCGGGTGATCTTCGGTCAGGAAGCGGTCGTCGAGCGCACGCTGGTGGCGTTGCTGGCGGGCGGCCATGCTCTGCTTGTCGGCGTGCCTGGCCTCGCCAAGACCAAGCTCGTCGAGACGCTGGGCATCGTACTCGGCCTCGATTCGCGCCGCGTCCAGTTCACGCCCGACCTGATGCCGTCGGACATCCTCGGCTCCGAGGTGATGGAGCAGGACGAGTTCGGCAAGCGCTCCTTCCGCTTCATTTCCGGGCCGATATTCACGCAATTGCTGATGGCGGACGAGATCAATCGCGCCTCGCCGCGCACGCAATCGGCGCTGCTCCAGGCGATGCAGGAATACCATGTCACCATAGCTGGCGCCCGCTACGACCTGCCCTCGCCCTTCCATGTGCTGGCGACGCAGAACCCGCTGGAACAGGAAGGCACCTACCCGCTGCCAGAAGCCCAACTCGACCGCTTCCTGATGCAGGTCGACATTCTCTATCCGGAGATCGACGCCGAGCGCCGCATTCTGCTCGAAACGACCGGCGTCGAGGAGGCCAGGGCCGATAAGGTGCTCCAGCCGGCGAGATTGAGGGAAATCCAGACGCTGGTCCGTCGCATGCCGGTGTCGGAGAGCGTGGTCGAGGCAATCCTCAAGCTGGTGCGTTCGGCCCGGCCCGGCCAGGGCAATGCCGAGACGGACAGGCACGTCGCCTGGGGGCCGGGCCCACGGGCCAGCCAGGCGCTGACCCTGTGCGCCCGCGCCCGCGCCCTGTATGATGGCAGGTTGGCGCCGTCGGTGGACGACATCCGCGCCTTGGCGGAGCCGGTGCTGCAGCATCGCATGGCGCTGACTTTCGCCGCCCGCGCTGAAGGCACTTCCGTGCGCGACGTGGTGGCGAAGCTGGCAAAAGGCATCTGATGGGTCGAATAGGCGAGGTCCAGGCACCGGTTGCGACGCGCGACGCGCTCGCCCGTGGCCGGTTGCGGGCTTCACTGGTGCCAGACCTGTTGGTCGAGGCACGGCGTATCGTCAATACGGTGATCGCCGGCTGGCACGGCCGCCGCAAGCGTGGCATCGGCGAGAATTTCTGGCAGTTCCGGCCCTATGTAGAAGGCGATGCCTCGCGCATCGACTGGCGCCGTTCGGCCAAGGACGACCATACATATGTGCGCGACCGCGAATGGGAGGCCGCTCACACCGTCTGGCTTTGGGCCGACCCATCGCCTTCGATGCTCTACAAATCCGCAGCGGCGAGCGTTTCCAAGGAATCGCGCGCGCTGGTGCTGGCGCTTGCCTTGGCCGAGCTTTTGTCGCGTAGCGGCGAGCGCATCGCCTGGCCGGGCCTGACCGACCCGTTCACCGCCCGCAACGGCGCCGAGCGCATCGCCGCGCAGCTCAGCCACTCCGGCGCGCTGCCCGCCAAGCCCGATCTGTCGTCCATTCGTCGCTTCTGCGACATCGTCCTCGTCAGCGATTTTCTCGACCCGGTCGAGGAAACCAAGGCCTGGCTCGACGTGCTCGCCCGCCACGGCGTGCGCGCGCATCTGATCGAGGTCGCCGACCCGGTCGAGGAGACCTTCCCTTATTCCGGACGCACCGAGTTCACCGACCCCGAAACGGGCGACAAGCTGACCGCCGGCCGTGCAGAGATGCTGGCCGACGAGTACCGCCTGCTTTACCGGGCCCGCCGCGAGGAACTGGCCGCCTGGTGCAAGCGTCTCGGCTGGAGTTTTACCGTCAATCACACTGACAGTCTGGCTTCCGAAGCGCTGGTGCGCATCCACATGGCGATGACCGCCGATGGCAATCATACCGGGTTGACCGCAGGTGGTCATACCGGGTTGACCGCCTCCGGCGATCATATCAGGCTGTCCCCGGGAAGGACGGTCGTATGAGCTGGCTGCCGCTTTCCTTTGGGGCACCCATGGTGCTGTGGGGTCTTCTGGCGCTGCCGGTGATCTGGTGGCTGTTGAGGTTCACCCCGCCCAAGCCGCAGACGGAAGTTTTCCCGCCGCTGAAGATCCTCGCCCACGTCCTCAAGCGCGAAGAAACCCCGCAGCAAAGCCCGTGGTGGCTAACGCTGCTTCGGCTGCTGATGGCTGCGCTCGTCGTGATGGCGCTGGCCGAGCCGGTCTTCAATCCGCGCGAGAAGCTGCCGACGGAAGGCGCGGCTCTCGCGCTTGTCATCGATAATGGCTGGGCCAGCGCCGCCGACTGGGGCAATCGCGTCGCCACCGCCGAACGGCTCATCGCCGATGCGGGCTCGAACGGCGTACCGGTCGTGATCGCCTTCACCGCCGAAAAGCCCAATGCCGAGATCGGCCCCTTCGATGCCTCGGCCGCGCTCGACCGTCTACGCGCCACCAGGCCGCGGCCGGTCCCCACGGACCGTCCGGCCGTGTATGCCCGCGTCGCCGCCACGTTGGAACGCCTGCCCGGCGCAAGTGTCGCGGTGCTCGCCGACGGACTTGCCGCCAAGGGCGACGAAGTCGCTTTCAAGACCCTGCTGGAAAAGAACGCGAAACGGCTGGTCTGGGTCGCGCCCGACCGGCCTTCCCTGATCGGTCTGACTGGCGCCGACAACCAGGTCGACGGCTTCGCGCTCACCGCCGTTCGCGCGCCGGGGGGTCCGGCGCCGGCGCAGGTCACGGCT